>Ga0137403_10001740_pt1 | contig 27209 bp, 31 predicted proteins | sample CZOMad2_1_16fung_FD_122057 | JGI IMG/M metagenome (GOLD analysis project Ga0137403, IMG submission 122057) | Vadose zone soil fungal communities from Angelo Coast Range Reserve, California, USA - CZOMad2_1_16fungal (Hybrid Assembly) | ecosystem: Environmental > Terrestrial > Soil > Vadose zone... | reverse complement strand
CAGGGCGCGTTGCAGCGGTGGATCGCGTACTGGATGCAGGGCCGCTCGAGCGAGCCGTCGATCGTGATCGAGCACGTCCGGAGGGGGAAGAGCTGGCGCGTGAGCCGGAGCGTCTCGCGCATCGCCGTGGCCGGATAGAACGGACCGTAGTACTGCGCGCCGTCGCGCTGGACCCGCCGCGCCACCAGGAGCCGCGGAAACGGCTCGTTCGTGGTGAGCTTCAGGAACGGATAGTGCTTGTCGTCGCGCAGGATGATGTTGTAGCGGGGCCGGTGCTTGCGCACCAGATTGGCCTCGAGCATGAGGGCCTCGAGCTCGTTGTCGGTGACGATGTACTCGAGGTCGCGGACCTGGCGGACCAGCGCGTCGGTCTTGGGATCGCGCGGGCGCGACTCCTGGAAGTACGAGCGCACCCGGCTCCGCAGGGACGCGGCCTTGCCGACGTAGAGCACCTGCTGCTTGCCGTCGCGGTACAGGTAGACGCCCGGCTGGTCGGGCACCCGGGCGAGCTTGTCCTCGAGAAGGCTCACTTGAGCTGCTGCTTGCGGAGCGCCTTGAGCCGGTCCCTGATCTCGGCCGCCTGCTCGAAGTCCAGGCGCTTGGCGGCCTCTTTCATGCGCGCCTCCAGCTCGCCGATCCGCGCCTGGAGCGCCGCCGGCGAATCGAACGCCTCGGCGGCCTTCTCCTCGACCGGCACCGTGTAGTAGTCGCGCTCGTAGATCGTCTGCAGCAGCTCGTGGATCGACGACTTGATCGACTCCGGCGTGATCCCGTTCGCCTCGTTGTAGGCGCCCTGCAGCACGCGCCGCCGCTCGGTCTCGCGGATCGTGGCCGCCATCGACTCCGTCACGTGATCAGCGTACATGATGACCTCGCCGTTGACGTTGCGAGCCGCCCGGCCCGCCGTCTGGATGAGCGAGGTCCCCGACCGGAGGTAACCCTCCTTGTCGGCGTCGAGGATCGCTACCAGCGACACCTCCGGGATGTCGAGCCCCTCGCGCAGGAGGTTGATCCCGATGAGGCCGTCGAACTTCCCGAGCCGGAGGTCGCGGATGATCGCAACCCGATCGAGGGTGTCGATGTCGGAGTGCAGATAGCGCACCCGGAGTCCGAGCTGCTGGTAGTACTCGGTGAGGTCCTCCGCCATGCGCTTGGTCAGGGTCGTCACCAGGACCCGCTCGTCGCGGTCGGCGCGCGCGCGGAGCTCGCCCAGGAGGTCGTCGACCTGGTCCTTGGCCGGCCGCACGACGATGCGCGGGTCCATGAGCCCGGTCGGCCGGATGACCTGCTCGGCAAGGGTGTCGGCGGCGAGGTCGAGCTCGTAGGCCCCGGGGGTCGCCGAGACGTAGATCGTCTGGCCGGTCAGTCGGGTGAACTCGTCGAAGATCAGCGGGCGATTGTCGAAGGCGGAGGGCAGCCGGAATCCGTACTCGACGAGCGCCTCCTTGCGCGACCGATCCCCGTAGTACATGCCGCGGACCTGCGGCACCGCGACGTGGCTCTCATCGATCACGATCAGCGCATCCTTCGGCAGGTAGTCGATCAGGGTCGGCGGCGCCTCACCGGGGCGGTGACCGGTCAAGTGCCGGGAGTAGTTCTCGATGCCGTGACAGTAGCCGAGCTCGCGGAGCATCTCGATGTCGAAGAGGGTCCGCTGCTCGAGCCGCTGCGCCTCCAGCAGGCGGTTCTTCTGCCGGAGGAACCCGAGCCGCTCCCCCAGCTCCTCCTGGATGGTCTCGAAGGCGCGCGCGAGCTGGCTCGCCTCGGTGACGTAATGGCTGGCCGGGTAGATGTGGACCCGATCGACGCGCTCCAGCACGGCGCCCCGGAGGGGGTCGATGCGCGAGATCGCGTCGACGACGTCACCGAAGAGCTCGATCCGCAGCCCGATCGATTCCTCGTTCGCTGGAAACACCTCCACCACGTCGCCGCGCACGCGGAAGGTGCCGCGGTGGAAGTCGTAGTCGTTACGCTCGTACTGCACCGCGATGAGCCGGCGGATGATCTCGTCGCGGTCGATGCGCTCGCCCTCACCCAGCTCGAGGTGGAGCCCCTGATAGGTGTCGGGCTCGCCGATGCCGTAGATGCACGAGACGGACGCGACGACGATGACGTCGCGGCGCTCCAGCAGAGACTTGGTCGCCGAGTGGCGCATCCGATCGATCTCGTCGTTGATGAGGGCGTCCTTCTCGATGTACGTGTCCGACTGCGGGATGTACGCCTCGGGCTGGTAGTAGTCGTAGTACGAGACGAAGTACTCGACCGCATTCGACGGGAAGAAGGCGCGGAACTCGCTGAAGAGCTGGGCGGCCAGCGTCTTGTTGGGCGAGATGACCAGGGTCGGCCGGTCCACGTTGGCGACGACGTTGGCGATCGAGTAGGTCTTGCCCGAGCCGGTGACCCCGCGCAGCACCATGTGGCGCCGGCCCTCGCGGACGAAGTCCGTCAGCGCGGCGATGGCCTGCGGCTGGTCGCCGCGTGGCGAGTACTCGGAGGACAACCGGAACACGGCGCCGGGCTACGTCAGGATGGCGTCGGGACCGCCAGCAGGTACTTGCGCCACGAATCGAGCAGCGAGTGCGCGTGGGGGTGCCGCAGCATGTGCGTGGAGAACACGAACTTCGGATGGATCGGTTCGCGAATGAGCCGCATTCCGACCTCGTCGGGCAGACGGTTGCCCTTGCGCAGATTGCAGCGCAGACACGCGGCGACCACGTTGATCCAGGTCGTCTCGCCCCCGCGCGAGCGCGGCACGACGTGGTCGACGGTCAGCCGCTCGCCGCGGCGGTTGCAGTACTGGCAGGTGTACCCGTCCCGGCGCAGGATGTTCTTCTTGTTGAAGGCCACGCGATCGAGAAACGGCTTGCGGATGTACATGGCCAGCCGGATCACCGCCGGTAGCGCGAACGTCACCGAGGGCGACCGCACCACGCGGGGCGAAGCCTCGACGGCCTCTGCTTTCCCGGCGAGGAGCAGCGTGATCGCGCGGCGAGCGTTGGTGAAATGCAGCGGCTCAAAGGTATAGTTGAGCACTAATACCGCAATTTCATCCATACTTACCGAGTTAGTCTAGACGCCGTCTCCCGGAGTGTCAAATCGCGGGCGGCCGCCGATCGCGTCCATCAGAAGGCCCTCGCGCAGCCCGTAGTCGCTCACCCGCAAGCTCCCGACCCCCACCAGATCCATGGTCACCGTGACGATGGCGGTGCCCGGAACGATGAGGTCGGCCCGGCCCGGCTCAAGACACGGAAGTGCCGCGCGCTCGGCGACGGTGAGCCGGCCCAATCGAGCCGCGAGCCCGTCGACGGCGGCGCGGCTCAGCACGTGGCCCTGCACCCGCGTCCCGTCGTAATGGACGAGGCTCAGGTCGAGGGCCGCGAGCGTCGTCACCGTTCCGGCCGTGCCGACGAGGTGGCCGACGCCGGCCGTGCGGATCGGCGCGGGCAATTCGCTGTCGAGACGGGCACGTATCTCGTTGCACAGAAGGCGGTAGCGCGGCGCGTCCACGGGACCCGGGAACGGAAAGCGCTCCGCGAGCGGCACGACGCCGAGGCGCAGGCTGGCCATGGACAGAATCGAGTCGCCGTCGGCCAGCACGTACTCCGTGCTGCCGCCGCCGATGTCGAACGTGAGCACGCTGCCGGCCAGCGCGCCGAGCGCGCACCGTACGCCGCGCAGCGTGAGACGGGCCTCCGTCTCGCCGCTCACGACGTCGACCCGCCGGCCGGTTGCCGCCTCGATGGCCGACGCGAAGACGCGGCCGTTGGACGCCTCGCGCACGGCGCTGGTCGCCACGATATGGATGTCGCGAGCGCCGAGCCCGACGCCGCGCTCGACGTACGCGCGGACGGCGGCGAGGGTTCGTGCCATCGGGGCCTCGCCCAGCAGGCCCGAGCGGGCCAGGCCCTCGCCGAGCCGGGTCACCGTCTGGTCCTGGTCGACGACCCGCCAGCTTGCCGCGCCGAGCACGTCGGCGACCAGCAGTCGCACGGTGTTGCTGCCGACGTCGATCGTGGCCAGACGCATGGGTCAGCGTGAAAACGCCCCGCCGAAGCTCCCGGCGGGGCGTTTGAGTTGCGAGGTCGAAGCGGCTACTTCCCCTTCAGGGTCCGGATGTAGTTCACGATCTCCCAGCGCTCCTGCTCCGGGAGGTGCTTCCACGGGGGCATGGCGCCACGACCGTTCGAAATTTTCCAGAAGATCTCGCCGTCGGAGTGGCTCTGGACCGCCGCCGACGTCCAGTTGGCAGGCTTGGGCGGCGGCAGCGCCGCCGCCGCCGGACCGTCGCCCTTCCCACTGGCCCCGTGGCACGAGACGCAGTTCGTCTCGATCGTCTTCTTCGCGTTCCCCACACCCTTCACCGGATTCTTCATCGCCTTGGCGTCGGCCGGCGCCACCCACGGCCCCTGGGCGGAGACCACCGCCACGCCGGCCCATGCGAGGAGCGGGACCGCGGCGACGGCTATGCTCAGCGACTTCCAGAACGGGCTCATGACGCCTCCTCTCGCGTTGAAGCTCGCGCAGCACGGAAGATCTTGATGTCGTTCACAAAGATGAGAGTCATTTAACACTTCTGAGACGAACGAGGTCAAGCAGTTATTCGACGCGCGCGCGTTCCGGCGAGCCACGCGAGCGCGGCCAGGACGCCGTAGGCGCCGGCCAGCCGTCCGGGCATCGGCGAGGGTGCCGCCCACGGCCAGAAGAGCGCGCCGTTCGCGAGCGGGGAATGAATCACACCGAAGAGCGCGGCGAGACTCGTCACCACGAAGAGGAGCCCGGCCAGCCCCAGCCGATTGTCGATGATCGAGGCGAGCGCCCATCCCCAGAGGACCGCGGTCAGGATGAACCCGTTGCCCAGCAGGAGGAGCGCCTCGTAGCCGAGCGCGGCTTCACCACGGAGGTCGGCGGGCGAGGCGCCGAACGCCGAGAAGAGCGCCCCCGATTCGATGAGCACGACCGCGGCCGCCACCGGCACGAACGTGAGGGCGACGGCGGCGCCGTGCCGGGTCGGCGTCGCCAGAAACCCCTGGGCGGTGATCTCGAGTCCGATGAAGACCAGGATCGGCGCGATCGCCGCCTCGGGTAGCACGGCGACGAGAAGCGAGAGGACGCCCGCCGCCGCGCCCACTCCGATCACGATTCCGGTCGCCAGCGTGTAGCCGGCGCCAGCGCCCATCGCCTTGTACGCCGGGTGGCCGATGTATGGCGTGTTCTGGACGACCCCGCCGCAGCACCCGGCCAGGATCGTCGCCGCGGCCTCGGTCAAGAGTATGTCCCGGGCGCGGTATTCGTCGCCCGCCGCCGCCGCGCTCTCGGTGTTGTCGATTCCGCCGATGATCGTCACGAGCGCGAACGGGAGCGCGATCGACAGATACGGAAGGGTCTGGGAGACCGCGTCGATCCAGCCCAGGGTGGGCCACGGCAACGCCGGGCGGAGCGAACCGGCGGCAATCGTGGCGCCGGGTCCGAGGTCGAGCCAGGCGCGGCCCCAGAAGATCAGCGTGCCCGCGAGCGCCGACGCGAGAGCGCCCGGAAGCCCGAACGGCATGCGCACCCGCCCGAAGAGCGCCAGCAGCAAGACGAGCAGCGCGACGAGGCCGACCAGCGGATCGCGCATGATTTTGAGCATCGCCAGGAAAGCGATCAGCAGAATCGAGATTCCCGCGATCGAGCCGAGGAGCGCGGCGCGGGGGACGACGCGGCGCGCCCAGTCGCCACCGAACGCGAGCCCCAGCTTGGCCAGGCCGATCGCAACCGTCGCCGCCATGCCGACCTTCCACGCCAGGACCGGATCGCCCGTCGCGACCATCACCGGTCCGAGCACGCCGAAGACCATCGCGAACAGCGTCGGAGTGTCGATGCCGAACGGCATCGCGGTGACGTCCCGGCGCCCGGTGCGGCGCATGAGCCGCACGGCGAGCCACGTGTAGGCAAGATCCCCGGCCAGCACGCCGAGGGCGGTCCCCGGAACCATCCGCTGCAGCACGAGGTCGGCCGGGAATTTGAAGACGCCGATCAGAAGCGACGCGAGGATGACGAGCTGCGTGATGTTGTCGAGGGCGAGACCGAGGAAGCCGTTCAGGTCCCCGGCCCGGATCCAGTGCGGGCGCGCGCTAGCCGGACCGGGCGTCGGCTACTCCCTGATCGGCGACCTCGCGAGCCAGCTTCCGCGTGCGCTCGGCCAGTCGGGTGCACCAGGCCAGGCCGCCTCGATTGTCGGCGACCTCCCGGAAGTCGAGCTCGATGGCCGGTCCGAGGTGACGGCCGAACCGGAGGCGCGCGCGGTAGGACTTCCCTTCCCGATGATCGTCATCCTCGAACACGACTTCGACGCGGGGATCGACCCGCTTGGCGTGGGCGGTCAGGAAGTTCAGGAGCCAGCGTGCGACCTCGTGATACGTGCCGCCCGAGAACACGCCGGCATTCTAGCATCCGGCCCCGGCGGCACCGACATCGGACGCTCGGGGGACCGCGGCCGCGGTCCCCCGAGCGGGATCATTCGACTCCGATCAGCACTCGTTGAAGCCGCACGACAGGCACTTCTTGCAGCCTTCCTCGTACACGAACGTCGCCTGGCCGCACTCCTTGCAGAGGTCGCCGATCTGCTTTCGCGATTCGGCGGCGACCGGCACCTCGGGTCCGGGCTTCACTTCACCGATGTGCTCGGCGAGCGTGCGAGACAGGGCGTCCGGCAGCGAGAGGATCTTGGCGGGCCCGAAGCCCGTCGGCTGACCGCCGCCGATCCGCGAGAGCTGGCCGATCACCTCTTCCAGCCGCCGCTGAGCCGAGAGCGGCGAAGGAAGCCTCAGAATGAGCGAAATCAGACGCCCGAGAGCCTCGGCCACCGCCATCGTGTCGGAGCCGCCCTTGCCGACCTGGACGAAGACCTCGAAGGGCTCGTGCTCCTCGTTCTCGGTGATGGTGATCCACGCCGTGCCGATCGGCGTCTGGGTGCGGTAGGTCGACCCCTTCAGGCCGCGCGGCCGAGGCTTGATGACGGCCGAGCCCATCGCCGACGCCGCGGAGGCGGGCTTGTCCTTCTTGGCCGAGACGCCGATGTTCAGCACCTGCTCGCCCTTGCACCCGTCGCGAAATACGGTGATGCCGATGCAGCCGAGCTCCCACGCGAGTTGATAGGCGCGCGTCACGTCGTCCTCGGTCGCGCTGTTCGGGAGGTTGATCGTCTTCGAGACGCCGTTGTCGGTGGAGCGCTGGAACGCGGCCTGATGGCGCACGTGCCACTCGAAGCCGATCTCGTGCGAGGTCTTGAAGACCCGGGCGGCGCGCTCCGGAAGTCCGGGGATCCCGTGCAACGAGCCGCGCTTGACGATCTCCTGCATGAGCGCGCCCGAGTAGAACCCCTGGTCCTTGGCAATCCGCTCGAACGTCTCGTTGACGAACGTCAGGACGCGCTCGCCTTCAGGCTGCTTCACGCGGTGCTCGAACGCGAGCGCGAAGATCGGCTCGACGCCGGAGGAGCACCCGGCGATCATGGAGATCGTGCCGGTCGGCGCGATCGTCGTGACCGTCGAGTTGCGCATCGGCCGCTGGTGCTTGTAGATCGAGCGCTCCCAGTTCGGGAACGGCCCGCGCTCCTCGGCGAGCTTCGCCGACTGATCGTGCGACTTCTCCTTGACGAAGGCCATGAGCCGCGTTGCGAGCTCGATCGCCTCGGTGCTGTCGTACGGGATACCCATCGTGAAGAGCAGATCGGCCCAACCCATGATGCCCAGGCCGATGCGGCGATTGGCCTTGACGGTGTCGTCGATCTGCGGCAACGGATACGGGTTCATCTCGATGACGTCGTCGAGGAAGCGCACGGCGAGCCGCACCACGCGCTCCATCTCGTCCCAGTCGATCGACCACTCGCCCGCGTCGCTCCGCCGCGCGAACTTCGACACGTTGAGCGAGCCGAGATTGCACGCCTCGTTGGGCAGGAGCGGCTGCTCTCCGCACGGATTCGTCGCCTCCACCACGCCGATCTCGGGCGTGGGGTTGGCCGGGCTCGCGTTGATCCGGTCGATGAACACCATGCCCGGATCGCCCGTCCGCCACGCGGCGCGCACGATGCGGTCGAAGACCTCCTTGGCCGAGAGCCGTCCGGTCACCGCGCCGCTGTGCGGGTTGACCAGGTCGTACTCGCCGCCCGAGGCCAGGGCGTCCATGAACCGGTCGGTCGCCGCCACGGAGATGTTGAAGTTCGTGATGCCCCCGTCGAGCTTGCAGTCGATGAACTCCAGGATGTCCGGGTGGTCGACCCGGAGAATCCCCATGTTGGCGCCGCGCCGGGTTCCCCCCTGCTTCACCGCCTCCGTGGCCCCGTTGAAGACCCGGAGGAAGGAGACAGGACCCGAGGCGCGCCCGCCGGTCGAGGCGACGATGTCGTCCTTGGGCCGCAGGCGGGAGAACGCGAAGCCCGTCCCGCCGCCCGACTTGTGGATGATCGCGGCGGCCTTGACCGAGTCGAAGATCTCCTCCATCGAGTCGCCCACCGGCAGGACGTAGCAGGCGGAGTACTGCAGGCCGTTGCCCTTGCCGGCATTCATCAGAGTCGGCGAGTTCGGGAGGAAGTCGCCCTCGATCATGATGTCGTAGAAGGCGGACGCGACCTCCCGGACTGCCGCCTCGCTCCGGCCGTACCGCGCCTCACCCGACGCGATCGTCAGTGCCACCCGCCAGCACATCTCCTCAGGGGTCTCGACGACCTCGCCTCCCTGGCGCATGAGGTAACGCTCCCGGAGGATCCGCAAGGCGGGTTCGGTCCACTTGCCGACTTTCGCTGGGCGAGTCTCAGACAGCATTCCGCTCCTCCTCCCGGTCACCGGCTTCAGTCAATGAAAGAACCTCCTACCTCACTATATCTTGTGGTGTGCGCGAATCTAGCACGCTGAATCTAGCGTGCGTCAAGAAAAAAGGTATCCACCGCGAGTCCACCGTCTGTCCACTGCGCGCGAGCCAACCTCCGTCCGGGGGTCTCACGCACCGCGTGGTATTCTTGGGCGCCATGGCGCATTTCACAGTGATCGTGCTCGTCGCGTTGGCGACTACGCTTCGGCTCATCGGCGCGGCAAACGCTCAGACTCCACCCGCCCCTCGGCCCTCGACTCCAGAGGGGACGCGGCCCACTCCACCTGCTCCGGCCTCGTCCGAGATCGGAGCTCGGCCGCTGACACTTGATGAGTGCATTGCGATCGCGCTCGAGGGTCAACCGACGATCCAGGAGAGGCTTGCGGCCTACGCTGCGGCGCGCTATCGAGTGAATCAGGCTTTCGCGCCGCTCCTGCCTCAGCTGAGCGGGCAAGTCAGCTCCTCCCGGAGCCATAACACCGTACTCTCCGGCTCCGGCGGCGGTCAGCCCACTCTGCAGGACCGCTCGTGGGGCGATAGCCTCGCGGCCCAGCTTCTGCTGTCTCAGCTCCTCTTCGACTTCGGCAAGAACCTCGCGGCAACCGACGCGGCCCGCAAGCTCGCGGAGGTCGAGGTCGAGAACGTCGAGCTGCAGCGGCAGCTGATCTCGGCGACCGTGAAGGAAGCGTACACGAACACTCTCTTCAGCCAGCGCTTGATCCGCGTGCAGGAGCAGGCCCAGGAGCGCGCCGAGCTGAACCTGCGCTCGGCAAAGGGCTTCTTCGAGGTCGGTACCCGCCCGAAGTCGGACGTCGCGCGAGCCGAGGTCGACGTGGCCAACGCCAAGCTCGATCTCATCCGCGCGAAGAACGCCCTGCGCAGTGCGATCGTCGCCCTCAACACCGCCATGGCGATCACCGTGGACACGTGGACCCAGATCGTGGACAACCTCATCTACCAGCCCGTCACGCTGGACCGCCAGCAGCTCCGCGGCGATTCGCTCCGCCAACGACCCGAGTACCGCGCCGCCAAGCTCGGGGCTGCGGCCGCCGAGGCCAGGGAGCGAAAGGCCTTTCGCGACTTCTTGCCTGACGTCACGGGCCAGGGTGCATATGGCGGCACGCAGAAGGACCTCAACGAGACCTGGTCGGTCGGCGTGTTCCTGAACTGGTCCTTCTTCGACGGAGGTGGACGGATCGCGAGGTATCAGGAGGCGAAGGCGGTGCTCGAAGGCGCCAGGGCCAACGTGAAATCCACCGAGCTGACCATCCTCCAGAACGTCGAGCAGGCCGAGATCGCCGTCGAGGAGACCGCGGAGCGGATCCAGGCGGCGCAGGCGCTGGTCGCCTCGGCCCAGGAGAACTTCCGCCTGGCGCAGGGGCGGTTCGATGCCGGCGTCGGCACCATTCTCGAATTGACGGACGCCCAGCTCGCGCTGACCCAGGCCCAGAACACCGAGAGCCAGGCCCTGGCCGACTATCGGATCGCGCTGGCCCGGCTGGATCGCGCGGTCGGCCGCCGCTGAGGGCCGAGAAACAGGTCTGAAGGTGGCGGCGTCTAAGCCAGTGATGAGACGCATCGTGTCGGTCGTCGCCGTCGCGTTGCTGGCCGGTGGCGCGGTCCTCGGCTACCTCTACACGCAGAGCCGCGGGAGCGCCCCCAAGTACCGGACCGTGCGCGTCGAGCGCGGCCCCCTCACGGCCGCGGTCTCGGCCACCGGCAGCCTCAACGCCGTGGTCGTCGTTCAGGTCGGCAGCCAGGTTTCCGGACAGATCAAAGAGCTGAAGGTCGACTTCAACTCGATCGTCAAGAAGAACCAGGTCATCGCCCGGATCGACCCGGACATCTTCGAGGCGAAGGTGAACCAGGCCAAGGCCGATCTGGACTCCTCCCGCGCCGCCGTGCTGAATCAGGAGGCCCAGGTCGAGCGCGCGCGGGCCGACGTCGACAACGCCCGCGCGGCGCTCGTCGAGGCCAAGGCGTTCACCGCCAAGGCTCAGGTGCAGTCCGTGGACGCCAAGCGCGACTATGACCGGAAGACGGAGCTCTTCGGCCGCCAGCTCATCGCCAAGAGCGATCTCGACACGTCGCAGGCGACCTACGACGCAGCCCTGGCCCAGCTCGATTCCACCCGCGCGCGCGAGCAGGCGCTGGGGTCCGGCATCCAGTCGGCGGTCGCCCAGCTTCGCGTGGCGCAGGCCATGCTCGAGTCGGCGCGGGCCCAGGTGAAACAGAAGGACGCCGCGCTCAAGCAGGCGCAGGTCGATCTCGACCACACGACCATCCTGGCGCCGGTCGACGGCGTGGTCGTCTCGCGCCAGGTGGACGTCGGCCAGACGGTCGCGGCGAGCCTGCAGGCCCCCGTGCTCTTCACCATCGCGCAGGACCTGACGCAGATGCAGGTCGAGACGAGCGTGGACGAGGCGGATATCGGGCGCATCAAGCTCGAGGATCGCGCCACCTTCACGGTCGACGCGTTTCCCGGGGAGACGTTCGCCGGGACCGTCACGCAGATCCGCAAGGCCGCGCAGGTCGTCCAGAACGTCGTGACGTACACGGTCGTCGTCGCGGTGGCGAACCCCTCGGGCAAGCTCGTGCCGGGCATGACGGCCAACGTCAAGCTCGTGACCGCCGAGAAGGCCAGCGTCCTGAAGGTCCCCAACGCGGCGCTCCGGTTCAGGCCGGCGGGCATCGAGGCGCCGGCGCCCGACGCGCCGGCGGGCGGCGGCGCGCCCGGCGGCAGCCCGCCCTCGCTCGAGCAGATCCGCGATCGCCTCGTGCGCGAGCTGAAGCTCACCGAGGACCAGCAGAAGAAGCTCGAGCCGATCGTGCAGGAGAGCCGGGAGCAGCTGCGCGCGCTGCAGGGACTTCCCGAGCCCGATCGCCGCGCGCGGGGCCAGAAGATCCGTGAGGCGTCGCGTGTCCGGATTCGCGAGATCCTCACGGACGCCCAGAAGGAGCGCTACGACCAGATGGCGGGCGCCGCGGGGGGCGAGGGCCGCGCCGGCATCCGAGGGCGCGTGTGGGTGATCGGGCCCGACGGCAAGCCGGCGGCCGTCGCGCTGACCCTCGGCCTGAGCGACGGGGCGGCGACCGAGGTCTTGCGCGGCGAGGTCAACGAGGGCCAGGACGTGATCGTCGGCCTCGCGGGCGCCGGCCGGAGCGGCGGCGGCCAGCAGTCGCCGCAGGGCGCGCCGCGCCTCAGGCTCTGAGCGTGGCGTCGCCGATCATCGTCACCGAGGGCCTGACGAAGGACTATCACCTCGGTCCGCACACCGTCCACGCGCTCCGGGGCGTGTCGGTCACGATCGAGCGCGGCGAGTTCGTCGCCGTGATGGGGCCCTCGGGATCGGGCAAGTCGACCTTCATGAACCTCCTGGGCTGCCTCGACAGGCCGACCGCCGGCGAGTACGTGCTGGACGGCGAGCGCGTCGGCGGACTCTCCCCGGACGAGCTCGCGCGCATCCGGAACGCGCGCATCGGCTTCGTCTTCCAGCAGTTCAACCTGCTGCCCCGGACGACCGCGCTCGAGAACGTCGAGCTGCCCCTGCTCTACGCCGGGCACACCGCGCGGGAGCGCCGCGCCCGCGCCCGTGCGCGCCTCGCGGCGGTCGGGCTCGCCGACCGTGAAGCGCACCATCCGAGCCAGCTCTCGGGCGGCCAGCAGCAGCGCGTGGCGATCGCGCGGGCGCTGGTCAACGACCCCGCGGTCATCCTGGCCGACGAGCCCACCGGGAACCTCGATACGCGGACCAGCGTGGAGGTGCTGGCGCTCCTGCAGCGCCTGAACCGCGAGGGGCTCACGATCGTGCTCGTCACCCACGAGCTCGACATCGCGGCCTACGCGAGCCGCAGCCTCACCTTCCGTGACGGCCGCCTCAAGGGCGACGAGCGCGCCGCTGAGCCGCGCGACGCCGCCGCCACGCTCGCCGGGCTGCCGGCGGACGACGAGGAAGCGGCGTGAGCGTCTGGCAGAGCGTCAGGATCGCCGGCCGGGCGCTCCGGGTGAACAAGCTCCGGAGCGCCCTCACCATGCTGGGCATCATCATCGGCGTGGCCGCCGTCATCGCCATGGTCGGTGTCGGCGCCGGCGCCCAGGCCCGCGTCGCCGAGCAGATCCAGAGCCTCGGGTCGAACCTGATCATCGTCCTCTCGGGCAGCGTCACCTCCAGCGGCATCAGGCTCGGCACCGGCAGTCAGCTCACGATCAGCGAGGACGACTCGGCCGCGATCGCGCGCGAGGTCCCGCTCGTCCAGGTCGCGGCTCCGGCGGTGCGCGGCACCTCGCAGGTCGTGTACGGCAACTTGAACTGGGCCACGGTGATCCAGGGCGTCACGCCCGATTACTTCGAGGCGAGGGACTGGCCGGTGACTGACGGCCGGGCGATCAACCCCGAGGACGTCGAGGGCGCCACCAAGGTCGCGCTGGTGGGTCAGACCACGGCGCTCAACCTCTTCGGCGAGTCCGAGCCGCTCGGTCAGATCATCCGGATCAAGAAGGTCCCGTTCACCGTCGTCGGCGTGCTGTCGCGTAAGGGGCAGAACTCCTGGGGGCAGGACCAGGACGACGTGATCATGATCCCGATCTCGACGGCGAAGAAGAAGGTCCTCGGCGTGAGCCAGGCCAACCCGCGCTCCGTCGGATCGATCTCGATCAAGGTCCGGGCCGACGCGGACATGGCCGAGGCGGAGGAGCAGATCCGTGCGCTGCTGCGCCAGCGCCATCGCCTGCAGCCGTTCCAGGACGACGATTTCTGGCTCCGCAACCTCTCGGAAGTCTTACAGACCCAGGAGGAGTCGTCGAAGGTGATGACCTACCTCCTCGCCGCGATCGCGTCGGTCTCGCTGCTGGTCGGCGGCATCGGCATCATGAACATCATGCTCGTGTCGGTGACCGAGCGGACGCGCGAGATCGGGTTGCGCATGGCGGTGGGCGCGCGCCGGCGGCACATCCTGCTCCAGTTCCTGATCGAAGCGATCACGCTGTCGCTCATCGGCGGCGTCATCGGCATCGCGCTCGGGTTGGGCGGCTCGCGGGCCATCAGCTATTTCGCCGAGTGGCGGACGCTGGTCGCGCCCGAGTCGATCGTGATCGCTTTTGGCTTCGCCGCCGGCATCGGAATTTTTTTCGGGTTCTATCCGGCGCGCAAGGCGTCGCGTCTCGATCCGATCGAGGCTCTGCGGTACGAGTAATCAGGGCCGGCGGGGCGGGACCGCGAGGGGCCCGCCGGGATCCGACTGCTGATTGCGCCCGCCCCACCGGCCCCTCACCTTGCCGGTGTGCCTCGATCGGATTCCCGCTTCGGCATGGATCCGGCCCCATCCGGCATGCACTGCAAAGTTCGGTTGGGAAATCGATGTTTGTTATCGTCTAGCGTTGATGAGTCGGGCTCGAGCGCGACGGACTCGACGAAAGCCAACGCGCGCGCGGTCGCCGGTCGCGAAGGCTCGGGCTCGACCGAGGCCGCACGGTCAGAAGCCGCGAAGCCCGAAGCCGCGAAGTCGGACGGCGCGGGAGCAGAAGGCGCGGAGCCCGAAGGTTCGACTGCCGCGGCCGGCGCCCGCCGAGCTGCTCCTGCTCGATCTGGCGAAGGAGCTGGCCGAGCTCGCGCGGGATGCGGAGCCGACGCGCGCGCTCTCCCTACCCCTGCTGAAGCTCGCCGCCGCCTACGGACCGTCCGAGTCGCTACCGCACGAGGTCTTCCGCGCGCGGGTGCGGAGCCGTAGCGACAAGACGGCCGCCCTGGCGCTCTCGTGGGCGCGCGAGCAGGTGCGTTTCGGGCTCCAGGAGGTCGTGGAGCGCGTGAAGGGCCGGAGGAGCCGCGTCGAGATCGACTCGGAGACGTTCGCCTGGCTTCTCCTGGCCGCGTGCGAGGCGATTGCTCAGGAGCCGCCGTCGGCGGTGCCCGATCGCATCCGCGCGCTGATGCAGCTCATCGGTCACGCCCGCGCCGCCGGCTGACGCCCTCGAGGATCAGGAAGACGACCCCGGCACCCAGTGTCACGAGGTTGACCTGGATCGAGGCCCGGTGCGCCCGGGCGAAAACCGAGTCGTCGCGCGTACGGCGCGCCGTCTCGGCCCGCGGCATCAGCACGGCCGACGCAAAGACCAGCATCGTCACCATGAGCGCGGCGAGCGCGGTGCCGAGCAGCGGCCGGAGGCGCCCCGACCTGCCGGAGATCGCCTGCAGGGCCGAGGCGACGAGGGCGATCCCGCTCAGCGCCAGCCCCCACCGGTAATAGCGCGGGAGCACGGCCGCGACGGCCTGACCGGCGATCGCGCGGTCGATCGTCTTGAAGACCACCGGCGCGACCTCGAATGAGAAGAACGCCATGATGCCGAGCCAGGCGGCGACCGAGACGACGGCGAGCGCCCGGAGGAGCTTCACCGGTGCGTCGCCAGGCCGGGCAGCACGCGCTCCGCGAAGGCTTCGATCATCCTGGTCGCCGGGAAGTCCGCGAACCCGAACACCAGGTTGGTGGCGCCGGCCGCGGCGTACTGAACGATGCGCGCGGCCACGGCGTCCGGCGCGCCGACCAGGGTCGCCGCGAAGAGCCCGTCGCCGGCCTTGACCTTGCGGGCCGCGCGGAACCGGCGCGGCCGAGCGCGCCCGGTCCCATGGTCGCGAGCCAGACCGGGGGGTCGGGCCTCTGGATCGGACACGGCGAGAGCCGGGCGCAGTCCGTGACGGCCGGGCCGAGGCGGGCGTGCCGCGTGAGGCCGGCGAAGCGCCCCCAGCCCCGGGCGGTAGAGTTCGCGAGGTGCGAGCCGGCCTCTTGATTGCCATCACGGCTACCCTCAACCCTGCGCCGGTTGCGTGCACCGAGGCGGCGGTCCGGGCGGCGCGGGCTCTCGTGGTCCGCTATCACGAGGACGCGAGCGCGCTCGACCGAGCCCACGATCTTCTGGAGAGCGCGCTCGCGAAGGATCGACAGGGGCTCCGGGCCGTGGTGTGGGTTCCAGTTGGCCGGCGAGGTCGTCATTTGAATCGCCGTCGTCGGTCACGCCACGTTGAGACCAGTGGGCGCGCTGGGCGCGCTCGGCGCCGATACCTCTCCCGCCACGACGAAGCGCATTCCTTGGGTCTGGTCATTAGTCCACCGAAAGCCATCCCAGACAATGTAGGACGAGGTTGGAAAGGGAACGTTGTTAAGGGGCATTGCGCCGGTCCCTCTCGCCCCGAACGGGAAGAAGCTGACCGCCGAGTCTGCGCCGCCAAAGACGAGCGCGTAGTCGCCTGGTCCCAGATCGGCGGACAGCGGCATGAGGACGTCCCCACTCGGGCGCGGCGGAGTGAACAGCGTGCTGGCAAGCGCAGCCGATTCAATTGTGTTGGGAGTGACCGTGGGCAGTCCCATTGGGGACGACAGCCTAACAATGGCGGCAAACAAGGTCTCCTGGTAGTCGGCCGCGAGATGCCCACCCACGGCGGTCACGTGGACGGGTTGGGTCAGGTGAAATCTCGAGCCTAGGAACTGCTGACCCCAGATGGTGGCTCCGAGTAACTGTCCGGTGAAACCTAGTAGGGCCGACTCCAGTATTCTCATTGCTATCGTCCTTCCGCCCTCATCGGCCGGTCACGGAACTGGCGATGAGATCATGACGACACCTCACATACGACGACTTCGTCGATATGCGCGCGCTCACGGCACGAGATCGGTCATTCGAACCGCCGCGGGCCATCACTATAGGTGCGGTGAACGCCCTTATTCAAGACCATCGTGCCATTCGGTCGTGGAGGTGCTAGTCTGGTGGCCCTTTCAGAAAACCCAGCTGACGTACAGGCGGCCCCCTGCAGGGCTTGGGAAGCCCATTCACTCTTCGCTGATGCTAACTGGCCGGTTGTGCCGCCACCTCGCCGGAGACGGGAACGACGATAGCCAAGGAGCCACGACGCCCCCTCTGGTACGCGATCAACACGGTCCGGTGGGGCGAGACGAAAGGTGTCCTCCGCTCGCTCTTCCTGTTACCGCCGGTCCGCGAAGAGATCCGGATCCTGCTCGAGCTGAGCCCGCGCTCGCCCGGGCGCACGTGCTCGCCGGGAACGTCTTGCTGGAGGTGCCCGGCTTCGTCGGCGTGGACCGGGCCAAGGCCGAGATGCACTTCAAGAAGGCGCTCGAAGTCGATCCGCGGTTCACCGCCGCCCGCCTCGATCTTGCGCGCCTCTACATCGCCGACACCGGGTACGCGGACGCGCGGCGGGAGCTCGGGCGGGTTACCAACGAGACCAGGCCCACGATCGTTGCTGACTGGGCCGTGAAGGACGTCCCACGCGCACGAAAGCTGCTCGAGGCGATCAGAGGCAAGGCGTAGCGATTGACGCCGTGATTCGCCGGCTGCGGCGGAGCGCGCCGAGCTGGAATCCGACGGCGCTCGCGGTCGTGGCCGAGCGAGATCGCGACCCGTTCCGCGTCCTGATTGCGTGCATCCTGTCGCTTCGCACCCAGGACACGACGACCGGGCCCGCATCCGACCGCCTGTTCGCCGAGGCCACCACGCCGGAGACCATGCTGACGCTGGCCCCCCGTCGGATCGAGCGCCTGATCTATCCGGTCGGCTTCTACCGCACGAAGGCGCGCGTCATTCTCGGGATCTGTCGTGACCTGCTCCACCGCTTCGCCGGCCGCGTACCCGACACCATCGACGAGCTACTCACGCTGAAGGGCGTGGGACGAAAGACGGCCAACCTCGTCGTGACCATTGGCTACGGCAAGCCCGGCATCTGCGTCGACACCCACGTGCATCGCATCTCGAATCGGCTGGGCTACGTGAGGACGCGACATCCGGAGGAAACGGAGATGGCCCTCCGGGCGAAGCTGCCGCGCCGCTACTGGATCGGTTACAACGACCTCCTCGTCTCTTTCGGCCAGAACGTCTGCACTCCGATCTCCCCGCGCTGCTCAAGCTGTCCGGTCGCCATGCTCTGCCGGCGCGTCGGCGTCAAGAAAGCTCGCTAGCCCAGCGACCCCCCCCCGCGCTACCGACCGAGTCTGCGCCGAAGCCGCCGAAGCGTCGCGAGATTCCGGAGATCGGCGGTGGGCTCCGGCTCTTTCGGAGTCTCCAGCACCTTGGGTATCCGGGTGAAGCGGCGGTCGTTCAGGATGAGCCGGAAGGGGACAAGCCCGAGGAAGCCGCGGCCGATGTGCTCGTGGCGGTCGAGCCCGGAGCCGAAGGGCGCCTTCGCGTCGTTGAGATGGAACGCCAGCACCCGCCGGTACCCCACGGCGGCCGCGCACTCGGCCATCGCCCGCCGGTATCCGACCTCGGTGCGGAGGTCATAGCCGGCGGCGAACAGGTGGCAGGTGTCGATGCAGACGCCGATCCGTTCGGGTCGGGCCACGCCGTTGATCAGGGTCGCCAGCTCGCCGAACGTCCGACCGAGCGAGTTCCCGGCGCCCGCGGTGTTCTCCAACGCGATCTTGACGCGATAGCCCCGCGTCCGGGCGAGCGTCTCATCGAGCGCGGCGGCGACCCGTCCGAGCCCGGCTTCGGGGCCGGCCCCCATGTGCGAGCCGGGATGGATGACCACGCACGAAAGACCGAGCGCCTCGCCGCGCTCGAGTTCGTCGGTAAACGCGCTCACCGCCTGCGCCCACGCCGTGGGGTCGGGGCTAGCCAGATTGATGAGGTAGCTCGAGTGCGCGAAGACGTGCCGGATGCCCGTCTGCCGATGGGCCACCCGAAACATCCGGATCTCGTCCGGTCCGAGGGGCTTGGCGGCCCATTGGCGCTGGTTCTTCAAGAAGATCTGAACCGCGCCACAGCCGACCTCGCGGCCCCGCTCTAGGGCCTGGTGGAGGCCGCCCGCGATGGACATGTGGGCCCCGATCTCGTCGCGCCGCCGAGTCATGGCAATCAAGATAGCGCGCCGCGAGCGATCGATCTCTACGGCGAGCTGGTCAGGAGAAGTCCCTTCAGCGTAGCCGTCAGCAGACCACAGGTCGCAGTGAGGTCTGCACTGACGAGCTCGAAGCAGGTGATCGCCGCTGTAATCCGTATTGCCGCATCGAGACCGTCCCCGGCGTGCGCCAAGGCGTTGAGAGTATTCGCGTAGAGGCGTCCTGTCGCCTCGGCCACACTTAGCCGTCGAACTGACGGTTCTCGAGCTTTAGCATCGTACTGCACGAAAAAGACTGCGGTCAGGCGGGTCAGGCCCGTGCCGATGCCACCGGGGAGGTCCTCGGCCGCGATATGCCAGCTACGCGACGTCTGAAGGGTCGCGGGGGGTATCGGATAGGATGCCGGCGGCTGGGTTTTCAATGCGACCGCGCGAGGGTAGCGATGGATCCCCAGGGTCTGGAGATCCACCGGTCCCAGTTCGTCGCTCAAGAACGGGAAGCCATGATGCGACAAGGCCCAACAAAGAGTCGATTTCCCGCCGCCCGGTCTGGCGACCAACATGAACGCGGTGTCGGCGACCGTCAAGACGGCAGCGTGTACGAAGTAGAGGTCGCACCGTAGCTTCTGAAGCTCGATCACAATATCCTCGTCGAACAGTTGCAGAAACGCGCCGTCATCCGGCGCCGTCAGAAGCTCACGGCCCTGGCGTTTAATGAAGAATGTGGTCCGCGCGCTGTCCCGGCCTACGATGTAGTGGAGGTCGGCCGCTCCGGCTTCGTCCCTCATGTGACCGTAGGTAGCGGTCAAGAGCGCCCTCGTCTCGGACTCCTCACAGTCGACACGGATACCGCGATCAACGGCTCTCAGCGTGAGCGTGTGCATGACGGAAGCGCTCTGGAACGCGGCCCCTAGGCCTGCGCGCGTTCCAGAAGGCCCAGCTGTTCGAACTGTTGGAGCGCCGCTTTCACCGAGCCTTCGGCCGTGTCAAGGTCGATTTCGAAGGCATCGACCAACTGGTCTGCAATCTCCCGAGCCGTATACTGACCGTCACATCGATGCCAGATGAAGCTGGCGGTCTGGTTGAGCTGGTGAATGAGATTCGCGGTGCGATCGAGTACCACCATCTCGCCCTCGACGAGACGGGCATTAACGTCGGATCGTCGCCTGGGATGTTCCACCATCACGCTGTCCGAAAGTTGCGGCCCCGCAGTTGAATTCTGACTGGCTGTCATTGATGATGTACTGGCCGCCGACGACCAGTCAACTCGAATCTCTCCCGAGCAGGTCCAGCGAACAATTTCGTGGCATCTGCGCCTCGGTGCTATCCTTTTCTCGTCCCCAACCGTTCCTCTCGCCACGGTCGTGAGTTGAAGGAGACCTGAAAGCTGGTCACATTAAAGCGCCCGCTGTCGCTGACCCTGCTGCTTCAGGCGACCGCGCAGAATCGAGCAGACCTGGCCCTTGACGGGTTCTGCGAGAGCCAGATCCGTTGGGCCGTCGAGTCGGGCTTGGGGCCGTTGCTCAGCCGATGCGCCGCGAACGCACCGCGAATGAGGACGTCATCACTGTGGCCCCTTCTAGAAGGAGCGGACCTGACGGCACGGTTGATCAACGCCGAGCAACTGGACGCGATGGAGGAGATCATTCGGGCGTGTGGAGAGCTTGTGCAGCCTCCCACGCTACTCAAGGGCATCTCCATCGGTGAGCAGTATTACCCGGAACCCCACCTGAGACCCATGAAGGACATCGACTTTCTGGTCGATCAAGACGCCCTTCCGATTGTCGAATCTGCCCTGCTCCGGATAGGCTACCGTCAGCGGTCGGAGATGCCGCCAGAGTTTTACGAAGCGCACCATCACACCACCCCCTTCTATCACTCGCAGACACAGGTGTGGGTGGAAGTTCACCACGGGCTATTCCCGGGGTGGAGCCTAGTCGGCTCGGACAAAGTGTTCAGCATAGACACCATCAGGGCCGAGCGACGACCCGCAGAATTCCGAGGGCGACTCGTAAACCGCCTTAGCAATGAGCTCCAGATTGTCTATCTCGCCTCCCATTGGGCTCTCGGTTTCCAGCGGCTGGGCGGTATGGTCGCCATGGTCGACATGATCTATTTGCTGAAGCGTGCCCGGTCCATTCGCTGGAATCGCGTCCTGGAGTGGCTCGACGGCGCGGTCGCCGCCGGCCCCGTGTACCTGTTGCTGACCTATCTCGCCCGACACCGACTCGTTGAGCTTCCTTCTGGTATCCTCGGCGAACTTTCCCGGCGGCAACGATCTTTTGGCCAGGCAAGCCTCACCATCGTTCATGCGCTGATCGATCGCTATGTCACGAATGGACGCGAGTTCGGACGGCTCGTGAGTGAACGGACCTTTCCCATCCTCTGGGACACTCTGCTGCGCCCTCGGCCGCCGGCTCGGCGGCTCCCCGTGCTCCTCTGGAACTTGTTGCCTTCACGCCTCGGGTTGATGAGGTTTCTGACGGGGTGACGCCCCAAAGCGCCAGAGGATCTCTAGTTATTGCTTGTTGTTGTCCTCACCTTGATCGTTGGACCCTGGCCCTCCGGAAGCGGCGCTGGCAAAGGATGCGACGGCGGGCAGGGTTAGAATGATCGGAGTTACGAACACGGCCTTCTTGAGAATCTCTCTTCGTGTCTCCATAGAATCCTCTCTCTCCTACCGCCTCAAAGGAAGCAGAGTCGTCAACGCCAGCAGAATCTCGTGCAAGGACGCGGCCAGATCGTAGTTGCGGCAGAAGCCCCTTTTCTTCTGGGTTTTCATGAGGATTGATCTGATTGATCTATAGAAGTATGCAAGGGCGTGCGTATACGACGGCAATCTTTTGCATACATGGTACTGGTTGTGATGTCCGGATCGGAAGGATTCCCCCACCCCGGCCTCACCTCCGCGCGGCGCGGACCGCAGGGGTGGAGCCGAGTGGTGCCTCGCCACCTACGACGAGTTCGTCGCGCCCGTCTCAAGCTATACAAGCGGCCGAGGTACCACTCTGATAATCTTGCTCCAATGAAACCCCTCGCGATTCCCTCGTCCTTCACGACGACGTTCACCCTGGAGTACGGAGTCTCCGAGGCCGACCTGCGGCGGCTCTACGAGAACGCCAAGCGGGACCAGTGGAACGCCTCGCACGACATCCCCTGGTCGGCGTCCCCGTCGCCCGACGGCCGCGTCATCGCCGACGAGCTGATCGACGTCTACGGCAGCCCCCTCTGGGAGCGGCTGCCGGAGGCCGAGCGAGTCGCGCTCAATCGGCACATCGCCGCCTGGCGCCTCTCGGTGCTCATGCACGGCGAGCAGGGCGCGCTCCTCGCCTGCAGCCAGATGGTCGACATCGTGGAGGGCGCCGACGCGAAGTTCTTCCAGGCGACGCAGGTGGTCGACGAGGCGCGGCACAACGAGGTCCTGAGCCGCTACCTGACCGAGCGGCTCGACGGTCTCACCTACCCGATGCCGGCGAACGAGCGCGATCTCTTCGACTCGATCCTGTCGGAGAGCCGCTGGTATCTCAAGACGATCGCGCTGCAGCTCGTCGCGGAGACCTTCGCGGTCGCCCTGTTCAAGATGATGAGCGAGAGCGCCCGCGATCCCGTGCTGGAGGCGATCTGCAAGCGCATCCTGCTGGACGAGTCGCGCCACATGGGGTTCGGCATGCTCTCGCTCCCGCGGGTCGTCAACGAGGCCTCGCCGGCGGAGCGCCGGGAGCTCGAGGACTACACGTGCTTCGCGCTGGAGAAGACGCTGACCGGCTTCTTCCCGCTCGAAGCGTACCAGGATGCCGGGTTCAGCCCCCGCCAGATCGACGAGGTCAAGCGCTACCGCCGCGAGACGGCCGCTTCCAATGACTACGCGCCGTTCCGCAAGTACTTCAAGCGGGACATGCACGGCTCGATGGTCGCGAACCTGGCGCGGCTGGGGCTCCTCACCGACCGCGTCCGGCCCCGTCTCGAGAAGCTCGGCGTCAGCCTGCCGGCGAGCTGAGCGGCCCCACCAGCTCGCCGAGCCGACGGGTCCGGTAGCGCCACAGCGCGGCGATCTGCCGGCGCACGAGCAACGCGTGCGCGGCGCGCCCGAGCGGCCCGAGCGGAAGCCGATAGGTCACCCGGTCCTCCACCCACGTCCCGCCCCGTTCCTCGAGAAACCGATGACGGTGCTCCCAGCGGGCGTAAGGTCCCCGCACCTGGACGTCGACGAAGCGATAGGGCGGATCCCACTCGCGGATGAACGCGCGCCACCGGACCGGGACACCGAGCCAGGCCACCCGCAGATCGAGAACCGCGCCGGTCGAGAGCGACGGCGGCCCGCCGACGAGGCGAAGACGAAACGAGGCGGGAGTGATCAGGAGGAGATTCGACGACTCGGCGAAGAACGCGAACACCTCGGCGCGCGTCCTGGCGAGCCACACGCGCGACTCGAGGATGTAGTCGGCCATGACGCGCGGGCTATGATAGGCAGGTGTCCGGAGCGAGTCAAACTCGCGCCTACCTACAGCCTCGGCACGCTCTTGATCCTGCCGACCGCCGTGCTCACGGCGCCCCTCTTCCCGACGCCTCGCATCGGCTCGCTCACTGCGTGGGCGGTCGTCCTCTTCCAGGGCTTGCTGGGTGCGGTCGCGCACATCTGGTGGTACGAAGCGGTCCTCGTGGTGGGGCCGAGCCAGGCTGCGATCTTCACGAACCTTCAGCCGATCGTGGGGATCGTGCTGGCCCCGCTCCTCCTGGGGGAGCGCATCACGGTCTGGCAGGTCGTCGGGACGCTGCTGGTGCTGGCGGGCGTTGCCCTCACCACGCGCGGGCCGCTCGCCCGGAGCGGCGCCTCCTAGGCGAGCTTCTTGACCTCGGCGAGGATCTTGTCGGGCTCCGGGAGCTCGCCCTTCCCGTACTGCTCGATGAAGCGGATGATGCCCTGCCCGTCGACGATGAACGTCGCCCTCGCGTTGGCGTTCCACTCGGGCCAATAGACGCCGTAGTCCTTCGAGACTGTCCGGTGAATGTCCGAGAGCAGCGGATAGTTGCTGATCCCGACGGACTTGGCCCAGTTGTCGTGGCTGAACGGGCTGTCAGTGCTGATACCCAGCACCTGGGTATTCGCCGCCTGAAAGTCGCGAATGCGCTTGTCGAAGGCGGGCATGCACGTGCTTCAGCCCGGCGTCCAGTCGAGCGGATAGAAGAGGATGACGACGTTCTTTCCGCGGAACTCTTTCAGACCGACTTCCTTGAGCCCGACGGTGCGGAGCGTGAAATCCGGCGCGGGATCGCCGACATTGAGGGTCCTGTTGTCGCTCACTCCCTGAATCCCCCTTGTGCGAAATTCCGCGCGTCGCGGCCTTTGATCTTAACACGCGGCTCCCCCGCCCGCGCCGGCGGCTTGCGCGCCGCCGCCCACGCGCGGCTGCGCCGGCTCTCGAGAGGCGCGTCCGCGAGGCCCAGGAAGGCGGCCGCGGTGACGACGCGGCCCGTTTCCCAGAGCCGCGCGAACCGCTCGGCCGACCGCGGATCGCGGAGCGCGTGATGGTCCATGATCACCCGACACCCGGTCGCGTCGACGACCCGCGCGAGCTGGTCGATGGCGCGCTCGATCGCGTCGCGCCCGACCTCGCGCTCGAGATAGGACACCGGCCCGGAGACATAGAGCAGCGTCGGCCGCTGCTGCACGAGGTACGCCGCGGCGACGGGGGACGCCGGACCCTGGAGGTCCGAGGCGAACACGAAGCGCTCGCGCTCGGCCGGATCGACGATCGTGAGCACGACGACCGACCCGAAGGGCGTGCCGTCGAGCCCGTGGGGCAACGGCGACGAGACGTAGAGCTCGAGGTCGGCTTCGCGACGCTGGAGTCCGTCCGCGCTCTCGACCCGCGCCTGGCCCTCGAGCGCCTTCCAGAGCGCGTCGGCCCGCTGGGCCTGCCGCCCGGCGATCATGCGCCGCGGGTCCTTCAGGAGCACGCGCCGCCCGGCGTACGACGCGGGGTCCGAGCGGAAGTGATCTTCGTGATAGTGGCTCACGAAGACGAAGCTGGACCGCGCCGCGTACGCCGAGATCCGATCGTTCGCGCGCCGCAGCGCTTCCCACTCTTCCTCTGCCGGCGGCAGCCCGAACCGTGAGGGCGCCAGCGTGGCACCGGGGTCGATGAGGATCCCGGTCCGCCCGACCTCGACGTACGTCGCCATCGACCGTACCCCGAGCGACTCCGCCGCGAGCGGCACAACCTTCATGCGCCGATCCTCGGTGCCCGTTCCCTGCACGGCATCGAATTACGGTCTACGAAAGCTCGAGCGGAGACGCGCGGGGCCGTCGAGTGGGTGCGGTCGGGGTCGAAGGGACCCGTTCCCGGTGACCGACGACGGGCGACGCGCGCCCGGATGGAGCCCAGCCGCCGCGGGCATGCGGACGCGTGCCGCGTGGTCATCTCGACCCCGACCGCACCCACTCGACGGCCCCGCGCGCCACCCGCGTAGCGAGAAGCGTCAGATGCATCGGCCGCCGTCGACTTCGACGCAGGTGCCGGTGATCATGGCCGCGTCGTCCGAGGCCAGGAACACGGCGGTGCGCGCCAGGTCGTCAGGCTGATTCAGGCGTCCAAGCGGCACGGTGGCCTCGAACCGCGCGAGGCCCTCCGCGTCCACCGACTTCTTGCCCATGAACGCCGGGAGCATCGGTGTCTCGGTGGCGACCGGCGCGATCGAGACGACCCGGACGCCGTGGCCCGCGGCCTCGAGCGCCAGACTCTTGGTCAAGGTCACCACGGCTCCCTTCGACGCCGCGTACGCCTGCATGCCCGGGCGAGGCCTGATCGCGGCGGTCGACGCGGTGATCAGGAACACGCCCCGTCGCTGCTTCTTCATCACCGGCAGCGCGTACTTGGCGCCGAGCCAGACGCCCTTGACGTTCACCGCCATGATGCGATCGAAGATGGCCTCGTCCACTTGCTCCACGTCCTCGGGCGACTGGGGGACGCCGGCGTTGGCGAAGAAGATGTCGAGAGTCCCCCACGCGGCGAGCGCGCGCTCGACGATCGTCTGGTTGTCGGCCGCCCGCGTCACGTCGGCGCGCACGGCCAGCGCCCGGCCGCCCGCCTTCTCGATCTGCTCCACCGTCGACTTCGCGCCGGCCTCGTTCAGGTCCACGACGACCACGCGCGCGCCTTCCCGCGCCATGGCCAGCGCCGAGGCGGCGCCGATGCCCGAGCCCGCGCCGGTGATTACCGCGACCCTGCCGTCGAGTCTCATCGTTTGCCTCCGAACACGCCGTCGTGGCGGAAGAAGTTCAGGCTCAGCCGATCTGCCGGACCGCGAAGTCGCGCGGGCGCCGCGGAGCCGCACCCTGCCATCGGAAGCGGGCGAGCACGACGCGGCCCCGACGGAAGACGACGCCCTCCTGCTCGAGCCGGATCCGCTGCGTCATCATGCTCGCCGTCCGGGAGCGGCGGCTGATGCTCCCCTGCGCGTTGACGACCCGATGCCAGGGAACACCGTCGTCCGCGCCGCGGAGGGCCTGGCCGACCTGCCGGGCCGAGCGCGGGCGACGCAGCAGCGCCGCGAGCTGGCCGTAGGTGGCAACACGCCCCCGGGGAATTCGTCGCACGAGCTCCAGGACGGCCGCGCGAAACGTCACGCCGGCGCGGCGCCCGTCTGCAGCTCGTAGAGCCTCGCGTAGAGACCGCCGCGCCGCACGAGATCGGCGTGCGCGCCCTCTTCGTGGATGCGCCCGTGGTGCAGCACGAGGATCCGGTCGGCGGCGTGCACCGTCGAGAGACGGTGCGCGATCGTGATGCTGGTGCGGCCGGCGAGGAGCCCCGCCATCGCCTGTCGGATGAGCGCTTCGGATTCCGGGTCGACGCTCGACATCGCTTCGTCCAGAACGAGAACGGCCGGATTGTACACGAGGGCCCGGGCGATGGCCAGAAGCTGACGCTGCCCGTGAGAAACGTTGGCGCCGCGCTCGCCCAGGAGCTCGCCGAGCCCCTTCGGCAGGCCTGCGACGAAGCCGGCGCGGGCGGTCTCGAGAGCCCGCGAGAGGTCCGCCGCCGACACGGCGCCGTCGGCGCCCAGGCGCAGATTCTCCTCGATGGTGCCCGCGAACAGGACACTGTCCTGAACGATGATGCCGACGCGACGGCGGAGGCTCGTCAGGTCCCACTCGCGGACGTCGACGCCGTCCACGAGGACCCGACCGCGCCGCACGTCGTACGAGCGGTTCAGCAGCCGGGCGCAGGTCGTCTTCCCCTCGCCGGTCGCCCCGACGATCGCCACCCGCTCTCCGGGCATGACGCTGAACGAGCAGTCGCTCAGCACCCACTGATCGCCCTCGTAGGCGAACCACACGGAATCGAGCTCGAGCGCCGCCGGCGCCGGGCGCGCGGGCCGTGGGCTCGGCGCGCTCGGCGAGACGATCTCGGGCGTGCGGTCGAGCAGACCGAAGATCCGCTCCGACGACGCCATCGCCCACTGCATCACCGTGTACTTCGCCCCGAGGTCGCGGATGGGCAGGAAGAAGCGGTTGGTGTACTG
>Ga0137403_10001739_pt1 | contig 27219 bp, 21 predicted proteins | sample CZOMad2_1_16fung_FD_122057 | JGI IMG/M metagenome (GOLD analysis project Ga0137403, IMG submission 122057) | Vadose zone soil fungal communities from Angelo Coast Range Reserve, California, USA - CZOMad2_1_16fungal (Hybrid Assembly) | ecosystem: Environmental > Terrestrial > Soil > Vadose zone... | reverse complement strand
TTGGTGTGAAGGCACCCGTGTCACAGCCGCAGATCATTTCCCCGGACCAGGTCAACGGCTGGTTTGCGCTGCTGTTCACCCACGCCAGGGTCACCGGGCGGATCGACGCCGTGCTGATGGACCAGCACAAGATCTCGTTCAGCACCGTCGAGATCCTGTGCTGGCTCCTGGAAACCGAGCCTCAGTCGGTTCGAGTTCTGTCTGGCGAACTTGTCAGCGTGAGCCCCACTCGAGCATCACGGTTGGTCCAGAATCTGATCGATGAAAAGTGGGATGGGGGACTACTGGCGAGAAATATTGCGGACGAGGCGTCCCGCCAGCGTTTGATTAGCTCATTAACGAGCTTTGTGGAGGGAAACCAGTTTGGCGGGATCTGTGTTGACTTTGAAGAACCACCGGCGGCTTCCCAGTCAAACCTGCTTGTGTTTATCCAGGAGTTGCATGACGTGTTTGCGCCCAAGGGTTTGACCGTCTTACAAACGGTTCCCTTTGATGATCCCGACTGGAACTACCAGAAGTATGCAACGGCTTCTGATTACTTGATCCTGATGGCCTATGACCAGCATTGGGCGGGAAGCGATGCCGGTCCGATAGCTTCGCAAGGCTGGTTTGAGGAACATTTGGTAAGCCGGATGCACGAATTGGATCCCGCGAAAACGATCATTGCGCTGGGAAATTACGGGTACAACTGGACGGATGGCGAAAAAGAAGCCGACGAAGTCACCTGTCAGCAGGCGTTAATCACGGCCCAGGAGTCGGAAGCAAAAGTCCTTTTTGATCCCGACTCTCACACTCCTTATTTCGAATATGACGAAGAAGACGAATCGCATCATCAGGTTTGGTTTCTCGACGCGGTTACAGCGTACAACCAGATGCGCGCTGCCAGCGGATACAAGCCGGCCGGTTTTGCGGTTTGGCGGCTCGGATCGGAAGACCCTTCAATCTGGTCGATTCTGGGAACTTCGCCGGTTGACTCGCCCGACGTTCTGCGCCGGATTGTTTACGGCTACGACGTCAATTTTGAAGGTACTGGCGAGATACTGAAAGTGATGTCGCGCCCGCAGGATGGCTGGCGCAACCTGGATCTTGAGCCGTCGACCGGGTTCATAAAAAGCGAAGAGTTTGTTTCAACTCCTTCCTCCTACGTAATTGAGCGCGATGGAGACCATCCCGGACTAATCGCACTCACTTTTGACGATGGCCCGGACCCTCAATGGACGCCGGCAATACTCGACATCCTGAAACAGGAAAATGTGCCGGCCACGTTTTTCATCATCGGCAAAAATGGGCAAGCTTACCCCGACCTCCTGCGTAGAATCGTCAACGAAGGGCACGAGATTGGCAATCACACTTTTACTCATCCGAATCTCGGCGAAATTCCCGGCTCGTTAACAGAACTCGAGCTGAACGCTACTCAGCGACTGATCGAATCGGAAACCGGAAGGTCGACCGTCCTGTTCCGTCCACCCTATTTTGGTGATGCCGAAGCTGACAAGCCTCAGGAAGTGGAACCGGCGTTTCTGGCCCAACAACTGGGCTACTTGATGATCGGAGTGCGCATCGATCCCGACGACTGGAAGCTTCCCGTGACTGCTGACGAAATTATCGACCGCACAATGCAGCGTGCCATGGACAACAACTCGGAAACACGCGGACAAGTTGTCTTACTTCATGACTCGGGTGGAGACCGTTCAGCAACGATTGCAGCTTTGCCCAGGTTAATTCACGAATTGCGGGCGCGCGGCTTTCGCTTCGTTCCCGTTTCAGAATTGGCAGGCCTGTCAAGAGCTGAAGTGATGCCGTTGATTCCGCCAAGTGAACGCGCTTTCACGAGGTCCAACGCAGTCGCTTTCTTTTTTCTTTATACGATGGGTTGGACGCTGCAGTGGGTATTTGTGATTGGCATTACGCTCGGGCTCGGGCGGCTTATCTTTATCGGCGCACTGGCATTGGCCCAGTGGTTTCGTTCGAGACGGCGGCTACACACTCATGCGGGGGAAGGGTATGCGCCGTTCGTGTCGATCATCGTGCCCGCCTACAACGAAGAGCTCGTAATCAAAAACACGATTACCAGTCTGCTGGAATCAGACTATGAAAACTACGAAATCATCGTGGTTGATGATGGGTCGTTGGATAAGACGAGCGAGATCGTCCGCGAGAATTTCTCTCAGAACGGACGCGTAAAGCTTTTCTCGGCGGCCAACGGCAAAGCCGCGGCGCTCAACATGGGACTGAGATATGCCAACGGTGAAATAGTAATCGCCCTCGATGCTGACACGCTGTTTGCACGGCAGACCGTTGGCGCACTGGCCCATCGTTTTTCCGATCCCAGGATGGGAGCAGTTGCCGGCAATGCCAAAGTTGGTAATCGGATAAACATCGTGACTCGCTGGCAGGCGCTCGAATACATCACTTCGCAAAATATGGATCGACGCGCCTTTGCGAGTTTGAACTGCATCACCGTGGTACCAGGCGCGGTAGGCGCCTGGCGACGCGAATTGATTGAGAAGGCAGGAGGCTTTCAATCCGATACGCTGGCAGAGGATCAGGACCTGACACTTAACATTCGTCGCATGGGTCATAACATCGGATATGAAGAAGATGCGATCGCCTGGACTGAAGCTCCCGATCGCCTGCACACGCTCGCCCGGCAGCGATTCCGTTGGGCTTTTGGCACCTTGCAGTGTATGCGCAAACACATCGACGCATTGTTTCGCCCGCGATACGGCGCGCTGGGCTTCATCGCGCTGCCGAATGTCTGGATTTTTCAAATTCTTTTTCCCTTGATTTCGCCGGTGATGGACCTGATGCTCGTTTACACCTTGCTGGTCGCGGGAGTGGATCGGTGGCAACAGCCAAAGGGCTATTCGTCAACCGCCTTGCGTCAGGTGCTTTTCTATTACGCACTGTTCCTGGCGATAGACTGGGTGTCCGCCAGTTTCGCGTTCTTGCTGGAGAAGAAGGAACACTGGCGTTTGCTCTGGTGGCTTTTCTTGCAGCGCTTCTGTTACCGCCAGGTGATGTACTACGTCATGATCAAGAGCGTGGCTGTTGCCGCTCGAGGGACATCAGTCGGCTGGGGTAAGCTGGATCGAAAAGCAACGGTTGAAGCACAGCCGTGAGACTGAGAATTCATTGATGGCGAAAAAGCGGAGTGGCAAGCGGGAAGGCAAGCGAGACGGCAAGCGGAATGGAGTGCTGGTGTATGCGCTGCTGCTGACGGCAGCGTTTTCTTTGCGCGTGGCCGTGGCACGACTGCTGCCGAACGATACACCGGATGATGGCAAGGTGTACGCCCAGATTGCGCGAAACGTGCTCGAACAGCATGTGTATTCCCACGAGAGCGAACCGCCTTACGGGCCAACGTTGATACGCCTTCCTGGTTATCCACTCTTCATCGCAGGCATCTATTCAATATTTGGCCACGGCGACAACACCGCGGTCCGCATCGTCCAGGCGCTTGTCGATACTGCATCGTGCTCGCTGATCGCGCTTATAGCTTTTTATTGGGAGCCCGATGAAAGACGAAAGCGGCGCAGCTCGATCGCGGCGTTGGCGCTTGCCGCTGTTTGTCCGTTTACCGCGATCTATGTCGCGACTATCCTGACAGAAACACTGACGATGTGCTTTGCCGTTGCGATGTGTTTGACGGCGACGCTGGCGCTCAGAGCAACCACACAGAGGAGAGTCCTGGGGTTGTGGGTAGCGACCGGCTTGATTGCTGGAGTTGCCGTCTTACTTCGCCCCGACAGCGGCCTCTTCGCCTTAGCCATAGGAATCACGTTGGCCGTTTCTGTGCTGGGACGTCCCGACGACGTAAATCCAGACGCGAAACGAGAAGAACTTCTGTACCGGTCTGTACGAGCTTCCTACCTCGGCGTCGTGTTTTCACTAGCTTTCTGCCTGGTGCTGGTTCCCTGGACTATCCGCAATTATCGCGTGTTTCATCTCTTTCAGCCGCTTGCTCCCGCCCACGCGGAGATGCCGGGCGAATTCGTGCCGCGCGGTTATTTCAACTGGTTGCGAACCTGGATAGACGACAGCCGATACATAGGCCCCGTGCTTTGGTCGCTGGATACGTCTTCAATCAAGCTGGATGATATTCCCGACGGTGCGTTCGATTCCGCGGAGGAAAAGCAACGCGTCGCAGCGTTGTTGGAAAAATATAACCACCCGCCTGAAGAGCCGGGGCTGTTTACTGATGAGGCAGATTCTAAGGGCGCGACTCCCTCCGCAGATCAACCGGACCAAAAAGCTGAACCTGCTAATCCAAAGGATGAATCCTCGCCGCCTGACGAAACCGACGAGGCTGACAAGACTGACAAGACTGACGAAGGTGATGAGAACGACGAGGGCGATGCGGCTGATCAGGGCGACGAAAACGCGCCTTCGGATCAGGCGGTAGAGATGACGCCAGAGATCGACGCAGGCTTTGCAAAGATCGCACAGGAACGCATCGCGCGACACCCGTTTCGGTATTATGCTTTGTTGCCTCTCAAGCGAGCACGCTCCCTCTGGTTTGATACTCACTCGCAATACTATCCATTTGAAGGCGAGCTTCTTCCGCTCTCGGATCTTGATTACGACATCCATCAGCAATACTGGCTACCGCTGTTTGCCGCCTTAACGCTTGTTTACTCGTTGCTGGGAATTACGGGCGGGTGGTTTTTATGGCAGGCGCGCGACTTCATCACGCGCCAGTGGGTGCTTTTAGCCACGCTAATGATCTTTTTGAGGTTTGGTTTCTTCGCGACGCTGGAGAATCCTGAACCGCGCTATGTGGTAGAGATTTTTCCGTTCCTCTCCATTCTTGGAGGAATTGCCGTGGGGCGTATTGGGGCGTTACTGAAAAACAGCAAGTTACTCTCAGCGCCGCATTGAACGAAGCGCACGTCTGGCGAGAAACTGTTTCAGACCGCCGGGCACAATGGCACGCAGTAGGGCATGAGCGACACGGCTCGGCATCAACACTCCATGCTGCACCAGCGCATACTCGCTTTCCCACCAGCTGGCTACGAACTTCGACTTAAACCTTCGCAAGCCTTCAAAGTTATAAAAGGCGCTCAAACGCTTCGATGCCAATCGCAAAGCGCGTTCGATCACTGGGTGATCGTGAGTTGAAATATCATCCACGCCTTCCCTGGCCAGCGGCGCTGTTCCCAGAGTTGCGATGGTTGCGCCGTCTGCTTTGAGACGTCGCAAAGCCTCGAAAACCAAAAGGTCAGCAGTGCCCTGGGGCGCGTCGGGGGCGCGCAGAACATCTTCCAGATACCAGCCATCTCGGGCCGGAATTGGGCTTGCCGCAAGCAGGCCCACTAACCGATTGCTGGCGTTGCGGGCGGCAAACAATTTCTTTCGCTCAGACCTGAGAAAAGGATCAAGCGCCAACAGCCAGCCGAAGGTTGTTGCGGCCCGTCGCGTCTTAAGCCACCGGAGACACAACTCGGCGGTCTCTTTCTTTAGTTCCTCACTGAAACCAACAACACTCTGAATTTGGATACCCCCTCGCAACGCTTGATTGACACCGGCGCGCATCTTCTTGGCCGAATTGCCGCGAGGCTGCCACACTTGCAAATCAAAGTAGGGAGCCGCGCCGATCTTGATAGCGCTCAAGCCGAGTTGAACGCCTTCGCGTCCGAAGCGTTCCGTTGCGGGCACGAAGGCGGCGATGCGCCTGGCTTTGGTAGCAGCAATCATAAAACCCTTGACCAGCGACTTCATGTCGTCCGCTTTTGCCAGGGGATCGCCGGCCGCCAGCCACACTCTGCCAAATTCACCATAAATAATTGCGCCATCGATGCCGGGCATGGTCCATGTCAAGGCACCTGGTGCAATACTGACCAGCGAATGCGCGTTGTAACCATAAGCAGATTGCAGTCGCAACAGTTCCGCCGTCGGATCTACTGCTCGGTAACGCCGCGCCAAACCGCGCACCGTGCGAACTTTGTGACTTACGTAGCGGGCGCCATAACTCGCGCCGCCGCCGGCAGCGAGCCACCAGAGATCATGTACCGGGATATGCGGATGGATGAACACGGGGTAACCAGAAACAAGGATACACCCGGTTTGGCGGCGATCTAAATCAAAAGCCGGCAGGCCGAACAGGAAGCAAGTATGCCTTGAATAGTTGACAACTCCGCTTTGAAAACTGCCGCAGACGACTAGGGAGTAGGCGATGGAGTCGCCGCAGGTACCTGCTCCGACGGCAGCACGCGGGATGGATCGGGCCGGTCCGGTGACGTGTGTAGATGAATCGCCTTCCACTCTTTGCCTACACGGTTGAATACCAGAGTCATGCGGCCAGTGGCTGTCTCAGGCGTGCCCTTGTAGATCTGTGACTGCGTCCAAAGACAAGTCACAACCGCGCCATCGCGCCCGAGCATCGTGATCGAAACGTCGCGCACCTCCAGCTTCACGTCTTTCAAATCCTTGTAAGAACTTTCGCGGTTCTTGCGCATTTGATCCCAGCCTTTAGTGACTGTGCCGTTGTTGTTGAAGAGCACCAGGCGAGGTGATTTCAAATATACGTTAGTCACGGCATCGACGTTCGCGGCGCGAATGCCGTTGAGCAGCGAGTTGAAGGCGGCAATCACGCTCTGAGATCCCGGCGTTTCGGTTCCGGCAACTTTTGGTTTAGTTTCGGTTCGGCGGGCAGTTGGCGGCGTTGTTGTGGGCTTCTGCACGTCTGTGCTTTTCTGCGGTTCTGTCGCCTTATTCGTATTTGCTGCCGGCGCGGTTGTGCGCGAGCGTACGGTCTGAGAGGAATTCGTATTTTGAGCCAGAGTTACGGAGACTGCTGCTGCCAAAACCACGACGGTGCTGATTAGTAATCTTTTTATCATGATCGGTCCTCTTATTGCCGGCGTTAAAGTCCAAATTCCTGTTTTCCGAAGGCTTGAACTCAACTCATCTCACACATCGCCCAACGCATTCATAGCGTCGAACCATGGTACTCCACTACGCAGTCTTTCAACAGAGCGTTTTTGCCCAAGGATTTCAAATACTTCAAACATCGAAGGACCCACAGCCTGCCCCGTAAGCATCGTTCGCGACCCGTTGATGAGCAGTCCGGCCTTAACACCTGCCTCATCAGCGAATTTACGGAGCGCGGCTTCGGCGCTGGCAGCGGTGAAGGGATCTGTTTGTTCCAGATGATCCGCAAGAGCCGGCAAGAGTTCTCTTAGCCGGGGCTCCTTCTTCAAGTTTTTGCTGACAGCCGCCTCAGCGAAATCGAAATCATCGGAGAAATAAGCGCGACCTTGTTCGGAGAAATCCTTGAGCGTGAAGAAGCGCTGGCGAATCAGATCCAGAACTTTCAGCAACCAGTCGCGGTCATCTTCATCATATTCCTCGCGCCAGAGTTTGTTGGCGCGTAATTCAGCCTTCACCATAGGCAACAAGTCTTCAACCGGCATGGTGCGAATGTATTCGGCGTTCATCCAAAGCGCCTTTTCATCCGTCCAGTGGCGCTGATCGTTTTCCTGAAAATTGAAAACTGCGGGCGAGCGATGGATGTGCTCCAGGGAAAACTGCTGCACGAGTTCTGCTACCGAAAGAATTTCTTTTCCGTCTGCCGGCGCCCAGCCCAACAGCGCCAGAAAATTGCGAAAGGCCGCCGGCACGAATCCGCGATCGCGATAAGTGGTTAATGAAACCACTTCACCATGCTTTCGTTTGGAAAGCTTTCCCTTGTTCGGGGCCAGGATCAAAGGCAGATGGGCAAACTGCGGCACGCTTGCTCCGAGCGCCTCGTAGAGCAACACCTGTTTGTGTGTGTTCGTTAGATGATCCTGGCCGCGAATTACCTGAGTGATGCCCATCTCGATATCGTCGATCACCACCGAAAGGTTATAGAGGGGATGGCCGTCGGATCGCAGCAGAACCAGATCTTCAATCTCGGAATACTCTCGCTCCTGGGTTCCAAAGACAAGATCCTCAAAATGAGTCCTGCCCTGGCGCGGAATTTTTAAGCGCACGGCGAAGGGCTCGCCCGCAGCGGCACGCTGGTCCGAATCCTCCGGCGACAAGTCACGGTAAGGATTGCCGCGCGGATCCGCTCCTTCGGCGGAGTGAGCGCGGGCGCGATCGGCGATTCCTTGTTTTACAGTCGTATCATCGCGTTCCGCTTTGGGTGTGAAGTCGCGATAGGCCTTGCCTTCTGCGACCAGTTTGTAAGCAGCCTCGCGATGCTTGTCCGCGTTGGCAGATTGAAAAACGATCTCTTCATCGTAAGCCAAACCCAGCCACTGCAGGCCCTCAATAATCGATCGGGTCGAGTCTTCGGTTGAGCGCTGTAGATCGGTGTCTTCAATCCGAAGCAGAAACTTTCCGCCGGTCTTCTGAGCGTAGAGCCAGTTGAAGAGCGCTGAACGCGCTGCGCCAATGTGCAGGTAACCAGTTGGTGATGGAGCGAAACGAACGCGAACGGACATACAAACAGAGGTCAGAAGTCAGATATCAGGGGTCAGTTAACTATTAGAGGCCAGAGATCAGCCACCTGAAGTCAGTTGGAAAGGAACTCGAACGCTTCGTACTGACTTCTGACTTCTGATTTCTGACCTCTGTAATCTGGCGGAGATGACAGGATTCGAACCTGTGAAGGGCTTTTAAGACCCTTAACGGTTTAGCAAACCGCCGCCTTCAGCCACTCGGCCACATCTCCGTGCCTATCGGGGCGAAAATCATTCTAATCGGCGGTTGCGGATTGTCAAGGTAAGGCACGATGCGGTAATGGGTCAGTTTGAAGTTGGCGAAACTTGCGCTCTTACAGAACCGAGCGCGGGTAGCGCCGGATGCTGGAATCAACTTGGGTGATGACGTAGACAATGCAAGGGTTCACGGAAAACTCATTTCTTTGACTTAGTACGGAGCTTGACTCCAGCATCCGGCGCATCCACCACCCCAGCAGCGGGGCTGCCCCGCCGGGGACCCCGGTCCGCGCTCGGTTCTGTAAAGCAATCGACCTTGCTAAACTCCAAACTAACCCACTATCCACGATGCGGTGCTATCTGAAATTCGTCAATCTCCTAACCCTACCCAAAACGTTTATGCTCCTGCATACATCCGACCGACTTACGACGGCGGAGGAGCCACGGGCAATGATACGAACAACATTGCTTTCAGTTTAAATATTCCTTTAACCGCTGCGGCCATTAACTCCCAACTAAATCTAGGGAGAAACTCGGGGAGTAACGAAAGCGACAATTTTTGGGTCGTTTACGTGCAAATCGGATATCAGGGGGATTTACCGCAAGATATTGTTCCCGCCACTGAACCCGCCACAGCCGGTGCCACCACACAATTTGGGTCGGTGGACGACGTAACAAGCTCTGCAGGTGTTGTAACCGGGGGCCAAGGCTCCCTTGTATTTATCGAAAGTTCAAGAGACGGGGATCTAACAATAATGATTGGAGATGATTTTAAAGTTCGGACAGGCCCTCATGAAGTTGGACATCAGTTTGGTCTCAGGGGTGATGCGCCGGGTTTTGGCATTATGTCTCAGAGTGGAAGCGGCGGCGAGCCTTTAAGGTTTGTTGACAGGCATCTCAATGTGCTTCGATGGAGAATTAAAAGCCCCGGGCAACCGTAAAGCAGGAGGAATTTATGAAAGAGAAACCACGTTCTATCACGGCTATGACGGTGCTTCTTGTGTTGCTCGTCGTAAGTACAGTTCTTTATGGATTAGCTCAAGAGCCGAGCGTTCCGCACAGTATGAACTTCTCGAAGCTGACGCTAAAGATACGCAGCACGAAAGAAGATTTCGTTGAACTGGAGCCTATTCCGATAGTTTTCAATTTACGTAATGAGACTGATCAAACGATTGTTGGTCATTCGGCACTCGAGCTTTCCAATAACTTTGTCAAGTTGTTCATGATCGACGATAAAGGCGAGATTCATGAGATTCAAAACTTGTCTCCGATCACCGCCAATACGGCTGTGGCTCCAAGAGAAATCTCGCCCGGCGAAAATCTAGAGTCGAAACAGGCGTTGGCTTTCTACCTGGACCAAAGCTTCCCTCGTCCGGGAAATTACCGAATACAAGCTAAATTGTACGACGCTAGTTGGACCAATGAAATTAAATCCAATGTTTTAACCATTCGTGTCCATGCGCCTGACGGGCAAACGCTCCAAGCATTGAAGTACATAAAAAACCTAGGAGCGTCATCCTATTTTTTCAGTGGAGTCGGATTTGCCAGCAAAGAGCAGGAACGTGCTGCGCTGGAGGATTTCATCGCTAACTTTGGCGAGACTGTATACGGAGACTACGCTACTTTTTCACTAGGAGAACTCTATTTCTACGACAAGAAATATAAAAAGGCGGGCAAACGGTTCAGTCTCTTAGAGAGGAAAGCAGATTTCGTATTCGGCGATAAGGCCAAGCACTACCTTGAGAGACTTAGACGCGAGAACACGATTTCCGCGGAAACCCCATAAAGGTAGAAATAACAGCACTCATGCAATAAGAAAAGCTGTCAAAGGGTGTACCTACACCTACAGGGCCCTAATGTGCTTTGCCATCCTTCCTGCTCTTGCAATCAATAGAATCAACCCCATGAAGTGGGACATCAGTTTGGTTTGAAAGGTGATGTGCCAGGATTTGGAATCATGTTTAATAGCACCGAAGCTCCTGTATTCGTTGATAAACATCTCAACGTGCTTCGTTGGAGAATTAAGGAGTCCAGGACAACCTTGAGGAGTAGGAGACATTAAGATGAAAATATTCTTGAACCTTATCATTGTAGGATTACTCTTGGTATTGTTGGTGGGGACGGGTCTTTCCGTTGTTCGTCAAAAAGAGTTTAGCCGGGACGTATTACCTTTCTCGAATTTAACTTTTGAGATAATTTCAACAAAAGATGAGTTTCTACCGCTAGAGCCTATACCTCTTATCTTAGAGTTAAATAATAGAGCGAAAAACCCTGTCTCAGGGCATAGAGGCCTTGATTTCTCCCAGCATCATATAGAGTTGTTTGTTGCTGGCCCTGATGGGTTGGTGAACAAGGTTGAAATCAAAAACCCTGTCTTAAAACTAGTGGAACTTACTCCCAGAGTGTATGAACCTGGTGAAAGTTGTCGCTCCAAACAACAGTTAATCACGATAAATCCCAGTGATGTTCTTGCTCAGCCGGGGGAATACCGAATACAGGCTGTAATTCACGGCACGAACTGGTATGAAGAAATCAAATCCAATCTTTTGACGGTTCGTATAATTGAGGCAAAGGGAGTCGATAAACAAGCCTATGATTATCTCAAGGGTTCGGCTAGCGTTTCCGAGTTGTTTGCTGGATTTGACTTATCTCAAGACCAGAACGCTCTGGGTATGTTTGAGAGACTAACGCATAGCTTTGGAGGTACCGTGTACGCAGAATACGCTTCCTTCAGACTTGGCGAGTTCTATTTCGCCAGGAAGGAATATAGAAAAGCAAAAGAGCATTTCGACAAAGTGGCGAAGAAATCAGATTTCATATTTGCCGGAAAGGCATCGAATTACCTCAATGAGCTCGAAGCCCAAATCGCTCCGCCTGAATAGAGATTTAGAGCTAACTTTCGTAGCGGATGAGAAGCCCCGACATCGTTTAGATGTCGGGGCTTCCGCCTATTCGACACATACTCTCGATTGAAAAGAGACGGGTTGGACCTTGGATTGCAAACAATCACTTACTTTGTTCTAGGAACATAACCATATATTACGAAGTAGAATCGGGAGTCCCGGGAGTAGTATGATGATCAAAAGAATCTCAGCAATTTCAGTGGTTCTTCTCCTCTTTACTTTTCTGGCGAACAGCCGTTCACAAAAGCAGGAAGAAGGAAGCAAAGGAATTCGCACCACCATAGTTGTCTCGCGCCAGAGCGTTCTTCCCTACGAATCGCTTTCCGTGGCGCTCCTGCTGCGCAATGAAACTACAGAGGACAAACGCGTGGTGGCCTCGGCGGACCCCGATACAGGTAGTGTTAAAGCCAGGTTTCTCCTCCTTGCTGGAAAGCGCAAACTAAAACTTAAACTCTGTACCATCACTTACTTTGTTCGTCTGATCGCCATGAGTGTTAGATCATCTCCCAGCAATCTTCCTCCAGTGAAGGTATGCAACTCCTGTCTACATAGCGAGATGATCGAGTCGGGCGAAAGACTATGGTTATCGTTCAGAAGCCACGACAGCCGGTCAGGTCCGTATTCGTTACCCCCGCCATCCAAACTTTCCGAGAATCCGTCAGTGTAGAGGAACAAAATGTCTCCCTTGCTCATCTGAATTCGGTTTACTGCAAAACTTTCGCTGCAAAAAACGCCAACCGGGAGACCCGTCGCCGCGATGCTGGCCACTTTGCCTGCCTGAATCAACAGCGGCGGTAGGTGTCCGGCGTTACAGAGTTCCACTGCGCCATTAACATTGGCTCTGCCGCAAACCAACGTCGCGTATTGAGTAGGCAAGGTGCTCTCGCAGAAAACGCGACTCGCGCGTTCAACCATCTGCTCGAGCGGCAGGTTGATCGAGATGAGCGTGCGAAACATCGCATTGAGGTGTGCCATCAGCATGGAAGCTGCCACGCCTTTGCCCGAGACGTCGCCGAGCATGAAATGCAACGACTGATCTTCCCCTTTAATTATGTCGCAATAGTCACCACTTACTGCCCCGGCCGGCTGGTAGTGATAGGAAACCTCCCAGCCATCAATCTGCTGCGTGGCTGGAGGCAACAGCCCAGTTTGAATCTGTGACGCCAGCTCCAGGTCTTCCTCGAGTGCGCGCTGCTCGCTGGGCGTCAGATCGCCCAGACAGAAGCGCGTCAGCGGGTCGGCAATCAACCGCTCCGTTTCTACCGGATCATGGCAAACTTCACACAGTCCATAGATGCCAATATCCATGCGGTGCAAAGCGTCGTCAACTTCCCGCAAAAGTCGGGTCAACTCCGCAGGGCGGTGAAAGGCACTCGCCGCATCTTCCAATTTGTGACGGCGGTCGATTAGTTGTTCGCGCAATAGTGGTTCGATAGCTGTAACCATTGTTCGGTCCTTCCTTGTTTATGCCAAGTTTGTTAGGCCACCAGGCTTGCAGGAAGCGGCGCTCGCTGGAGTTGAAATGGAAGCTTTGGCGCGCAACAGATCTTCTCCAGGCGTGTGCGATCGCTTTTCATCGTTGGATCGTTTGCCAGCCAGATGCGAACTTCACGAAAGATGTTTGCAGCGTGAGGATCTGGCGGCTCAACAATTCGATAGTGTATCCATTTGCCTTCTCGGCGAGCAGAAACCACTCCCGCACGCCTGAGATAAGCAAGATGCCGCGAAATTTTCGGCTGGTTTAGCTTTAACACTTCCACGAAGAAGCACACGCAAACTTCATCTTCGCCAATAAGATTGATTAGTCGCAAACGAGTGCGATCCGCCAGCGCTTTGAAGAGAAGTACGATGCTATATTCTTTGGTGCCCATGGTGTATTTGCTTACCTGACTGGTAGGTTAACTATTACGATTTTGAACGCTTCAGAGTTCCTTTTGTAGACACTAATTTATGACTAAAATGGCCGTGGTTTCTATCCGAATCTTGTGCCTAAAACCAGCGCTTTAGTCGTTTTGAGCTAGTCGTTCCCCACCCTCCTGCTGCGTCTTTCAAGCAGGATAGTGTCTCGCCAGACGGCGTTCATTTTGCCAATACGCTCGCGGGTTCCAACTTCACGAAATCCGCACGATCTGTGCAGCGAAATACTGGAGACATTTTCCGGAAAAATGCTGGCTTGCAATGTCCAAATGCCAGTCTTCTCTGATTCGTTCACAAGTGTTTCCAGCAAAGCACGGCCAATTCCGCGACCATGCCACCCCCTGGCGACGTAGACACTCACTTCCGCCACGCCCGCATAGACCGGCCGCGTGGAAACCGGACTCAGGGCTGACCACCCTACGATCCTTTCGCTTGAAATCGCTACCAGGCGCGGGGCAGGTAAATGAACGCTGTTCCAACGCTCCCAGCTAGGCGCCTGGGTTTCAAATGTGGCCTGGCCGGTGGCGATGCCCGCGACATAAATGGAGCGCACAAACTCCCAATCTTCCTCCAGAAGTGGTCTGATTTGCGGCGCGTCTTCAGCCAAACTGCCCACCCTCGTTACATATGGCTTGACAGATATGATGCTCCAGGGATAACTTACTATACATTCGGATAGACGAATATGAATATAGAGGAGGAAGATATGGAAGGCAAGCCCAAAAACTCAGTGAAAGCACTAAAGGCTCACTTGGCTATTAACGTTCGAGACGTGGAGAAAAGCATCGAGTTTTATCGGAAGATGCTGGGAATCGAGCCCAGCAAGGTTCGCGCAGGATACGCTAAATTCGACGTGCAAAATCCTCCTCTGAATCTAACGTTAAATCAGAACGCATTTGGCGAGCGTGGCGCGCTGTCACACCTGGGAATTCAAGTAGGCTCAACCGATGACGTGCTGACTATGCGTCAGAAGTGGATGGATGCCGGTCTCGTCACGCGCGACGAGATGCAGACAAACTGCTGCTATGCTGTTCAGGACAAGACATGGATTCAGGACCCGGATGGAAACGAATGGGAGGCCTTCGTCGTGTTGGAAGACAATCTACCGACCAGCGACCTCTGCTGTACCACTGAAGCGCCGCAGCCGATTGCAATCGGACGGCAGGCTCAGATCGTTTAAGACAACCCCGATGAGGCTACGACAAAGATCAGTAGAATCGCCGGGCCATAACAGACTGAACGCTGAGTAGATTGTTTAGAGGCGGGATGTTTAAAACGAAAAGGCCTGGCATGCCGAAGCCGCCAGGCCCCTTTCGTTAAAAGAAGCAGGTTCCTACTGAGGATTTCGGTTCAAACGCTCCTGGCGTTCCTTCATCCTCTGTTCCATTCTTTCTTTGCGTTCCTTCTTCAATTCCTCGAGTCTGGCTTTTTGCTCCGCACTAAGGACTCCAGCCATCTCGGTTCGAACACCTTCCATTGCCGTACGGATCTCCTGATGCAGAGCTCTTGCTCGAGCCTCATCCTCGGCAGTGAACGTGCCCGCAATTCGTTTCTCGCGCAGCTTGAATAATTCTTCGCGCTGAGTTTTCGTGCTTTCAAGTCGTCGCTGCATGATTGCGCGACTTTGCTGTCGCTGCTCGTCGCTGAGATTTAGTTCGCGCGCCAGATGACCCATGCCGCGAAGGTGCCGGCCCATACCCTCGCGGCCCTTCATTCCTTCACGGCGCCCCAGCCGCTCACGATGTCGCTCCATCCGCTCGATTCTGTCTTTTCGGAAGGCGTCATCCTGGGTAGAAGGGGTTTGCGGCTGCGTTTCCTGAGCGAACACGGCCATTCCGCACGCCAAGATAATTCCTGAAATTCCAAACAGACTCTTTCGTAAAAACATTTCTTCTCCAACTCCTTTTTGCGATTTCATACTTGATAAGATGGGGACTTCCGATGGGCTTTGCTCATTCTGTCTGGTTAGACGGCTCATTTCTTAAATAAGTTTGGAAAGAATTGCCCATTGACTTTTTATAGTGAGGCAGAGTACTTTATGATGCAAAGATGAATCGAGCCCGATCATAGGCCTCCCGAGAGAATGCGAAAAAATTGTAAGTAGTAAAAATCTGAACCGGCAAGTTACAATACCGCGCAAATGAACCTACTGGAGAACATAAGCTCACCTGCGGAGCTGCGACGGCTCGCCATAGAGCAGTTGCAGCCGGTTGCCGACGAGATTCGGCAGTACATTTTGGAGACGATGTCGCGCGTTGGGGGTCATACCGGCGCTTCCCTGGGAGCGATCGAGCTGGCCGTTGCGCTTCACTACGCGTTTGACACACCGCGAGACCGCCTGGTCTGGGATGTGGGCCATCAAGCCTACGCCCACAAGATCCTAACTGGCCGTCGCGAGCTACTGCCGACGATCAAACAATATGGCGGTATCAGCGGCTTCCTGCGCCGAGATGAATCGGAGTATGACACCTTTGGCGCCGGCCACGCTTCGACCTCGCTATCCGCTGCGCTAGGCATGGCCATCGCTCGCGACAAAAAGGGTGATGACTATCATGTGGTCGCATTGATCGGTGACGCGTCGCTGGCCGGTGGAATGGCGATGGAAGCGATCAACCAGGCGGGTCACCTGAAAAGCCGCCTCATCGTAGTGCTAAACGATAACGAGATGTCGATTGCACCGGCTGTGGGTGCGTTAACCGGTTATCTCAACCGCATACGAAGTGCTCACAACTACCATCGTTTTAAAGACGAGGTTGAAGAAACCTTGCTGGCGATTCCTTCCGTGGGCGAACGGCTGCATCATGCTGCCAAGACGGTGAAAGACGCGATTGCCGCAGCCGTGCTCCCCGGCGCGCTCGTCAGTGAGCTTGGTTTCAAGTATATCGGGTACGTCGATGGCCATAATCCGCGTGCGCTTGTGGCCGCGCTACGCGAAGCTCAGCAGATCAAGGATGGACCGGTAATTGTTCATGCGTTAACAACCAAAGGCAAAGGTCATCCGCAAGCTGAGAAGGACTACTATCGTTGGCATGCCACTGGTCCTTTCGACCTGCAGAGCGGCAAAGCCATCAAGTCGAAAGCGAGCGCTCCGACCTATACGGCTGTATTTGGCAACACACTGGCAGAGTTGATGGAGAAGGACGAGAAGATCATCGCCTTGACCGCAGCGATGCCCGATGGCACTGGTGTTTGCACGGCGCTCGAGAGATTTCCTGACCGTTCCTTCGATGTGGGTATAGCCGAGCAACATTGCGTCACTTTTGCCGCAGGTATGTCTTGCGAGGGTTTGAAGCCGGTTTGCGCCATCTATTCCACCTTCCTACAGCGCGGATTTGATCAGTTAATCCATGACGTCTGTATTCAGAATCTGAACGTCAAGTTTTGTCTGGATCGCGGTGGGGTTGCAGGCGGTGATGGCCCGACTCATCATGGACTGCTTGATATTGCATATCTCCGTGCCGTGCCTAACATCGTCGTGATGGCGCCCAAGGATGAAGGTGAAATGCGCGACATGTTGCTGACGATGATCGAGCACGTTGGACCAGCGGCAATGCGTTATCCGCGCGGCAGCGGCGTAGGTGCGGACATCGCTCGGTCGCCGCAACTTCTCGAAATCGGAAAGGGCGAGATACTCCGGGACGGTGGCGAGGTCGCGATCATTGCTTATGGCTCGATGGTTCATCCTGCTTTGCAAGCCGCTGAAAATCTGGCGAAGGAAAAAATCGAAACTACGGTTGTGAACGCCAGATTTGTAAAACCACTGGATGCCCAACTATTGCTCGCTCTGGCGCAAACTAAGCGCCTCATTGTGACCGTAGAGGAGGCCTACCTGGCGGGTGGCTTTGGGTCAGCCGTTTTGGAACTGCTGGAAGAAAACGGTCTGCAAGACAAGGTGCGCGTCGTTAGAATGGGAATTCCCGATCGGCTGGTCACGCATGGCGATCCCAAGCTCCTGCTGGCCAAGTACGGACTCGATGCCGACGGCATTTACACCCGGGTGAAGGAGAGTATTGACGTTTTAGATGACCGGCGTGCAAAACTGCAAAAAGTGGGACGCTAGGGGCTTTTCAAGACTCAAGTAGAACTCCGCGCCCGATTCCTGAACAGACCGACGCGGTTTTTGGTGCACGATATCGTCACTTCGGTTCAGGTAACCTACCTTGAGAGTCATCGCCAAGCAGTTTCTGCAAGAACTTAAAGCCAAGTAGGTGCAGAATATCGTGTGGCCTTCGTCTTGCAAACAACGTCTCAGTGAATGCCGACAATTGGGTGTCGCTCTGAAATAAGACTTATGGAATCGAATATTAAGAACCAACAATCCTCTGGAGCTGACTTGCACCTTTCCGAACCACATTTTGACGAGGAAGCGACTTTGCTCTCAGCCCGGCCCGTTGTTCCCCTCCATGATGTTAGACCGAAGACGCTTTCTGAAAGGCGTTTGGTCCTTGGATTGGCGATGGCAATTTCGATAATGGCTGGAGTGCTTGGCGCGACCCTTATTTACAAGCAACGTGGCCAGAAACAGGCAACTGGGACTGTGGAGACGGCCACTGAAGTGTCCGAACCGAAACCCCAACCCCTGTCTGGCGTTGGGGGAGCAAACTCCGAATTGCCTGCGTCTGCGCCTTCTGTGTCGGAAAACTTAAATGATGTGGCTACGCGAGAGGTGCAAAGCGCTGGCGACATCACCCAGGCCAGGAAAGCGGCACCGCTTCGCGCAGAACGAATGGAGGCACGGCGTCTCAGGCGCGATGCCGAACGTGAGGCCAAAAGGGAAACGCGCGGTCACAAAGGCCGATCTTCCAGCGATCTGCTGCGAATCAGAGAGATATTTGAAGGTTCGCCACGGCCATAGCGATTCAACACCTTGTCTTAGCAGCACCTAGAACCTAATGCAACAGATCTGCAACCAAAATATTAGGGAATCACTGCTGTCATTGGTCTCAAACGCATGGCATTATCTGGCTCCAAGCGATTAAGAGTTTACCGAATTAGCAGATCATTTGCCCCGATAACAACTCTCTCAACAAGCGAAACCCGACGTTAGTTGACTAATCATTTTTCGCGATGCGGCGCGAGAAAGTAGGTATTTTTATGAGACAAGTGTTTCGTGAACGAGAGTGTATTCATAGAGACGAAGGCGCGGAAGGCGAGTTCTACAATGGAGCCTTCTACGTGCAGGCGCTTCAGCAACTGCCGATTGACCGGGCCATGCAGGTCGCGGGTAAAGTGGGCTCTTTCTTCTGGGCGGACGCGCCTCATATTCTGGTGTGGCTGTGCGCTGCCTGTGCGGACGATCTACAACTAACGGATACGCCCCGCGCCATCACGCGAGCGGCACGGCGGCAGGCCTAAGAAGCAACTTCCTGAATAACAAAGCGAGCCTCATAGTCGCGTTCTGCGTTAAAGTAGACGCAGATGAAGCCTGAGCGACCCAAGAGGATTGACAAGCTGCTTGTCGACCGCGGCTTGGCCGAATCGCGCACCAAAGCGCAGGCGCTGGTCATGGCCGGCGTGGTCCTGGTTGACGAACAACGCGTCAACAAGCCCTCAGATCCGGTCGGCCCCGATGCCGAGATTCGTATCAAAGGTGGAGACGATCCAACTACTCGCTACGTGGGCCGTGGCGGGCTAAAGCTGGAAGCGGCCCTTCGTGATTTTCAAATCGATGTCGGGGGATTTAATTGCCTGGACGTCGGCGCTTCAACCGGAGGGTTCACGGATTGTCTGCTACAACACGGAGCTAAGAAGGTCACCGCCATCGATGTCGGTCATAACCAAATAGACTGGCGATTGCGAACTGACGCCAGAGTTGACCTAAGAGAAGGCATCAATGCGCGTTACCTCAAGCCGGACGACTTCCCCGAGAAATTTGATCTCGTCGTGATGGATGTCTCGTTCATTTCCGCCACCAAAATCCTGCCGGCGATTGTGCCACTGCTAAAAGACGATGCCCGCCTGATAACGCTCATCAAGCCTCAGTTTGAAGTAGGTCGTGGAGAAGTGGGAAAGGGAGGCATAGTTCGCGACAGTCAGCAACACGCGCGCGTGGTCGACGAAGTTAACCGCGTGGCCGAAGAATTGGGACTGCGAGTAACGAACGTCATTGAGTCTCCCATTCATGGCGCGGACGGCAATCTTGAATTCCTGGCGCTTTACGACAAACGTTAGCCAACCAGCGGGCGAGTTCACCTTCCTGACCTGAGAGTTTCTCTTCCTTGCCTGGTTGTTCTGCGCTGAAAGTCGTTCCGGTAAACTTTAGAAAAGTCGACCAGGATCAGCTCGAGGTTTGGAAGGCAGGCTTGCCCCCGCTTGCTTCATTGCTCCTCAGTCACCCTTGCAGTTAACATTGCCACCGTTTTCTTCAACCACCCAAGACGCAACTGTTGGTCTACTGCAAAAGCGCGATGACGACCTCGTCCATAAAGCGTGTAGGCATAGTTCTCAAGCCACATCAACCTGAGGCATTGAAAACAATGTGTGAGCTGGCAATCTGGCTTGCTCAGCGTGGCATCAGTCTGGTTGGTGGACCGGAAATCGAGCGTGAGCGGATTGAGCAACAAACCGGCTGCGCAGTCGAAGAAGTGGCGCCCGAGAACCTTGCGCTAGGTGTTGATCTGATTCTGGTGCTGGGCGGCGACGGCACAATGATCGCGACCGCGCGGTTGATGGGCGCCACGGAAATCCCTGTCCTGGGTATTAACTATGGCGGACTGGGTTACCTCGCCGAGTTTCGCATTGAGGAATTGTACACCGCGCTCGAATCGATTCTTGCCGGCAACTATCGGCTGGAAAGGCGGGTGATGCTTGACGTTGAGCTGCTGCGCGGTAACGAACAGATGACGCGCAATCGCGTACTCAACGACGTCGTCATTAACAAGTCGGCTCTGGCGCGCATTATTGAAATAGAGGCGTATCTCAACCAGCAGTTTGTGAATTCATTCCGTGCTGACGGCCTCATCGTTTCCACGCCAACCGGATCCACTGCCTACAATCTCTCGGCGGGTGGTCCAGTTATCTTTCCCTCGATGAACGCGGTCGTCATCACTCCAATTTGCCCTTTCACGCTTTCCAACCGGCCCATCGTCGTCCCTGATGACGCGGTGATTGAACTGTGTTTGAAGACTGAGCAGGAGGACGTCGCGCTAACACTGGATGGCCAGGTTGGCTTCCCGTTAAAAGTTGACGACCGGGTCGTCATACGCAAGAGCAAGACTACCTTCAACCTCGTGCAGCCCATGAACAGAAACTATTTTGACGTATTGCGCGACAAATTGCGCTGGGGGCGGTAATGCAGTTCCGAGTTCCGAGTTCCGAGCTCCGAGTTGAGACAAACTTATGCCCGAGGAAAAAGACAAGAAACAAGCGCCCGCCGAAATTGACGCCGATGCGTTTGAGCGGGAAGTTACGACGGACCTCGACGAGGAAACGCCAGATAAGCCTAAAGGTCTAGCGCTGCACACGCGGATTCTGATCGGGCTGGCAGTAGGTGTGATTGCCGGCGTTTCGGTCAACTTTGCCTTCGGCGGCGACCACCCGCGCGTGGCCTGGGTAATTGACAACATCACGCAGCCCATCGGCCAGTTATTCCTTCGTTTACTCCTAATGATTGTGGTACCGCTCGTTTTTTCTTCGTTGGTGGTCGGCGTGGCCGGAATAGGTGACATTCGCAAACTCGGCCGCGTCGGTCTGAAATCGTTTGCTTACTGTCTGGTGATTTCAGCAATCTCCGTCGTTATCGGATTGACTCTCGCAAACACGATCAAGCCTGGCAAGCGAATCGATCCGGCAACTTCCGCAGCGCTCCAGCAGCGCTACGCTACCGACGCGACTAAGACAGTCGAGGACGCTAAAAAGGCCAGCACTGCGACGCCAAAGCCACTGATGGCTGTCGTCGAGACAATTGTTCCGAAAAATCCATTCTTTGCAGTTGCCGGTGAGAATCCGAACATGCTTCACCTCATGTTTTTCGCCCTGGTGATCGGCATCGCTATTACTCTAATCCCTGTTCGCGTCACTGCACCTCTATTGCGCGGCCTCGAAGCGCTTTACGAAATCACTGCCAAGATCATCGAGATGATCATGAAGTTTGCGCCTTACGCCGTAGCCTGTTTGCTCTTCAATAACACCGCGCGTTTTGGCCTCGACCTCTTGCAAGCGCTTGGTTGGTTTGTAGTAACAGTCCTTCTCGGGCTGTCGCTACACATGTTTGGCGTTTACTCACTATCTGTTTATTTCTTGTCGCGACTCTCGCCACTCGACTTTTTCCGGCGCATAAAGACGGTAATACTGACAGCTTTCTCCACGTCATCGTCTAATGCGACCCTGCCGACTGCATTAAAGATTTCAGAAGAAAACCTGGGCGTGCCTCAGGAGATTAATAGTTTTGTGCTTACCGTAGGCGCGACCGCAAACCAGAACGGAACCGCATTGTATGAGGGCGTGACCGTGCTTTTTCTGGCCCAACTAGCGGGTGTTGATCTCTCGCTTGGCCAGCAACTGATGGTCGTCTATCTCGCGATCCTTGGCGGCATCGGAACGGCTGGCGTCCCGTCTGGCTCGCTACCCTTCATCATCGGTGTGCTGGTTACCATCGGCGTGAACCCGGCGTTAATTGCGATCATTCTTGGCGTGGATCGAATACTGGACATGTGCCGCACGACGCTCAATGTCGTCGGAGACATTACGGCGGCAACTTACGTAGCGCGCTCGGAAGGTTATGAACTCCTGAGACACCATGAGCCGGCAATCGTGCACGCAGGTGTGGCCGTCCCCGAGTGAGAGTCACAAGACGAAACCCGACCGTAAGGTAGACTTTGATATGAAGCCCCCACAAATAGTCGAGCAGAATTCCAAGGACAAGGGGGCCGTGAGACGATGATTCTTCCTCTTTACGACGACAACAGCGATCGCACCACGCCGCCGATCGTTAACTACGCTCTGATCGCGATCAACATTCTCGTCTTTGTGTTCCTACAGCAGTTTGGCACTAACGAGAGGTTCACTTATGCCTTCTCGACTGTGCCGCTGGAGATCATTAGCGGGCGTGATATCAGAACTCCCGATAGAGTGGTGGAATACCCAGTCACTGGCCAGGAAGTTCTGATTCCCGGGCTTCAGCGCACTCCATTTTCCGTCTATCTCACCTTGCTTTTTTCCATGTTCATGCATGGTGGCATTGCACACATTGCCGGCAACATGCTTTTTCTCTGGATCTTTGGCGATAACGTTGAAGACCGTATGGGCCACCTGCGATACCTGATCTTCTATCTTGTTTGCGGCGTGCTGGCATCTCTCGCTCATGTGCTGACGACTTTCATGTTTGCCACCGACCCCGACAGTTTGCTGATACCCAGCCTGGGAGCTTCGGGCGCTATCTCGGGCGTTCTCGGGGGCTACATCGTGCTCTATCCTCACCGTCGCGTGACGGCGATTGTGTTTCGTTTCGTCACCGACGTGCCGGCCTACTTAGCGATCGGAATCTGGTTCGCCTTTCAGTTAATCAGCGGCTTGGGGATTCTGGGAGGGGGAACGCAGCAAGGTGGCGTGGCCTACGCAGCCCACATTGGTGGTTTCGTCGCCGGCGTCGTGCTTATCAAGGTATTCACTATTGGCCGAGGAGCCAGAGCGTACGCCTAATCAATCCGGACCAGTATTGTTTAGATTCTACCAACCTTGGCCGCCGAATTGCGGCAGGTCACCGGCTCAGTTAAGATCGCTTTTCGATTCTCGAGGAGCAAACAATGGCAATTGGGGAAGACGAGCTCGCGCCCGTCGATAAGCAGGGTTTGGATATACGCTCAACACCACGTGCGGAGATGGATCTATTCCCGCTCGACACTTTCGCTTACGACTTTCCTGGTCGTGAAATAAAGATTGATTTTGAAATCCCCGAGTTCACCGCGATCTGCCCCTTTTCTGACTTTCCGGATTTCGCCACGATTCGTCTTGAGTATGTTCCCAACGAACGCTGCGTCGAATTGAAGAGTTTGAAGCTGTATATCAACTCATTTCGAAATGTGAAGATTTTTCACGAGCACGTCATCAATGTGATTCTTGAGGATTTCGTACGCGCCTGCGATCCTTTGAGCGTGGAGATTGAAGGCGACTTTCACGTTCGGGGAAACGTTAAGACTGTCGTACGAGCCAGTTATAAGAGACAGTAAACAGTTGAGCAGCAGAAAAGATTTTCCATTTCTCATTTGTCATTTCTCATTGAAAAACGATGCCTTCGACGTCGCACTTCACAAATGAATAACCAATGACAAATGAAAAATGAGAAATGGAAAATCTTTTCTGCTGCCCACTGCCAACTGCTCACCGCCCACTGATTAACAAATGAGCTTCACCACAATCTCCGTAATAGCCGGCGTAGTTTTGCTCGCCATCTTTTTCCTGATTGCGAAAATGGCAATTCGCTGGGCAATCAGGGTGGGGATCGTCGTTGTGATCCTGGTCGCGTTGCTCGGTGCCGGCGGCTTTTGGTGGTGGAGCAGCCGGCTCACCGACAAGCCTAAACCAAACCGGCAACCATCCGCGCCCAGCAGACGTGCTTCTGTTCGCTAAGCGGCGAAGGCCATGGGGAAAAGCGATACTGATGAAGCCGCCGATCCGCTCGATCCCGAGCTAATTCCAGCTCTGCAAGAAACCGAGTTAGTTTCTCCCCTGCAAGTAGGAGCGCCCGGATTGTGGCGCCGTTACCGGCGCCTGCCGCGGAATGTCTTCGCCATCAGTCTCGTCAGCCTGCTGAACGACGTCTCCAGCGAGATTATCTATCCGCTCCTGCCCTTCTTTCTTAATACTACCCTGGGCGTTTCCCCGAAAGTGCTCGGAAGTATCGAAGGCGCGGCCGAATCCGTCTCCAGCTTACTCAAACTGTTTGCCGGGCATTTCAGCGATCGCTTTGGCAAACGAAAGATATTTGTTGTTTCCGGATATGTGTTGTCCAGTTTCGCCAGGCCGCTGCTGGCCTTTGCTGCCAGTTGGCAGCAGGTACTCGCGATTCGTCTCTCTGATCGCATAGGAAAGGGAGTACGCACGGCGCCGCGCGATGCGATGATCGCGGATACAGTTGCAATCCGGGAGCGTGGGTTGGCATTTGGACTGCACCGGGCGATGGATCACACCGGAGCAGTTCTCGGCCCTTTAATTGGTTATGTCCTGGTGCTGCTCTTTGCTGCCGATCGCAACGCGCTTGTCGCTAAAGACTTCACCAGGATTTTTCTGCTGGCTTCAATTCCCGCACTCGCGGCGGTGCTGGTGGTTTCATTCTTTGTACGTGAGTCGGATAAGCCAAAGCGCGCGGTAGATTCTGTTCCAGATACGACCATGGATACTGTTGCGCCGCCAATACGTCTTTCGTTGCGCGGCTTTGACGGCAATTTCAAATGCTTTCTGGTAATTATCGCCCTCTTTACGCTTTCAAATTCATCAGACTTTTTTCTATTGCTGCGTGCGCGGGACGCCGGAGTCTCGGTCTTGAGCACTTCTCTGTTGTGGGCCGCGCTTCATGCCAGTAAGGTCTTGAGCTCGATCTTTGGCGGTGATCTTTCGGATCGTTTGGGCCGGAAGCGTCTGATAGTTTCTGGTTGGATTCTTTACGCCGCCGTTTATGGGGGTTTTGCCTTCGTTTCAAATCCAATCTCGGCGTGGATACTTTTCCTCATTTATGGAATCTATTTTGGCTTGGCCGAAGGTGCGGAGAAGGCTTTGGTCGCGGACCTGGTGAGACCAGAACAACGCGGCACAGCGTATGGGCTGTATAATCTTGCGTTCGGCATAACTGTGTTTCCGGCGTCGTTGTTGATGGGCGCTTTGTGGGATTGGCGCGGTCCGAAAACGGCTTTCCTGGTAAGCGCGACCCTTGGTGCAACGGCAGCCTTGTTGATGTTGTTGTTGGTTAGAACGCGCAGGGACAGTCAGACGCTTCAGAGCCGGGGGCTTACTTAGAAAAGGTGTCTCTAAAGACAGTTCTGGGAGTAGTACCGCTTTGCGGTAGGAGCTGTTAGAACATCGAACTTAATCAAACGCCTCTCGTTTGTTGGACAGCGGTGCTAATGAATACGAATTACCAGTTAATCAAGACCGAAGAACAGCTTCGCAAAGCAGTCGAATCATTGTCGGCTCATCAGGCAATCGGACTCGATACCGAGACTACTGAGCTTGATCCCTACTTCGGTCGGCTGCGTTTGATCCAGCTCGCCACGCCCGGTGGCGTCCACATCATCGACCTCGACGCTTTTCGCAACGGCGGCAACGGCGATCTTTCGCAAACGGAGGCGCTCGCGCCGTTGCGCGATCTGCTTTCTGCTCACCGCCCCGTCAAGATTGCTCACAATGCGAAGTTTGACGCGAAATTCATCAAGCACGCTCTCGGGACGGATCTTGGCGGGATTTTCGATACGCTCCTTGCCAGTCAATTGCTGGGCGCCGGCGATATTGAAGAGCGCCACGGTCTCGAGGCGGTAGCCTCGCGCTATTTGAATGAGGCGGTTGATAAAACTGAACGGCTGAGCAACTGGAACCTCGAGCTCTCCGAAGCCCAACTCGAATATGCCGCACGCGACGCAGCGGTATTGCTGCCGCTACGGGAGAGACTGATCGAGGGGTTGAAGTCCGATTCGCTGATTGACTGTGCGCGTTTGGAATTCGACTGCGTGATGACAGTCGTTGATATGGAGCTGACCGGCTTTTACATGCACAAGGATCGCTGGCTCGAGCAGTTGGCAATAGTTGAGAAGAGAAGAGCAGAGCTCGCGGGTGAATTGCAGAATGTGCTGGCAGAAGAATCTTCGCAAGGAACACTCTTCGGTGGACCGCAACTCGACGAGATTAACCTCGATTCGCACCAGCAGTTGACACAAGCTCTGGAGCGCCTGGGTATTCCGGTTCCGGATTCCACGCGCAACTGGAAACTCCAGCCACTCGCGGTTGAGTATCCGGTTATCGCGACGTTGCTGGAGTATCGCACTGTGCAAAAAGCGCTGACGAGTTACGGTCAGAACATGATCGAGTTGATCAATCCTACTACTGGCCGGTTGCACGCTGACTTTCGGCAGATCGGGGCGCCGACCGGCAGGTTCTCCTGCACCAATCCCAATATTCAGCAGGTTCCCCACGCCGTGGAATATCGGCGCTGCTTCTCTGGCCACCCCGAGGGTAGAAAGCTTGTGATTGCTGATTATTCGCAGATCGAGCTGCGCATTCTCGCCGAGTTTTCAGGCGATCGCGGCTTCATCAATGCTTTCAACTCAGGCGCCGATCTTCACCGCGTCACGGCCGCCGAAGTTTTTAATGTGGCGCTTGACCAGGTGACGCGAGAGCAGCGGGATTTTGCCAAACGCCTGAACTTCGGCGTGGTTTACGGCATCGGCGCGCAACGGTTCTCGATAATGACGGGTCTGAGTGTGCCTGAAGCAGAGAACGTGCTGCGCAAGTATTTTGCGACCTATCGCCAGCTTGATACTTATCTTCATGAGGCGGCGAACCGTGCCGTGAATGAGCGCCAGGCGAGAACCGGCTCAGGCCGCCTGGTTCGCTTCCGCTATGACGAGCAAGACCGTCAACAGATTTCGATGACCAAGCGAAACGGTAAGAACACGCCGATTCAGGGGACGAGCGCCGACATTCTAAAGCGCGCCTTACGTTTGCTGAAGGATGAGTTGCGCGGCACCAACGCGCAGATCGTTAACATCATTCACGACGAAATTGTGGTGGAAGCAGACGCGGACGAGGCGGGAGCAGTGGCGCAA
>Ga0137403_10001738_pt1 | contig 27219 bp, 24 predicted proteins | sample CZOMad2_1_16fung_FD_122057 | JGI IMG/M metagenome (GOLD analysis project Ga0137403, IMG submission 122057) | Vadose zone soil fungal communities from Angelo Coast Range Reserve, California, USA - CZOMad2_1_16fungal (Hybrid Assembly) | ecosystem: Environmental > Terrestrial > Soil > Vadose zone... | reverse complement strand
TGCCGGTGCGCTCCGTCAATTTGGGCACGGGCGAGAACGGAATGCACCCGCAGTTCCGGGAGATTTTGGCCTACCTCCACACTCGGCCTGTGAAGCTCACCATCACCTCGAACGGTCACAGCGCGGCAGTACTTACAGACGACGAGCTTCGAGCCTTTCACGACGTCGAATTTTCCCTGGACTATCCCACCGAACGTGAGCAGGATGCCCAACGCGGTTCCGGCAATTGGGCGTTAATCCATGATCAGGCGGCTCGTTCCGTCCGATTGGGAATCCCCGTGACCTTCATCGCCGTAATGATGAAGTCGAACTACCTGCGTCTTGCCGAAGTCGCGCGCGTAGTTAAGCGTTACCATGCGCCGTTGCGCGTCAATGTCTATCAATCAGTGCGTTCCGACATTTTCGCTCTCAGCTATGAGGAATATTGGCAGGGCTTTCGCGCCCTGTTTGGACAAACCGACGTGATCGCGATTGGCGAGCCTTTGGTGCGAGCAATGGCGGGTCTAGCCCCGAGGGCTGGAGGTTGCGGAGTCAGCACCGTCCGGGTCACTCCGCGCGCGACGACTCAGCCTTGCGTCTACTGGCCGGGCGCTGGGGAACCTCTTGCGATCTTGTTGTCGCTCGGTTCAGGAGTTGTGGACACTCTTCCCTTTATGGAGGCTCGCACCACGCCAGAGCCGTGCCGTTCCTGCGCTTATATGGAGTCTTGCCGTGGCGGTTGCGCGGGACGTCGCCGCCTCCAAAATGCTTTGGATCAACCGGATTTCTATTGCCCAATCGTCCGCGGAGAAGAGCAAAATCTCGAAATCCGCATGGCCCCCGCTCGTGAGCTGCCCAAAGGCGAGAGCGCTTGCACGACAATCGTGATTGCGCGCGATTAAGGTGGGCTGCGAAGAAGTGCGCACCCTCGGGGCCTCGGAACACATCAAAGATAACGAGTTCGCTTCCTTCTGGAATTCTCTTATGGCAACACCATACAGCGCCCCAAGTATCGATGAGTATCTGCGCAAGCGGCTAATGCCAGTGGAAGGCGCGATCCCTCATGTGCAAGGAATCGAGATGTACGGCAATTCCATTCCCGCCGGAACGGTCGGCGGCGACCTCTTTGAATACATAAATTTCCAGCAACGTTACGACATCGACGCACGCATTCAGCGGGCACTGAAAAGATCGAGGGAGTATCTCGAGCCGCCTCCGCCAGGTGCGGTGCCGCGTAATTCAGTGGACGACCATGTCGAATGGCTGAAATCGAGGCCGAACTATACGCCTGAAATGGAAATCGAATATCGAGACGCGCGAAGTTCGGAGCAGGTGCGCGTCGCTGAAGATCTTCACGAGCTTTACAGTACGGCCGGCGTCCTGGTGGTGGACGCTCAGGGACACGGAATTATTTCGGCGAAAATCGCATCCACGGTTCACGACACATTTCATGCCCTTATGCTTTCCGAACTCGACCACAGGGGAAAAACAACTGCGGAGTTATTCGAGAGGATCAACTTGCGATTGGCCCTGTCAATCACCGCTCGCAATGCCCTCGGCAAAAGCGAGAAAGAGAGCGCCCAGGAGATTGCCACCATGCTTTACGGCGAAGTTCACCCTTATGGACATTTTCGATTCGTGAATTTTGGACATCCGCCACCGCTTGTTTTCTCCGCCGAATACCGCAAGTTCATGGAGATTGATAAGAGCCGGATGGTTCAATATCTGCCGCTCGGCTTGCAGATCGCCGAAGATGACCCGGATCGTAACAGGTATTTGTCACTGGATTTCCGGAAGAGGCGAGCGAAATCCTCCGATCTGGCAGAGCTGACGCTGCTGAGTCCAGGGGACATTTTCTTCCTTTACAGCGATGGAGTGTACGACGGCAGCGATAAGGAAGAACGGCAGCAACTCGAAAGTGTCATGCGCGAGCACTGTCTGCTGCCGGCAAAGGAAATCTGCAATGCACTGCTCGAATACGCTGTCAAACGGGACGACCGCCTGCGGCAGATTGGCGAGAAAGATCGCATTGACGACAAAACAGTTTTCATCATCAAGCGGAATTGACGGAGGGATTTGAATGGCAGCACAGAAAACAGCAATTGTTTCAGGAGCTTCACAAGGAATCGGCGCGGCGCTTGTGGAAGCGTTTTTGAAACGCGGTTACAGGGTAGTCGCAAACTCGCGAAACATTACCAAAGCAAATCCATTCGTGGCATCCCCGAATCTTGCACTCGTCGACGGAGACATCGGTGACCCGAAAACGGCCGCGAAGATCGTTGATGCTGCGGTATCCCGGTTCGGCCGCGTCGATGTGCTGATTAACAATGCGGGTATTTTCATCCCCAAGCCTTTCCCCGAGTACACGACGGAAGACTTCAACGCATTGGTCTCCACGACGCTTGCAGGCTTTCTCTACGTTTCCCAGCTGGTGGTGAAACAAATGCTGAAGCAGAAGAATGGAAGCATCGTCAACGTATCAACCAGTTTAGTAGATCAGCCGATCGCAGGCGTACCGGTGACGGTTCAAGTGATGGCCAAGGGAAGCTTACACGCCGTGACGCGGTCACTTGCCATTGAGTATGCAAAGGACGGCATTCGCGTCAACACTGTTGCACTGGGAGTGATCAAGACTCCGATGCACAAGCCCGAAACGCATGAGTCTCTGAAAGGATTGCACCCGATGGGCAGGATGGGGGAAATCAGTGAAGTCGTAGACGCAGTCTTGTTTCTCACGGAAGCCACTTTCACGACGGGTGAAATTCTGCACGTAGACGGCGGCGTTCACGCGGGAAAATGGTAACGCGGAGAAGGTCTCGGCCTGCCAGCGCCGAGCAGCGATTGAAAGAACTTGGCATTCAACTTCCGGCGCCGCCGGAACCGTTCGGCACGTATGCGGAAGCGGTGCGAACAGGCAATCTACTTTTTCTGACCGGTATGCTTCCAACCGAAGGCCGTGCAGCGAAATTCGTTGGGCGAGTGGGAGCGGAGCTGGACGTAGAAGCAGGGCGTAAAGCCGCATATGTTGCAGCACTCAACGCCCTTGCTGTCGCGCGGCAGCATTTGGGATCGCTCGACAAAGTGACGCGAGTCGTCCGGTTGGGCGTGATGGTAGCCACATCGGGAGATGTCCGCGATCAGCCGAAAGTCGCCGATGGCGCTTCGGAGTTGCTACAAGACGTCTTTGGAAAAGAGAAGAACCCTTGCCGGCTGGTATATGGCGTCGCAAGTCTTCCCCTCGGCACCCCAGTCGAGTTGGAAATCATTTTCGAGGTGGCGCGCAAGAAATGAAGCTGGTCTTTCTGGCACAGACCGCTCCTGTAGTTTAAGATTGCATCGTTTTAGTCGTCGTAGAATCCATTGCGCAGAGGTTTAGAATGACGGCAAACGCAACTCCAGGACAAAATGTAGCAGTCAGCTTCATCGGCCGGCCAGATGCCGCGAATGGTTTAGCATTGGTTCGCGTGACAATCGGTGCGATGTTTGTGTGGGTCTTCTTCGAGAATCTGGGCAAGGGCGGCTACACTGCCGCGGGCTACGCGGGCGTGATCAATTACTACATCAAGTCGAGCCACTCACCGGCGGCGTGGAAGTGGGTGATGGGTTTGATGGCAAGCCACGCGGCGATGGCGGCTCCCATGCAAGCAGCCACGGAGATCTCGCTGGGAATCCTGTTGATCATTGGTTTGTTAACGCGTCCGGTCGCACTTGTCGCATTCCTCTTCCTCGGCAGCCTTTGGGTCTCGGAATTGGGTACGTCATGGATTTGGGAATTACTTGTTCCGGTGGTCGCGTCGCTCGGACTCGCGGTGGGACGCGCAGGCCGTGCCTGGGGCATTGACGCGTTGCTTGCACGGCGCCGCCCCGCGTCCCCGTTGTGGTGATGAGCAATTTTGCGTGCGAGTTTCCGTCATTATTCCTACCCATAATGAAGCGCAGGCCATCGGCCGTGTGCTTGCCGACCTGCCTGCAAATCTCGTAACGGAAGTCATCGTTGTCGACAGCAATTCGACCGATGGAACGCCCGATATTGTTCGGAAGATGGGCGCGCAAGTCATTCTGGAGCCTCGCCGCGGATACGGGCGCGCTTGTCTAACCGGCATTGCGAATACGCAAAATCCAGACGTCGTCGTCTTCCTCGACGGAGACTACAGCGACCGCCCTTCTGAGTTGCCGATTGTCCTGGCTCCCATCCTCGAGGGGCGCGCCGACATTACCCTCGGCTCGCGCTTCGACGGCAAAAGCAACCCCAGTGCCCTGCCTTGGCACCAGGCAATCGGCAATCGCTTCGCCGCCGGCCTGATCAGGATCTTATACGGCGTAAAGGTCAGCGACCTCGGTCCATTTCGCGCATGCCGCGCGGAGGTGCTGCGCGCCCTCGCCTTGGAAGAAACCACTTACGGATGGGCTGTGGAAATGATAGTGAAAGGCGCCATCGCGGGATTTCGCATCGAGGAAGTTTCTGTGAGCTACCACCCAAGAATTGGAAAGTCCAAGATTAGCGGTACGCTCAAGGGCACCGTGGGAGCGGCGTGGTTCATACTGAGCCGCATCGTGCGCTATTCTTTTCGACGTCGAAGTGCGGGCACGCCGCGACGGGCGTGAGTCCGGGTGGACCAATCTCTCGTGGAATCCTATAGCCAGGCCTCTTTGAGTGTGTCTCGCCCAAACCGCACGTTAGTCATTATGGCGAAAGCCCCAAGGCCCGGCATGGTCAAGACGCGTCTCATGGAAAGCCTTCCGACTCCCGCAGTGACAGCACTGTACCGCTGTCTCCTCGAGGACACGCTCGCGCTGGCAACCTCACTGACCAACCTGGACGTCGCCGTGATGTGCCCTGAGTCGGATCAAGACGAATTGGCAAAGGTATTAGGTAAGACAGTGCGGGTCGTGGCACAAAAAGGCGAAGGTCTTGCGGCAGGACTCAACTCTGTCTTTCGACATTTCGCTGCCGCCGGCCAGCGGCCCGTCATCGCATTCAATAGCGATAGTCCTCACCTTGCTCGGTCCGTTCTGGAAAGCGCGTTCGAAATACTCGCCACGCGTGACGTCGTCCTCGGGCCAACCCACGATGGAGGCTACTATCTGGTCGGCGCCAAAGCTGTTCACCCCACGCTCTTCGAAAGCGATCCTATGGGAACAAAAAGTGCGCTCGACAGATTGCTGGCGCGCACAAATGTCCTTGGACTCTCAACCGGCTTCACGGAACCCTTTTACGACATCGACGTCGCAAACGACTTGATTCTTCTGGCTCAGGAATTGCACCTTGCTCCGGCGAAGGCTCCGAGGACCGCAGCCTGGTTCGACGAATGGCGGCAGGCGGTCGCGCAAATTCCTCCTCGTGCGGAAGCGCTGTGAAACTCACGCCCTCGCACAGGTTGTATGGACTCGGCGCCATCTTGCTTGTGTCGCTCACAATCTGCTCACGCGACTTCGGCCGCAGAGGCGAACCGTCCTTTTTTATTCCCTTGGCTGTTGCTGGGGTTGCGTACCTCCTGGCCATCCGCGAACTCTTCTCCGCGCCGGAATTTCCGAAGCGCGTCCTCGTCTTCGGTCTCGCGCTGTCTGCCCTGTGGCATTTCCAATTTCTGCGAATGCCACCGGGCTTGGACGACGACATTCATCGCTATGTTTGGGACGGCCGCGTGCAACGGCTTGGCTATAACCCTTACATCGTGGTTCCGAGTGACCCAGCGCTTGCCGGCTTGCATACATCCGAAACGCATTCGCTGAACAATCCGGAAGTCTCTAGCCCATATCCAGCTGGGGCGCAGCTATTCTTTCGAGCCGTTACATCGATTCATGAATCTATGTTCGCGATGAAAGTGGTATTCGTACTCTGCGATTTGGCGATTGTATTTGTGCTACTGGATTTTCTGCGTCGTACCAAACAGGCAGCGCACTGGGTTCTGGCTTATGCATGGCACCCGCTGCTCGCGATTGAGGTGGCAGGCAGCGGTCACGTCGATATTCTGGGCGTGTTGCTGCTCTTGATCTCCGCGGCCTCGCTCGTCAGGCGGTGGCGCGCCCTCGCAGCCATCTCATTTGCGCTTGCTATTGCCGTGAAATTCCTCCCGGTCGTACTGCTGCCGCTCTATTGGACGCGCATTCGAATCCGCGACGCGGCGCTAGCCGCCATCGTCTTCGCGCTTCTTTACGTGCCTTTTCTCAACCACGGCCGGATTCCCATCGGCTCGCTTGGCACCTATGTGCAGCGGTTCCGTTTCAATGACCCGGTCTTTGCAACGCTCGAGCGAGTGGCGGCTCCGCAGCTTTTGGCCGGGCTGGCGGTACTCGTCGGATTTCTTGCCGCGATTTGGATGAGAAGAAAGTCCGCCGACGACTCTTTGGACGCCTTTGCCTGGCCAATGGCAGCGTCTCTTTTCTGTGCGCCGGTTGTATATCCATGGTACCTGCTGTGGCTGCTGCCGTTCTTAAGGTCAATTTCGACGGTGCCGCTTATCGTCTGGACTTTGAGCATTATTCCTACCTATTATGTCTGGCATCTGCGCATCGTGGGGCGGCAGTGGCTGGTCCCGGACTGGATTATGCTGCTGGAATATGGGGCCGTGGCACTAGTCGCTGCCATCATCGCTCTGCGTAGGTTCGGTCGGCCGGTCGCAGTTCAATTCCCAACGAACCGGGTCGAGTGAAAGCAACTGCACTGCATGCGATTCACTGCATCGAGTGCCTTCGGTAACTCATCCAAGAAACGCTCGTCTCATTCAAAGAGGAGGATGTCCATGACAAAGTTGTTCCGTTCGATGACGATCTATTGCTTAGCTGGCGGCCTGCTGTTCCTTGCTGCTGGCACTTCCCGCGCCCAGACGCGCCCTCTCGATGTCGAACAGCTTGCCAAGGCCTACGGTCTTGATTCGTGGGGACAAATTGATGCTCTGCGCTATACATTCGACTTAGCTATTCCCTCTTTGAAGTTGACGCTCTCCCGTACCTGGACGTGGGAGCCCAAAACCGGCAACGTCACCTACGAAACGAAAGATAAGGACGGCAAGCCCGTCAAAGTTTCTTATAACCGGTCTCAGCTCAACAGCGCCCCCGCCAATGTGAAGGACGACATTGAGCCGGCCTTCGTCAACGACAACTATTGGTTTATCTTTCCCTTCCACGCCAACTGGGACACCAGCGCCAATGTAACCGTTAAAGAAAATCAAAAATTGCCCATCGGAAAGGGTACGGCGAAGCTGGTCTCGGTCAAATATCCCGCGGAGGTTGGTGGGTACACGCCAGGAGACACCTGGGACCTGTACGTTGGGAAGGACGGCCGAGTGGTGGAGTTCATATACCACAGGGGTGGACCCAAGAAACCGAGTAACGTCACCGCCACTTGGGCGGGCTATAAAAAGGCGGGCTCGCTCCTTGTCTCAACAGAACATCGCGGTACGGCCGATGGCAGTCCGCTTCACCTTTCCCTTTTGAATGTGGCTTACAAGGTGGCGGGCTCGGACAAGTGGGTGGACGCCCAGTAGAAACCGCGCGGTTCATTCCGTCCGTCGATGTCGTCTATACTGCTTCATCGTGGAATGACGACTATCTTCAACAAAACGCGGCGATCTTACGGATCCAAGGCATGACGGAAGATTCGGCTCTTCCCATCCTCAGTCATGCGCTGGATCAACCGTCCGCATTCACTCCCGAGAACTTGATCGACGATGTGCGGCGCAGCCGGCAAATCCCCGCAGGCACCCTTCCCCCTGTCTGCGTCCTTGATTTCGATGGAGATATCACTGATTGGCTGGTTCGCGATGGCAAAGCCAAGCCCTTCGCGCCTTGGGCGTGTTTTCATACCTCAATGTTCGCGTTGGAACTCGAAGGTGTTAAGTGCGGCATCATCGCGCGAACCATCGGTGGCCCCTACGCGGTACTGATCGCCGAGCAGCTCCATGCCGCCGGCGCCAAACTTATCGTCGGGCTGACCTCCGCCGGCCGCGTGTCTCCCGACTTACCGCTACCGTGCCTCGTCGTTGCCACCAGCGCGATTCGCGACGAAGGAACGTCGTATCACTATCTGCCGCCGGAGCGTGAGGTCGCCTGCAAGTCGCCGCTGGTCCCGCTTCTCGAGCGCGAGTTGATCGCCACTGGATGGGCCGTCCGCCCGGGTAAAGTCTGGACGACCGATGCCCCGTACCGCGAAACAAAAACGCAACTCAGTAAATGGGCCCGCGAGGGCGCACTCGCCGTCGAGATGCAGGCCGCATCTCTCTTTGCCTTTGGCATCGCCAGGCAAGTTTCGGTAGCTTCGGTCGCCATGGTCAGCAATGCCGTCGATCACGGAGGAGCGCAGTTCGATACCGGCTCACAGGAAGATGGCCTCCAGGTCCTCAAGGCGATCGCACGAGCAGCCGGATCTCTTTTTGCCGCTGCATAAGTTCGCAACATCCGCGGGGCCGCAGGCTCGTTGGCGCCGCACCGTAAGCATTCATTCACCGCAGGAAGGAGCGGTTGGACAGAATCTGGACATTTGGGACAATGCCACGGAACGGCAAGAATCGCAGTGCGATTTCTAAATTCCTACGACTATTCGGGTTATCTTGGTGAACCGGGGAGGACTCGAACCTCCAACCCGTTGTCGCCACACCAAATGCTAAGTTGTTGATTTGTCTTGCTTGTTCTCGCGTCGCAGTACCCGATTTTCGACAGTGTTCGTCGCTTAATGTTCCCTTTGTGTTCCCTCGAATTTCTTCAGCGGTCGTTCAAGAGTGGACGTTCAGCCGGAAGCTCGCACATCGCCGAATGGCGTCAAGCTTGTCGTCGCTCAATCCCTGTAACTCTGCCTCGCTCAGTCTCCCTCGGCTTAGCAGGTTACCGAAAGCGGGAATGAGAACAGAGTATCGGTAGTCGAACCCCCGGTCGATCTCTGTTCGGCGAGCGGTTAAGTATTTCTCCAGCTGCCAAAGATCATTCGGTTCCTTGATCTGCTCGGCCATCGCCTTCGCCTCAATCATTACTTCATTCAGCTCGCGCTGGAGCGCTCCGTCAAACACCTTTCGCGCGATGGCCTTTTCTGCCGGCGACCATGCCATCTCGCGCTTGTTGTCAGAGCCGTGCGCCGCAAAGTGGATACCGTTCATTGCTGCACCTCCCAACGGCATCTTAATCTGCAACCACTTTGGCGTACAGCAAGACTTTCGTTCTCGGCCAGACAGCTCCGTCACATTCAATCGATGCCCTGCCGTATCCAGCAAATAGTTCTAGCCCGCCACTGGCTGCGCTGCGTTGGCCACGCCCAGCGTCGTCAGCCGGTTCCGCGTGTCGTAGCTGCAGCTGTACATCACGCAGTTCGGATACGTCGCGCTCTGCAGACTCCCCACGTTGTCGTACCCGTACGCCGTCGTTACCGTGTTGTTTTCCGGCACCGTCGCCAGCCGGTTCAGCGCGTCGTACGTGTAATTGGCCGTCGTCCCGCTCGAGTCCGTCATCTGCGCGCGCTTCGTCCCTGCATAAGTGTACGTCACCGCCACCGCATGGGAGGGCGCACGAAAGAGGGTAGTTCGGAAATTCTTGAATGGGGCGCGCAGTGAAAGAACTCGGACCGCTTACAATTATTTCGAAAGAGTATTGCTCCGAAATGTGTTGACAAATGCTTGCTGATTCTTAGAATCTGTCAACGTAGCAACGATCAGAACATTAGTTGATGACTACCTGAGGAAGCCCGCGAATCTGAGCAAATCCCTCTTTCGCGTTCTTCAGGCTCCCAATCCCAGTAAGTCCAGCCCTTGCAAGCTTGCGAGAAACTCTCTTCTGGAGGTTTTCGAAGATGTCTGCCTCTCATGGCGGATGCACGGTTGAGTTGCACTCGCGAATTTTGACGATGGTTCCGCCCCCCGCACAAACAATTCCCCGTGCAATCTTAATCTTCGATGAGGGTGCTGATGGCAGCGATTCGCTTTAGCCGACGGCGCGTTAACCACGGGCGACAAATCGACAGAACCCAGCATTGAACGTCCATAGCAACTCGAGTCTTGAATTTGTACCTCAGCCCCAGCAAACATAACCACGAGGAGACACGATCGATGATTTACGAGCGACCCGTTGTCCACAGTTGGGGGAACCTGCACAAATTCCTCCATTTGTTCTCGCCGAAGCCAATTCATTCGCCGATCAGCGCTGACTGGCGTGTGCAAAAACTCAGAAGTCTTATCGACGTTGACCCCGCGAAGGTGCAGCGTAATCTCGACCAAGTCTGTAGGGAGCTGCGTTTATGTGTGTCAGCACGCCAAGCCCGCCGTCTTTTCAAAGAGTGCACAGGCGTGGGAATCAAAGAATACAGAATGAAAAGGCGCCTCGATGCCGCTGCACGCGAGTTGGGGACCACGGATATGCCGGTCAAAGTCATTGCCGGAAAAGCGGGATATCGGCACGTCAGCACATTCACAAAACACTTTCTCAAGCAATTTCACTTGCGCCCGATTGATTTTAGGAGGTTCTGGAATGGAAGGGACACTGCAGCATAACCGCCGGGTCGCCAACTTGAAAACGCGGCTCCCGAGATCTTATTGCCGAGGAGCATTGGGCAGACGGGAGCAGACATTTCGTTCAAAGTCGCGCAACAGCGATTGATTTCGCTATTCGCAGGGAGATTTCCTCATAAGCGCGCCGATCCCCTCCCCTAAGCCATGCAATTCGGGGATCCACCAGCCCTTGCTAATGCGTGGGAACTGCTTCGTTATATGTATCTCCGAAACCGGCGGCCCAACCATCAAATGGAGCATGCTTGAATCCGACATTCAAAACACAGGCCCGGTGGTTCCTTCGCCAGTTACGGCCGCTTTTGCCTGCGTATGCCCTCGGTGTGTTGCTTATCGTCCTAAGCAGCCTTCTGTTTCTTCTCGATCCTTTGCTCCTTAAATGGATGATTGACTATGTTCTCCCAAAAAAGGACTTCCGGCTCCTCCTTGTTGCTGCGGGTGGATTTTTCGGACTATACATTTTCCGCCTTGGCTTTTTTACGCTGGCACAACTGGTGAATTTTCGCACGGTTCAAAATCTCGTCTTCCGGATGCGCCTCGCGATCTTGCAGCAGATGAACCGCCTTTCCGCCGATTATCATGAAACGACTGCCGTTGGAGAGCGACTCTATCGGGTAGAGCAGGACGTAGACCAAGTGGCCGAAGTGGGATCGAGTTTGTTGCCGTATGTGCTGCAAACTGCGTTCAACTCCATCTTCGTTATGGGGACAATGTTCGCTCTGGATTTTAAGCTTACGAGCTTGGTTTTCCCTCTCATGCCTCTGTTCTTTGTCTTCCGCAAGAAGTTCGAGAAGCCGTTGCGCTACGCGTCCGATTCAGCGCAGGAAAAAGCCGCCAAGGAGACCGCTTTTCTTCAGGAGCATCTCGCGTCGGTCATACAGGTTCAGCTTTTGCACCAGGAGAAAAACGAGATCTATGCTTTTGAGAAGTGCGCGACGGAACGCATGAAAGCCTTGAACCATCGGGAGCTCGTTGAGATTTTGTTCAGTTCCTGTTACATGGGCATCGTCTCTGTGGGCATGATCACGATTCTTGGCTACGGGGGCTACCAGGTATTTACCGGCGTTCTGACCATCGGCGGAATGGTCGCGTTCTACAGTTATATGGGGCGGCTATTTGATCCTTTGCGTGCGGCGGTGGACATTTACTCGCAACTGAATCGCCTGGGCACAAACATTCGGAGAATCCTGGAGGTTACGGAGATGGCGCCGAGCGTGCCCGAATTGCCGGACGCCGTGAGTTTTCCTTCTCCAATCCGAGGCTATGTGGAAATGGACAGCGTTTGCTTTGCTTATAGAGATGGTGAATCCGTGTTGGACAGTATCCATCTCAAACTCGAGCCCGGCGAAAAGATCGCCCTCGTGGGCATGAGCGGCAGCGGAAAAAGCACAATCGCAAAACTAATTGCCAGGTTGTACGACGTCAACGGGGGAGCCGTCTACATTGACGGAATCGATGTACGGAACGTTAGGCTCGGAAGTCTGCGAACGAAGGTCTGCTATCTATTGCAAGACGCCGTGATTTTCGACCGAACCATGAAGGAGAATCTGCTTCTGGGAAATCCATCGGCAACGACGACAGAACTTCAGCGGGCAGTGGAGATTGCCGATCTGGCGGAATTGGTTCGGCGCTTGCCCCAGGGTCTGGATACGCCTGTCGGTCCAAGGGGCAATGCTCTATCGGGTGGCGAACGACAACGCCTGGCACTGGCTCGTGCGGTGCTTCAGAATCCTTCGATTTTGCTCCTGGATGAATCGACCTCCGCTCTCGACGCTCCTTCTGAACGAAGAGTTTTCTTGAATTTGGCGCAGCACTTTCCTCGCCAGACAATCGCATTCGTGTCGCACCGGATCTCTGCACTCAAGTGGGTAGATCGCATCATTGTGCTCAACCGCGGCGTGATCGAAGAACAAGGAACACACGATCAGTTGATCCGTAACGGTGGTCTATACACGCACCTGCACACTACACCTAGCGCCCTGACCGCTGCACAACTCCCCTCGCAAAAGCCTCCGGCAACAACTGAAAATGCACTGAGCCAAGAATGATCGAGCGGCGCTCGGCCGCCTCACCGCATCGAGCGTCTGTGCAAAGAAGTCGCGCAACTCTTTCTTATGGCGATGCGAGTTCATCGAACGCCCTTCTAGTACTACTGCTTTTGGCGCGGCAACGACATCCCCGACCGAATATCAAAAACCGGGCTCAAAATATCCCACTTATGGCCGGACAGGCTAACTCAATGGCCGGATAGACTAACTGTTTTCTCTTGACCCGAGCCGGTTGCGTCGGGCATCCTGCGCGAGCGTTCAGAGTTGTTCCCGCCCTCACTGGCTAACCCCGCCGCCAGCCCTATGAAAAGTGCGAAGTGACAGTTGCGATGCTCTGAGAAAAGGTGTTACGCAACAAAGTGCTAGGTCGATTCCGGAGTGTCCGCGAATTGACGTAAGGGTAGCCCACCCCCTTGTTTGATCGGCAGAAGTACTTAGGAGGAGGCTGAAATACATGACGCTAACGTTGGCTTTGCCGCCAAAGACTCCCGCTGAGCCCGTCATCGAAATGCTACACGGCGTCAGCATTACGGATCCCTATCGGTGGCTTGAGGACCAGGATTCACCGCGAACCCGAAAGTGGCTCGAAGAGCAAGTCGCTTACGCCCGTCTATATCTGAATGCAATTCCCGGTCGCGAACGAATTCGAAAGCGGATCGAAGAGTTCCTCGCCGTGGAGACTATTTCATTCCCTTGGAAAGCGACGAACAGATATTTCTTCCTTAAGCGGCCAGCTCGAGAAGAACGCCTTCTGATCATGATGCGGGAAGGAGACGATGGAAAAGACAGCGTGCTCGTTGACCCGAGAAGCCTAAGCAGAGAGAGTACCTTCGCAGTGGGAATAGCTGGTATTTCGTGCGATGGCAAGATTCTGGCGTTCAGCACACTACGCGGCGGCGAAGAGACGTGTGCTATTAATTTTCTAGATGTCGACCGCGCAATAACTTTGCCAGATCAACTGCCACGTGGTCTTAATCGGGGATTGGCGGTGTCCCCATGTGGGCAAAATGGCCAAAAAGGATTCTATTACGTTCATGGCACGCTCGACGCATCTCGCGAGAACTTGCGGGCTGTCAAGTGGCATGCATTTGGAACACAAGCGCATGAGGACGTGGAGGTGTTTGCCCTCGATGAAGATTCGCCCGGTCATCTTGTGATGTTCGCCTCACCTAATGCGTCTCGACTTGGTTATGTCGTTTACTCCTACGAAGAAGTGCCTCGCGTGGATTTTTATATTCACGATGTGGCCAGTGGGAGCCGCCCCGAAAAAATTGTTGAGGCTTTAGAAGGGGATTTCAGCCCCCAGTTCGTAGGAAACAGGGTGATTGCGCTGACGGAATGGGAGGCACCCAATCGCCGGATCGTCTCGATAGACCCTGAGCATCCTGAGCGTAGTGCATGGCGGGACATCATCCCTGAAACCCAGGCTCGGATCGAGAGTTTTGCCGTAGCCGGTGGACTGGTCTTCGCGGCAATCATGGAAGGCGTCGACGTTCGGATTGCGATGTATGATCTTTCCGGTAAGCCTTGTGGTACGGTGCCATGCCCGAATGGCGGGTCCGTCCGTATTTCGTCATGTGATCCAGACGGCGACAAGTTCTTTTACAGCTTCACTTCGTTCTCGGATCCCCCAACCATTTACCGATACGATCCGCTAACCGGTGAACAATTGGTTTGGACGCGCAAACAAGTACCTTTTGAAGGCTCGCGCATAACGGTCGAGCAAGCAAAGTTTGCATCCAAAGACGGCACCATAATCCCGATGTTTCTGGTTTCCGAGAAAGGGCGCCGGCGATCGGGTCCCCTACCTACCTTCCTGACTGGATATGGAGGATTCGCTAACAGCATCACCCCTCAGTTCACAGCTTACGCCTCTTTCCTGATGGAACAGGGATTCTTGTTTGCAGTCGCCAACCTACGGGGAGGAGCAGAGTTCGGCAAGGACTGGCATGAAGCGGCAAAACGTCACAAACGACAAAATGCCATTGACGACTTTATAGCGGCCGCTGAATGGTTGATAGCACACGGAGAAGCCGCACCGGGCAAGATAGCAATAGGCGGAGGTTCCAATGCGGGGCTTTTGGTAGGTGCAGCCCTCACGCAGAGGCCGGATTTGTTTCGTGCTGTCATCTCTCTGGGACCACTTTTGGACATGCTCCGATACCACAAATTCGATCAAGCGAGCCTGTGGGAAGATGAATTCGGGAGCGCTGAGATTGCTGACGATTTCCCGTACCTGCGCGCCTACTCTCCATACCACAACGTTCGTCCAGACGTACGTTATCCGGCAGTGCTTTTCATTTCAGGAGATGCCGATACCCGATGCAACCCAATGCATGCCAGAAAAATGACAGCCGCACTGCAAGCGGCGACAAGCAGTGGCCATCCAGTTTTGCTTGATTACAAATCCACTTGGGGGCATGTACCGGTTCAGTCCTTAACAACCCGAATTGAATCGCTCAGCGACAGATTGGCTTTTATTTGCCACGAACTCGGAGTGAACACTCAAGAGCGGGAGAGCATACTATGCGGCCATTGATATTGATTGGAAGAGCCCTCATCGGCTTGCTCGCGTTTGATCTGTTCTTCAGAAATGACTTTAGCAGGCTGCACCGCGTGGTGTGCAACTGGAAGCTCCGTAGCAGAGCCACACCACTTGATGACATGAATCAAATATGCGATGCCCTGAATTATGCATGTATGTGGTATCCAAAGCGGGCGCTCTGCCTGCAACGTTCTTCGGTCCTCACGTGTTTGCTCCGCAGCTGCGGCGTTCCGGCCCAGATGGTGCTTGGAGCCCAGAAACTCCCGTTCAAAGCTCACGCATGGGTAGAAGTGAACGGACAACCAGTAAATGAGAGGTCGAACGTGCAAGCAATCTATGGCGTCTGGGAACGCTGCTAGGGAGAGACGCGTATGAGCGCACAGATAGGCGTTTGGAATCTCGGCGAGAGGCCACTCGACCCAGTTGTCCTCGAGAAATTATCAGTAGCTATTGAGCCGTACGGACCAGATGATAGCGGATCTCATATCAGCGGCCCCATAGGAATTGCTTACCGCGCTCTCCAAACGACGCCTGAGTCGCGACTGGAGAGCCAACCGCATATTTCTTCCCATGGTCTGATAGTCACCTGGGACGGACGGCTCGACAACCGCGAGGATCTCGTGTCTCAGCTCGGCGGAGACGTTACGTCTTCGTCGACGGATGTGGGCATTGTTACAAGAGCGTTCGAGCGGTGGGGTGAAAATTGTTTTCGCAAGCTCATCGGAGACTGGGCACTATCTGTGTGGGATCCAAGCGCTCAAACGCTCGTTTTAGCGGTTGATTACGCCTGCATGCGGCGCCTGTATTATTTGACCGATGAAGGACGGATAATTTGGTGCACCGAACTCTCACCGATCGTTCTGCACTCTGGCAGGTCCTTCAATTTAGATGACCAATACTTTGCTGGCTTCCTAGTCGGCTATCCCGAGGTCGGTCTCACGCCCTATCGAGAAATTCGCGCGGTGCCCCCCGGGGGGTTCGCTCGATTTTGCAAAGGGCGAACTTCTGTTGAGCGCTATTGGACACTGGACCCCGGAAGAAAAACCTACTACCAAGCTGACACAGACTACGAGGAACACTTTCGGCAAGTTTTCCGCCAAGCAGTTCGCCGCCGACTCCGTTCGAATGCTCCGATTTTGGCGGACTTGAGTGGTGGTTTGGATTCTTCGTCGATCCTTTGCATGGCCGACGACATCATTGCGTCAGGGGAAGCGCATCCGCCTTGCCTGGACACGCTTTCCCTTTATTGTCCTGGGGAAGCCGGAGATCCTTCAGATAGCGACGAGCCTTATTTCAGGGCCGTAGAACGGAAGCGCGGAAGAACTGGGATACACAGAAGAGTCGAAGATTTCGGCGGCACCGCGTTTCTCAGGTACAACAGTTTTGAGGCTGTGCCGGGATCTCTCGGAGACTCTTCGGGGGCCGAAACTGACTTGAATTCCAGCGAAGCGCAGCCGACCTATCGTGTCCGCCTCTCCGGCACCGGCGGCGACGAGGTGCTTGGGGGAATACCGGACCCGAGATCTCAATTGGCAGATTTATTAGTCCGCTTGCAGCCTTTCAAGCTCATGCGTCAGTTGATGGCTTGGTCGTCCGCAAAACGGATTCCTTGGATTCAGCTTCTCGTGCAGAGTCTGATTCATATTTCACCGGTAGCTCTCCGCGCTGCGCTATCGAAAGATGCAAGAATTCCGACTTGGATCGACGATCACTTTGCTAACCGATACAAACTCGCAAAGCTTCGATTGGGTAGCTCAGAGAGTTTCGGATTCTGGCTTCCTAGCCGACGAGAATACGCACAAACGGTCCACACCTTGATTCGTCATATGAGTCATCGTTTGCTAGTACTGGGTGAACCAGCGGAAATACGCTATCCCTTTCTCGACCAGGACTTAGTCGAGTTTCTGATGTCCATCCCGGCAAGCCAACTTCTCAGGCCAGGTGAGCGACGCTCACTCATGCGCCGGGCGCTTGTCAATATTTTACCGACTGAAGTAGTGCAACGTCGAGGCAAGGCGGTGGGTTCGCGATTCCCAATTCTGTCTCTAGCTAATCACAAGGAGACCCTGGAGCAGATCTTCAGCTCACCGCTGTGTTCTCAACTGCACTACATCAATCGCGACCGTTTCCTTGAATGTATACGAGCGGCAGCGAACGGAAAGGATATAAAGATTTGGCCAACGCTCAGAACCGTTGCCATGGAGCTGTGGTTGCGCGATATGGCCATGCGCGGGCTGATTCGTCTTCCGACCGTACCACAACGATCCATGAAGGCAGAATTCGTGCAAACCGGAGCATCATAGGCGTTCTCGCCGCCGTGGGACCACCGGCGCCAAGGTTCGCTTCACTTTAATTCTCAACCAGCTACTCGTCGTGAGGTTTGAAGGCCTGAATGGAATGCAAGGATAAAAAGAGGGAAGGAGCAAGAAATGATTTACGAAAAGCCGAATGTCGCCGCTCTGGGCCAAGCAATGCGCGTAATCCTGAATCTTACCAAGCCGGGTCCTCACGTCGACTCCTATATTCCGACCACCGACACTCGCGGGGGCATTGTAGTTTCGCCTCCCCCGGCCTATGAGCTCGATGAGTAACGAGCTGCCGGCGGCGGTCGCCCGGTGGAAGATCTTGCTAGCAAGGCAAGCATCCCAAAACGGAAAGGAGGTGAAAACAATGAGATACAACAAACCAGAAGTTGCAGTTCTCGGTTCCGCGAGCCGTGTGATCGAGAACCTGGTGAAGAACCATGACTTCTCGACCGATATCTACACGCAAACCGTCGGTCTGAAGGGCAAGGTTCAGACACCGCCTCCCGCCTATGATCTCGACGAATAAACGTAGGCTGGAAAACAAGTGATGCATTCTTCCGGGAACGCATCACAGAAGGCAGCTTCCCCCAGGGGATCCGATTTCGCCTGGGGGAGGCTCCTTAATAATCGCGACGAGTAGACGTAGGCTGGAAAACGAGTGATACATTCTTCCGGGAATGCATCGCAAAGGGCAACTTCTTTTCGGCGATCCGACTTCGCTTGGAGAAGCTCACAAATAATAGTGCGGAAAGATTCTCTTTGCAAGCTGTCCTAAGGGACAGGTAGCCTCTCCGCATGGAGCGCTAAAATGCGCTCTGGGTTAGAGGGCTCAGCGCAATGAGTGTTCCATCTTTCTGCCCAGCAACGGGGGAAATCCGGAAACCTCCGTAAACCAGCGAGTTTGCTGAATCGGCGTGCAGTGTTTCTGTGGGAACAGTTGCCATCCGCGTAGCCAGGTGAGTGAAGTGAATATAGTCAGTTGGTTTCTCAACTGATCGAAGAGCGACCTGTTTTAATTCATAGGCAACAGGCCGTTTGTCTTCGTCAGGGAAAACTACGATCCGCCATTCTCCCTCCTGCGGCTCATTGATCGTTACTACCGCGCGTCCATTTTCAAGGGCCACTTGTTTTTCCACGTCGCAAGTGTTCCAGGCGAATTTCCCCTCGCAACTGAGCGCGAAAACATGCGCGGGAAAATCCTTAGAATCGGCTTTGAGCTCGAGTCGCAATACGGCTGTATCGGGCTCAACTCTAAACCGTTCAATCGCATATCCATGCGTTCCGACGCCACTCAGTGTTTGATTCACAAGCCTGCCGGCGAAGAACTCAACGCGACCAGTGACATCCGCAAGCAGGTTCCGGACTTTCACCTTCTCGTTCCCGAACTTTTGCAATGACACTGCATAGTTGCTCATCGTCATCGTCGCCACGAGTGGTTCATCCGGAGCTGGTTCGTCATAGGGATTTTCATATTCCGGGGTACCGCGATTGTCCCAGGCGAGTGTCCACAGGCCACGCGCGTTTGCATCAATTATTCCCTCAAGCCGGCGCATGGGGCCAATATGGTGCTGCGAATCTATCGTCGCGTCAGGTGGTTTCGATGGTCCTGCGTTGGGTTCAGAAGTCAACGGCGTAAATGCCGTCATTTGAAAATGGGGCCCTGCCAACTCCGGTCCGAACCCCGGCTTCCCATCAAAGGGAATCTCGATGCCCACCCTTATTGCTTGAGCGCGTGGATCCACGGCGATTTTGTGCCTAAGCAATCTCCGAGGCGGTATTCTTGTCGTCAAACGATTCACACCTGCGGCAATCGTCTCCAAAACATCATGAGGAGATTTGATTTCCAGCGGTATTTCGTGCATGGCCACGCCGCTTTTGTCCTCGACCAATTGCAGAAACGCGACATGCTGGTCAGGTTTCGGCGTGACGCGGAAAGCGATGTGTACCGGAACATCCTTCGGCAGATCCGCGATGGTCTCTCGAAGGCTAAATCCTCCAATATCTCCCCGCAGGAGCAGACGATAACGGCGCGCGCCTGAATCGCCTCCGTGGCGTGTGACCCAGAGTTCTCGATCGATTGGCTCGTCTCCGCTCTTTTCGAACTCTTCGGTGTATCCATAGACTCGAGTTCGAGCTACATCCTTCCCGCGCGACACCTCAAAAGACGTAAGCTCCGCGCTATTGGGATCGTCCACTTGTGACATGGTTTCCAGCTGATGCCACATTCCCGATGCATCAATCAATCCATGCGATTGCACAGCAGCTGGAAATCCTGGAACCAGTTTGGAGCTCAAAAAGACCGCATCTGCGATCCGCGTTGCGTCATACCGGATATTCCGCTGCTTCGCAAGGCTAACTACGGACGCGATGACGCCGCTGACATACGAGATTGTGGGTGATGCGTTGGAGCCGATCTCGTACCCGTCAGGAGCGGGTGATTCCGCATAGTTTGGAGAGAAGTATCTCCTTCCATCGGCGCCTTTGTAGGTGTGGGGATAGCTTCGCGACTGCGCGGTTAGCGCAGCAGACGGCGCGACAATCTCGTTGATTGTGCCGTCGAATGACTGAATGCCGGCAGTCATGGATTCAACCAATGGTTGAGGAGCTCCCGTATTGCGTCGCAACATCTCCACACTCTGGTAGTCTTCGACGCTTATCGTTCCCATAGCGCTGCACAGGCATACCAAGGGCTTCTTGTAAACTTTAAGAACGCGCTCAACAAAGGGACGCGCCTCGGGAATTGTCGGTAGCGCTATAACGCCGGACCAATTGACGACATCGACGTCTGGCCTTTGCGCGGCAAGGACGATCGCCGACATCAAGCCCCCTTCAGCCACGAAATCCACCAGCTGTGCCATGGGAGCTGCGCCGTCAAACAGGCCTCCCGTCAGCCGGTTTGCCGCCGCTGTGCTGGCAATGAAGGTGGCGTGGCCACCTCTGCTGATTTGAAGATAGACTGCGTTCCGCTCCCCATCGATCTTGACGCCGAAAGGAATGCGGTTGTCTTCGTCTGCAGTCCTTGTCCCGAACCATTCGATATCTTGCTTTTTAGCATAGTCGGCGAGCGGACGGTTGTTCGTGAAATCGCCATCGCCATCAGTATCGACCCACACCAAGCCTTTGGCCGAATCCCACAGGACACCCACCCTGATGTCTACTTCCACTGGTCCTCCAGGCTGATAGGGATCACCCAGGGACAGCTTCTTCGCGAAAATGCCCAGTTGGTATGGATCGTCGCTCGGGACGATCCATGTCCGTCCGGCAAAACTGATTCGCTGGTTCGCTGGATGCATCATTTCTCCAAAATTCACCCACGAATCGTCGATATCCGGAGCTGACAGATTGCCTAGGTCGACGATTTTCGGAACAGGATTCCCCGTTGCATCTACGGCCTGCTCGAGCGCGGGATGCAGTAAGTCGATACCTGAATCGACTATAGCAATTCGCGTCCCCCTGCCGTCCGCTTTGGGATACAGCCTTCTCAGAGCGGCCAACCCACTCTCCTCAGTCGGGAAATACGGCCCCTCGGGATGAAGTTCCGTTGCCACTTGGGGGATTGGCAGCTTGAAGGCCGTCACGGGCCCAAGCGGTTTTGGGTCCTTAGTCACTGATGGCGCGTACCAAACCGCAACAGCATCCATCCCTCCCACGGCCAAGGCGTCCAGCAAGCGATCTGTGGGGATCAACGAATCGATATAGCCCAGGCGGCGATCAATGAATTTAACGGTCGCACCAAGCTTTCGGATTTGTTCTTCCACGGTACCCACGCAGCCCGCCGACGCGAGAATCTCTAACTGCTGAACCCGTTCCTTGCGGTTGATGGCAGTTACAGTGTTGGCTCGGACTTGATCATCGGTCCACACCAAATGGTTTGTGCAAGAATCGGGAGTCTGGGCGAAAGCGAAGCGGCCGGAAAAAAAGAAGGCACCCACGAGAAGTAGTTTCATGAAATGAGACCACTTCACCGTTACGCTTACGGTCAGGTTTCCTCCACGCATACTCGGCCCCCTGGTAATTTCACGCACACGGCATCGTCGGAACGACTTCAATTGAGCCGCCACAGCCGTGTCCGTCAAAACATGAAGCGCAAGGAAAGTTGAAGGGAGCGAGCCCCGCCTTGTTGAAAGAGAGGATTCAATCCGCCAAGCCCCTGATTCAGCATCGAAATCGAGGCCAATTGCCTCGGATCGAATTGGAAACCACCAAGTGGGTTTGCAAAATTCGGATGATTCAGCGCATTGAATGCATCCGCGCGAAATTGCAGGCCTCGCTTTTCCCCGAAGGAAAACCGCCGACCGATCGACAAGTCAACCTGGGTCAAGCCAAAACCGGGAATATTGTTTCTTCCTTCAGTCCCCTGACGCGGGGTCGCAGGAAATGTAAAAGCCGCTGGGTTCAGCGCCTTGCCACCTGGACATGACTGGCCCGGAAGCAGTGCATTCCAAGGGGCGGCTTGAAGTACCGAAGCGCATTGCGATCCATAAAGGTAGAACGGCTGCCCCGGCACAGCGTCGGGACGAGAAAATACTGCTCCACCTTCCGGTCCAACGCCGATGACGGTGGCGTTATAGGGAAATCCAGTTCTGACGACTACCAGTGAACTGAGCGACCAGGCTTTTGTTAGAGCCGAAATGGGTCCGGTTTTTGCCGCCGACGGAAGCGCATAGGTCAAAGCTCCTGAAAACGAGTGCCGGACGTCATTGGAGGAAGAACTATAGTCATTGGCCCCAGAGATCACCAGGTCGGACTGTGGCAGAGCCTCGACCGTATCGTCAGACGCATTGTCGAGGGCATGAGACCATGTATAGCTGAGCAGCGCCTGAAGGCGCGTAGACAATGGCCTGCGATATTGAACCTGAAGTGCGTGGTAGTTGGAGTGAGCGGAATTTTTCGTCAAGTCGAATACCGTAAAATCGGCAAAGTTAGAATTCGGCTGATTGAGGCCTTCCACTCTCAATAGATCTCTCCCCGCCTGGCCGACGTAAGTTACTGAGATGACCTGCTTGTCTCCGAAAGATTTTTCCAATGCAACATTCCATTGGTAGGAGCGGGGGAGCTTCAGATCGGAAGCAAAACCGATAGCGAACGGGAATGGGGGAGTAAGGGATATCGTCGGAAGAAGGGGCGTCAAATCTGCAACAGGCAGAGTCACGCCAGTGGGAAATGCGGCGGAGGCGCTGTTTGGAAAGTTGCTCGCCAGAAAAGCGGATTGTCCTGTCCCCAAATCGTAAAAGACACCGCCTCCGACTCGTACAACGAAATCGCCTTTTTGAGTCAAGCTATAGGCAAGTCCGACGCGTGGCGCAAAATTTCCGCGAGTCGTCTTCCACAACCGCGTTCCCTGCGGGGCTAGCGCAATCGCGGCAGGGTCGTTCGTGTTCGTCCAGGAAGCAAGCGTCGTATTGTCAAGAGCGGACGGGGCCGGGGCTAGTTCCCACCTTAGGCCATACGTGAGAGATAACCTTGAAGTGATTTTCCATCTGTCCTGCCCATACAGCGACAGCGATTGAGACAGGATTCGCGCGGGCAGATTCAGAAAGGGATTCACGAAGGCCGATTGCGAGGAAATGAGTGTTTGGATATCGTTGAAATAAGGCGCGGAGTAATGCGATGGCGCCGTGTTCAGGAATATCTCGCGGTAATCCCCGCCAAATTGTAATTGATGCCTGGCGATGCTTACATTAAGGTCGTCAGCAACGTTTACTTGTGCCGTATGGTTTCGCCCGCTGTTTCCGACTGCGTAGAATCCAAAATTGTCAAAAGTGAGGAAAGATCCTACGTTATTGGCTGGAGACAGCGACCCGAGCAGCAGCGTCGGGTCCAGCGGGACGGCTCCCCCAAAGGAAGTCATCGAGAAGAAGCTTCGCAGACTTTGTCTTGAGTAGTTTCCCCGAAGGGCGTTCGAAATGCTCCTATTTAGAGACATCTCCAGGCCCAGAGTCGTTGTTTGGGTATTTGTCTTCGTCGTCTGGGGATTATTGGGCTCAGACAGCGGGCTGGTGGCTGTAGACGGAGCGTAGTTGTAACGACCAAAGAGTGAGAACCGCTGACCGAATCTGTGATCAACTCGAAGACTCGCGGCATCCAAGGTCGAACTATTGGAATAGTTACCCGTGAACTGACCTGTGTAGACGCCCTGAGTTATGGTCTTGTCGTCTGGCTGCGGGAACGCGTCCAGGTAAGGAGCCACTGCTGGAGCGTTCGCCTCCGCATCCGTTCTGGCAAATTCCGATGGGACCGGGAAGCCCGCTGTTTGAGGCGTTCTGAGCCTGGCTCCTTCGTACGAGAAAAAGAAAAATGTCTTGTCCTTCCACACCGGGCCTCCCAAGACGCCACCGAAATCATTGTGACGTTCGGGCGCCCGCGGCTGGCCTTTTTGGTTGGCGAACCAATTGTTCGCATCAAGCACATCATTCCGGAAGTAGTCGAACATGCTGCCATGGAAAGTGTTGGTACCCGATCGGGTTGTAAGCATCACTTGGCCGCCAGGTTGCCGCCCAAACTCTGGAGCAAAGGAGGACGTCTCGACGCGGAACTCCTGCAAATCGTCCACCGATACCAGGCTGCTTGTACCACCGGTGGAACTAAGGGCCGCCGCCGACCCCGTACCTGAACTGCCAAGCCCGGCCGAAACACCAAAATTCGCTGATACTCCATCTACCGAGAAATTATTGGAGTCGGTGCGCTGTCCAGCAATGCTGAATTGACCTGGGGATCCGCCGCTGATTGGCTGCTGAGCGATCACCACTCCGGGCGTCAACTGGAGAAGCGTGTTGAAGTTGCGCCCATTGAGCGGCAAACTCTCCACGAAGTTGCGATTAATCACGGTACTGACAGCGCCCGATTCCGTGTTCACTAGAGGCGTTTCGGCATTTACCGTTATACTTTCTGCGACCGATCCGATTTCTAATTGGAAATTAAGGGAGACGATGTCTTGGACATGCAATTCCAGGCCTTGCTTCACCGTCGTCTTGAATCCCGTTTTCTGAACGACAACCCGGTAAGACCCGGTTGGGATGCTTCCAATTCGAAAAAGCCCTTCACCGTTCGACTCACCCGAGTACGAGACATTCGTTTCGACGTTCGTCGCTTGAACCTTTGCCCCCGCGATCCGGAGACCGCTTGGATCTGTGACATAGCCAGTTACGGTTGCCAGCTCATCGGCCCGTGCGCCGCTCGGGGATAAGAGAAACAACAACGTGAGAAAACTAAAGACACTAATCCCCCACTGCTTCATTGGCTGGACCTCGCTTGGTTTGGTATTAGTCCCAATCTGTAAGAGTTTCCGGATGAGGGGCGCACTTTGTATCAATTACGTAAGAATTTTGTTTCAGCTTGGTTGCTCGATGGGCAATCGGGTTCAGGCATGTGCAGGGAGATGGACATTTCAAGCTAACCCTTGTGTTTTCAACGAAACAGGCGCGACCGTTCAGCCTGCCACCGTAGAACGGGGGGCACTGACCGATGAGTGTGCAACTGTAAAAGGAGGGCTGATCGAAGCTTAGGAAGGAATCTTGGCTCAGTTGCGAGACGAGTTTTTGCCATCTCTAAGGATGATTGAGGCTAGCTTTAACGTAGGCCGCGAGGAGTCTGCCGCCCGTCGGTTTCTTGCTGCCGCCTGCAGGTTCGGTGGTGACGAATACGGAGTCGATTTCCGCCAGGGTATCGGGGTCGTCGAACTTGAGCACCCAACGGTTTGATTTTTGATCGTCGCGATAGAAAATTCCCAAGCTGCGCACGCCGTGCTCAAACGAGCCTTCAGAGCCCCACGCTTGATACGCCGCGGATTGCAAGCCGGGCCGCTCATTCCCCAAATCGAAAGCGTAGAAGATCAGTGACTTTCCTTCTGTGAAAAAGACGCGACCAAAAGGCTTGCGCGTCTTTCCTTTGCCATCCACATCGAAGACATCGATGATGCGGAGATTGCGCGCTCCCATCAGATCGCGAATATCGCGATCGGCGACAAGAAGCTTTCGGTCGCGATCCATCGAACTTGAGGCGGCGGCAAGTTTCTCTTCCACTTCGAGCAACTGGTTTTGTTGTTTTGAGATGATCGAGGCGTCTTGCGAATGAGATTCACGGACAGTCTTCAACTCGGTAGTCAAGTTGTCCAGGGCGCCTTGGGTCTCCGACAATCTTGCAGAAAGCTGGGTCTCCCGCCCCGTTCCGGAACTGGCTTCCTGCTTCAAGTTTGCTATTTGTTCAGTTGCGGTTCTTAGTTGCGCTTCAAGCTCAAGATTTTGCGTTAAGAGCCTGGAATACTTCGTCTCCGAGCCGCCGGTTTCGCCACCTTTGATTATCGCTGGAATGTTTGAGGCGGTAGGAACGTCGTTCTTGGCACGTTCATCCAGGTCGTGAATCTGATTTCGGAGTCCAACAATCTCTTCGTTTAGTTTCGCAACTTGTGTAGAGTGCACTCTGTCGAGCTTCGACTCGTTTGCGACGCGAATTGCCAGCCCCCCCACCCCGACAAACAAAAGAAAAATGGCGGCGTACGCATAAACAGGCGGCGACTGCATTCCGCGCAATCCCGTCCACCAGTTCACATTTTGGTCTGCATGTTTCGGTGAATGGTCGAAGAGCGGAACTTTGCCACTCACGGGATTCCGCACGTTTCTCCCAGCTTGCTGCAATGCGGCCCATGCCTCAAGGTCAGAATCTTTCTCTTCGTGCGCCAGCGGGAGTTCGGTCAGCAAAATTCGGGAAAGCCCGTCGTGCTCTTGCCGGCAGGCGGCACAGGATTTCAGATGCGCTTTCAGCTCGCGGTACTCCTCGGCCGACACTTGGCCTATGATGGCAAGCGCGGACAGCTCGCCAAAGCGTTCGTGATCCGTGTCTGGGTTCTCTATAGTCAAATCCCATTCACCTTGAAAACTCGCCTAAGCTATCCTGCAGTCTTTTGAGACCACGGTAATACTGATTTCGAACATTCCCAACACTCTCGCACATACATTCGGCGATTTCCGCCATAAGTAGGCCCTGGAAATACGCCAATTCGAGCACCCTTTTTTGCTTGCTCGGAAGAGTCGCCAATGCCTGACGTATCGCTGTGCCCCGCTCCTCCAGCGTCAATCCATCCGGACCATTTGGATTGTGCGAGGAGGACGGCTCTGTACTGTATCCATTGCCATTCGCGTGGCGAAGCGCAAGATATCTCCGCCGGTCCAAACTGCGCGAGTAAGCATACTGCAAAATCCACATTTTCACGCTACCGCGACCGGAATCAAAAGCCGCCGCCTTCTTGCAAATCTCCAAAAAAACATCCTGGACTACATCCTCTGCCTCGCTGTTGTCCCGCAAAATTCGCAGGCTGACTGTCAACACGAGGCGCCGGTATCGAAGGAAAAGAGATCCCAATGCTTGACGGGAGCCGTTCCTAAGATGTTCGATGAGTTCCGAATCGGAGAGCGTCGTGAAATGGCTGTCGGCCACTTCGCGAACCTGAGAGATGAAGACCGTACGCGAGTCTTCAGTGGGAATAATCGGTCTTAATAACCGCCTGGCTACGCTCGCCATTAATGCCTGGTTCCTTTGAGGGGTTGAATTCCACGCAGGAATCCCCACGAGTTCCCTGATATTACGAGTCCAGAACCAATCGACGCCAACGCAAGCGGGTTGTGGAGGCGCCAGGGTAGACGCGCACGATCTCCGGCGACATCTTCCTGATTTCGCAGCAGTTTCCGCGCGATGCTGCGCACGATGACGTAATAGCAGTTAAACAGCTGTGTCATCGCCTTGCTTGTTCCTGCTCTGAGGCACTGGATCAGTTCTTCGTCTGTCATCCTGGAAAGGTCAGCTTCGCTAACCAGAGTGCGGAGATTGGCCCGGGTGGCCAGAGGCAAACTTTGGCTTGT
>Ga0137403_10001737_pt1 | contig 27222 bp, 20 predicted proteins | sample CZOMad2_1_16fung_FD_122057 | JGI IMG/M metagenome (GOLD analysis project Ga0137403, IMG submission 122057) | Vadose zone soil fungal communities from Angelo Coast Range Reserve, California, USA - CZOMad2_1_16fungal (Hybrid Assembly) | ecosystem: Environmental > Terrestrial > Soil > Vadose zone... | reverse complement strand
TTGTTCAGGACGGGAAGGGTCCCGGGCAAGCCGAGGCAGACGGGACAGACGTTGGTGTTAGGTGGATCGCCGAAACGCGTGGAACAGCCGCAGAAAATCTTGGTGCGCGTGAGAAGTTGAACGTGGACTTCCAGGCCGATGACGGGCTCGTACTTCGCGAGCACTTCGGGCGCGAGGGACGGTTCCTCTGGAGTGGATTTCGCCATAACGGAACGAAGATTATAGCATCAGCGGGAGGCCCGGACAGGTTCGCGAAGCGCGGGGAGGAAGCGTTCTGCAAAAGCGAAGCTGCCGAAGAGCAGGGCGGCATACAGGGCGTCGCCGGCCAGAGTGTTCCCGAAAAAGGGGATGCCGGCGATGTAGCAGGCGAAGAGGCCAGTGGCGGTGTGTGGATAGCCGCTGAGGAATTGCCAGACGGCGAAATTGGTGATGAGGAAGAATTGGATGGCGCCGAGGAGCGTGGCAAGGCTGATGCGGACGACGGTGCGGCCGTCGCGGAGCCACAGACCGATGGCGACATTGATGAGGAAGCTGGCGTAGACGATGGGGATTAATTTGTGAAAGCCGATGAAGATATCCCCCGCGAACAATGCAAGGAGCGGGAAAAGGAAGGCGAGGCGGCGGTTTTTGAGTGTCGCGCCAGCGAAGAGGGCCATGGCGCCGACAGGGGTGAAATTCCAGGGATGCGGAGCAATGCGCAAAGCAGCCACCAACGCAATCAGGACTAACGCGAGCAAGGTGCGGTAAAGCAGATTTTCTTTTTGAGAGATTTCGACGTTCATCTTGGTGCTTCCTCCATTTGGGGTAGTAGATCGCAGAATACAAAGGCATCGCGGTTGACGATTTCTCCCGTTCGAATGGGGATGGGAGATTGAAAAATGGGGCCATCGAAGACGAAGGTGTGGAACTCACCATTTTCACCGCACGGGTCGGCGTGGGGCGGAAGATCGCGGAAGAAGGATTCATCGAGTTCGCGGCCGGCAAAGGTGGGATCGAGAACTTTCGAATCGATGCACGCGGCGATGGCGCGGAAGCGCTGCTCGTGGAAGTGGCGGATCAATTCGCGAGTATCGCGTTTCCAGATAGGAAAAAGGGCGGTCATGCCGATGCGGGCAAGATTTTTCTCGCGGTAGGCCCGGAGGTCTTCGAGAAAGATGTCGCCGAAGGCGACTGCTCGAACGCCTTGGTTGTAGAAGAGGCGGAGGGCTTCTTCCATGCGCGCTTCGTAGATGGGATTGACGCACTGCGGAGGGATAAAAACTTCGTGGAGCGGGAGGCCGATGGATTCGGCCTGGCGCTTGAGAAGTTCGCGGCGGACGCCGTGCATGGCGATGCGGTCGTAGGTTTCCGTGACCGTGGTGAGAAGAGACACGATGCGGAACTGCTTCTGTTGGAGCAGCGCGTGCAGCGCCATAGCGCTGTCTTTGCCGCCGCTCCAGCAGAAGAGGATGGGCTCGAGAGCGTTCATCAAGACCGACCAACAAGCGTCATTCGTTCACCTGGACGGAAAATGGTAGCGGACACCCGCCATGAAGTTCAGGCGCAAGGACGGGAAGCCGAAGGAGTCTTCGTATTTTTGGTTGGCGAAATTATTGAGCCTGGCGTGAATCTCCAAGCCGCGCGGGAGCTCATAGGAAAAACCGGCGTTGGCCAGCACGTAACCGGGATTGCGGAAGAGGCACGGCAAGCCGAGCTGGCAGGCGAAGGTGCCGTCGTTGGGCTCGACGTCGAGGGTGGCGCCGCGAACAAAAGCGTTGGCGTTGAGCGTGAGGCGACGATAAACCCAGGTGACGTTATAGCCGGCGGAACTGCGCGGCCGGCGGAGAAAAGGCTGCCCCACTTCGAGTGGGGACAGAACCTGAGTGCTTCCGTCGAGAGCGAGAATCGCGGTGTCGAGCCAGGTGTAGGAGGCAGCGACATCCAGCGAACGGAGCGGGCGAAGGTGGAGGCTGGTCTCGAGTCCCTGTGCGCGGGAATTGGCGAGATTGTCCGAAGTAAAAGTACTTAGATTGGTCAGCGAGCCGCCGAGAACGACGATCTGGTCCTTGTAGCGATTGTAGAAATAGGTGACATCGAAGATCGCGCGATCGGCAAAGAAGCGTTGTTCGATGCCAGCGTCGAAGCTAATGTTCTTCTCTGGCTTCAGCCGCGGATTGTCCGTGAAGGCGAGATCGAATCCATTGGGAGCGCGGATACCGGTGCCGAAGCTGCCGTGAAGACGGGTGACGCCAAGAGAATCGTCCGACCGCGCATCGCGGAGGAGAAAGGAGGTGGCGACGCGCGGATTGACTTTGACCACGGAGCTGGACGGGATGAATGGACGCGAACCAAACGCATCGGGCGGGAGCGAGGCGGTGCGGAGATCATCGACGCGCAAACCGGTGGTGAGAAACCAACGGCGGACCGGGTGCCAGCGATTTTCGGCAAAGTAGGCGTAACTGGCGCGGGGAAGAACAAAAGCCGCGTTGCTGGCGTCAGCGATGAAAGTGTCTTGCACCTGCTCGTGGTTGTATTCGAATCCGTAAACGAAAAGGTCTTTGCCGGAAACGATGAATTCGCCGTGAGTGTTGGCAACGACGCGGAGATTCTTGAGGAAAGAATCGCCGAAGGGCGAGATGAAGTAGGAGCGGTCCGGCGAGACGCTGACGGAGAAGACTTGCTTCAGCCGAGGCGTGAATTGCTCGGAATAATTCGCCTGATAGGCGAAGAGGTTCTGCTTGTCGCGAGAAACGGTGTCGAGGCCAAAAAAGAGGTGATCGGGGTCCGAACCGTAGGGGCCAGGCGAGCCTGCGCTATTGGAATTGCCAAAAAAATGGAAGGTGAACTGGCGCCTGGGACTTCGCGAATAGCCGAGGCTCAGGTAAGAGCTCTGGGTGCGATAGTAGTCATTCGTTACGACGCCGTCGGAATCTAGGCGAGAGAGGTTGTAGGCCCAACTGAAGCCGCGAGAGAGACCGCTGCCGCCGGTGGCCAAGCGGCGGGTGGAGTAGCTTCCACCCTCCCCAAGGAAGGAAAAATGAGGCGGGCCATCGCCAGTCTCGCTAACAATATTGACCACTCCGGCGACGGCATTGGTGCCGAATAAGGCACTCTCGGGTCCCCGTGAAACCTCGACGCGCTCGACGCCATCGGTAGCGAGGGAAGCGAAATCGAAATCACCGCCAAACTGGTTGACCTGAATTCCATCGATCATCACGAGGTTGTAATTGGAGTTGCCGCCTCGAATGAACACGCTGGTCGCTCCGCCGCGGCGACCCGTTTGACTGACGTCCACGCCGGGTACCCCACGAAGGACTTCCGACACATTTTCCGCGCCGCGAGCCTCGATTTCCGGCTGGGCAATGACGCTGACCGACGAGCCGATTTGCGAAGGGAGGGCCTCGTCGAGCGAGGCCGAAACAACTACCTGCTCTTCCACTGCGCTGATTTTGAGATGCAGATCAAGGTTCAGGGCTTCCGCGTCGTGGAGCTCGATATCGGCGGAGCGGCCGGAAAGACCAGTGCTAGTAGCGAGAACGGCGTAGTTGCCCCTGGATAAGCCCTCGAGACGATAGCGTCCTTCGGAATCTGTCGAGCGCTGTTCGATGGAAACAAGGCCGGAAAACAGGGCAACACGAGCGTTCGCGACGGGACGCCCGTCCGGATCGAGGACGGTGCCTTGAAGAGTCGATCCTTTTACGGGTCTGGAATCAGTGGAAGTCCGATTGTGGCTATCGGGGTTTTGTGAAAAGGCAAATCCGGGAAAGAAAACAAAGGAAATCAGGAACAAAATCAAATTGCGCCGAAGTGTGGCCATTTTTATCCTCCGCTCCCTCTCGCGCGGGAGTTGAAGGTTGTCCGGTGCGACGGAAGTGCATCGCACGGCTGCGAACTTCGCCGGTCTCCTGGCTTGGCGGTAGCTCCGGGCCTTTTGAATGAGGACCGTTGCGGGGCCTTCCCGCGGGTTCGCCCAGCGAAGGGGCGACGGGCCGCAGTGGCCTGCGCATAAACTGAATCCGCCTTACAGTCGCGCGGCGGCGACGGCTTAGCTGCTGGCGCTCCCTGAAATTGCGAGGATTGCCGAACCGTCTTCCCGAGCACGAAGTTCGCGGTGAATGTGGTCTGCAGCGCAGGGCCGCAGGGTTGGGGTTAACGAGAAAAACTTCTTTTCATAAAACGTCTGTTCACTACGTTCCAGACAACACGTTGACGCGTGGCCGCCCGTTGGAACCGAATTCCACGGTGAGTGGAGTCTGGAAAACTTGTTCGAGCAATTCGCGCTGATAAATGCTTGCGGGTGGACCAACGCGCAAGCAGCGTCCGCGCTGCATCAAGACGACTTGATCGGCGTACTCTGCGGCAAGGTTTAGTTCGTGGGTCACCACGACAACGGTGTAGCGATTCTCGGCCGCGAGCCGTCGCAGAGAATCGAGCAAGCCGATTTGCGCGGCGATATCCAAATGGAGCGTGGGCTCGTCGAGCAGCAGGAGCAGCGGTTGCTGTGCCAGCGCGCGCGCGAGGATGACGCGTTGTTTTTCACCGCCGGAGATTTGATCCATCCAGCGGTCGCTCAGTTCGGCGGCGCCGACCTGGGCGAGAGCGTTTTTCGCGATCAAGATATCGTCATCCGATTCGAATCGCAGCGAGCGCCCATGTGCATGGCGGCCTTGCAGGACAAATTCCCAGGCACGCGCGGGAAAGAGCAAAGTGCTCTCCTGCTGGACGACCGCGATGACCTGCGCGCGGGTGCGCGGAGTAAACGACTGGATGACGAATCCATTGAGCAATATGCGTCCGGAGAGGGGTGCGAGGGCGCCGGAGATTAGTTTTAGAAGAGTGGATTTGCCGCTGGCGTTGGGACCAAGGATGGCGACGATTTCGCCGGGCTTGGCTTGAAAGCTTGTCGCTTCCAGGGTGAAGAGCGGGGCTTGCGAGGGATTTGCGGAATGGGCGTAGCTGACTTGCTCGACGCTGAGGCGGACGTCGGTGCTGGCGCGGACGGACTCGCTGGGATTTCGCGCGAGAGCGGAACTGCTGCTCATGCCAGCCTCCTCCGCAGGAGGTAGATGAAGAGCGGAGCACCGACAACGGCAGTGACAGCGCCGACGGCAAGTTCGCTAGGGGCGACAACGGTGCGCGCGATCGTGTCCGCGAATACGACGGCGATGGCGCCGCCAAGCGCGGCGGTTGGCAGCAAGGTGCGATGGTCCGAGCCGAAGATGAGACGCATCACGTGGGGCACGATCAGGCCGACGTAGCCGATGGCGCCGCTCACGGAGACGGCCAACCCGGTGAGGAACGAAGCAGCGATGTATACGACCAGGCGCACGCGCGGCACGTCCACGCCAAGATGCATGGCTTCTTTTTCGCCGGCGAGAAGCAAATTTAAATCGGAAGCCGTCGTATAAATCGCGCCGGCAGCGGCGAGGAAGCCGATTCCCAGAAACCAATAGATGCTCTTTTGAAGAGGAGTGGATAGCTCGCCCATCAGCCAGAAGGACAGGCCGCGGAGATTGCCGCTGAGGGTGCTCATGAGGAACATGATGATGGCGGAGATGAATGAGCCGGTGATAACACCACCGAGAAGCAGGGTGTTGCCGTCAATCTGGCCTTCACGGCGGCCGAGAAAATAGACCGCGGTAATGGTGGCGGCCGCGCCAATAAAAGCGCCAAGAGGCGTCAAAAGCGCCGCGAGCATGGGAGAGAGGTTGAGATGGGGTTCAGCAATTAGCGCGAGGATGGCGCCGAGGCCTGCGCCGCTGGAAACGCCGAGAACATAAGGATCCGCCAATGGATTGCGAAGCAGCGCCTGAAAACTTGTGCCGGCGACGGAGAGAGAAGCGCCGACGATGATGCCGAGAAGAATGCGCGGGAGGCGGATATTCTGGATGATCAGGACGTAGTCAGTGGAGATGCCGCTGCGCTGGTGGAAGAGGACACCCCACATATCGCGGGCAAGCGCGTAAAGAGAAACCGGAACGGCGCCGAATTTGATGGCGACGATCACAACGCCGAAGAGAATCAGCAATAAAACCGTACATTGCAGGAGAAGACGGCGGAGGGTCAGCGGGCGCATGGGCAGCCTCCGGGAACCGCGGCGTTGAACTGCAGTGCGGAAGAGAGAAGAGCAAGAGGCAAGGGCGGCGGGATGGGAGTTGGAAGCGCCTTTTCGTTTTTGTCCTTTTCTTTCTCTAGTTTATCTTTAGCGTTTTTTTCGTTGAGGCTCTCCGGTTTTTCAACGAAGGCATCCGGGTGAAGTTGCCTGGCGAGGTCCTCGATGGCGGAGACGATGCGCGGAGCGGGCCGATTCACGGCATCGCTGATCACGGCAATGTGGTGATTATTGACGGCATCCACGATGTTCCATCCGGGAAGGGTGGCAAGCATTTCGACGGTAGCGGGAGCGGTATCGGAATGGGTGGACGCGAACACCAAGAAGTCCGGCTGGAGCCGGGCGACTTCTTCCAGGCTGACGTGCGGCCAATCTTGCTCGGAATCCACAATGGAGACAGCGCCAGCGAGGCGCAGGGCATCCGCAATGAAGGTGTGCTTGCCAACAGAGATGAGCGGCTGATGCCAGACAACGAAGAGAACACGTTTGGGAGGAGAAGAAGCGAGGTGCTGCTGCAAATCCGCAAGATGATGTTCCATTTCGGCGGCGATGGAAGCGCCTGCGTCCGGTGCGCCCAAGACATTGGCGAGCTTCTTTGAGGAACTGGCGATTTCGTTGACCGTGTGAGGGTCGGTAGCGTAAGAGGGAATTCCAATATTTTCCAGACCGTGGACGGTCTCCAGGCGGTTCAGGCCTTTGGTGACGAGGACGAGATCCGGACGGAGAACGGCAATCTGTTCCAGGCTCGGATTGATGGTGTCACCGACTTTAGTCTTTTTCTGAGCGTCGGGAGGGTAATCGCAGTACTCGGTGTCGCCGACGAGATGATCTTGCAATCCAAGTGCGTAGACGGTTTCGGTCAAGCTGGGGGCGAGCGACACGATACGGTTGACCGGCTGGGGAATGCGAACAGTGCGGCCGGTTTCATCGGTGACTTCCCGGTAGATGGGGGATGCGGGAGAAATTGCAGAAGCGCTTTGCGCGCGCGCTACAGCCGCGCAGGACAACAGAGCAGCGATTGCGGCGGCGATAGCGGTTCGGAGGCGCTTGCTGGAAAATTCTCTCACAAATATTCCCTAACCCGAGAATCACATTGTGCCAACAAAAAAGCCCCACGAGACACCTTGGGGCATGTGGCATGGCTCTTTCTCGCGAAGAGCGCGGCCTCTGCGGCACGGGAGGGTGGCCTGGCTTACGGCTTTTCAGCCGATTACAGTGGCGGGACCGCGGCCGATTCACACGGCCTTCCCCGCTTCCCCTGCCTGCAAATTGAATTTCGAGTGTAAGCCGCGTCCGCGGGAGTGTCAATGCGCGAGTGAATTATTGGCTCGAAGGCTCAGCGGTTCTTCCAGTTGGGCTTGCGCTTTTCGACCAGCGCGCGGAGGCCTTCTTGCGAATCTTCGAGGCGGTAGAGTTCGTTCAAGAAAATGTTCATGGAATGTTTGAGCCCCTCGCGCAGTGACATGCCCATGCCACCGAGAATGGCTTTTTTCGCCATAGTCAGCACCGGGCCGGAGTGGCCGCTGATGCGGTCGACGAGGTCTTTCACCGCCTGTTCGAGCTGCGCTTCCGGGACGAGGCGATTCACCATGCCGAGTTCCAGTGCGCGCTCGGCGGTGACCGGTTCGCCGGTCAGAACAAGCTCAAGCGCAATCTTTGGTCCGACGAGAAAAGGCAGAATTGTTGATGCGAGAGGCGGGAAGATGCCGATGCTGATTTCGGGCTGGGCAAATCGCGCTCTGGGCGTGGCGATTACGAGATCGCCGAAAGCGGCCAGTTCTGCGCCGCCGCCGATGGCCGGGCCGTTCACCACGCAAATGACAGGTTTGCCGACTTCCAGCATTCCAGCGAAGGCGGCATGAAACGCGTCGAGCATTTGAAACACGCGCTGCGAGGTGTATTCGCCGATGTCGATTCCGCCGCAGAAGACTTTGCAGGCCGAATCGACAACGATGAGCTTGACGTCATCGCGCTCGCCGGCATGAGAGATGCCACTGGCGATTTCTCGCAGCATGGATTCATTGAGAAGATTGTGTTCCGGACGGTTGAGAGTCATTCTCGCGACGCCGTCTTCGATGCGGAATTTTACGCTCTCAAATTCTTCGGGTGAGCGGCGATCCGGTTGCAACGTGAAATCCTGGGTGTTGACGGGCTTAATCATTTCCCATGCTCCTCGTCGTCCATTGCGTAAAAGCCTTGTGTAAGTCCTTGGAAGAAGCCAAATCTGATGCTAGCACGGGGTTTTGTGGCATCCACGAAGAGTGAGGCGCGTGGTGCGCAAATAGTTCGCAGGCCATTGGGACAGGGTTTGAGGGGGAAGTGCTGAAGCGTTGCTAGCGGGAAAAGCGGTTTTTACTTCATCCAGTTTTTTCTTGTGCATCGCCTTGCAATGGTTATGCTGTCTGCAGTCACGAAGTGTGGGTGCTGGAGAACGCTCGCGGGAACTCAATGGAATGTCTCAACACGAAAGCATATTCAAGGAACGGAGAGCGGTGGCGGTTCGAATGACGGAACCGCCCGCTGCCGGTGGATTTCCAACTCCATCGTCGTGGGAGACTTCGGCCCCGCTGCGTTTCGATGCGGACTGGCAAGGCAAGAACGCCGATCCGGAAAGAGAGACGGAGGTGCGGCTACTCTGGACTCCAGAGTGGCTGTTCTTACGGTTCTACGTTAGGTTTCGAGTCATCACGATTTTTCCGGATGCCGATGCCAGTGGCCGCCGCGACCAGCTTTGGGATCGCGACGTCGCGGAAGTTTTCCTTCAGCCTGACCCGTCGCAACTCCGCCGATATAAGGAATTCGAAGTCAGCCCGAATGGCTTTTGGATCGATTTGGACATCGCGCCAGGGGAGAAACGCGATTTGAAGAGTGGCATGCGGCGCCGCGTGAGTTTGAGCGAAGCGAAGAAAACCTGGGTTGCGGAGATCGCGTTGCCGATGAAATGTTTGGTCGAACGATTCGATTCCGCGGCCGTTTGGAAAGTAAATTTTTATCGCGTGGAAGGCGCAGCCGAGCCGCGATTCTATTCCGCATGGCAGGCCACGCGAACGGCTGCGCCTAATTTCCATGTTCCGGAAGCGTTTGGCGAGTTAATTTTTGGTTCTGGCGTCATGCCTCGGGAGTAGCGGAGTTGGCGGAGGCGTGCGGCGGATCATGAGTGGTTTCCTTGCTGATTTTTCCTTATGCTTTCCCGGTGAAGAAAACGACGCGGCATTTTCGGTGTTTTGCGGCGGAGCGAGTACTTCGAATATTTTTCAGCTCTCTATGCGCCGCGGGAATCGTTTGCGGCGGTTCGGCCTTGCCTGCCCGTCCGCGGCAAACGGAGAAAGAGCCTGGTCCTGCGGTCACAAAAGTCGAACCTCCAGGCTGGTGGGTAGGGCTTACACCAGAGGTGCTGCTACTGCTTTCGGGGCGTGACCTCGAAGCGACTCATGTGGCGTGCAATATGCCAACGCTGCGTGTTTCGCGCACACAGTCTACGGCAGGTGGCAAGTATCTTTTTGTATGGCTGAAGATTGCTGCGGACGCGAAGTCGGGCACCGCCGTCTGCCGAATTGCCGCGCCGAAGGGAACGACTTCATTTGAACTGCCGCTCGCTGCGCGCACTCCGACACTCGGAAGGTTTCAAGGGCTTTCGCCCGATGACGTAATGTACCTCATCATGCCGGACCGCTTCGCGAACGGCGATCCCGCGAATGACGAGCCTGCCGAAGCGCCCGGTTCCCACGATCGTTCGAAGCCGCGTGCATACCATGGCGGCGATTTGCGCGGGATTCAGAACCATTTGCCGTATCTGAAGGATCTGGGCGTGACCGCGCTGTGGCTCACGCCCATCGCGAAGAACGGCGCCGCACAGGACTATCACGGGTATGGCGCCGTGGACCTCTACGCCGTTGACCCGCATCTCGGGGCGCTGAAGGACTATCAGGATTTGGTTGCGGCGGTGCATAAGCAAGGCATGAAACTTTTCTTTGACGCCGTTCCAAACCATGTAGGGCCAAAACATCCCTGGGTTGCGAATCCGCCACTTCCGGACTGGTTCCACGGAACGCTGCAGCACCATATCGATTCTTTTTCGCCGCTGAAAGGCAGCTTCTATGGCAAAACTGGCGGTCAACCTATCGCAAACGATCCGTTCGAGGCGCTGGTCGATCCTCACGCGCCGATGCGCATGAAACGGAATCTTACGGACGGATGGTTCTTCGGGATTTTGCCGGACATGAATACAGAGAACCCAATCGTCGAGCAATATCTCTTGCAGAACAGCATCTGGTGGGCGGAAACGTCGGGACTAGATGGGTTCCGCGTTGACACGTTTCCGTATGTCGGCCGGAAGTTCTGGGCTAATTGGCATGCGGGATTACACAGACTCTACCCCTACCTGACGACCGTTGGCGAAGTTTTCCATCCCGATCCGAGTGTGACTTCGTTTTTCGTGGGCGGGACAAAACGCTATGACGGCATTGATAGCGGGCTTTCCACGGTTTTCGATTTCCCGATGTTTTTCACCCTAAGGGATGTGTTGTTGCGAGGCGCGCCCGTGGGCCGCCTCGCGGACGTGCTGCGGCATGATGCCTTGTACGTACATCCTGAAATGTTGGTGTCTTTTTTCGCAAATCACGACGTGCCGCGGTTTGCGAGCGTCGAAGGCAGCTCTTCCGCGAAGCTCAAGCTGGCGTTCGGACTTACGCTCACGCTGCGAGGGATTCCCGAGATTTATTACGGCGATGAAATCGGAATGCCGGGGGGCGGCGATCCGGACAACCGGCGGGATTTTCCCGGTGGCTGGATTGGCGACACGAACGATGCCTTTGCGCAGTCTGGCCGCACGCGCGAGCAGCAGCAGATTTTCTCATACGTGCAGTCGCTGCTCAGGATTCGCCGCGAACACGCCGCACTGCGAAGTGGCCGGTTATGGCATATGGCTTCCGACGAATCCGCTTATGTTTTTTTCCGTGAATCAGAGGAAGAACGAGTGGTCGTTGCGTTCAATAACGCCGATCAGCCGCGGGAACTTCGCATCGCGCTAGGCGACACGCCGGCACAAGACGCGGCAGCAATTGGAATTCTCTTTGGCGATGCAAAAGCGGAGTTGTTCAAGGGCGAACTGCGAATCACGATGCCGCCGCAATCGATCTCGATTTTTTCTCTAAACTGAGCCCAAAGGTCTTTTGCTCAGAACGCGAGGCGGACGCTCCAATTCTTCAAGGCATCGGGCATGGTGAGAGTGACGGCGTGTGCAATGTTGTCGTAGCGCCACTCGTGTATGACTTGCTCTCCGATGCGAACTTCTTTCGGTGACGTTAGCGCGCCGTAAATCGTTAGTTTTACAGAGTTCCACCATGGTTGATACGCACTCTTCTCTGTGGTACTTGAGAGCGTCGCCGCGCCAGAAGAAACCTGGCAAGAATAGTTCACGCGCAGAATTTCTCCCTTTTGATAGGCGTACGTGTGCCCATCGTCCTGGTAGAGGGTCCCGCGGCAATCGCCGCTCGCGTTGCTGTTGGGCAGATATACGCGCAGTTCGAGCGGTCCGTTCGGCGTTTCTTCCGTGGACTGCACCAAAGGCTGCATCGGCACGATGGCTCCAGCACGCACGTAGATCGGCATCTCATCGAGGCGAGGCTGCAAAGTAAACTTTTCCTTGCTCGACAGCTTCGCGTTCGTCCAAAAGTCGTACCACTCTCCGGGTGGCAAGTAAATTTCCTCGGCATCCACCATGTCCGTGGTCACTGGCGCGACAAAAAAGTCCCTGCCAAATAGAAAATCCCGGTTGTCGCCATAAAAATCCGACGCTTGGGGATATTCGAGAAACACTGGCCGCATGAGAGGCAGGCCGGTACGGGACATTTCTTCGATTCCGGTATACAAGTACGGCATCAATTCATAGCGCAGCTCGATGTATTTCCGGCGGATGGCTTCGTGTTCCGGGCCATGCGCCCACGGTTCCTGGTCCAGAGTTCCCTTGGCGGTATGGTCGCGGTAAATCGGATTCAGAGCTCCAACTTCGAACCAGCGCGTCAACAGATCGGCCGGTGGCGAGCCGGCAAAGCCACCGATGTCATCGCCTACCAGCGGGTAGCCTGAAATCCCCATGCTCAAGAGCATCGGCGTGCTCATCTTCAGATGATTCCAGGTGCTGCTGTTGTCGCCGGTCCACGTGGCGGCATAGCGTTGCGTGCCGGAATACGCGGCACGAGTGAGCACGAAGGGGCGCTCGTCCGGCTGTAGTTTTCGCAATCCTTCGTAAGTCGCCCGTGCGTTCTGCATGCCGAAGACATTGTGGATAGCGCGGTGATCGAAACTGGTGCCATCGTCGAGGCGGTGCCGGGTATCGAGCGGCATGGTTTTATCGGCGCGTTCGAAGAGCGACGGTTCATCCATGTCATTCCAGAAGCCTGCCACGCCCATGCCGACAAAGTTTTTGTAGAGTCCGCCCCACCATTCGCGCGCGCGCGCCAAAGTGAAATCCGGAAAAACACTTTCCCCCGGCCAGACAATTCCTACGTACACGGAACCATCGGGATTTTTCACGAACATATCATTCTTGATTCCCGAATCGTACGGTGCATAGCCATGGTTGGGATCTTTCTTGATGTGCAGGTCAGTGATCAGAATCGTGCGCATGCGCTGGGCTCGAAAATCCGAGATCATTTTTTCAAACGTGGGGAAATATTGCCGGTTGATGGTGAAGGGCGCATTGCCTTGCTGATAGTCGATATCGAAGTAGATGGCGTCAGCGGGGATTTTTTTGTCGCGAAGCGTCTTTACGATTTCGCGCGCGCGCGATTCCGGATAGTACGAATAGCGGCATTGCTGGTAGCCGAGGCTCCAAAGCGGAGGCAACGGAGTTCGTCCCGTCATCCCCGTATATTCTTCGATGATTGTTTTCGGATCGGGTCCGGCTATAAAGTAGTAGTTCAGTTCTCCGCCTTCGGCGCCAAAGGAAAAGTAATCCGGCGACTCCTTGCCAAAATCAAAAACGCTTCGGTAAGTGTTATCGAAGAAAAGCCCGTAGGCCATGCCTTTGCGCAGCCCGATGAAAAAGGGAATGGTCTTGTAAAGCGGATCAGTGGACTCCTGCCAGCCGAATTCATCGGTGTTCCAGTTGGTGAAGGAACGGTTGCGGCGATTCATCGGGCCGGCTTTGTCGCCAAGACCATAATAATTTTCATCCGTGGGCATCTTTTTCCAGACATGCACACGCTTGCCGTTCCAGGCCATGGGCAGGTCCGGCTGGTCGGCAAGATAAACGGTTCCGGCCGCGTCGGAAAAATTGATGAGCAGGGGCGCTCGCTGGATTACTGCAATCACGGTTCCGGAAATAATCCGAATTTCTTTCGGGCTTTCTTCGATCTTGACCGAGGGCGATTCCGGAGATTCGATGAGCGCCCAGGAAAAATCCTTTGAGAAAGTTCCATCTGGCGCCACCCGCACGCGAAAAATGCCGTCGCGAAAGACCGTGACGCGCACTTTCGCGGAGCCGGCTATTAACTCCACGCCATCTTTCAGTTTTTCGACGCGCTGAACCTTGCCAACGTGTTGCCAACCCTGAGCGACTGCGATTCCGCACCCGAGAGCGGAGGCAAGCAGTCCAATTCCGATGCGTCGAGCTAACCCTGTCATATCCATCCTCCCGGGATGCGAAGAAAAAAGAAGAACGACCAGGCGTGTTTCTTACTGGGGCGGAAACGATCCAGCAACGACCTGTCGCTTCAAGCTGCGAGCCAATGTTCGAAAAACGCGCACGCTTTGGCGCCTTCCATGCGACGCCGAACCGCATCCATCACACGGCAGCGCACCGCTCCAGCGCGTTCATGGAAACCTAGCCAATAAGGTAGATGCAGTTCGCAAGGCACAGGCGTGATCTCCAGATGGGCGTCGCGCAATTTGAAAAAACCCTGCTGGAAAATTACGCGCAGAACTTTATCGCGCAATAGTTCCACGGCTCGCTCGGTGGTCAGAGTTGCCTTCAGCCGGTTGCGGCCTTCCATCTCCAGCAATTCCCGTTCAACCGGTATTCGCGGAAATTCGAATAAGTCGAGAGAGCCATCCACGGCGTCGATAGCGAAAAGCCGCACGGGCGCTCCCGCATATTTCACGCGGTACAAGAAATACGGAACGTAAGCATCGGCGATTCGCCGCAAAGGGCCGCTGCGCATCCGCCAATAGAGCGCGGAGACTCCCGTGCCGGAAAATGCGCGTACGGCTTCTTCCTGAGTCACGTTGGGCTTCAAAGCGCGGATGGCGCCGGTCTTCATCGAACTTATTCTCCGCTCCGCAGCTAGCGGAAGTAAACCCACAATCCGATTACCGTGGCCAGCAACAAAAGGCTGAAGACCACATTGATGGCATATTCCGCAGGCGTCTCGTGCGCGGGCTTGCGCTGAGGAACGCCAACGGCGACGGTTTCCATTTTGTCATCCACGGTCGCAAACGTAAGTCCGGCAAGTTGCTTGCGGTCGGGCGCTGGGGTCATCAAGCTGACCCCGACCAGCACTACCGCGCAGACCACGAACATGAAAATCGCATAGTGCAGGAAGTTCATGTCGATGAGCCAGCGGACCGCGGAAGAATCAAAATGGCCTCCGCTGGCGCGATCGGCGATTTCCAGAACGAATCGCGTGGCGCCCAGGACGAAGCCGGTAAGAAGCGACGAAATGGCGCCCGATCCGTTCATGCGGGGCCACAAAATTCCCAGGACAAAACAAGCGGAGATCGGCGGACTGATATAGGCCTGCACGCTTTGCAAATAGATGTAGAGCTGACTGCTGATGTAATGGATAAACGGGACCCACAGCAAGCCCAGCACCACCATCATTCCCGTGGCCACTCGGCCAAAATTTACGAGCTGCTTCTCGGAAGCTTGCGGCCGGAGCTTCTTGTAAAAATCGAGGGTGACGAGCGTGGAAGCCGAATTGAAAACGGAACTCATCGCGCCCATGACCGCCGCCAGCAATGCCGCCATCACCAAGCCGACAAGCCCGACTGGCAAAAGATTGAGGACGAGAGTGGGGTAAGCGAAATCGGGCTTCTTCACTTGCTCCGGAAACAAAGCAAAAGCAATGATGCCTGGCAGTACAAGCATGAACACCGGCAGGATCTTCAGGAAGCCGGCGAAGATTGCTCCCGCTTTGGCGTGGCCCTCATCTCGCGCGGAGAGCACGCGCTGAACGATCACCTGGTCGGTACACCAGTACCAGATGCCAAGGATTGGGGCGCCAAAAAAAATGCCTGTCCACGGAAAATTTGGGTCCGAGGAAGGCTTCATCATGTGGAAGTAATCCGGCGGCACCATGGTGCGGAGATGCTCCAGGCCCCCCACGCGTCCCAAACCAATTACCGTGAGGGCGACCGCACCGGTGATGAGGATCAGCGTCTGCACGGTGTCCGTGTAAATCACCGCGGCAAGTCCGCCGGCGACGGTGTAGATGCCCGTGACGATGACAAGAATTACAGCCGTCTTCCAGAGGGACCAGCCGGCAACCCTCTCGAGGACCACGCTCGCGGCATAAAGTTGGACCGAGATTTTGGTGAAGATGTAAGCGACGATCGAAATGCCAGCAAGATAAACGGCGCACTGGCGGTTGAAGCGGCGTTCCAGGAATTCCGGCATGGTGAAAACATTGCTGCGCAGGTAGAAAGGCACGAACACCCAGCCGAGGATCAACAGAATGAGGCACGCCAGCCACTCAAAATGGCCGACTGCCAGGCCCGACGATGCCCCCGTGCCAGACAGGCCGATGAAATGCTCGGTGGAAATATTCGATACGAACAGAGATGCGCCGATGAAAAACCATCCGATATCGCGGCCGGCGAGGAAGTATTCTTCCGAACTTCGTTCCTTCAGGGAAAAGTACAAGCCGATGCCGAAGACGATGGCGAAATAGACTCCAATGATGACGAGATCGAGGGTTGCGAGGGCTCGGTGGGTTGTCTCGACAAAAGATGCAAACAGCATCCATGCCTCCTAGGCGCCGGGTCATTGAACAGCCCGCGGCGTGCTTTCTCAAAGGAACTTCAAATATTTCCCGAACTGGCCTTGAATGTCCCTGCTAAAACCAGGTCGTTGTTTCCCGCCAACCCGCCCATGAAGAAAGCCCCTGAAGATTGGCGACTGCGCAGTCTATAACAGGCTCCACGCAGGCTCAATGCCCGATTAAGGTGACGGCAAGTTTCCGCGTGCCGTTCCCCCCTGCGAGGGAATAACCCAACTGCACCATCAGTATCAGAAGGTGCGGCCGTCGGGGACCTGCTGCTTCGGATTGCTCCTGGGCCTGGAACAGGGTAAAAAAGTATAGGGGGAAACATGACGAAAGCTTTGCTTTGCTTACTTTTCTGCGCGGCTGCGGTGATGGCTGCGGACAAGTCGGTGTACGACTTCACTTTGAACTCGATTGATGGCCAGCCCACACCGCTTGCTGCTTACAAGGGGAAAGTGGTTCTGCTCGTCAACGTTGCCAGCCGCTGCGGATTCACGCCGCAGTATACGGCGCTGGAATCGACTTACGAGAAGTACAAAAGCGCGGGACTTGTCATCGTAGGAATCCCTGCGAATAATTTCGGCGCACAGGAGCCCGGCACGAATCAGGAGATCAAGACTTTTTGCACTTCGAAATATAACGTGACCTTCCCGATGATGGCCAAGGTTTCCGTGAAAGGCGAGGATATCACCCCGCTCTATCAATTCCTGACGGACAAGTCAGCCCATCCGCAAACCGGGGGCGAGATTCAGTGGAATTTCACAAAGTTTCTCATTGGCCCTGACGGCCACGTGATTACGCGTTTCGAACCCGAAGTCACGCCGGATTCGCCTCCAGTAACGTCTGCTATTGAGAAGGCTCTTGCTTCGCTGAAATCTTAAAAGGGACGAATTCGCGTCAATCCGGGGCGAATCTTCAAGCGCAACGTATAATTGGTGGGCTGCGAACCGGGCGATTCAGAGTGCATCGCTTCCGCGAATCCCTATGCCGATTCTTTCGTTGCAGAACGTCTCGAAAGACTATTTGACGGATGGCCAACCCGTCCATGCGCTCAGCGCTCTTTCGCTGAACGTAGAGCGTGGCGAGTTTGTGACCTTGGTGGGGCGCAGTGGGTGCGGAAAATCCACGCTTTTGAATCTTGCCGGGGCGATGGATTTTCCAACCTCAGGCGTGGTGCTTGTGGACGGGGTTTCGACGTCATCGCTAAACGACAGCGGTTTGACGCAATTGCGGCGGGAGAAGGTCGGTTTCATTTTTCAGTCGTTTCAACTTCTTCACACACTGACAGTTTTTGAGAACGTCGAATTACCGCTGCTCCTCGCTGGAAAACCGGATGCTCGCGAAGCCGCCCGCGAACGCCTCTCGTGGGTCGAACTCGACGGCCTGGGCGATCGCTTTCCGCACCAACTTTCCGGCGGCCAGATGCAGCGCGTGGCCATTGCACGTGCACTGATCCATTCACCGAGCATCCTGCTCGCCGACGAGCCCACTGGCAATCTGGACACCACAACCGGCAACGTGATTCTGGAATTGCTTCGGCGCCTCACGCGGGAGCAAAACACCGCGACCATCATGGCCACGCACAGTCTCGAAGCCGCTTCGCTCGCCAATACGGTCGTCAGGTTGCGTGACGGCAAAATCGAAGAGGTCACCCGGCGCTGAAATGCCTCTCATTCTGCTCTTTTACCGAATGATGGTGCGCCCGCTCTTGCGAGAGCCAGTGCGGACTTTGCTGACGATCCTCGCAATTGCGCTTGGAGTTGCGGTTGTCGTGGCGATCGATCTTGCGGGTGGTGCCGCCACCGGATCATTCCGCAGCTCGCTGGAAACCCTTGCTGGCGATAACGATCTGGAAATCACGGCATCGGGAGGTATCCCGGAAGCTGTCGTCGGCACGCTGGCCACGCTTCCTTACTCGATTCGAGTCTCGCCGCGCATCGATGACTACACAGCGATCGCCGATACAAAACAGTCTCTTCCACTCATTGGGCTGGACCTCGTCACTGAAGCCAGCGCCTACGCGCAAAATGAATCCCAAATTACTAGTGGCGCGCAGGGGATCAGTGCTTCAAAAGATTTGTTCGAGCATCTCGGCGATGCGAACAGCATCTGGGTGGGCGCGAGCACTGGGTACAAAGCCGGCGACCGCGTCGAACTGCTCATCAACGATCGAGTCAGCGGTTACACGGTGCGGGGCGTGTACCCCGATTCAAACGGCAACGAATCCGCTATCGTGATGGACATTGCGACTGCGCAACAGGCGCTCTCGCGGTACGGCCGCGTCGATCGCATCCTCTTGAAAGTGCCGGCGTCTCCCAGCCTGGAAGATTGGCAGCAGCGTCTGCGAGCGGTGCTCCCCGCCGGAGTGGAAGTCCGTCCGCAGGGCACCGGCACAACTGAAAATCGCCGTATGCTGGCGGCCTTCCGCTGGAATTTGCGCCTGCTGAGCTATATCTCTCTCGTTGTCGGCGCTTTCCTGATTTACAACACGATTTCGGTCTCGGTCGTTCGCCGCCGTGCGGAGATTGGAATCGTGCGCGCTCTCGGCGCCAGCCGCGGCGTCATTCTTACCGCGTTCGTCGGCGAAGCCGCTTGCTTTGGGATCGTGGGCGCGTTCATCGGGTTGCCCCTCGGCCGCTTCATGGCCACGGGCGCGGTCAGGCTGATGGCCGTCACGGTGGAATCGCTTTACGTCAGTAGCCGGCCAGGCAGCATCGAGCTGAACGCCGCGTCTGTTGTTCTCGCGTTAGCGATCGGCGTGGGAGTCGCGGTTGCATCCGCTTATTCACCAGCACGCGAAGCTTCCCTGGTTTCGCCCGTCGAGGCCATGGCGCGCGGACGCCGCGAATACGATGTACGCGTCAACAAATTGCGTGATTTCTGGCTTGCTCTCGTGCTCGGTTTGGCGGCAGCCGCAGCTTCCGGCGCTCCCGCTGTTGCAGGCAAGCCGCTTTTTGGCTATCTAGCTGCGATTTTGCTCGTAGCCGCGTCAGCGCTGGCGATGCCAGCGTTCGTTATTACGCTCATATCCTTTTCCTCGCGGCTTCTCGGCAAACTTTTCGGCGTGGAAGCCATGCTCGCTTCGCGCAGCCTCGCGGCTTCCTTGCGCCGGACTTCCGTTCTCGTCGGCGCGCTCTCCACGGCCATCGCGATGATGACCGCGGTCGGCATCATGGTCGGCAGCTTCCGCCAAACCGTCATGATCTGGATGGAAGATCAATTGCCCGCCGATCTCTACCTTCGTCCCGCGGGTTCCGCGGCCGCGGATCGCCATCCGACGATTTCGTCCGGTCTCGCAGAAGAACTTTCGAAACTTCCCGGCGTCGATGCGGTCGAACGCTTACGCATTTACGAAATCAGTTTTGAGGGTATGCCTGCTTCACTCGCTTCTGCTGACCTGAACGTCCAGCGCGCCCATCACGATTCCGATTTTTTCTCCGGGCGCCCCAGGGAGCAGGTGCTAGCCGAACTGCGCGATTCGAACGCCGTCGTCGTCAGCGAGCCCTTCACGTACAAGCACCACAAGAAAGCGGGAGATTCCATAACGCTCTCGCTCGGGGAAGCGAAAGCAACGTTTCGCATCGCCGATGTCTATTATGACTACTCCAGCGAGCGTGGCAGTGTCCTGATGGACCGCAGCACGATGCTGCGGTACTTGCCCGATCCCGCGCCCTCCAATCTCGCTATTTATGTTTCTCCGGATGCACACCTGGAGACGGTTCGCGCCGAAATCGAAAAAGCCACCGCCGGCCATCGCGTCCTTCTTTTTTCCAATCGCGACCTGCGCGCTGAAGCCATCCGTATCTTCGACCGTACCTTCGCCATTACCTACGCGCTGGAAGCGGTTGCGGTCATCGTCGCGGTGGTGGGCATTGCTGGAGCGCTTCTTGCTCTTGTGATTGACCGCCGCCGCGAACTTGGCCTGCTTCGTTTCCTTGGCGCGGCCACCGGGCAAGTTCGCAAGCTGATTCTCTTCGAGGCAGGCTTGCTGGGCCTTCTGGCCAATCTTGCCGGCATGGCCCTGGGATTTGCTCTTTCGCTGGTGCTCATCTATGTGGTCAACAAACAATCATTCGGCTGGACTATCCGGTTTCATTGGCCGGTGGAAATTCTACTTGGCGCACTGATGCTTGTATATGCGGCCACTGTGCTTGCGGGGCTCTACCCGGCGCAGGTCGCGGTGCGTTTGAATCCGCTCGAGGTTGTCCATGAAGAATAGTCTCTCGTGCCTGATCGCCGGCCTTCTTCTTGTGCATCCTGTAGCGGCCCAATACCGCACGGCCTTGCCGGGATACCATTACGAATTTCCGCGCGACCATTTCAATCATCCGGATTTTCAGACCGAATGGTGGTACTACACCGGAAATCTGAAATCAACGGACGGCCGCCGTTTCGGATTCGAATTGACCTTCTTCCGGCAGGCCGTCAGCCGCGATCCCGCAAAGACAAGCGCCTGGGAAGTGCAGGATCTCTATTTGGCCCATCTCGCGTTGAGCGATCTCGATGGCGGCAAGTTTTATCACGCCGAACGCACCAATCGTTCCGGCCCAGGCATTGCCGCGGTGAACGAATCCCTCGGTCGCATCTGGAATGGCAATTGGCAGATTCAATGGCGCGGCAGCGACCAGGAACTGCAGGCCGTCGATCCGCGCTTTCAACTCCACTTTGCGCTGCATCCGGAAAAACCTCCGGTCATTCACGGTGAGAACGGCGTCAGCCAAAAGGCGGAAGGGCTGGGCCGCGCCTCGCACTACATTTCGCTAACGCGCCTGGCGACCTCCGGCACAATCGACCTCGGCAACAAAACATTTGAAGTGGCCGGCATCAGCTGGATGGACCATGAATTCTTCACCCATCAACTCGATTCGAACCAAATCGGCTGGGATTGGCTGAGCCTCCAACTCGAAGACCACACCGAGCTAATGCTCTTTCAGATTCGCCGCAAGGATGGCTCGATTGATCCGTACTCCGCCGGAACCTACGTCGACGCCAATGAAAAAACGACTCACCTGCACTCCGGCGATTTCAAGCTGGAGCCCGTTGGAGAAAAATGGACCAGCACGCTGACGGGCGCCGCTTATCCGATCCACTGGAGAATCTCGATTCCGAGACTAGGCGTCGAGTTCGAAGCGGTGACTCCGCTCCCATCCCAGGAGCTGACCAGCAACTCAAAACTCATCCCCGCCTATTGGGAAGGAGCCATAGTTCTTACGGGCCACCACAACGCGCAACTGCTCAGCGGTGCCGGCTACCTGGAAATGACCGGCTACGATCATCCCGTGCAACTCGCGCACTGAGCAAAGTATTCAGCTGCACTCGTAACAAATCTTGGTTTCAAGCCCGTGGGTGGCTCGGGAGTCGCTACGGCTCCGACCGGCGTCAGTCATCTTCCCCGTGCAGCAGCACATGCGCGTAGGCCGGTGCTTTACCGGCATCTTCATGTTTGCAGTAGACGTACACGTTCACTCCCTTGCGAAGCCATTCTTCAAAGCGCTTGCTCCAAGCTGCCAATTGCTTTGCGGTGTAGTTTTCACGTCGCAGGCGTACATAAGTAAAATCGGCTGTGAGGACTTCCATAGGCGTTTCCTTTTCCGTCTCGGCCAAACAAAGGGCCGTTCCGTGCCGGCGAAGGACAGCGTAAGTTTCCTCGGTGTACCACGATTGGTGACGCACTTCAAAAGCAAACGCAAACGCTGGCGGACGAAGGGCGAGAAAATCTTCGAGCAGCGTCTGGTCAAATTTGAAATTGGGAGGAAGCTGCACAAGAACGGGGCCGAGGTGGTCGCCATCGTTCAACACGCTGGCCACCTCCAAGAAACGCTTCAACGTGTCTTCGCAGCCGCGTAACCTCTTGATATGGGTGATCTGCTGGTTTGCCTTCAGAGCAAACTTAAATCCTTCAGGAACGCTCTTAGCCCACTGCAAGAGCAGATTCTCCGTCGGCATGCGGTAAAAAGAATGGTTGATTTCAACCGTTTTGAACTGTCCGGCATAGAAGCTCAGCATCTCGCGGTCCGGTAGTTTTTCCGGGTAAAAACTCCCCTTCCACTCCTTATAGGAGTATCCGGAAGTACCGACACATAGCTGGCCCTTGCGAGAAATCGTAACCTCCACGTTTTGGCATTTAACCACAGCTGCGGCACAAGGAAAAGATAAGGGCGGCACCCGCGGCCCGGGATCAGAGCATCTTTCTCGTTCTCGGTGGTATGCGGTTGCTCAAAGCCTCGATGGCTCCTTCCAATCTCTGGCGCTGCTTCCAGAAATCCCCCCAGAGATCGCCCTTCTCCTTCAAACGCGCAAAGACCGTCTTTATGTTCAATGTCTCCGGGCGCAAGCTGGGACGCAATTCGCGAGGCAACAGGGGAGCGGAAACCGGCGCGTGAGGGAAGGCCCGCACGGAGTACGCGGCAGCCAGCGGACGTCCGTGAGCATTTTGCTGCACGTCGATCAACACGCGGCCTGCTGGACGCTTGGCAACGATGCGCTCGTGGGTCACTAGACTCGGGTGCTCGGCAGTCACAGTGCGCGCGATGATCTCGCCGAAGGCGCGCAGTTGCTCGTATGTGTAGACTGGCTCGACAGGTATATAGATGTGGATTCCCGTGGCGCCCGAAGTCTTCAAGAAATTTGCCAACCGCAGTTCTTCCAACTTTTCATGAAGGGCTTGAGCAACGGCCACGACCACAGAGAATTCCGTACCATCCGAGGGATCTAAATCAAAAAAGAAGTAGTCGGGATGATCGACATCGTCATAACGATTGGACCATGGGTTGTGGTCAATGCAACCCAGGCCCGTCAGGAAAAGCATGGACGCGCGGTCGTTGGCCGTCGCGTATTGAATTACCTCACCGCGATGTTCGGAATCCACTGGAACCGTCTTGAACCACTCCGGCAAACCTTCGCGCACGTCCTTCTGAAAAAAAGCCTGTCCCCTGATTCCGTCGGGGTAACGTCGTAAAACCAAAGCCCGATCGCGGAGAAAAGGCAGGATGAAGTCAGCCATGCGGTAGTAGTAGGCTAGGAGATTCCGTTTGGTGTAGCCGGATTCGGGAAAATAGACTTTGTTTAGGTTACTGAAGCGCAGCCGTTTGCTGTCCAGCTCGATGGTGACGGTTTCCGAGCGCCCTTTGAACAACTCGTTTTCGACCTCGCCTTTTGTGTTGAGCACGCGGCCGACGATCTCGGGCGCGCGAACTACGGCAGGGGCGGCAGGCGCGGGAGCGGCAACCTCGTTTTCCCATTGGCAATCCGCGGGACGCGCGTCCTCACGAAGCCCGAGGAAAACAGGGTGACGTAGAGCTTGTTCCTGCGTCCATCCGCTGAACTTTACGCGTGCGACCAACGCGGGAGTGACCCAAGATGGCCTTTCGTTTGTTTCGGGCAGGACGTCGAACGGCGAAGCGGGAGCCACCAGCTCCTTCAACTTGCTGCTCAATTCCCTGAGCTTTTTCGCGTCAAATCCGCTGCCGACGTGTCCGATGAATCGAAGTTTCTTGCCTTGATACAAGCCCAACAGCAGTGAGCCAAAGGGAAGGGCGGAGGTGCGAGCTTCGGTCCAGCCCCCAACCACCGCGTCAACTGTCTTGGTAATCTTCAGCTTCACCCAGTACGGGCTTCGATCGGAAACGTACGGGCTGTCGACACGCTTCGCGACGATCCCTTCCAATCCGTTTTGTTCCGCCAGCGCGAACAGCTCTTTTCCGTGTTCCAACTGATGGTCGGCGTAGCGAAACCGCTCGGATGTATAAAGCAAGCGTTGCAGCAGCTGCTTGCGCTCGAGAAGCGGGGCCTCGCGAAGGTCGTATCCGTCGCAGTAGAGAAGATCGAAAGCAAAGTAAACGACGCGAATTCGCGTGACAAGGCTCTCGCTTGGTGCGTGCACGTGCATGCGCTCCTGCAAGCGTTCGAAGTTGCTGTGACCTTGTTCATCCAGAGCGACAATCTCTCCGTCAAGAATTGCATGGCGAGCGGCCAAGGCACTGGGAAGGGACGACAGCTCGGGATAGCGTTTGGCGATGTCAACCCCAGTACGAGAGCGAAGCGTCAAAGTGCCATTCTCAATTCGTGCCAGCGCTCGAACACCGTCCCATTTGATCTCAAAGAGCCAGTTGGGATCGGAAAACGGGTGCTCGGCAAGCGTTGCGAGCATGGGTTCCACGCGAGCCGGCATTGCGCCTGTGCGAGTGGCTTGCAACTCCGCCGGCTGAATTGGAATTGCCCGGCGCTTAGGAGGCAGTTCCTCCTTAATTTCTTCCAGCGTGCGTCCCGTAACGGCGGAACCTTCGTGCTCATCGATGTTCCAGGAGGAATCTTCAGCGGCGTCCTTATGCTTGATCATCAACCATTCGTTGCCTTTTTCGCTTTGCTTCAGTTTCACAAGGACAAAACTGCCCCGCAATTTCTCCCCGTTCAAGCTGAACTTGATTTCTCCCTTTTCCAATTGCCTCAGTGCGTCGAGATTACCCTCGACATGGAAAGTCCCACGGTCCCAAACCATTACCGTTCCCGCCCCATAATTGCCTTCGGGAATTTTTCCTTCGAAGTTGGCGTAGTCCAATGGATGATCTTCCGTTTGGACCGCCAGCCGCTTGTCGGCGTGGTTCTGGGAAGGTCCCTTGGGCACAGCCCACGATTTCAGTGTCCCATCGATCGCCAGCCGGAAATCGTAGTGCAGCCGCGTTGCCCGGTGCTTCTGAACCACGAAGGTGTCGCCATGCTGGGATCTGGGACGAACTTCCAACTGTGGGAGTTTCGGCTTTGGCAGGCGCGTGCGTTTAGCGGCTGGGGAGGGCTGGTCCTGAACCTTACCGGCGGCGGGTTGAGGCTCGCCCGAAGGCTCGGGGGTCCGGTCGAAGCGGCGCTTCCGCCGGTATTCTTCCAGCTTGGCCATGGGCACATTCTATCCCAGACGCTTCTTAAGTTGGCGGGCTTGCCTTTTTGACGCTTTTGGCCAGGATTTCGTCTTGCTTCTTATCCGGTAGGCGTCTAACCTAAAAAGACTCAGGAATAATCCCTGGTCTTGGCAAAGGAGAGCTCATATGGCCACGACTGTCTGGAAAGGGCATCTCACATTTGGCTTGATTTCGATGCCAGTGCGCATGTTTGCCGCCGCCCGCGGTGAGCGAATCAGTTTCAACCAGCTTCACAAGGAATGCCATTCACGGCTCAAGCAGCCACTGTTCTGTCCGGTCTGCAATCGGAACGTGGAGCGCTCCGAGATAGTGAAGGGTTATGAGTATGAAAAGGACCAATACGTGCTCTTCAGCGAAGAAGAGCTCGACAAAATCGAGCCTCCCTCCGCCCGCGTTATGGAAATTCTGGAGTTCGTGAAGCTGAGCGAGATGGATCCCCTCTACTTCGATTCCTCGTATTACCTCAGCCCTGAAGACGCAGGGGTCAAGGCCTACCAACTGCTCATGATGGCCATGGAACAGTCGGGTTACGCGGCAATCGCGAAGCTCACCATGCACCAGCGCGAGCACATCGTGATTGTGCGGCCCGGAACGAAGGGCATGACATTGCACACCATGTTCTATTCGAATGAGATTCGCGCGGCGGAGTCCGTTCCGACCGACAAGGTCGAAGTGAAGGATCAGGAAAAGAAGCTCGCGCAACAATTGATCGAAAGCCTTGCCGCTCCTTTCGAGCCGCAGAAATATCGCGATGAATACCAAGAAAATCTGCGAGCGATGATTTCCGCCAAGCTCCAGGGCCAGCAAGTGACCGAAGTCCCCCAGCCGCATCTGGCGCCGGTGATTGATTTGATGGAAGCTCTCAAAAAGAGCCTCGCGGAGAAGCAAGCTCCAGCACAGACAGCCGTTGCGTCTTCGGCGGCATCCGCGGCCCCGGGCAAGAAGCCTCCAGCTCGCGCCGTGCAGGCTGTACCCGTTGTGCAAAAGAGGGCAGGCAAGAAAGCAATCGGTTAGTCCCGCAATGGGTGCGACAGATCGATTCAGTCCGGAACATGTACAGCGAATCCTGGGCGTTACCGGGAAGCAATTGGACTATTGGGACCGCCTGCGCCTGGTCTCTCCCCGAAAAGAACTGGGAACCCGCTTCTACGATTTCCGCGATCTGATTGGCCTGCGCACGGTAAAGCAATTGATTGAAGAAGGAGTGCCCGCCAACCGCTTGAGGCGCGCGCTGACTGCGCTTCGTGAGAAGCTCGTTCAGGTCCAAGCGCCGCTTGCCGAGCTCCGCGTACTTTCTGACGGAAAAGACGTGATCGTGGAGCGTCACGGTGCGCGGTTGGAACCCCTGTCCGGCCAGTTTGTGTTGAATTTCGAAACGCGTGAGCTTGACGAAAAAGTGCGCGTCATCGCCGAGCGCAACGCCGACGATTGGCTGGCTCTGGCGTTGGAGTACGAAGCCGACAAAAAGACAAGAGTCGAAGCGATTGATGCGTATGAGCGCGCGTTGCGAATTGATCCTGCAAAGGTCGAGGCGCTGCTCAATTGCGGTACATTGCACTATGAGGACGGGAACCTCGAAAAGGCCTCCGAGTATTTCGGCCGTGCGATTTCCGCCCAGCCCGACAGCGCTCTGGCACACTTTAATTTGGGAAGCGTTTTGGAGGAAGTGGGAGATGTCCATGCGGCTCGTCAACTCTTCCGCCAGGCCGTTCGACTTGATCCGAACTATCCCGATGCGCAGTACAATCTTGCCTACGTCTGCGAAAAGCTGGGCGCATTTGCCGAAGCGCGGGAGCATTGGCAAACATACCTGAAACTGGACCCCGCTGGTCCTTGGAGCAACTACGCCCGGCAGAGGCTTTCTTCCTCCATACAAGCAAAATCGGCCGGCAACATCTGATTTGGGTCACACTTGAGGTTGCGCTTCTTTGGTCAAGGTAAGAAACGCCTCGGCGCGCCTTGGGTCGCCCCGCCACAACAGTCCTCCGACCACGGGGAAAGGATCATCGCAAATTTTTCAGCGCAGCCTCTGGATTGATCGAGAATTGCGATGAACGGCCGATCCCATGTCCATAAGCTGAGAGCTATGCATAACTGCCTGACACGGGAGAATTTGGCTCCCCGGGCTAGATTCGAACTAGCAACCCTTCGGTTAACAGCCTTGAGACCAACTTAATCACAATTTGCCGGAGCCGAGACAAATCGAGGGGAATCAGCAAGTTCTGATCAAATGGGG
>Ga0137403_10001736_pt1 | contig 27231 bp, 32 predicted proteins | sample CZOMad2_1_16fung_FD_122057 | JGI IMG/M metagenome (GOLD analysis project Ga0137403, IMG submission 122057) | Vadose zone soil fungal communities from Angelo Coast Range Reserve, California, USA - CZOMad2_1_16fungal (Hybrid Assembly) | ecosystem: Environmental > Terrestrial > Soil > Vadose zone... | reverse complement strand
GGCTACGGCGCGAGTTTTGGCGGGCTGGCCGCGTTGTTGGGCATGCTCAATAGCTGCGGCACCGGCGTCACGGTGGTGAATATCGACAACGGCTTCGGCGCGGGTTACGCCGCCAGCCAGATTAACACGCTGGCTTCCGTCGCGGGAACGGCCTGAGCGCCAGATTTTCACGCAGATGAAAACCCTGTATCTCGATATTTTCAGCGGCATTAGCGGTGACATGTTTGTCGGCTCGTTGATTGACCTCGGCGTGGACCCCGCGAAGTTGAAGCGCGAGTTGAAGAAAATCGCGCTTGAGGGTTATGACATTCACGCCGCGCCCAGAAAAAAGTCGCAGATCAAAGGGACAAAGTTTGATGTTCATCTCAGCCAAGACCACGACCATGGTCATAATCACTCGCACGCTCATGAATCCGGGCCTCATCACGAGCATGCAGAAGGCCGTAACTATGCCGAAATCAAAAAGTTGATTTTCGACAGCAACCTCTCGGCCTGGGTGAAAAAAAAATCAACCGGCGTTTTCGAGCGCATTGCCGTGGCGGAAGGAAAAATCCACGGCGTTCCGCCGGGCAAGGTGCATTTTCACGAGGTCGGCGCAGTGGATTCCATCGTGGATATCGTCGGCGGATGCATCGCGCTGGAAATGCTCGGGAAGCCGCGCGTCCTGGCCGCCCCGGTCGTCGAAGGCACCGGGTGGATTCATTGCGCACACGGACGGTTTCCGATTCCCGCGCCCGCGACGCTGGCCATTCTCGGCGCGCGCGGCATCGGCGTGACCCAGTGCGACGAACCGCACGAGCTGGTGACGCCCACCGGCGCGGCGCTGCTGGCGGAATTTGCGGAAAGCTTCGGGCCCATGCAAAACCTAGTGGCGGAAAAAATCGGCTTTGGACTTGGCACACGCGATAACCAGACCCGTCCGAATGCCTTGCGCGTTGTCCTGGGCACGCAATCCAAAACCGGGGCCGTCGATTCAGCGGGACTGGACTGGGAAACCGACACCATTACCGTGCTTGAAACGAATCTCGACGATATTAACGCTGAAATCCTCGGGCATTTTGTGAAGCAGGCGTTTGCGGCGGGGGCGCTGGATGTTTTTCACACGCCCATCCAGATGAAAAAAAACCGGCCGGGCGTGCTGCTCACGGTGCTCTGTGCCGCGGCGGATGCGGACGCGTTCACCGAGATGATGCTGCGCGAGACGAGTGCGTTTGGCGTACGCCGGTCCACCGCCGAACGGCGCAAGTTGAGGCGCGAATTCGCGGCTGTAAAAACGCGCTACGGCGAAGTCACCGTCAAGGTCGGCAAACTGAACGGGAAGATTGTGCAGGCGGCGCCTGAATTTGAATCGTGCAGGAAGCTGGCGGAAGAGGCGAAGGTGCCGCTCAAGGCAATCTATGAAGCCGCCCAAAAGAATTTCAAGCGTTAGCGATTGCGGTGCGATTTCAATCCATGCAACAGATTAATTCATCGGGCGATTTCGACGAGGCGCTTCATGCCGAGCGCGCGGTTGTTTTTATTTTCTTTGAATGGTCAGGCCAGGCAGCGCGCTCGCTGCGGACATTGCAGGAATGGGAACGGGAACTCGCGGCACAACCCGGCACGCTGAATTTCGGAATTTACCAGCTTGCACCGGATCAACATCCCCGCACCTGGAAATGGCTTGCGGGCGCTGTGGGTCATGGCGAAGGTGCCGAACAAAGTGATGGGGCGGTCCTCTGGCTTCGCAAAGGGTCGGTGGCGGGCTTCGCGCAAGACGCGGCCGGCGCCGGAATCAAAACCCTGGCGCAGATCACGCGCGAATGCTTTGTTCTCGGAAAAACCGGCGTCTCGCCCGCGGCCATTTCCGCCGGGCCCCGCCCCTTTGATGCCGGGCTTCTGGAAATTCTCTGCTGCCCGGAGACGCACCAGCAACTCGCGCTGGCGGCGCCATCCGCATTGGAACAATTAAACCGGCAAATTGCCGGGGGCAGATTAAAGAACCGCGCGGGCCAGACCGTCATGGGAAAGATTGACGGCGGCCTCGTGCGCGCCGACGGCAAATATCTTTATCCCCTCCGCCAGAACATCCCCATCCTGCTGGTGGACGAAGCGATCCCGCTGTCCGGCGCGTGATCGTGGCCGGGATTTTGTTGCTGGAATTTATCCCCTGTCCGGTTAGGTTGGGCCTGCGAAATGAAAAAGTGGCTCAACTCCATCGAATCTGTCATTACCGACCTGCGGAAGGGCCGCATGGCCATCGTGGTGGATGACGAAGACCGCGAAAACGAGGGCGACCTCATCATGGCTGGTGAAGCGACAACGCCCGCCGCCATCAATTTCATGGCCAAATACGGCCGCGGCCTGATTTGCGCGCCCACCACGTCCGAGCGTCTCATGCAGCTCGGCATCGAGCAGATGGTCTCCAAAAACCGCGAGAGCTTCAAAACGGATTTCCAGATCAGTGTCGATGCCGCCCTGGGCATCACCACGGGCATCAGCGCCGCCGACCGCGCCCGGACCATTCAAATCATGGCCGATCCCACCGCGGTGCCGAACGACCTTGTCCAGCCCGGCCACGTTTTTCCGTTGCGCGCCAAGCCCGGCGGCGTGCTGCAACGTTCGGGCCACACCGAGGCCGTCGTGGACCTCGTCACCCTGGCCGGTTGCCGGCCCATTGGCGTCCTTTGCGAAATCATGAACGACGACGGCACCATGGCGCGGCTGCCGCAGTTGATCAAATTCGCCCGCAGGCACAAACTCAAAATCTGCACCATCGAGTCGCTCATCAAACACCGGCGTGAGCGCGAGAAACTTGTCGAGCATGTCGAGAAAGTGAAGCTGCCCACGGACTACGGCGAATTCGATCTGCACCTTTACCGCTCCAAACTGGACGGGCAGCACCACCTGGCATTGGTGCGCGGCGATGTCACCGGCCCGAAGCCGGTCCTCGTGCGCGTCCACAGCGAATGCCTGACCGGCGACGTTTTTGGCTCGCGCCGCTGCGATTGCGGGTCGCAACTGCATCAGGCGATGAAGCAAGCCGCCGAAGCCGGTCGCGGCGTGATTGTTTATATGCGGCAGGAAGGCCGCGGCATCGGCCTCGCGCCGAAGATCAAAGCCTACAAATTGCAGGAGCAGGGTTTGGACACGGTTGAAGCGAATGAAAAACTCGGCTACGGAATGGATTTGCGCGAATACGGACTCGGCGCGCAAATCCTCGTTGACCTCGGCTTGAAAACCATCCGGCTGCTGACGAACAATCCGAAAAAAGTCGTCGGGCTGGAAGGTTACGGCCTGAAAATCACGGAGCAAGTGCCGATCAAAATAAAATCCAATCCGCACAACGAACGCTATTTGAAAACGAAGCGGGAAAAGCTGGGGCATCTTTTGTGAACGAGACACAATTTAGATTTCAACAAAAGAGAAATGCTAATCCGCGTCATTTTTTGATTTATGCGGCAAGTGCTGAACTTGCAGTCGTCGAAAAAATCACAAAGGAAGAAAAAGGAATTTCCAAATGGACGCCACACGAACTGGCGGCGATTATTTTCTCCGCCTTTGCACTTGAAGCTATTTGCAATTCTTTTGGCGACAAATTATTTGGCGAAAGCTGTTGGAAAGATTTTGAAACCCGAAGTCCAATTGAGAAGTTGCAAATTGTCTGTGAAAAATTAAATATCAATTCGAGTTTGGATTTTCGGAACGAACTCTGGTCGGATGCAAAATGGCTGGTTGGTTTTAGAAACGAGGTTGCACACGCCAAGCTCCAACCTATCGACCAAGAAACAACAATTCCCATTGCCCAGTGCAATTATTATCCGATCAATTCATGGCCTCTGTCAGATGTCGAAAAGGAAATTACTATCGGAAATGCAAAACGAGCCATAAAAGTGGTTCAAGAAATTCTTGCCCAGTTCTATTTGAAGATAAAAGAAGAAGATAGAGGTTCATTGTTTTTTGACATTTCATTTACCACAGGATCATCACGTTAAAACCCATCAAAACCAAAACGGCTCGTGCCAGCGGCGGCACATTCGCCATCGTCGCGTCGCGCTGAAATTTCTTTGTAGGAGTCGAGGTAACGAGACTCAAATTTTTCTGAAAAAATAGTCAGAGACTCCTCACGTCGTCTCCTGATTTTTCAAATATTGTCGCGCTTGCGTGATTTCGTTTTGGCGTTAAACTTCAGCCATGAGCTTTGAACAACTCAAGCGGGAAGTGGTGACATTGAGCGACCGCGAGCAGGCGGATTTGATCCGGTTCACGCTCCAGTTGCGCCATGAGCACGACGCGGATTATTGCCGCGAAGTCACCGACCGGCTCAATGACGGCGACAAGTCCCGCTGGCTCACGCCCGATGAGTTTGAACGCCGTCTCGGCAACGCCTGACGGCCATGCGGCCTTACGCGATCTACATCAACGAAGCCGCGCTGGCATCCGCGCCCAAGTCCGGCTGGCAGCGCGAAAAGGTCATGGGTTTCATCCGCTCGCTCGCGGACAATCCAAACACGCCCGGCGATTTTTCAGAAAAGGACGGCGCGGGCAGAAATGTGCAGGTCAAGGTGATTGGCCGCTACGCGCTGACATTTTGGGCTGACCATGCGGTTTCGGAAATCAAAGTGACGCACATCAAACTGGCCGACCAGTGAAATCGATTTTTTAATTTTATCAGTCACCGATAATTTTCAAATGCTTAAAAAAGTTAAAACCAAAATGGCACGCGCCAGCGGCGGCACATTCGCCATCGTCGCGTCGCGTTACAATTCAGAATACGTGGACGCGATGCTGCACGCGGCGCGTGAGGAATTGCTTCAAGCCAAAGCGCACATCCGCATCGTGCGCGTGCCGGGCGCATTTGAGATACCCGTCGCGGCTTCACGATTGGCGCAATCAAAATCGCGTCGTTACGATGCCATCATTTGCTTCGGCGTGATTTTTCAAGGCGAAACGAGCCACGCGCAGCACATCGGCAAAGGCGTGACGCACGCGCTGGCGCAAATTCAGGTGCTGCACAAAACTCCGGTCATTCACGGCGTTTTCGTTTTTGAAAAAGTGAAGCACGCCAAGGTTCGTTGCCTCGGCAAAAAACACAATCGCGGCACGGAAGCGGCGCAAACGGCGTTGGAAATGGCGCGCGTGATGAAGGGTTTGTGAAAATTTTCACAAACGGCTTGCAGCATGAATGGGCGAGTGTTAAATTTTTCCAGCCATTTTGGATTAACCGCTTTGTTTGAGTATGAAAAAATTGTTTTTATTTTTGGCGCTTGGAATTTTTAGCGCGGGACAAATCGTTTTCGCAGCCGACATCACGGGAACCATCACACTCAAAGGCACGCCGCCCAAGGAGGTCGAAATCGCGCCCATCATGGACGACGCGACTTGCGGGCAAATGTATTCCACGGCGCCCACGACGCATTTTTATGTCGTCGGAAAAAATGGCGAATTTGCGGACGTGATCGTTTCGCTCAAGGACGCTTCGGGAAACGAAATCATCGGCAAATCCACCGGCGCGACGGCCAAGCCCGCGATGCTCGATCAAAAAGGCTGCCTTTATATGCCGACGATTCTGGCGATTCAAACCGGCCAAAAACTCATCGTCAAAAATTCCGACAATTGCATTCACAATGTCCACAGCATTTCCACTGCCGGCAATCCCGAGCATAACGATGCGCAAATGTCCGGCGGCGCGGATTTGACTTATACCTTTCCCAAACCGGAAATGTTTTTGAAATTTCAATGCGACGTGCATCCGTGGATGTTCGCGTGGGTCAGCATTTTTGACAGCCCGTATTTTTCCATCAGCGGCAAGGACGGCAAATTCACCATCAAAAACGTGCCGCCCGGCAGATATACTGTTGTGGCCAATCATCGTAAACTTGGCGAACAAACACAAACCGTCGAAGTCGCAGGCAAAGACGTGCCGGTGAAATTTACGTTTGAAATCAAATAACCGAATCAAAACGACCGCTGCAAAGAACCGCAGCGGTTTGTTATTTTTTCATCAGGCAGAATGAACGCAAATTGTGAGGCAAACAACAATCACCGGCTGCACCGGTTCGCCGTGCTGACGGCGGTTGCCACATTTTTGCTGCTCGGCGCCGGTGGACTCGTCACGAGCCACGAAGCCGGAATGTCCGTGCCCGATTGGCCGAACAGTTACGGCTACAATATGTTCGCCTTTCCGGTTTCACAATGGACCGGCGGAATTTTTTACGAACACACACACCGCCTTTGGGCCTCGGCGGTTGGTTTGATGACGACAATGCTCGCCGTATGGATTTGGCTCAAAGATTCACGCAAATGGATGAAATGGCTCGGCGTTATTGCTTTTTTTGGCGTCGTCGCGCAAGGCATTCTCGGCGGACTGCGCGTGACAATGAAAATGAACAGCCTCGGAATTTTTCACGGCGTCATCGCGCAGGCATTTTTCGTTTTGATTTGCGCGATCGCATTCTTCACCAGCGGCACATGGCAAAAAATTTCCGAACAAACGAAATTAAATGTGTCGCGCCATTTGCGAACGCTCGTGCTGGCGGCAACCATTTTAGTTTTCTTCCAACTGGTTCTCGGCGCGACCATGCGGCATCAGCATGCGGGTCTGGCCATTTCGGATTTTCCGCTGGCACACGGACAAATCTGGCCGGACACAAATCCCGATGCGATTCAGCGCTACAACGCGCAGCGCATGGAAATGACGAACGCAAATCCAATCACGGCGTTTCAAATTATTTTGCAAATGATTCATCGCTTTGTCGCGTTCGCCATTTTTCTGGGCGCGGCGGCGGCAGCCGGATTGTCTGCGAAAAAACTCGGCAAGCAGGATGCGCTGACAAAGTTCGCGTTTTTTTGGCTGGCGCTGATTATTGCGCAAATCGGTCTCGGCGCATGGACGATTTGGTCAAACAAAGCCGCAGATATCGCGACGGCGCACGTGCTTGTCGGCGCGCTTTCGCTCGTGACAGGCGCTCTCTGGTGCATTATTGCTTTCCGCCGGTCGGCTGTAGCGGCGGTCTGTGACCGTCGTTCACAGAGCGACGCTACAGTTGGCGCATTTGGAACTTTTGCCGCAAATAAATGAAAGATTTTTCCGCTGAAATTTTGAGCAATGCCGCCGCTGAAAAAAGTTGGACGACAGTTTTTTCCGATTTGGTCAAAGCGCGATTGACCACGCTCGTGCTGCTGACGACTGCGGTTGGTTTTTACATCGGCGAAATCGGCGCTATCAATTTTGTTTTATTTTTCAATACTCTTGCGGCTACTGCGCTCGTCGCTGCTGGCGCGGCTGCGCTGAATCAATTGCTCGAACGCGAATACGATGCGAAAATGCGCCGAACGCAAGATCGTCCACTGCCATCAGGGCGTTTGCAGCCAGCGACTGTTGCCATTTTCGGCGGCGTCACTTCGGTTGCCGGTTTGATTTATCTCGCGCTCGCAGTGAATTTGCTCACGAGCGTTCTCGGCGCGGTCACGCTCGTCAGTTATTTGTTCATTTACACGCCGCTCAAGCGCGTGACGTGGCTGAACACGGCCATCGGCGCGATTCCCGGCGCGTTGCCGCCGTTGATGGGCTGGACTGCCGCGCGAAATGAATTGACCGGCGGTGGTTGGACGCTTTTCGCGATTCTTGCGTTCTGGCAAATCCCGCATTTCTTCGCCATCGCGTGGATGTATCGCGAAGAATACGCGAAAGCTGGTTTCGTGATGCTGCCGAACGTCGAGTCCGGCGGCCAGCGCACGGCGCAACAAACCGTCAGCCACACACTCGCGTTGTTCATCGTCAGCCTGTGTCCATTCCTTTTCAAAATGGCCGGAGTCATTTATCTTGGCGGCGCGATTTTTCTGGGCGCGGCATTTTTGTTTTGTGCGATCCAATTTTCACGGCAACTGACTTTGCCGCGCGCGAAGCAATTATTTTTGGCCTCAATCCTTTATCTGCCGCTGTTGCTGGCAGTGATGTGTTTGGACAAGTTGAAATAAATTATGGACGCGACCGTTGAACAATTTCCGCCGCATCGCAAACATGATACGCACGATGAGCACGCGCATCACGACGCCGGTTTTTGGCGCGGCTATGTTTTTTCCAGCGACCACAAAATCATCGGCATTCAATATGGTTTCACGGCGTTGTGTTTCATGCTGTTCGGATTTTTCCTGATGTTGTTGATGCGCTGGCAAATCGCGCATCCGCAACAGCCCGTGCCGTTGGGAATCGGCTGGCTGCTCGAAAAAATTCTTGGCAACGTCGCGGCGGGCGGCGCGATTTCGCCCGACCTTTACAATTCCTTCGGCGCAATGCACGGCACGATCATGGTGTTTTTGGGAATTGTGCCGCTGGCATTTGCGGCATTCGGCAATTACGTCGTGCCGCTGATGATCGGCGCGCCTGACATGGCATTTCCGCGCGTCAACATGGCGAGCTATCAGGCATATTTTCTCGGCGGCGTAGTCATGTTCGTCAGCTTTTTCATTCCCGGCGGCGCGGCGCAAGCGGGTTGGACTTCGTATTCGCCTCTGGCAACTTCGATCCCGACACACGGACAATTATTTTGGATCATCGGGATGGTGTTGCTCATTTCGTCATCGCTGCTTGGCGCGGTGAATTTCATCGCGACGATCATCCAATTGCGCGCGCCGGGCATGACGTGGATGCGCCTACCGTTTTTCGTTTGGGCACAATTGATTACGGCGTTCATTTTGCTGCTGGCGTTTCCGCCGCTCGAAGCCGCAGCCGTCATGCAATTGATGGACAACGTCGTGCGCACGAGTTTCTTTTTGCCGACCGGCCTTGCCGTAAGCGGAAATCTGGCGCACATCAGCGGCGGCGGCAGTCCATTGTTGTGGCAGCATTTGTTCTGGTTCCTCGGTCATCCGGAAGTTTACGTTTTGATTTTGCCGGCGATGGGAATTGTCTGCGAAATTATCGCGTGCAACACGCGCAAGCCGATGTGGGGCTACAAATCGCTCGTGTATGCTGTGCTGGCAATCGGTTTTCTTTCGTTCATCGTGTGGGCGCACCACATGTATCTGACAGGCATGGGCACAAAAATTTCCGCGTTTTTCCAGGCGACGACGATGATCATTTCGATCCCGTCGGTCATCATTTTAACGTGCCTGTTCATCACGCTTTGGGGTGGCTCAATCCGTTTCAACACGCCGATGCTGTTCGCGCTGGCGTTTTTGCCGATGTTCGGCATCGGTGGACTGACCGGCCTACCGCTGGGCTTCAACGCAAGCGATGTTTATCTACACGACACTTACTACATCATCGCGCATTTTCATTACGTCGTCGCGCCGGGGACGATTTTTGGTTTGTTCGCAGGGATTTATTTTTGGTTTCCGAAAATGACAGGGCGGAAGATGAATGAATTCTGGGGACGGATGCATTTCTGGTGCTCGTTCATTTTTATGAATCTGGTTTTCATGCCGATGTTCGCGCAAGGCATGAAAGGCATGTTGCGGCGCATGGCCGATGGCGGCGCGAATTATTCCGCCGCGCGCGTGCCGAACGCGATGGACACGCTGCCGACGAGCATCATGGAATTACACGTTTGGATTTTGTGGGCGGCAATCGCGCTGGGCATCGCGCAAATTCCGTTCATCATCAATTTGTTCTGGAGCATCAAGCACGGCGAAAAAGTTGGCGACAATCCGTGGGAATCCACGACGGTCGAATGGCAAACGCCCACGCCGCCGCCGCACGGAAATTTCGCGCACGCGCCGCAAATTTATCGCGGGCCTTACGAATACAGCGTGCCCGGCCACGCCACCGATTTCACGCCGCAAACCGAACCGGAAAATGTTCCGTCGCCAAAAATTTCACCTGTTCCAATCGCGCATTAAAATTTCATGGAAATTCCCTACACAATTCAACCGCGACCGGACACCGGCATTTACAACGCCAAGCTCGGCATCTGGCTTTTTCTTGCATCTGAAGTCATGCTCTTCGGCGGACTTTTTTCCGGCTACGTATTGCTGCGCGTCGGTGCGCCGGACGGCTACTGGCCGCACGGCTGGCTCGACGTTCGCTTCGGCACGGCCAACACAATCATCCTCGCGCTTTCGGCCATCACGACGTTGCTCGCATGGGCTGCGTGCAAAGTCGGACAATTCGGGAAATTCAAATTTTTTCACGCCTGCACGCTGGCATTGGCGCTCTCGTTTCTTTGCGTCAAAATGTATGAATACCACGACAAATGGATTCATTACGAAATCAAATTGACGGACGGAACATTTGCCGACGGCCATCTTGTCGAAAAATCCACCGACTTTAATCTGGCCAAAAAAATCGGCAGCGTCACCTTGCACGGGCGCATCGTGAACGACGAAACGTTGCTTTATGATTTGCGTTCGCAAAAGAACATCAAGCTGGACGAAGTCACCGTTAAAGCGGCTGACATCACTTCGATGGAAAATTACGGCCCGTGGCATAACACTTACCTTGCGCTTTATTTTACGCTGACGGGTTTGCACGCGCTGCACATTCTCGGCGGCAGCATCGTCATCGGCTATCTTTGGGGGCCGGGACGCAAAATGTGGAAGACCAATCCCCAACAATTCACCAATCGCATAGAAGTCTCCGGCTTGTTCTGGCACTTTGTTGACCTGGTCTGGATTTTTCTGTTCCCGGTTCTATATTTAACCTGAAAAATTTATGAGCGAGTCGCATGAAATGAAAACTGTCGCGCAACCGGATTTGCAGGAACATCCGGTTGAATTCAAAAGTTACGTCCGCACCTGCATTTACGTTTTCATCGCCATCCTTTGCGCGACTGGCCTCATGATTTACGCCTCTTTTTTGCCGCACTACTCATGGGCGGTGAAAGTCTCTTTGATTTTGGCCGTCGCTTGTGGCAACGCATTTGTCGTCGCGGGTTTTCTGATGCACTTGATTTCTGAAAAGAAAATGGTCTATATGGTTCTTGGATTTACCGTGATGTTCGTGGCCGGTTTGTTCTGGCTGACACTTTACGCGATGCAGGATTTTCCGGCGGGAACCACGCATTGATATGTCGTTGAAAGCGTTTCATCTCATTTTTGTGACGTTGTTGACGGCGTTGTCGTTCGGTTTTGCGGCGTGGGCATTCGCGTCGGGCAAAATTCTGTTCGGCATTGCCGGAATCGTGACGGGAATTTTGGTCATCATTTACGGAATTTATTTTTTGAAAAAACTGAAAAAAATCAGCTATTTATGAAAACCTTGCGCAAAATTATTTTTGCAATTGCTGTAATTATCGCGCTCGCGCCGGTATCAATGATTGCTTGCCCGGCGTGTGGCAGCGCCAATCCTAATTTTCATTCGTCATTGGCCGATGGCATGAATCTGGGCATTTTGACGTTGCTTGGCGTTCTGGTTCCTGTGCTGGGCTGCTTCGCATTTGGTCTCATCCGCATGATTAACAAAGACGAATCATCCGGCAAAAACGCCGATGCGCCGAAAAACATCACCGACGTATGATTGAATGGTCTGCAAAACTTCTCGGAATGCCCGAACTCGCCTCGAAAAACGGCGAGCAGGTTGACGCGCTGATTGTCTATGTCCATTGGCTGATGCTGGTGCTGTTCGTCGGCTGGATCATTTATTTTGGCTATGCAGTCTGGCGTTTTCAAAGCAAAAAAAATCCAAAAGCCGATTACGAAGGCGTCAAAAATCACATGTCGAATTACATCGAATTCGGCGTCGTCCTTGCTGAAGCCGTGTTGCTTTGCGCCATTGCAATTCCAGTTTGGGCGAAAGCCGTGGATCATTTTCCCGACGCGAACGAATCCACCGTCGTTTATGTCATGGCGCAGCAATACGCTTGGAATGTCCGTTATGCGGGCCCGGACGGTTTATTTGGGAAGCAGGACATGAAATTAGTTGCGGTGAACAATGTCTTTGGCGTTGACCCGAATGATCCGAATGCAAAAGACGACATCCAATTGCTCAATGAAATTCATGTGCCGGTCGGCAAACCTGCCATCGTTTACGTCAGTTCCAAGGATGTGATTCATTCGTTCAAAGTCGTGGCCATGCGCGTTTGTCAGGACGCAATTCCCGGTCTGCGCATTCCGTGCTGGTTTATACCGACAAAAATTGGCCGCTATCAAATCAATTGCGCGCAACTATGCGGCAACGGCCATTCGGCGATGTCCACCGGATTTCTTGTTGTTGAAAGTCAGGAGGATTTTAACAAATGGATAAAATCCAAAAATCCTGCTCCTACTGCGACCGGCGGAAAAAGTTTATACGAATAAACTGTCGCCGCGATTTTCATGTCTTCATCAAAATTGCCTCAAACAATTTGGCTGGGCATCGTCCTGCTTTTAGGGTTTATCGGGCTTGCCTACTTGCTGTCGCTCGCGGAATTCAAGCAACAACACCCGCTGCCTGTGCTCGGACAAATCGCTGATTTCACGCTGACAAATCAGGACGGTAAAACCGCAACGCTCGCGGATATGACCACCCATGTTTGGGTCGCCGACATCATTTTCACGCGCTGCGCCGGCCCATGTCCGCGCATGACCGCGCAAATGAAATCGTTGCAGGACAAATTGTCAAAAAATGGCAATGCAAAACTCGTCACGCTCACGACTGACCCCGATTTTGATTCGCCCGCTGTTTTGAAAAAATATGGCGAACGCTTCGGCGCGAATTTCAACCGCTGGACATTTTTGACCGGAACGAAAAGTGAAATCGGCTTGCTCGCCGCCAACAGTTTGAAATTAGGCTCGACCCCGATTAAGCCGGAAGACCAAAAAAATTCCGCCGACCTTTTCATCCACACCACGATTTTTGTCGTCGTGGACAAGCATGCGCAGTTGCGCGGCGTTTTTGAGACCGGCGGCGAAGGTGTTGATTGGACGAACGCGGTGCAGCCGAAATTGCTCGCCACAATCCGGCGGCTTGAACGCGAACCATGAGCATTCACGATTTGCCCGCCGTCAACGCCTCGCTCAATGCCTTGAGCGCGATTTTTCTGACCGCAGGATTTATCTTCATCCGCCAAAAAAAAATCATCGCGCACCGCAATTGCATGATTTCCGCATTCTGCACCTCGGTCGTTTTTCTGATTTGCTATCTGACATATCACATTTATCTCGCCGTCGTTTTGCATCAAGGCCCGACGCGATTTCTGAATCCGCCGTGGTTTCGCCCGATTTACCTGACGATTTTGCTTACGCACACTGTTTTGGCCGTCACTATCGTGCCGATGATTTTAATCACCTTGAGCCGTGCGCTCCGAGAAAAATTCGACAAACATAAAAAAATCGCCCGCTGGACATGGCCGTTGTGGATGTATGTTTCCGTGACTGGCGCGATAGTTTATTGGTTGCTCTACATCAAATTTCCGCAGCATTGAATCGCGCATGAAATCCATTGCCAGTGTTCTAATTCACAAAAGCCAGTTTCCCGAAAATGTCCGGCGCGATTTGCTGCAATCGCTTCGTTCGCGAAAAATAAATCACAAATTCCACTACGACAGTATCAAGCAAACCCACAAATGGCTCGCGCTGCACCAAATCTATGCGCCGTCGCGTAGCGATAAAAATGTCCACGCCATTTATAAACAAAGTTTTGAAGCCGCTGTCGCAAAAATAAAATCCAGAAGCGTCCATGTCATCGGCCTCGGCTGCGGCGGCGGACAAAAAGACACGCGGCTGTTGAAATTGTTGAAGACACGCGGCAAAGTAGTTTTTTACACGCCGTGCGATGTCAGCGTTGCCATGGTTTTGACCGCACGCCAAACCGCGTTTGCAGTTTTGCCGAAAGGAAATTGTTTTCCATTCGTTTGTGATTTGGCAACGGCAAATTTTAATTGGGAGGGTCGCCGTGTCGGCGACCCTGATTTATTTGGGACGGCGGCACGCCGTCCCTTCCCCAAAATCGTCACTTTTTTCGGCATGATTCCGAACTTCGAGCCACAGGACATTTTGCCGAAGCTGGCATCGCTCATTCGCCCGAAGGATTTTTTATTGTTCAGCGCCAATCTCGCGCCGGGGAAAAATTACGACGCCGGAATGGAAAAAATTCTGCCGCAATACGACAACGTGCCGACGCGCGACTGGCTGATGACGTTTCTGCCCGACCTGGGAGTTGAAAAGCGCGACGGCAAATTGTGTTTTGAAATTGAAACGGCGCAAAATGGATTGAAGCGCGTTGTGGCCGATTTTCATTTCAAACGCGCGCGGCAAATAGGAGTTGAGGGACGGACTTTCAATTTCAAATCCGGCGAGACAATCCGGCTTTTCTTTTCCTATCGCTACACGCCGGAGCATGTTCGCAAAATCCTTGCTGCGCACAAATTGGAAATTTGCGGACAATGGATTGCAAAATCAGAAGAAGAAGGCGTTTTTCTTTGCCGCAGAAAATAATCCGCGTAATCCGCAGTTAAAATACTCTCATTGTGTCGAGAACGGCTTTGACGCGCGGAACTTCGTGCGTGCGGAACAAGTCGGTTTTGCCAAGAGCGGCAAGGACGGTGAAGAACGGCTCGGCGCAGCGGACTTCATCGCCGAAAAATTCAAAGGCATGGGGCAGGGCATGGCAAACGGGAAAACCAAGTGCGCGCAATCGAAATGTGTTTAGGAAAATGTTCATCTGATGCCGCACGCGAATGGCGCTGTCCTGCAAGTTGCGGTAGTAAAAGCCGAGTCCGGGATCGAGAAAGATTTTTTCGACGCCACTACCTTGAGCGATTTCAATTTGACGCGAAAAATATCTCCGCATCATTTCAATCGGATCGGCACCGAAATCAAAATCATCAACCTCGCGGACATTTTTGCCTTGAACGTAACAAATGATGACTGCCGCATCGTGTGCAGCGGCCATTTTGAAAATTTCCTTTGAATTTGTATTGCCGGTCAGATTCAAAATGTTCGCTCCTGCTTCGAGGCTGGCGCGCGCGACTTTGGGTGAATAGGTTTCGACGGAAACAAGAATTTTTTCCGCGCGCAATTTTTTGATGACGGGTATCAATTTGTTTTTTTGCACTTTGTCATCTACGCGCGCGGCATGGGCGAGCGTGGATTCCGCGCCGATGTCCACGATGTCTGCGCCTTGCGCTGCAAGAACTTTTCCACGCTGGATCGCAGCTTCTGCCGATAAACAAACGCTTTCGCGATACCACGAATCCACGGACAGATTCACAACGCCCATGATTCCGGGCTGCGAGTTGAAGTTAATTTTTTTTCCGCCGATGGAAAACTCTTTCACGCGCGCGGACGCGGCAGCGCGATTTTGTTCGAGCAGTTCTGCAAGATTTTCCAGTTTGAGCATTTTGAAAATCGTAAATCGCCTGTCGCGCTGAAGCAAAGCGAAAGCGGAAAAATCGCCAATCATAAATAAGAAGTGGCGCGCCCGGCGCGATTCGAACGCGCGACCACCTGCTTAGAAGGCAGATGCTCTATCCAACTGAGCTACGGGCGCAAAACACAATAAAATAAAGGTTCTATTGCTATAATAAAATAACGAAATTTGACATTTCAATACTGCTATTCTATACTGATAGTATGAGAACAAAGAAAGGCCAAAAATCCGAGGCGGTTTGGCAAAAAACGCAGTATGCGAATTTGATTCGTTATGTTCCATCGGGCACGTATTTCGCACGTTTTCGGGTAAAGGGCAAGCTTGTTTGGAGAGGACTTAAGACCGACAAAATCAGCATAGCCCAGCTTCGTCTTGCCGACGAGATGGACAAGGAACGTAGGAAAGCCGAAAATGCGACTGCAATTGCCAAAGGCAAAATGACGGTGGGTGATGCTATCCATATCTACGAAGAACGGGTCCAAGGGAGGATAGATTTTAAGCCGCGCACAAAAGCATATCATGTCGAGCGCATTGAGAGCTTGCTCAAATCGTGGCCGGACTTGAAAGCGATGGACATTACGAAGGTGACGAAATCGGACTGTCTCAAATGGGCGGCACGATATGGTCAAGGCATTAGCGCGACGACATTCAATCATGCGCTTGGTATTTTGCGCGCCATTTTGGAGATTGGAACAGAAGTTGGACTCCGCTTCGACAATCCAGTCAAAGCCGTTAAACGTGTTAGCGAACGCTTAAAAAAACTTCAATTGCCGGAGCCGGAGCAATTCCAAAAATTCATTCGCGAAGTTGGAAATTCCGGCAGCGGCTTTTCAAAGCCTTGTGCGAATCTAATTCGATTTCTGGCTTTTGGCGGTTTCCGAATTAAAGAAGCCAGTCATGTGACATGGGCAGATTGTGACTTCAAGCGAGGTTTAATCATGGTTTATGGTGAACCCGAAACGGGCACGAAAGGCAGAGGCGACGTGCGCGTGGTTCCGATGATCCCCGATATGAAAAATCTGTTGCAACAGCTTCGGGCGGAATGTCCAAACGTAAAGCCGCAAGAATCTGTAATGCGCGTTTGGGAATGTCAGAAGGCAATGGACCGTGCAGCAAAAGTTATTAGCATGACGCGAATCACTCATCACGATTTGCGCCACCTGTTTGCGACGCGCTGCATTGAAGCTGGCGTTGATATTCCCACAGTTTCGCGTTGGCTTGGACACAAAGACGGTGGCGCTTTGGCAATGCGTGTGTATGGACACTTGCGCGATACTCATTCCACAGCAATGGCGCAGAAAGTTAGTTTTCTCGAAAGTGAAGTGACGACAAAAGAGGCATCAGCAAAATTTCATTCCAGTTTTGTGAGACGATGACGGTTGATTGATGATTTTTGAAATGCTCCAAAAAATGCTCCGTCAATTTCTGTTGTTGATCAGCAAGCGAGCAGGAAACGATTGCATCGTGTCTGTCCAATCTATCGAATGACGCGCCGAGCTTGCCCTGCCGCGCTTCATTGACGGCGAGCCGGTATTGCGTGAGCCACTGGCGTTCGGCGGCATCTTTGGCCGTCTCTGGATTTTGACGCCGGATGTTTGTCAGCACGGCAAAACCAAGTCCCGAATACTTTTCAATCGCCCGCAGCGCGTCGGAAGCCTCGACCGCTCCGTGCTGGCGCGTGTCCCCGGACAGAATGAGACGGCCATCGTGTTCTTTGACGAACGACAGCAGTTTTTCCATTTGTTCACCGCCGATTTGCCCGGCCTCATCCACGACGACGACCGCGCCGCGCGTCATTGAGCCGCGAGAAAGAAACGCGCTGACTGTTTGAGCAGAATAAAAGCCGTCCCCGGCCAAATCGTGAACCTGCTGATGCTCTGCGGCGCGATGACTTGGACGCGATGACCTGCCTTGTCGAGTCCGATTTTAACTTCGCGCAGCGTATAACTTTTGCCAGTTCCCGCGCCGCCGCGAAACAACGTGACGAAATCCCGCGAGGACAAAATATGTTCGACCGCTTTACGTTGCTCATCATCCAATGTGACTGTTGATACGCGATGTTTGGGTGCAAGCGGTTTATATTCGTTCATCCGATGTTGAGCCGGCGTGACAATCTTTGCTTCACGCTCCAAAACTTCGCGCGTTGTTATTTGCGCGGAAAATTTTGTGTTACGGATATAATCGCGCTGGCGTGATTCGCTTTGAATGTCGGCTATGCTGATATTTTGACCGCGAACGTGTTCCAGCGCGTGACGCCAAAGCTCGTGCAGATGGACAACCGAGCGACGCTCGAACAGGTGATTTTCCGCCCACTCGATTGCATCCGCCGCCGTCATGCGCGATGAAATTTCCGGCGATTGCCCTTTGTCCAAACGATTGACCTGCCACCATTCGCCCCACGACAATTGTTTGTTCCAAATGGACTGCAATTTCGCAATGCCAACGTCCTTGATTTTCCGGGCGCGTTCCTTGTGCGCGATGTTGGCGCGAATGACTTTGATGTTTTGATTCGCCTTGTCCGGCTCGCGTTCGAGCAGTTCTTTCGTCTTTTCGTCAATCTCGCGGTGACGCTTGGAAAAGCGTTCCACCAGTTCCGGTGAGACACCTTCAATCTCAAAATCGCCGCGCGGATTGTTTTGGATGCGGTAGCCAAATTTTTGGAGTGATTTGACCAACTCGTGATAATAGACGTTCTCAATAAATTTTTGCGCCGGAAACATTTCGCACGTCTCAAGTGCTTTCCAACGATTTTCTTTCGCGTCAAACGTCGCGTTGAAAAGGATGCAATGACTGTGCAAATGCGGGTCTAATGCGCGTGACGTATCGTGACGGAAAATCGCGCCGACCAGATTGGACGTAGGCCGGTAATCATACTGGCCGTCTGTGCGAACGCGCGTTGCGGCGAATGATTCAAATTCGTTCATTGCCGCATGAATCGCTTTATCGTGCGCCTCGATAATCCGTTTGTCATTGCCAACCAGCGCGGCGATTGAAACGGATTTCGGCGGTGAGATTGTGAAATCGAAAAATATCCGGCGATTGGCGTATTCGTGAACAATGCCGTTTTTATCCACGGTGACACGCTTTGCGTTTGATCGTTGAGTCAGTCGCTCACCTGTTTGCGGATTAACGTTTCGGCAGAGATTCAAAAAATCTTTTTCATTGGTAATGCCGGACAGATTTAATTTTTTTGCACCCGCGCCGATCCATTCACCTGAAACCGTTCTGCCTTCCATGTAGTAATCGCCGGTTTTCAAATGCTCTCTGAAATACGATTCAGCATTTTTCAAACTGTATTGAGTTTTCGATCCCAACATGAAGTCAATGTTACTTCATTGCTTCCAAAATCCCGTGCTGTGGAGAGCACGAGTTTTTTATGAATCAGTGTTATTAAATGTTGGACGCTGCACTCCTTGTTTTTAACAAGGTCAGCCGTAACAGCAAAAACAACGGAGAAAAGTTTATGAATGAATCAATCGTATCAGCCGAAGCGAAGGCTCGCTTAACAGAAGCCGTCAAGAATTACGCGCCGCCAGCGCCGGAGAAATATCGCGCGCTCGAAGATGTGAAAGACTGCATTGCCGAACTGCGTAACAAGAAAGCATCGTATCAAACGATACGCACGATGTTGAAGGACAACGCTGGCATTGAAGTCTCGCATCAAACCGTCGCCCGCTATTGCCGTGAAATGCTTACGCCACCGAAAGCCACGCGGAAAAGCCAGCGTCAACAAAAAACGACTGACAGGCCAGCACCGGCCAGCGCGCCGTTTGAAACCCGACGTCCGCGCGGCCCGCGCATTGCCGACATCAAGCCGCTTTAACGCGCGCAACGCAGGTGCCGCCTGTCGCGGCGACCGCAGAGCGACTATCCAGCAAGAAACACTTCTAAAAGCAAAAAAATGTTTCATTAACAATAGGCCTTTACCGTTTTGAATTGCCCATAATCAGTTTTGAAATACGATGCACGCACTTGAATCAATGAATTCATTCCGCAATCATCGGCTCCGCGACATGGCCTTGCCTACGAGCACAACCTGGTTGCTGACGGACATTGCCGAGGCCAAAGGAAAGCAGGAGCTTTACACACGTCAGTCGCCGCAAGTTTTGAAGGCGCTGCGCGACACGGCTATTATCCAAAGCGCGGAATCTTCCAATCGCATCGAAGGCGTGACGGTGGAACGCGACCGTTTGCGTCCGCTTGTGCTCGGCCATGCCCGCCCCCGCGACCGTTCTGAAGAAGAAGTTCTCGGCTATCGGCTCGCACTGAATGAAATTCATTCCAAAGCTGCACGCATTCCCATCACGCCGGAAGCACTGAAACATTTTCACGCGCTCTGTCAGCAGGCCAGCGGCGATGCGGGACAATTCAAGCGCGTGGATAATGACATCATTGAACTTGTTGCCGGCAGCGCACCGAAAATTCGTTTCAAATGTGTTCCCGCCAAACAAACGCCAGCAGCCGTGGACGAATTGTGTTTACTCTACCGTCACGCGCTCGATCAGGAACGCGTTCCGTCGCTCATCGCCACCGCCGCACTCGTGCTCGACTTCACTTGCATCCATCCATTTCGTGATGGCAATGGCCGTGCCTCACGCCTGCTCACGTTGCTTGCGCTTTATCAGCATGGCTATGAAGTTGGCCGCTACATCAGCCTTGAACGGCTGGTCGAAGAATCGAAAGAAGATTATTACGAAGCACTGCAACGCAGTTCGCAGCGATGGCATGAAGGCAAACATGACCTGATTCCGTGGTTCAATTTTTTCCTCGCCATCATTCGTCGCGCGTGCGGTGAATTTGAACAACGCGCCGGTCAAATCAAAAGTCCGCGTGGCGCAAAATCCGCGCTGGTGCTCGACGCGATTCAACGGCAACCCGGCGAATTCAGCATTGGTGATTTACAAAAAGAATGTCCGGGCGTAAGCCTCGACATGATACGGCATTTGCTGAAAAAATTGCGCGGTAAGGAAGTGGAATGTCTCGGACGGGGCAATCAGGCTCGCTGGCGTCGGCTGACAAATAGGTAATAACTCGGTCAATTGGGTAATTCAATGGGTAATGTGTTAGGAACTGACCACCGTCATGACCACCGCGCGCTTTGTTTGACCGTGCTTCTTTCGTCCGCGCGGCACGCACCCCGCACGCGCTCGTCGTGATCGGAATTTTGCTTTGCCGCAGAAGCGGCGTGCTTCCGTTTGCGGCTCGGCGTTGGCGTTGCGCTTCGGCCCCGCTCCAGCCGTCTCTCCATCTGCGCTTCACTTTTTTCCAACGCCGACCGCAAACCGAAGCAAACAGACAAAAATTATAAGTATTTTGTTGCCGTGATATTGGCCGACAATTTTCGATCCAATTCAGAAAAATTGGGAAATAAGCTCAAGGCTTTTTCAAAGATTCTGTTTTGTCGTCCAAAAGTTTGAACATGGTCAAATAAATTCCATTTCCGTTCGCGCCGTCTCCGCCCCATCCCACCACGAGATTGCCATTCCCCAAAATTGCTGTGTGAAGACAAGCCTCCCATCCCAATGTGCGATTAACAGAGACAATACAGCTAAAATCGTGGCCGCATAAAATTTTGATGGCTTGATCACGATAACTTGCGGCGGAATGCTTCACGTCCTGAGTTCCAAGTCGACCAATACACCGTCGGCCGGTTTTGTTGATACACCGGCTTTCGGCTGAGTTTCTTTATTAACGGCGGTGAACTTGAACATTTTCACCATAGCGCCCACGACAAGTCCGACTTCAAGCAGTCCAAGGTATCTGCCCGGACAGAAACGCGGCCCATGCCCGAATCCGAAGTGAAGCATATCTCTCGAAGTAATTCCTTTTTTGGCGAGAACCTCCCAGCGGTTCGGGGCAAACGATGTTGCGGGATGACCGGTCACCGCTTTTCCCCAAAACTCCTCGCACCGGTTCGCGTGCCACACATCGAGACGGAGCTGTGTCCCTTTTGGGAGAAATATCTTTCGCTGATCCGCTGTCTCAATCCAGGTATCGGCCGTGGTCCGGCGCGGGAGAAAATAGAGCGCTGGGGTCAGCCGTAGGGTTTCTTCGAGCACTCGGTTGAGAGTCACCGCGCTCATCAGATTGTCCGGGTCATAGACATTCATGTCTTTCACCTCCACATAGATTTGTTCCTGAATCTCGGGTGCGTGCGACAAATGCGAAATCGTCCAGCTCGCGAACGAGGTTGTGGCCTCCATGGCTCCAGCAAGAAAAACACGGATGTTACTGCGGAGCGCATCATCCGTGGCGTCGGACTTGAACTGCTTCCATAAACCCAAACCTTCCGAGCGCCCGGAAAGCGCGATGTTGGTCAGGGCTTCAAAGTCAGCCGCCTTTTGTTTTAGGATTGCGTTGCGACCCGTAAGCATTCTGTAAATCGCCTGGGAGACCGGGGCGACGGTGTCGCTAATCATGTGATCAATAAGCATCTCGATGGCGGGAACAAAACGATTGCGCAATTCATTTTCGGAAACATTGCCGCCAAAAAAATTATTCACCAGCATCTCAAGCATCACGACTTTAATTTCTGGCTCAAGCTGAATCCGGCTTACTTTCTTGCCGCTCGCCTGCTGAAGGGAACGGAGCGCTTCGAGTCTTTCCGCAACCGTCTTGCGGAACGTTTGCTCGAAGCCGTGAAATTTTTCAGGCTGAAACAGATTGGCGCGGCTGAATGGTTCGGCGGACAGCCTTTTCTGTCGCCGCCATGTCGGGCCATTCGAATACAACAGCGAATCCTCACCAGTGGCACGAGCAATTCCAGCCATCGGGCTGGTATCCCGATCAAACTGGCCGGGCTTGTCACCAGTAGCGGCGAGCACCGCTTTGATGACGGCTGGCTCGCGGGTCAACAATACGGGCGGTAATCCAGCCACATAGATATAACGATTATGTTTTCCAAAACCTGTTTCCTTTTCGGTGTCCCAGTAGAAGGTTTCAAAAATCTTGATCGGATTTTTGTAATTCCATAGGTGTGGAAACGGTAAGGTCGGCCGCCCGAATCCGAATAGAGAAACCCGCGTCGGCAGACAGTCGCCCTCAAAAGGGTTCACCCCTCTGATTTGCTGCAAGAAGCGCGTTGACCAGGCTTGGAAGGACATCTAAAGGTCTCCGTTCATTTTCGTTGAGTTAGACCCAAATCACCAGTTTTGGCAAGCACGCGGTTGGACGGAATTTCATTGCCCGAAAAATTTCTGAATCTCTTTCACCACGTCCACAAACCGGTCCACCTCGGCCTTGGTGTTGTAAAAATAAAAACTCGCGCGGGCGGTGGATTCCACGCCGAGCTTGTGCATGAGCGGTTGCGTGCAGTGATGCCCGCCGCGCAACGCCACGCCCGCCTGATCCGCCAGCGTCACCACATCGTGCGCGTGAACGTCCTTCAGCAGAAAACTCACGAGGCCGGCGCGGTTGGCGGAATCTAATTTCGGGCCGAACAAACGGACGTTTTGGAGCGCGGATAATTTTTCGTAAGCGTATTGCGCCAGTTCCTGATCATGCTTCCAAATGTTTTCGCGGCCAATGGCGTCGAGATAATCCATCGCGGCGTGCAGACCGATCGGGCCGGAAATGTCCGGCGTGCCGGCCTCGAACCGGTGCGGCGCGTGCTTGAATTCCGTCTTGTCGTAGCCGACGGTCAAAATCATTTCACCGCCGCCCTGATACGGCGGCATGGCGTCGAGGATTTCCTGCCGTCCCCACAAAACGCCGATGCCGGTCGGCCCGCAGATCTTGTGGCCGGAGAACGCAAAAAAATCGCAGCCGATGGCCTGCACGTCCACGGGCAGATGCCCCGCGCTTTGCGCGCCATCCACGAGCGTGACGATGCCCAATTTTTTTGCGCGGGCGCAAAGTTCGGCCACAGGATTCAACGTGCCAAGCGAATTGGAAATGTGAACCATCGAGAAAATCTTCACCTGCTTCGTCAGCAACGAATCGAGCTTGGACAAGTCGAGCAAGCCTTCGTCGCCGGTGATGGGAACGTAAGAAATCTTCGCGCCGGTTTTTTGCGCGAGCAATTGCCACGGAACGAGGTTGCTGTGATGCTCCATTTCCGTGAGCAGAATCACGTCGCCGGATTTCAGATTTTTTGTTCCCCACGAATTGGCGACGAGATTGATTCCTTCCGTCGTGCCGCGCGTGAAAATAATTTCTTCCGCAGTTTTGGCATTGATGAATTTTGCCGCGCGCGTTCGCGCTGCTTCGTAAGCCGATGTTGCGCGATTGCTCAATTCATGGATGCCGCGATGGACATTGGCGTTGTCGCGTTCGTAATAATGCACGAGCGCATCAATCACCGCGCGCGGTTTTTGCGACGTGGCGGCGTTGTCGAAATAAATCAGCGGCTTGCCGTGGACTTTCTGATCAAGGATCGGAAAATCCTTTCGCAACGCAGACCAATCAATTGTTTTCACAGCACTCATTCAAAAAATTTAACCACAGATTAACACAGATTAAAAACGCGGATGAAAATTAAGGCAACAACACGGCGTGGATGAATTTTTCAATGCTTGGGACTGACCCCTTCATGTCTCGTCTGTCATGGGTTGTTCGAGTTCCTTTTTCATGGAGCAGGATTATTCAACTTCATCGCCATAACATGAAATGGGCATATCAATATTCAAGGCAGCAATGCGCTTCAACTCCTCTTTTGAAAATGCAAAATTACACTGACCGTCATGATATAAGCTGCATGAAATCCAGATTTCATCAGCGCCTGCTTCTCGTAAAGCGTTGATACAACTTTCCATCATCGTTAGTAAATCATCAAAACGCGACCAATCTGCTTCAGCTTTGTCAGAAATCTCAATGGTAGCAGATCCGCCTGGTGTTGGTTTTCCACGATTGCGCCCTCTTGTGCCGATGTCCCCCGGCTCGTTGGTATCAATGAGTTTGACTGAACTAATTTTTGCAAATGCCGCGGGTGAAAAATTATCACCACATGCACAACCAAGACGCTTGGCAACGGCGACATAAAGCATCGGCAACGAGGCGCAAGTGCCATAATGTTTTCCTGTCAAAAGACCGTTAATGAAATGGTCTTTGGAATCGGCAAAGATAATTTCGTCAGATTGTTTTCGGACTGATTTGCCATTTTCGTCCACGAAATCATTTTTGCGTTCAGGATTGTATTGAACGCCGAAATCCTCCTGCAAAACTGTGGCGAGATACATCATGCGGAAATAACCTTCTGAATTTTTGAACCGTGCCGGATTTTCTGTGAAGTAATGGCGGTTGCGTTCGGTTTCCTCTTTGACGTGCTGTGCCAAAGCATCAAGCGCTTTAAGACATTGTTCAACATTCAAATCTTCCGAGCCTTGCAAACCTTCCGCGCACAAAAGGTCAATCCGCGCAATGTCAACTTTTTCGAGTTGTTCGGGCGACAACGCCAGCAATTGAGCAAGATTTGTGGGCGTGATTGAAATGTTTGTCGAAACAAGCGCAACTGAATTGAAAGTGTTCGTTTCAGCAAAGGCAATTGTTGTTGCCAAAACAATTGCCGCAATCGCAAATACCAATTTTCGATTCATGGCCGAAATCTTTCTCCGTTCATTTGCAGTTGCCAAGTCTTTTCGCAAAAAAGCGGCCTTCGTTCCCGAAAGCCGTTTTTAATCCACGCTCATTGCTGATTTGCTGGAATGAATCTGCCTTTGTTCGCCGTCCACCATTCGGCTTTCAATTCATCTGCCAACCGATCTGCATCCGCTTCGGTCAATTGACTGCGTTGGGCAATTTCTTCGAGACGTTTGCGCGCGTTTATTTCACATTCGGCGAGCAAATTATTTTGCTTTAGAAAATCGTCGAAGTCAGAGCCGATGTGCTTTTCATTCATGGCTTAAATTTACATCAACCCCAATTGCAGCTTCGCCGCCTCGGTCATCATGCCTTGATTCCACGGCGGGTCCCAGACGAGTTCGACGTTCGCCTCGTCAATCGGTTCGAGCGAGAGCAATTTGTTCTGCACGTCCTGTGCGAGCACCGGTCCCATGCCGCAGCCGGGCGCGGTCAAAGTCATTTTCACGTCGGCCTTGAAATTGTTTTCGCCGACGGGCGTGAGATGGCAATCGTAAATCAGGCCGAGGTCAACGATGTTGACGGGAATTTCCGGGTCGTAACACGTCTTGAGCGCGTCCCAGATTTGCTTTTCCAATTGCTCCTGCGTGACCGGGCCGGAGACCGCGCCGGAAATGGCCGTGGCGGGCGCGGATTTGATTTCGAGGCCGAGCGCGTCGGCGTCCTTGCCGTCAATGCGGAACATATTGCCGTTGACGATGACGGTGAACGCGCCGCCGAGCGATTGCGTGACGTAAGCCTGCCCGCCTTTTTGCAGCGTGACTTTCGTGCCGACGGGAACGACGGAGGCTTCCACGTCACGCGTCAAAATTTTTGGTTCGGATGGATTCATAAAATGCGGTTCAAAATTTAACTGCTTAACATCATCGCTGCAAACGCGCGTGAAATCAATTAAAGGATTAGCTTACAAGTTTGTTATATTCTTCATGCGTGCCAATCCAAACCCATTCAATGCTATTGCCGACTTTGTGTCCCAACGCTCGATAATGATCTCCAACGCGAATGGAAAAACGTTCGGCACGTCCGCCAAGTTTTTTGAAGTCAAGCGACGGGTGATGAGAATTGTCGCGCCAAAGCCGGTAATTTTTTACGGCCAGACGCTGAACAGGTTCAGGTAACTCTTGGTAGAGTTTCCAAAACCGGCGCGTGACTTTGGAAGTCATTCCTTATCGGAAGGCCAATCGTGAAGTTGGCCAGCCTCGCGTTCAGCCTCGGCTTCGGTGAAAAGAAAATCCAGTTTTCCCGATGCCGAATCGCGATCCATCTGTCGCGTCCATAGGGCGTGATAGCGCGCGCTGATCCACGAAGCGAGCCGGACAAATTCCGTCGGAGCGAGTTGCTCGGCAGCCTGTTCAATTTCTTCAACCGTGTTCATGGCAACAAACTAACTGATTCGCGGAATGGATTCAAGTCCGGCTCAATTCTGTTCCGACTCCGTCGTCACCGGCTTGGCTTCGCCTTTCAACGCCGCCATCACTGCGTGCCATGACAAAATCGCGCATTTCACGCGCGCCGGATATTTGTGGACGCCCGCAAACACGGCAAGCTTGCCGACATCGCCCAAAACTTTTCCGCTCGTCACCATTTCGTGAACCTGTCCGAACATTTTTTCCACGTCGGATTTCGTTTTGCCCTTCGCAAATTCCGTGAGCAACGACGCCGACGCCTTGGAAATGCAGCACCCCGAACCGGTGAAGCTGATGTCGGAAATTTTTTCGCCTTCCATCGCAAGGAACAATTTCAATTGGTCGCCGCAAATCGGATTGCGCCCTTGCGCGGAGCAGGTCGCCTGCGGCAGTTCGTGGAAATTGCGCGGCTTCTTGCAGTGGTCAAGAATGACCTGCTGATAAAGGTCGTTGATGTCGTCGAACATGATTCAATCTTGTTTTTATCCACAGATTACGCGGATTACACAGATTTCAAAAAATGCTTTCTGCGAAAATCTGCGACATCTGTGGTTAAAATTATTTCGCGGCTAAATGATGATTCGCTTCGAGCCGGTCCCAAACCAATTTATCCAATTCCTCGCGCACGGCAGCGCATTTCACGCGTTCAACAATCTCGCCGGCAAACGCATGGATCAACATCCGTCGCGCCGTGTCCTCGCCAATGCCGCGGGCGCGCAGATAAAAAATGCTTTCGTCGTTCAATTGTCCAATCGTTGCGCCGTGCGTGCATTTCACGTCGTCAGCGTAAATCTCCAATTGCGGCTTCGTGTCCGCCGTCGCGTCGTCGGAGAGCAGCAGATTTTTGTTCGTCTGCTTCGCATCGGTTTTTTGCGCGATGGGATGAACGTAAATGCGCCCGTGAAAAACGCCCTTCGATTTGTCGTCGAGGATGCCGTTGAAATACTCGTGGCTCGCGCAATGCGGCTGCGCGTGTTCGAC
>Ga0137403_10001735_pt1 | contig 27241 bp, 23 predicted proteins | sample CZOMad2_1_16fung_FD_122057 | JGI IMG/M metagenome (GOLD analysis project Ga0137403, IMG submission 122057) | Vadose zone soil fungal communities from Angelo Coast Range Reserve, California, USA - CZOMad2_1_16fungal (Hybrid Assembly) | ecosystem: Environmental > Terrestrial > Soil > Vadose zone... | reverse complement strand
TCAAATTCAGACGATAGGTGTTTCCGTCTTTCGCTTTGTAATGCAGGCGAATGCTTTTTGCTTTGATGGTGATGCCGCGCTCGCGCTCCAGGTCCATGGAGTCCAGCACTTGTTCGTGCATTTCGCGCTGCGACAATGCGCCGGTCATTTCGAGCAAGCGATCGGCAAGCGTGGATTTGCCGTGATCGATGTGCGCGATGATACAAAAATTGCGGATGAACTTTGGGTCCATTTACCTTATGACCGGCAGGGGCTCTCTTCTTGTGATGTCAGACGCAGCGCAGTTGACGCCGTGTAATCATTCAGTGTGCCACAAAGGGAGTGAGGCGGTCGACCGCCAGCGCCACCAAAAGAAAGCAAAAGATTTAACACAGAGTTCGCTGAGATAGAGCACAGAGGGCACGGAGAAGAAGCGAGTGGAATCGGCTAGAATGCGTTCGTTGAGAACGGGGGACTGAATTGAAGACTGCTGTGATTGCTATATTGTTGTTTCTGTGCGGTGCGCCCTGCTGGGCGCAGAAAAAGGCGGCGATTCCGGCGGCGCAGGTTGCTGAGGAGGTCCGGAATTATCGACTGAACAATGAAGACCGCATTATGCGTGAGCTGACGGAATTTCTGGCCATCCCTAATGTGGCCAGCGATACGGAAAATATTCAGAAGAATGCGGCGCACTTGGTGGAGATGCTGGAGGCGCGCGGAATCGAAACACATTTGCTGCCGATTTCCGGGCGCGGACCGGTTGTCTTTGGGAAGCTGAACGCGCCAGATGCCAAACGCACGGTCATTTTCTATGCGCACTATGACGGTCAGCCGGTTGACCCTGCCGCGTGGACGGACGGCAAGCCGTTCGAGCCGGTGCTGCGCAGCGATTCGATCGAGGCTGGCGGCAAGCGCATTCCGCTTCCGGAAAAGCGTCCCGGCGCGTACAACGACAATTGGCGAATTTATGCGCGCTCGGCCTCCGATGACAAGGGAGCGATTGTCGCGCTGCTGGCGGCACTCGATGCGTTGCGGGCGCAGCGGATTCCACTGGGCGTGAACCTGAAAGTGATCTTCGAAGGAGAAGAAGAAGCGGGTTCGACAAACCTGGAGCGCACGCTACAGCTACACAAGAATTTGCTGGGCGGAGACTTGCTCGCCATGGCGGACGGCCCGGTGCACCAGTCCGGTAGGCCGCTGGTATTCTTCGGCAATCGCGGGGATATCGGACTGGACATTACGGTGTATGGCCCGGTGCGCGCGTTGCACAGCGGACACTACGGGAATTGGGCGCCAAATCCTGCGATGGAGCTGTCGCGCTTGCTGGCATCGATGCGGGACGCGAACGGCCGCGTGTTAATCGACGGCTACTACGATGACATCGTGCCGCTGAGCGCGATTGAAAAAGAGGCACTGAGCAGAATGCCGGACAATGATGCGGAACTTGAGCGGGAACTGGGGATTGCCAAACCGGAAGGCGGGGGCAAAAAGTTAGTGGAATTGATCCACGAGCCGTCGCTTAACGTCCGGGGATTGCGCAGCGCGTACGTGGGCGATGGCGCGCAAAACGTGGTACCAGAGAAAGCGGAAGCGTCCATCGACGCCCGGCTGGTGAAAGGCGAGGATCCGCGCAAGAAATACGAGCAGATTGTCGCGTTTATCCGCAAGCAGGGATTTTACGTAATCGACAATGAGCCGACCATGGACGAGCGCCGCGAACACGCACGCATCGCCAAGATCGTGGATGAAGGCGGATATCGCGCTTCGCGCACGGCCATGGACTTGCCGGTCTCCAAAGCGCTGGTGCAAGTGGTGCAAGACGCTACCGGAGGAAATGCGGTGATTGCGCCGACGCTGGGCGGAAGCGTGCCGATGTACATATTCGAGGATTTGGGATTGCCATGGATTGGCGTGCCCATCGCGAATTACGACAATCATCAGCACAGTTCCGATGAGAATTTGCGGTTAGGGCAGTTTTGGCGGGGGATCGAGCAGTACGGCGCGATTCTGGCCGATTTGAATTGGTAACGGACGAAAAGAAGGCTGGCGCAGCATGCTGCGCCACTACAAGGGAACAGAGCAAACCCTGATGGCGTAGGCCTTGCTGAAGTGGGGCGCAGCAGTGCTGCGCCCCTACTTGGAATTCACAAATCCGCTAGAGGGCAAGGAAATTTTGCAGGAGTTGTTTGCCGGATTGGGTTAGCACCGACTCGGGGTGGAATTGCACGCCTTCGAGTTTGTGGCGACGGTGGCGGACACCCATTATCGTGCCGTCGTCGGTCTCGGCGGTGATGGTCAGCTCGCGGGGGAGCGATTTGCGCTCGACGATCAGGGAGTGGTAGCGGGTGGCGGTGAAGGGGTCGGCTAGTTTGCGGAAAATGTTTTTGCCGTCGTGGTGAATCTGGCTGGTCTTGCCGTGAAAAATCTTGGGAGCGCGAATGACTTTGCCGCCGAACGCCGCGCCGATGGCTTGATGGCCCAGGCATACGCCGAGGATCGGAAATTTTCCGGCCAGGCGGCGAATCAGGTCGATGCAAATCCCGGCGTCTTGCGGAGTACATGGACCCGGCGAAATTACGATGGATTCCGGCTTGCGCCGCGCAATTTCCTCGACGGAGATTTTGTCGTTGCGATGCACCTCGACATTGCAACCCAGCTCGCCAAGATACTGCGCCAGGTTGTAGGTAAACGAATCGTAGTTGTCGAGCAGCAGAACCATCTTGCTTCCTTCAGCGGCCGCGGTTCGCGGCTTCCAGCGCGGCCACGAGCGCCCGCGATTTGTTGACGCTTTCCTGATACTCGCCTTCAGGAGTGGAATCGGCGACGATTCCGCCTCCCGCTTGCACGTAGGCGACGCCATTTTTCACGACCATGGTGCGCAACGCGATGCAGGAATCCAGATTACCAGCAAAATCCATGTACAGCACGCCGCCGGCGTAAATGCCGCGACGGGTGCGCTCCAATTCTTCGATAATTTCCATGGCGCGGACTTTGGGCGCGCCGGAAACCGTGCCGGCGGGAAAGCAGGCCATAAGCGCGTCCAGGCAATCGACGTCTTCGCGCAAGCGCCCGCGCAGCGTGGAGACGATGTGCATGACGTGAGAAAAGCGCTCCACGGTCATGAGCTGTTCCACTTTGACGCTGCCGTAATCGCAAACGCGGCCGAGATCGTTGCGGCCGAGATCGACGAGCATGATGTGCTCGGCGCGTTCTTTTTCGCTGGCCAGCAATTCCTTTTCGAGGCGCTGATCTTCGGCTTCGTCTTTGCCGCGCGGCTGGGTCCCGGCGATGGGGCGATAGAAAACATCGCGACCTTGCACCTTCACCAGTCTTTCGGGCGAGCTGCCGACGACGGCGACGTCGTTCATTTGCAAATAGAAGAGATACGGAGAGGGATTGAGGGCGCGCAGCTCGCGATAGATTTCAAAGGGATGCGCTTTAGTCTTGGCAGAAAAGCGTTGGCTGAGCACGACCTGAAAAATGTCGCCGGCGCGAATGTACTGCTTGGCTTTGCGCACCGCGGCGTAATATTGCGCTGGTCGAACGTTCGAACGGACGCGGAGCTTGCCACTCTTCCCTCGCGATTCTTTGCGAGGCTGTTCGGCGGGAACGGGCTGTTCCAGAAGCTTGCGGGTGTGGCGAATCTCACTGACCGCGGCGTTGTATCTGGCTCGCAAAGTTCCACCGTTTCCCGCGGTATACACGTTGCGCACGATCCAGAGCCGATGCTGGACGTGATCGAAGGCGATCAGGCCGTGATAGAAAGCGAGCATGGCGTCGTACAGACCAATTTCGTCGCGCAGCCGCTTGGGCAAGCGTTCGATGAGGCGCACCATATCGTAGGAAAAATAACCGATGGCGCCAGCGACGAGCGGCGGAAGTCCGGGAACGCGAACGGGCTGAAAGCGCTCGATGCGTTCGCGCAGGAAGGAAACGGGGTCACGCTCTTCCCAGACAACACGATCGGGGCTTTCCATCACGCACGCACCGGCGTTGTAGCGAAAAACCTCTTCGGGATGTGCACCCGCAAAGGTATACCGTGCGATTTTTTCGCCGCCTTCGACGCTTTCGAGCAGAAAGGAGTAACGCGCGCCTTGCGCGATGCGCAGATATGCGCTCACCGGTGTCAGTAAGTCGGCGGGAAAAACGTCATAAACCGGAATGAGATTGCCCTGCTTAGCCAGGCGCTGAAATTCACGGAAATCCGGGCGAATCACGACGAACTCCGCCCGCGCTCCTCAGCACGCAAAGCCGCCAGGACTGCTCGCCGCATGGCGTTCTGCGGGGCCGGGCGCTTCATCCACATTTCCCATTGGGCAAACCCTTGCGCGAGAAACATCTCGACTCCGCTGACCGTGGCGATGCGCTTTTGCGCGGCGAGCTTCAAAAGTTGCGTCCTCTCTGGACGGTAAATGAGGTCCATGACAATCCGACAGTGTAACTCGGCGCCCGCCAAGGGCGAAATTGCGGTCTGCGGATACATGCCAACCGGAGTGGCGTTGAGAATGGCGTCGAAAGATTTTGTGCGTAGAGCGCGGCGAGGGACGATCTCTCCGCCAACGACGCGGGCCAGTTCGCGCGCGGCAACTTCGCGGCGAGCACAAATGTAGACTCCGGCGCCGGCACGAGAAAGCGCGAAGGCGGCGGCGCGGGCTGAGCCGCCGGCACCGAGGATCAGCACGCGGCTTTTCGGCAGCGCGAGTTTCTTTTCGAGGGCGCGCAAGACGCCGACGTAATCCGTATTGCAGCCGTACAGGGAGCCATTGCGGCGCACGACGACCGTATTCACGGCGCCGATATCGGCGGAGAGGCTGTCGCAATCCTGCAGATGGCGCATGATGCTTTGCTTGTGCGGCAAGGTGACGCTGAAGCCGCGCAAGCCAAAGTCCGGCGCGGCCTTCAGAAAATCGCGCAAATTCTCAACCAGGAAAGGCAGGTACACAGCGTTGATTTTCTGGGCGACAAAAGCGGTGTTGTGCAGGAGCGGAGAAAGAGAGTGCGCGATGGGATCGCCGATCACGCCGAAGACTTGCGTCCGGCGGTTTAAGGCGTGGGCACGATAGAGGTGCTTCATTTCTTGCAAGGAAACCTGCCCAGGCGCGGTCGACGCGGCTACGGGCGCATATGCCAGGGCGCTACCTTCGCGCAGGGCCAGCAATCTCGCCGGCAGGCCCACTTCGCCCATGGGCACGGCGACACAATTCGGGAGCTTTGCAGCGTGTCGGAGAAGCCGCACGCTATCTGAGAGTGTGCGCGCCGCGCCAGCGACCTTAATGGCGTCGGCGTCGGCCAACGAGCGCCGCGCGTTTAGAGAAGCGTTGAGCGGAGGCATGCCGTCGAAATCGTGGACCGAGAGCAGAATGCGCCGCGGCAGAGAATATTTGCGGATCGACTTTGTGGGGAGCTTGCGCAAGGTCTCGATCTCAAGATCGCACCACAGGCATCCTGCTTCGCGAGCTTGCGCCAGCCAATAGAGTTCGTCCTGGACACTATCGGCGAACAAGCCGCCGCCCTCGCGACGCCGACAGGTAGCGACGATTACGGCTCGCCTCGGGCGGTTGCGCCGCAGCCATGCAAGAAGGCGCCGGCGTTCGGAATCGCTTTTCAGCCAATCCAGGCGCAGTTCGACGGTGGGCGTTTCGCGCCACGCATGGAGCAGTTGGGTGGACATCTCGCGTGCTGTCGAGGCCGCCACCACGGCACAGATGCGCCCGATACCTTTGCCAAATAGATTCATACCCAATCCGACCTGCCGAGGCGGCTGCCCACAAGTTTAGCGGCAAATTATTGAAAACAGGCCTTGTAGCATGCCGTATCAAAAGTGTAAAGCGTGCACGGCCAATTTGTTGACGCCCGCCGGGGTGCTTGCTACTTTGACTTAGGAATCTCTTTCGCACGGCCCTCAGGGCGTGATTTCAAGGAGCATTTTCGATGCGCGCTAATTTAGCTGCGTTGTGCCTGGCTGCTGTCTTTGCGGGCGCGGGTGTTTGCTATGGGCAGTCGGCCCCGCCGCCTGGGGGATCCACTGTGCAACCCTCCTTCACGGAGGTCTATTGCTCGGGTTTTGTGAAGGATACGAAGCTGCCCGACGATTTGTACGTGATTTCCGGTGAGCAGCCGGGCTACAAAATCATCTGGGCGCAGGGCGAAAATGTGTACATCAATCGAGGCAGCGACAACGGAGTAAGAGTTGGCGACCGCTTCATGGTTGTGCGGCAAACGGAAGATCCATATCACGTGGAATGGTTCAAGGGGCAATTCAAGATTGCGAAAGCGATGGGCAACCTGTACGCCGACATCGGACACTTGCGAGTGCTGAACGTGCAGCCGAAAACGTCGGTGGCAGAAGTTTCTTTTTCCTGCGCCGATATGATCCGAGGCGACATCGTACGGCCATTTGAAGAGCGCTCGGCGCCTCCCTACAAAGAGATCGGCCCCTTCGATCACTTTGCCCCGGTGAGCGGGAAGCCGGTCGGCACGGTGGTGACTTCGCCAACCTTTCAGCAGAGTCAGGGCCAAGGGTCAACGATGTACGTAAACCTGGGAGCGGCCCAAGGCGTGAAAGTCGGCGATTACATGCGCATTTTCCGTTATCAGGGCAAGATGATTGAAGTGGCCCCGCAGCCCAAGGGCTATGTATATCAACTTTACGGGTACGGGAGCACGCCGACGCGGTATGAATGGAAGGATTTGCCGCGCGAAGTGCTCGGCGAGGGGATTGTATTAAATGCCAGCCGCAATGCGGCCACGGTTTATGTGACCTTTAGCTCCGCGGACATCTACACAGGGGACAACGTAGAAATCGAGTAGCAAGCAAAGATCGGCAGGTTTCAAGCCCGCTAGCTAAATGCTTGCGGGCTTTTTTTTGTAAGGGCCCCATCCGGGCTGGAAGCTGGTTGTAAGTTAATTTCAGGGTTGCGATGACGCGGCGCTGAAAAAGATCTCGCAGATGAACCCGAAAAGGTTGGCTTCAGGATCGCGCCACGCTTCCGCGGGCAGCTCCGCTTTGCGGCAGGTTTCGGCCAGGAATTGCGCGGCGGTCAGGTGGTGATTGACCGCAACTTGGGGAAGCAGCAGACCCCGATGGGTTCCTTGCACAATAAGCAGGCCGTGGCTGCCGATTTCGATTTCTTCGGGACGAATGGGACGCGGTGTAGAGAGTAATGATATTTCGATTTGAAGACGGCTCAACTCGTGTGAGCGCATAGCCGGGAAGCGCGGATCTCGCATGGCCGCGCCAGTTGCGCACCGCACCACACTGTCGCCAAGAGAGTGCTCGGGCTCAACTACGCCGACGCAACCGCGCAGGCGCTCGCCAATATGAAGAGTGACGAACACGCCGCGCTGCTCGGAGAAAATGCCGTCCGTAGGAATAGCTTCCAACACCTGGCCGTGGGACACCGCTTCGGTTATCGCCAAGCGGGCCAAACGCAGCAGGGACTGCCGGTCAGTGTCAGAGAGGGACCGCATCTCCAGCTTTTTTGCGGGCTTCGAGCATGCGCAATTTGCGGCGCTGCTTGATGCGGTCGTCGACATGGCCCCAGAAACGGAGAAAATATTGCGCGGCGGAGACCAGCGCGCTGATAACCACGAGCCAGAGCAGGAACAGCGCTAGCGGATTAAGGGAGGGACGCCGCGCTCCTGCGATCAGCACAGCCACAGCGCAAACCTGTAACACCATTTTAGTCTTGCCGAGCGCCGAGGCTTCGATGGTGAAGCCTTCGGCGGAGGCGATATTGCGCAGGCCAAGGACGGTGAATTCGCGTCCGATGATGATGACCACCATCCAGGCGGGAACCAAGTGCATGTCCACGAGCGAAACGAAGGCGGCGGAGATAAGAAGTTTGTCCGCGATGGGATCAAGAAGAATGCCGAGCGTGGTGACTTGCAAACGACGGCGCGCGAAGTAGCCGTCGGCCCAGTCGGTGGCGGCGGCAAGCAACAAAATGGCTACGCCGAAAACTTCAAAGGGCATGGGCACGCCCCAGAGTTCGACGTTCGGGCTGCGGGTGAGAAGAACGACAATGAGAACGGGAACAAAGAAAATACGCAGCAACGTAAGTGTATTCGGAAGATTCATCAAAGCTTAGCGGCAGAAACGCCACGATTTTCGGTCAATAGCGGGCCGCGCTTCACTATAGACTTGGCTGGAGTGGGCGTCAACGGTCCGAAAATCACTGGAGAAGGGCGGGATCTGGATACTCTCTGATTAATAGGAGTACGGGCCAGGAAACGGTGGAGAGGGCGATTGGTTACAAACAACATGCTGCAAACCTGTGCAAATGTTGGGATTGCCGCTCATTTGCGGGCGAGGGCGGCCGGGAATCACTTCGAGTAAGTACCTATCTTAAGTTACGGTAAATAAAGCGGTTAAAGCGCAAAGGTCACAAAATGGCCGCAATTTCTTTATATGCTTGGAAACGGCACATTTTACAGGACTTCCAGTTTCCACAGAGATTTCCACAGCAGACGAGCGCGCTCAAAGCCCAGTAATCGACGGCGCGAAGCTGAAAGGCTGTACCTAAAAGGGACCAGCGAGCGGTTTTAACTCCCAAGTTACCCCATGAGATTGCCTGGACGATCAGATTGCTCGTGGGCCGCGCAAAATTCGCGCTGGGAGAAACAAAATTGCCGCGAGCAAGGCAAATACGCCATGCACGGCGATGCCGAGGATGCGAAACGGCAGCGTAATCAGCCAGACGATCGGAAATAGTACGATGGCCAGTAGAGCCAGAGGCCAGCAAATGATAAATAAAATACACCAGAGGAAAAACGCGGCCATGTTGGACCTCCTAACCTAATTACGCACGCGAGACTCGAGAAGTTCCACCGGCAGCATACTGACTCAGACGCAAGCGCTTGGCAATGGACGCGGGAACCTCGGCATCCATGGTCATATGCGAATCTTCCACGGCGGAATGCAGCACGCGGCCCAATGCGTGAATAAGAGCGAGCGTGCGGCCCTCCGCGAGCGGCAAACGCAACGATAGGCTGACGACTGGGTCGACGGGAAGCGCCACATCCATGCGTCGGAGCAGCTCGTCCATACCCTCTCCGGTCATCCCAGAGACTAGCACGGGCCCGTTTTCGCGAGCGCGGGCCAAAGTGCTGTCTAAATTTTCGCGTTGCTCGGGACTGAGCAAGTCCACCTTGTTCAAGACGCGCAGCTTGGGGCGGTCCGCAACGCCAAGCTCCTGCAAAATTTTGTCCACCTCTTCGTCAAGCTCATCATGTTGCGGATTGGATACGTCGCTGACGTGGAGAATCAGCGCAGCCTCCTGCACTTCTTCCAATGTTGCGCGAAAAGCGGTCAACAAACCCTTGGGCAGATCGCGAATGAAGCCGACCGTGTCTGAAACCAGGACGCGCCGGTGGGAGGGAAGGCGAATGGCGCGAATGGTGGGGTCGAGCGTAGCGAACATGCGCGAGGAAACGAGCACTTCGGCCCGGCTGAGAGCGTTGAACAATGTGGATTTGCCGGCGTTGGTATATCCGACCAGCGCGATAGTGCCGAGCGGAACGGCGTTGCGCGCCTCGCGGCGCAGCGCGCGTTGCTTGCGCACATCTTCGATGCTGGCTTGAATTTTGCTGACCCGATCGCGGATGCGGCGGCGATCAGTCTCTAGTTTCTTTTCGCCAGGTCCGCGTACGCCGATACGCCCAGCGCCTCCGCCTGCGCCACCTGCACCGCCACCGCCGCTTTTGCCGCCCAGGCGGGACATCGACGTGCCGCGTCCGGTCAGGCGAGGCAAAAGATAATTTAATTGAGCCAGCTCGACTTGCAGTTGACCTTCGCGGCTGCGAGCGTGCCGGGCAAAAATGTCCAGAATCAGTTGCGTGCGGTCGATTACACGGCGGTCGGTCGCCTCTTCGATGTTTCGCTGCTGCACCGGCGAGAGATTGCCGTCGAAAATGATCAGCGGCGCTTTGTGCGCAGTGGCTTCCGCGCGAATCTCGTCCAGCTTCCCACGACCCACGAGTGTGGCGGGGTCGGCAGACTCGCGTACCTGGTACATGGTGCCCGCGACCTCGGCACCGGCGCTACGCGCCAGCTCAACCAATTCGGCGAGTGATTCGCGGCCTTGTTCTCCCGCGGGCATGCCCGGGATGCGCCGCGCGCGCTTCCACGTCACGCCGACGAGGAATGCGCGCTCCGAGGCCGAAGTTACGTGCTGAGTCTTCATGCTTGAAAGAGAGGAAGCGTCATAGTGCGGAGTGGTCGATTCTTGCTAAGGCAGACATCGTGCGCGGCGGGTGAGGACCCAGGAGTGATTATACTCCCGTTGCTTCCACTCCGCGAGCCGGAATGACGCCCTGCTCGCGCAACCAATTCAGAGCGTCTCGTTGCAGGGGCGTGTCGTCACCAAATCCTGCGAACCAGTGCACCGCAGGTTCCCGGCGAAACCAAGTGAGCTGGCGCTTGGCGTAGCGGCGAGTAGATTGCTGAATCGCGGCGATTGCATCGTCCATTGTGCTGCGGCCTTGCAGGGCCGCACGCAATTCGCGGTAGCCGATAAAATCGAATGGCTTGGCGTTTGCGGGCAGGCCAGCTTCGAGCAAAGAACGGACCTCCGCTAGCCATCCGCGTTCGAGCATTGCGCCCGTGCGTGCATGGATCCGCGCGTAGAGAGCTGTGCGGTCGGGCGCCAGCCCGATCTTGAGCACGCGCCAACCCTGCAAGGGCGCGCGCCCACTTCGATGCAGTTCGGTGAGCGGCTTTTTGGTGATGAGGCAGACCTCGATGGCGCGAATGAGCTTTTGCTCGTCGGCGGCGGAAATTTTCTGCGCGGCTTGCGCGTCGAGGCGGCGCAATATGCGATGTAAGTGCCCCGGGCCATGCTCGCGGGCGCTGAGCCGCAAGCGTTCGCGAAGCTCTTCCGAACGCTGCGGTACGTCGGCCAACCCGTCAAGCAGCGCGCGTAAATAAAGGCCGGTGCCCACGGTGAAAATCGGGAGGCGCCCGCGCCGCCGTAGATCGGCAAGAACAGCAAGCGCCGTCTGACGATAGCCTCCTGCGGTCGCTGCCTCTTCCGGGCCGAGCACGTCAATCAAGTGATGAGGAATTTCCCGCCGCTCGCCTACTGTGGGTTTAGCCGTGCCGATGTCAAAACCGCGATACAGTTGCGTGGAATCGCAAGCGACCACTTCGCCGCCGAGTTGCTCCGCCAGCCAAACACCCAGCGATGATTTTCCCGAAGCCGTGGGACCGATAACGGCAACGAGCGGCGGAGTCGGGTGTTCTAAGTTCATCGAAAATCGGAGATCATCGAAAAAGAAGATGACGCGCGCGGACGAGCAGAAATATGAGCACAAATAAAGCCAAGAGAATGCTGCCCAACACTTGTTGACGCGCAGGTCTCACTAGTGAGCGTTATCTGGCTGCAAATTATAGTAGTACGTAAATCGCAGCTCAATGTACGGTCCGCTGAAGGCCGGCGGCAATGGTTCAAAGGGGTTGGAGGCGCGAATAGAGGAGATCGCCGCGCGATCCAGCGGCTCTTTGCCAGAGCCAAATACTGTTACAGGTTCGCCGTCCGGCACGCCGCCATTTTTCAGAATTCTGAATTGGAGCGACACCACGCCTTTGTCGCCCAACTCCACCGACGCCGGCATCACCGCAAACCAATTGCGCTTCACGCTCTGATACACACGGGCAAGGTAATCGTTGAAATCGACACCTTCGTTTGGCGTGAGCATTTCAATGCCGGCACCGACACTGCCCCGCCCTCCACCTCCCGGCGCGGGACGAGTGGGTATTTGTCCACCGCCTATAGGACGCGGTGCATTCATCTTCGCGGAATCGCGGATGGAATCCTGAATCGCGCGACCGGGTGAATTCCTCGGAATCAGCAAACTGTTCGCCTTCGGCTGCTCATCAGGCGTTTCGAGCTTCAAGGGCTGCTTGGGCGCATCCGTTTTAGGTGCCGGCGTGGTGGTGTCGGGTGGTGGTTGCGTGACGTTGGGTTTCGGGACCGGCGCGCTCGGCAACTCTTTCACGATGCGCTCTGGCTCCTTGGGAGCAGGCGTCGGCGCGGGTTGCGGAGTTGGGGGCGCGACCTTGCGAAGTATCCGCGGATCTACTTTCATTGCTGGGGGTGGAGGTTCGCGGCGCGGCGTGGGGCGTGGCGTCTCAAAAGCGCCTGGCGGCAGGAGGAGGGTCATCTGCCTGCGCGCGAGGTCCAGGTCCTCCTGCGATTTGGGGCGTGGCGGAAAAACTTTTGGCTCCACGATAATGGCTAAAATCAGCAGCACGTGAATAACTACCGACGAAATATTTCTGGCCAGGTCGGATTTGGCGCGCTCGTCGGTCCGCTCTTTGGTGAGAAGGTTGACCTCACCGGTCATGAAAATATCGGGTTCGACGATCTCGGCGGGAAGGATATTCTCCGAGGGAGCGATGATTTCCGGTGGCGCCGCCCCCTGCGGAACGGTGACGCGCTCATCGAGGTCCGTCGGTTGCAGCGGCAAGTGGCTAGGCTCTTCGAAGGCGAAATCTTCACGTCTGATGCCGCGCGGAACTACCGTGCGTGCGGCAATGGATTCGAGCGGCAATGAAGACGGAATGTTGGTGCGCCCATCCAACGGAACGATGGGCAGCATCGCTGGGACTAGCGTGCGTTCATCCAGCGTGGAGGGGCGTCGCCGCGTGGTCGGAGCGTCCGCGGCAGGCGGACGGGCATCGAAGGGAACCAGGAACCGAGGGATCATTTTTCTGTTTTCTGTGCTGCGGCGAACGCTACGAGTTGGACGCGCTCTCCGTGCTCCTGGATGCTTGCCATTACGCGCGCGGCAAGTTCGAGGGCTGCGCGGCCGGCGGCGCCATTGACGCGCGGCTCCGTGTGCGTGCGTACTGCTTCTACAAAGGATTCCAGCTCCGCATGCAACGGCTCAACCGCCGGCGCCGGGAGTTTTTCGTACCCGAACTCGGGCTGTGGTCCCGCCTTTTTCGCGGTGACACGCAAAGCGTCGCGACGCGCGTAATCGAGCGAAATGTACTCGTGCCGTTGAAAAAAACGTACCTTGCGTACACGCTCGGTGGAAACGCGGCTTGCGGTTACGTTGGCCACCGCGCCTCCCGCGAATTCCAGGCGGGCGTGGGCGATGTCCACTTTGTCCGTGAGCACCGGAATTCCGACCGCCTTTACTTCCGTAACCGGCTGCTTCACGAGCGCCAGCAAGATGTCCAGATCGTGAATCATCAGGTCGTAAATTACGTCCACGTCGAGACTGCGCGGCGTGAACACTCCCAGCCTGTGCACCTCGAAGAAAAGCGGATGATTCAGGATGGGCTCGACGGCCAGCACCGCGGGGTTGAATCGCTCTACATGGCCGACTTGCAGCACACGTTGATGGCGCCGCGCTGCCGCTATTAAGGCGTCGGCTTCGGCAAGGCTTTTTGCCATGGGCTTTTCGACAATAACGTCGAGGCCCATTTCCATCAGCCTGCAGCCAATCGTTGCATGCTCAGCGGTGGGAACCGCCACGCTGGCCGCATCGGCTCGGCCGGCCAATTCATCGAGCGAAGCGAATGCGTGCGTACGGAATTCGGCGGCAGCAGCCTGTGCGCGCTCGCTGTCTTTGTCGTACACGCCGACTAACTCGGCGTTGTGAATTTCGCGGTACACCCGAGCGTGATTGCGCCCGAATTCGCCCGTTCCGACCACGGCGACGCGAACCTTTCCCGCTTGCGTCACCGCCGTCATTCCCTCTTCATTCCCACCGCAACCTCTTTTAGTTCCGCAGCCGGCGCCGGGGCAACGGCTTGAATGGCAATTCCCGCCGCATCCGCTAACTCGATCAGTTTTGTGCGATCAAACAGCAAGGTACGCCCGGCGTCCACCGCCAAAGCCGTGGCGTTTGCGTTCTTCATGTGTTCGATGGTGGGCAGACCAATCACGGGTACATCGAAGCGCATGTCTTGCCCTGGCTTGCTGACTTTCACTACCACGAGTGGCTTGCCGCCCGCGATTCGTGCTGCGCGCGCAATCGTTTCGTCCGTACCCTCCATGGCCTCGACGGACACGCAGGCGCGATCGGAAATCACTACGGTTTGCCCGATGTCCATGCCGGAAATTTGCCGCGCAACGCCAAGGCCGTAGGAAATGTCGTTGGCCTCGCGTGCATCTGGAACGCGCCGCGTTAGAACCCCAGGCTCCGGCACCAACGGCTTCAGAAAAAGCGTCGAATCTACCAGTCGTATCCCTTCATCTTCCAAGACGTGCGCAACCGCGCCGATCAACGCATCCGTGTTTTTTCGTGGCAAAGCTAGCAGCAGCTTGGCCAATTTCCAGTCCGGTCGGATGGCGCTGAAAATTTTGTTGTGCTTCACTTGCCCGGCCATCACGGCTTGCGTCACGCCTTCCTGGTGCATCAAGTCGATCGCTTTGCTCAATTCCCCGAGGCTCACCCAGTGCAGCCGTTTCGCCAAACGTTCCAGTTCCGGCGCCGCTTCTTCTTTCAGCGCGATCACCGCCATCTCAATGCCCTGGCTCCGCGCCCCTTCGAGGACAAGAAATGGAAATCGCCCGTTGCCCGCGATCAGGCCCCATCCCGTCGTGTTGGTCTCCGCGTTAGCCATAGATGCGTTTTGACTTCGACCTACTTCGTCGATCTATTTCACAACCCCGCGTTCCGCCGTCTCGATGAAGCGGATCAGTTCTTGCACGTCTTCAAAATCGCCAAGCGATTCGCGCATTTTCGCGAGCGCCTGTGTGGTATTCATCTTCGAGCGCAGCAGCAATCGAAACGCGCGCCCCAGAGCCTTGAGCCGCTCCTCGGAAAATCCTTTTCGTTCCAGTCCGATGGTATTGACGCCGTAGCTCTTCGTTTCGCGCTCCGTCACCACGCGCGAAAACGGCGGCACATCTTGCGTAATTACCGTGGACGCGCCGATATACGCATAGCGCCCGACGCGGCAAAATTGATGCACCGGCGACTGAAAGCCGATGGTCGCATAGTCTTCCACGGTCACATGCCCAGCCAGCGTGGCGCCATTCACAAACAATGTGTGGTCGCCAACGTGAGAATCATGTCCCACGTGCGACGAGGCCAGAAACAAGCTGCCGCTGCCAATCGTCGTTTTCCCGCCGCCACCCACCGTTCCGCGCGTGATGGTCACGTATTCGCGAAATGTGTTGCCATCTCCGACCACCAGCTCCGTCCGCTCGCCCTTAAAGCGCAGGTCCTGAGGATCGCCGCCTACTACGCAAAACGGATAAAAAATATTATTGCGCCCGATCTTGGAAGGCCCCAGCACCATGGCATGCTCATGCAGCACGCATCCTTCACCCAGCTCAACGTGCTCGCCAATCACCGCGTACGCTCCAACGCGAACACCCGCGGCGACTTTCGCGCCAGGCGCGACGATAGCTTGCTCATGAACCTGCGACGGACTCATTTCGCGGATACTTCCACTTTAGCAGCAGCGGGAACGCGATCCACCATCTTGCACATCAGCGTAGCCTCAGCGGCGAGCTGGCCATCCACAGTGGCGCGCCCTTCCAGCTTGCAAAAATCTCCGCGCCAGGAAATCACTTTCATCTCCACCCGCAATTGATCGCCGGGAACCACGGGACGCCGGAATCGCGCTCCATCCACGGCGACAAAGTACAAGAGCTTGCTCTCGCGGTCCGGCACTTCCTGCAGCAAGAGCAATCCGCCGGTTTGGGCCATCGACTCGATGATTAGGACGCCGGGCATAATCGGCTGGCCGGGAAAATGCCCCTGAAAGTGTGATTCGTTGATGGTCACATTCTTGATGCCGACCACCCGCTTGAGCCGCTCCATCTCCACGATGGCATCCACAAACAAAAACGGATAGCGGTGCGGCAGAATTTTCTGTATTTCGTTGACGTCCAGTATCATCGCTGCTCCCGTAGCCGCGCACACCTGCGGCCCCCTGCCTTCCCCGGCAAACCTATAATTATATGCGAAGCCCGGCGGTTACCCACGATTCTTTGCGCCGCCAGCATGGCGCTGTTAGCATGTCCTGCGCAATGACCGAGTCGAACTTGCCCGCCGCCCTCTTGCACCTGCTCGAGCCTCGTTTGCCGCAAATGCTTTCCCTGTTGCGGACGTTCGTGGTGGCCGAGTCGCCCAGCCTGGAGAAATCACCGGCCGACCGCTGCTGCAGCATCCTTGCGGAAGAGTGGCGCAAACATGGCACGCGGGTCCAGCGAATCGCCCAGAAGCATCGCGGCGATCATCTGCGAGTCACGTGGCAGCCGCACAAGTCGCGGTCCGCGGGACAACTCCTGGTCCTGGGCCACTATGACACGGTGTACGCCACCGGGACGCTCGCGAAAATGCCATTTCGCGTTTCCGGCGGCAAAGCGTACGGTCCCGGCACCTTCGACATGAAAGCCGGCATCGTGCAGGCGCTCTTCGCGCTTGACGCATTGCGGCAAAGCGCAGCACCGCTTCGCAAACAGATCGTCTTTCTCTGGACCTCCGATGAAGAGATCGGCAGCGAGTCCTCGCGCAACCTGATCGAAGTCGAAGCGCGCCGCAGTGACGCCGTTTTTGTGCTGGAGCCATCGCTCGGCCCGCGCGGCTTGCTGAAAACTGCGCGCAAAGGGGTCGGCGAAGCAGAGATTATCGTGCACGGTCGCGCGTCGCATGCCGGACTTGCGCCGCAAGATGGTGTCAACGCGGTCCACGAACTCGCGCAGCAAATCACCCGCCTACAAAAATGGAACGATTCGCGCCGTGGCATCAGCGTGAACGCTGACATGATTGAGGGCGGCACGCGCGTCAATGTAATCGCCGAGCGCGCCCGCGCAGTGATCGATCTGCGCGCTCTGCGCCTCGCTGACATGCACAGCCTTGAGAAACGCTTACACGCGTTGCGGCCCATCACCCGCGGAGCACGCCTGGAAATTCGCGGCGGCTTCAATCGCGCTCCCATGGAACGCAAAGTCAGCGCCGCGCTTTTCGTCCGCGCGAAATCATTGGCGGCGCAAATGGCTCTGTCGATCGGAGAGTGTGTAGCAGGCGGGGGCTCAGACGGAAATCTCACCGCGGCCCTCGGCATCCCCACGCTCGACGGCTTGGGAGCTGTGGGCGATGGCGCGCACTCCACGAGCGAACATGTGATTGTGAAAACGATGCCGGAACGCGCCGCACTGCTCGCCGCACTGCTGGCGACAAGCTAACCAACGATACATTCCTGCAAAAAGCTAATTCCCGTAAGTCTTGCGCAGGTACTGCGCGGTCGATTGCATCAAGTCGTCGTAGTTGCTGTGCAACACTTCGCGCACCGCGGATTCCGCCGTGCTTCCCCCACCCAGCCGATCCAGAATGCGATCCACGTCACTCATTCCATCGACTTGTATGATGTACTCCACATTCGCCAGCGCCCACGCATACGCATACGCCGCAAGTTCATTGGGTAAACGCATCCACGGTCCCTGCAGGTCCGCGAGCGGCATTGCTTGCTTCGCGTCATACACTCGCAACAGTAGGCTAGCGCTCGCACCGCTGCGCTTTCCCTCCATCCATTGCGCGATTCCTTCCTGCATCCAAGTCGGTGCGTTGGCGCGCGTCTTTTGCCGCACAAAGCTGTGCGTCAATTCATGCTTCAACACCCGCGACAATTCCGGCGTAAGCTGCGTCAGCCCTTGCACCGGCACGCGAATCCGGCCGTCATTCAAAGCTCCCACCCAGCCGGGCGCGCTGGTGATATCGGCGAAGGCCTGCTGCGTATACAAAATGACGCCGATCGGTTCGGGCGGCGTGTAATTCAATTCCGACTCGATGGCGGCAAAATGCGTTTCCAGAGCGCGAAGCACTTCGTGCGCCAGGCCGGGCTCCGCCTCACCGCTGTAGCGCAACGTAAAGTGGCTGCTCTCGTTCTCGCGATAATTTTCTTCCTCTCGTTTGTCGCGTAGCGCCTTGTCGAGCGCCGCTTGTACTTCGGAATCCGGCCGCAGCGCCAACGAACGTTGCCATTCCGCCACCGCCTGGTTCAGCTTGTTCATGCCGTAATACGCCCAGCCGGCCAACTTGGATATATCAGGATTGTTTGGAGCGACCCGTTGCGCGCGCTCCAGATACTCGAGCCCTTGCTTGTTTTCGCTGCGCCGCAGGTGCAAGTAAGCGACATTGAGCAGGATTCCCGCGTCGTCGGGCGCATAGGTAAGCGCCGTGCGTTCGTCGTTGAGCGCGCGCTCCATGTCGCCTCGCGATAGTTCGAACTGCGCCACCGCGTGGTATGCCAGAGCCGCTTTGTGACTTGCGCCTGGTGCGCCGGATTGCGCTTCGCTGGCCATCGCGGCCAGGAAATCGCGGTCTATGATGCCATCGTGCACCGCGCCGCTTTCCACCGCGGCGTTCGCGCCGGATGCTTCGACGCTGGGCGGCGTAATAGCCAGGTTGGCCGCTCCCGCGGAAGGGGAAGCCGGCATCTGCCCCGGTCCGCCCTTTTCGATATGATCGACGATCGATTTCGGCAGAGCCAGCTCGCCCGCGGGTGTCAGGTAGCGAACCTTGTCGCCTTCCACCGCCACACTGAGCGCAACGATACGCCGGCCATTTTTCAAGACAATGGTGTCCGCGCGCGCCTCTTTGCAGACCAGCAGAGACAAAATAACGGCAAGCAGAAGGTAAAGCCGCATCCATCTATTTTAGGCTCCCTCATGTACCCTCGCCACACCGCTCCTTGTACCGCCATGCCGAAAGTGACTACACTCAGGCATGCGGTTCCGGGTGATGTCCCTCGGGCTCCTCTGTTTCCTGGCCACTGGTGTGTGCGCGGCCGAAAAATCCGTCCGTGAAGCCTACGACCAACTGAATGCGCTTCGCGTGGATCCCGCTACGCTCTACGAAATTGAGCCGGCCAATCGGATTGAGCTGCGTCGCGGAGACGTGCGGTTCTCTTTCGAACAAGGCAAGCTCGCTTTTCTGCAATTGTTCGAGGGCCGTCTTACCGGCGCCGTGTTTCTTGGCCGCGGCCACATCCTCACCGCCCCGCGCGATCCTGTCGAAAAGCAGCAGATGGCTCACTTTCTGGGCGCGCCGGTTCTGGATCAAGACTTTAGTTCGGCTTGTCTACGCTTTACGGATGCCACCGCCGCCGACCTGCTCCGGCAGCTTCGTGAAGCCGGCATATCGCCGCAGCCAGATTCCGCTTTTGCCGCCCGCTGGGACCCGCTCCTGGCCAAGTTGAATCCGAGTCAAGCTCTTCGCGTGCTCTTCGATTCCCTTTCGCAGACTCCCAAGCCCTATTTCTACGGCGCCATCGACGGTGTTACCACCGGCCCTTTCGACGTGGTTCTGGACCCGCTGCGCCGCGAGTCTCTCCTCCTCGGCCAGACCAAAATGAACGCGGACCGGACCTTCTACGACGTATGGGCCTCTTACAAGCCGGCTGACATTTCCGCTCCCGCCGTTGCTTTGCACGCTTTGCGCTACTCGATTGACACTTCCATCCTGGTCAACAATTCACTCGAAGGCAAAACGGAAGTGCGTTTTCGTGCCGAAACCGGCGGCGAACGCGTGCTCACCTTGCAGCTCTCGCACCTGCTGAATATCGATGAGGTGACGGATGAGCGCGGCGAAGCACTCACCTATTTTCAAAATGAAGGGATGACCTTGCGGGAGCGCAGCACGCACGGCAACGACTTTCTCTACGTCGTGCTGCCGTCGGCGCCCACCCGTGGCGCCGAGTTTTCCTTGCGCTTCCGCTATCGCGGAAATGTGATTGAGGACGCCGGAAATGGCGTGCTGTACGTCGGCGCGCGCGAAAGCTGGTATCCGCATTTCGGCGATGGCGCCGACTTCGCCGATTACGACTTGACCATGCACTGGCCGCGACGGCTTCGCCTGGTCGCCACCGGCGCCAAACTCGACGAGCGCGAAGACGGCGACTTCCGCGTCGGCCATTGGCGCACAGGAAAGCCCGCGTCCGTCGCTGGCTTCAATTTAGGCGACTACGCATTCGCATCACTCGCTGCCGAAGGCCATTCTGTGGAGGTTTACGCCAACCGCGGTCTGGAGCAAGCCCTCAATAATCGCCTCGGCGCTTCCGCCTTTGATATGCCGCGCCGGCCTGCGCCCTTTAGCGCCGAGGGCCAGGCGGGCGGAAACTTAATGCAACCTTTCGCCATTGCCCCGCCCAGCCCAGCCGATGCTCTGAAGCAACTCGGTCGGGATATCGACTCCTCCATTCGTTTCTACGAAAAGTTAAGCGGACCTTTTCCCTTCCAAAAGCTCGGCGTTTCGCAAATTCCCGGAGCCTTCGGCCAAGGCTGGCCGGGATTGCTGTACATCTCCACGTTTTCTTTTCTCCCGCCGGCGGCCCAGCAGCGTGCCGGACTTTCAGAACGCGGCCAGGAGCATTTCACCGAACTCGTCCCCTTTCACGAAGTGGCGCACCAGTGGTGGGGCAATCTTGTTGGATGGAGCGTTTATCGCGATCAGTGGATTGACGAAGCTCTCGCCAACTATCTCGCCCTGCTATTCGCCGATAGCCAGAAGAATGCGAATCACTCTCTGCGCGTCTGGTTGGCTCGCTACCGCCAGCGGCTGGTCGAAAAATTCCCGAACGCGGAGCAGCCGGCTGCGGACATTGGCGCTCTCGACCTGGGCAACCGGCTGAACTCTTCGAAATCGCCGGAAGGCTTCGAGCAAATCATTTACGGCAAAGGCTCCTGGGTAATTCACATGGTGCGCGAGATGCTGCGCCAGCCGGGAACGAAAGATCCCGACGCCCGTTTTGTCGCGCTGCTCCACACCCTGGCAAGCAAGTATGCCTATCGCGCTCTTTCCAGCGCGGATCTGCAGCGCGAAATCGAAGCGGTGATGACGCCCGCCATGGACCTTGACGGCGGCCGCTCCATGGAATGGTTTTTTGAAGATTGGGTGCGCGGAACGGGCGTTCCGCACTATCGCGTGGAATTCTCCGTGCATCGCTCGGAAAAGGGCGTTGTGGTGCGCGGCAAGCTGTTCCAAAAGGGCGTGCCCCGCTCGTTTGTCGCGCCCGTCCCGCTATACGCCAGCGGCGCTGGTACGCGCCCGACACCATTGGGCATCGTGATTGCTGCCGGACCCGAGACCGCCTTTCACTTCACCACGCAGAGTGCTCCCGCCAAAATCATAATCGATCCCCACATGACTCTTCTGTGCGTTAGCGAGTAGGCGCGAAGCTCAAGGTCTTTGCTTCTCAAGACGCTGCTCTTTAAAAAGTGGGCTCTCTGGATTAACTTGCGCGTTGCCTTCCGGGTCGAACCAATAAGCAAAGCCAGCCGGGTCCACAGCCAATCCCGGCAGTAATCCGGCCTTCACCAAATCAGCCACCTTGTCCGGCCGTCGCCCGGCGCGTTTCTCGTACTCCGCGGCGATCTTGTTGAGTTCATCGCAGTCGGCTCGTACCCGAAGCAGCTGTAAATGTAGCTGCGCGTTCTTCTTGATGGTGGGATCGTTCGTGGAATTGTAAATCTCATTCCACAGCATTGCAGAAGTCTCCAGTGACTCACCTTTCTCGGCGATCCGGGCGGCGAAGGTCTTCATCCAAATCAGCGCGCCGGGCTTCTTGCTTCCTTCCAGGAAGGCCTCTGCCGCCTTCGGGTAATCTCGCAAGTCAAAGTAATAGATAAATCCAAGATCCTGAAAGAAGCGCCAGTGTTCCGGATTCGCGCGAATCCCACGTTCCAGCAGCTTGATACCCTGCTCCGGTTGCCCAGCTCCCCGGGGCGGAGAGTCGCTCAGAAACATTCCTCCGAAGTGATAAGCAGCGATCAGGTTGGGGTCGAGAGTTGTGGTCACATCGAGCAACGGCCAAAGAAGGTCGAGATTGGTCTGACCGGTTACGTGCTTGTTGCCGTAGTACTGCACGACGCGCGTCCAGTACAGATCGGCGGCCAGCGGCGCATACTCCAGGCTCAGGGCCTTGAGCAGCGGGCCAGAGCGCAGCACCAAGTCGTCTTGTTCCTGATGCGTCGCGGCCAATTGTGTGTCGATGCCATGTTGCAGCCGCCAGACGCCAGCGAAGCCTAGCACCAAAAAAGCAACCAGCAGCGTGCGCGAAGCCAACGTGCTCATTTCAAGTTTCGCCTGGTGAAAATGGCGGCGGCCGCAGCCAGCACCACGGCGCAATACAGCACCGCGTACGCGGTGTTCTGCGCGATCAGCGCGCGGGGAATCGCGCGACCGTGTGCGGCGGCGGCCATGACGTCAAAATTTCCAAAGTTCGGCAGCACATAAGAAAGCCATCGCAGCAGGGCCCCCAGCGCTGGAGAAATTGTGCCGCTTTGAACTGCGCGCATTTCCATGACGAACAATCCGGCGATATACAGCCCGGCTGTGGACAAGATTGAAAGCAGCGGTGTGGTATAGCAGGAAAATAACAAAGCCAGGGCCACCACCAGCGCCAGCTTCAGCAGAATGAAGTAGACCGCCACCAACACGGCCCCTTCCAGATGCTCACCGCTCCGCTTGATCAGGCTCATCGCCAGAAAAAGCCCAACGGCCATGGCGATCGTGTTCACCGCCAGCGTAAGCACCAGCCCGCCGAATTTGCCCAGCAAAAATTCCCATCGCCGAACCGGCTTGGCCAACAGCGCGTACAAAGTGCGTTTATCCATCTCCTTCGACACTAAACCGACCCCAATAAACACGGCGATCAACAATCCGATCACCGAAATCGCGGTCAAGCCCAGCGTTACGATCACCATGCTTTCAATATCGATCGAGATCTGGCCGACCAAAATCGATGCGGCAATCATCACCAGCGCGAAAAATACCAGGTTGTACAGCACGCGATCGCGCACCGCTTCGCGAAACGTATTCAGCGCCACGATTCCTACTCGGCTCATTTCCCGCTCACCTCAACCGCCGGCGCCTGTGCGCGGTCGGCTTCCACAAGGTGCATGAAGTATTCTTCCAACGTGGCCTTTACCTGCGTCACCGATAGGACCTTTGCCCCCGCGATGCCCAGTTGCTGAAGCGCGGCGTACAACTCTGCTTCCGGTAGCTGCAAACGATAGCGCTTTCCCGTTTGAGTTGATTTCTTCAGCAAACATAGCAGTCCTGCTTCGGCGCCATCGTATTCGAAGAAAACCTCCATGGCCTGCGCCTTCATTCCTACAATCTCGTCCGGCGCTCCCACTCCGCGCAGCTTCCCGCCCACAATCACGCCGACGCGGTCGCACAGCATTTCCGCATCCGGCAAAATGTGCGTGGAAAACAGCACCGTTTTCCCGGCCTGCTTCAATTCCAGAATGATGTCGCGCACTTCGCGGCGTCCCACTGGGTCAAGCCCGGACATCGGTTCGTCCAGTATCACGACTTTCGGATCATGCAAGATGGCTTGCGCCAGGCCCACGCGTTGCAACATGCCTTTGGAATATTTCCGCAGCTGAATTTTTCCCGCCGTCTCCAGCCCCACTCTTTTCAACATTCGCTCAACGCGCGATTTCCGGTCTTGCGCGGTCAAATTATGAAATCGCGCAAAATAATCGAGCAGTTCCGCGGCGGTCAGGTAATCGTAAAAATATGGCTGCTCCGGCAAATAACCGATATCCGCGTGCATGGAAATATCGCTGATGGATTTTCCGAGAATGCGCGCCGTGCCGGCCGTAGGAAAAATCAGCCCCACTAACAGCTTGATAGTCGTGGATTTACCGGCGCCATTGGGCCCGAGGAATCCGAAAACTTCCCCGTTCTCGACGCTCATGGTCAGCCCTTCGAGCGAAGTCCTCTTCTTCAGGTTCAGAAACCCAAAGGGGTAATCCTTGCTCAAATTTTCGATCTCAATCGCCGCAGTTGCCATACTCACATTTTTTAGAACCTAAGCGTCGCCGTCAATCGCCCTGACGCATTTGTGTGCGCGAAAAGAAAATACAAAAAATTAAACGTGAACAAAAAAGTGACGGGCACTGCAATAGCGTCGTACTGCCCGCTTAGCTGTCGCTGCGAACGGAGCCGATTTGGACTAATTGCGCGGCGGGCACTGGGGACGGAGCCATAGGCTTCGGTTTGCGGGTTTGCGGGTCGCGCCAGTTGTCCAGAATTCCGACTTGCTGTACGCAGGAAACCGTGCAGCGCGGCGCGCAAAATTTGTCCGTGAAATATTCGTGGTGGCGCATTTCCGGCGTGTACTGCATCAAGGGAATACCCGGATAGCCGCGCTGCTGCGAACACCAGTGCACCAGTCCATCCTCACAGATGTACAGATAGCGTGACCCGGAACGGCAGCGCCAATTGTGTTCCCGGCCGCGCGCCACATTGTGCTGAAACTCGTTGAAGCGCGAAAACGAACGCTTCCCCAACGCCATAATCTCTTCGAAAATTTCTGTTTCTCGCGGACCCAGCGGCTTAAGCTGGCCGTTATGATCGTGAATGATTCCAACCGTGCTGGTGAAACCGAGGTCAACCGCGCGGTGCGCGATTTGCAGCGCGTCTTCCGGATTTTTTACGCCACTGCCCAATACGGAATTGATATTCACCTGAAATACCGCGTATTCCGCCAGCCATTCCAGCCGTGTATCCAACGTCTTCAAACTTTTTAGGGAAACTTCATCCGGGACTGCATTATCGATGCTGATTTGCAGGTGTTCCAGCCCGACCGCGTTCAATTTCTCGATGGTCTTCTTGTCCAGTAAGAAACCGTTGGTGATCATCCCGGCGATCATGCCGCGCCGGCGAATATGCCGGATAACCTCATCGATTTCTGGATGCATCAGCGGTTCGCCGCCGCTGATGGTAATAATCGAGGTGCCCATCCCGGCCAGGATGTCCAACCGGCTCTTCATTTCATCCAGCGGCACAGGCTTGGAAAAATCGTCAAATTCGTTGCAGTACGTGCAAGCCAGGTTGCAGCGCCGGTTGGGAATGATATGCACCAAAATAGGGTGCTTGGTGGACGTTAGCGCCTTGCCGATCATGCGCAATTCGCGCAAGCGGGTACGCGCGAACCGAAGACTCCTGCGTATGCGCACAGCGGCGGAAGGCTGCGCTGATTTGTTATTACCGGCCATTCGGAATGAAAGATGCCCCTCGCTTAATTATACATTAGCCTGTTACACCGCAAGCACGCCTGTCCCTGCGTACTATTGTTGGTGGCGAATCAGGTACTTAGGCTCGAAATGGAGCAGAAAACCTGATGAGCCGCCAGCCTACCGCCAATTTACTGCCAGGCCATTCGCCAGCTATCGTGTCGCGGGATTCCGCCGCCACTGTCGAGCCACGCGGAGCCAAAAGCTTGATGGTGGTTCTCAGCCTGGCCATGGTTCTGATTTTCGTTGCTGCGGCGATTCCGGCGCCCATTCGGGCGGCTTGGGACGAATTTTCCCTCCGGATGCAATTGCAGCAGAGCGAGCCTCAGTCGGCATCACCGGCCAAGCTTTCCGACCATGAAATCGACGAAATCGCTAATTTGCCGGCCCAGCAGCAAGCCGAACGGCTGCTGGAGCGGGCCGTCAACCATTATGATGGTGCGCTGGAGCTGATCGGCAAGTCGGTCGATAAGTGGTTTGGCCAGTTAGAGTTACAGGGACAATTGGCTAGTTTGCTGACTACGGCGCTGAATTCCAATGATTTGCAGGTGCGCGCTGCGGCGCTCGAAATTGAGCTGGCCGGGTACAACCTGCCGAAGAGAGCCGAAAGCGCGGATAACCTGATTGAGCGCATTCGCCGGGAGCCTTCGGCGCGTCCTTGGGCGCTGTGGATGCTGGGCGTGCTCGGGAACCGCGGTGTGGAGACGCGTCGCGCCTTTGTTACCCTGATGGACCATCGGAACGATCCCGACGAGCAGACCCGGTATTGGACCATCGAAGGTCTTTCCTTGTTGGGCACCGATGACACGGTGGCTCCTTTGCTGGAGGCGTTCCGCACCGATCCTTCGCCGCTGGTGCGCGAGCGCGGCGGCTGCGGGTTGGCGCAGTCCGGTATGCTGACGCGGGAACAGAGACTGCGCGCTGTGCCGCAACTGCTTAAGATGACGGATGATATGACCCTGGACGACGTGACGCGCGGCTGGGTCTTCCAAGCGTTGCGAGACATTACCGGCGCGACCATTTCAGCGCAGCCCGATGCATGGCGCGCCTGGTGGGCCCAGCACCGCAGCTGAGCTTCCCTGACTGACCTGAAGCGCTGATCCCCTCCACCGTCGCGATCGCCACCGAACGCCCGCTTGCGGGGTGTACCCACCCCCCACTTTTTGGCAAAAGAGGCTGTAAGTGATAGAAAACAAAGGCCGGCACTCATAAAAAGAGAGGCAAGAGGCTGCAACACATTGAATACAAGGAAGTTGGGAGATGGGTGAGGGCAGTTGGCGGGCTAACATGAGGAAGTGTACTCCAGATTTGGACGTATGTCAATGGTAAACTACAGTTCTGGCATGATTTACGCGCGCCGGCCCTTCAAGGTTCAGCTTAGGCAACATGCCGGCGCTGACTGGCGTGGGTTGCGGTAAGATTTGGGCGGCAGTAATGGAGAGGCTTATGTCTGAGGTTGGGCGAGCCAAGTCGAATCTTCCACCGTTTACGACGGCGGCACCTGGCCAGGAGTCGGCGTCGACGCACGGAACGGCTTCTGGGCAGGGGGCGACGCGTACGGAAACGGACAGCATGGGGAAGATGGAGGTGCCGGCGGACCGGTATTACGGGGCGCAGACGGCGCGGTCGCTGGTGCACTTTGCTATTGGCAAAGACACTATGCCGGGGGAGCTGATTCGGGCGTTTGGGATTTTGAAGAAGGCGGCGGCGCTGGTGAATCAGGATTTGGGGAAGCTGCCCGCTGAGAAAGCGCGACTGATTTCGCAGGCTGCGGACGAAGTGATTGCGGGGAAGCTGAACGAGCATTTTCCGCTGCGGATCTGGCAGACGGGCAGCGGCACGCAGACGAACATGAACGTCAATGAGGTTATCTCAAATCGGGCGATTGAGATGTCCGGCGGTGTGATGGGCAGCAAGAAGCCGATCCATCCCAATGATGACGTGAATATGTCGCAGTCGTCGAACGATACGTTTCCTACGGCGATGTCGATTGCGGCGGCTACGGAGACGGCGCGGCGGCTGTTGCCTGCGGTAAAGAAATTGCGCGATGTGTTGCTGGCCAAGTCGCTGGAATTTGCGGACATTGTGAAGATCGGGCGGACGCACCTGCAGGATGCTACGCCACTGACGTTTGGGCAGGAATTTTCGGCCTGGGTGAATATGCTGGACCGCGATGGGGCGCGCATCGCGGTGGCGCTGGACGGACTATACGATTTGGCAATTGGCGGCACGGCGGTGGGGACGGGATTGAATGCGCATCCGGAATTTGC
>Ga0137403_10001733_pt1 | contig 27261 bp, 18 predicted proteins | sample CZOMad2_1_16fung_FD_122057 | JGI IMG/M metagenome (GOLD analysis project Ga0137403, IMG submission 122057) | Vadose zone soil fungal communities from Angelo Coast Range Reserve, California, USA - CZOMad2_1_16fungal (Hybrid Assembly) | ecosystem: Environmental > Terrestrial > Soil > Vadose zone... | reverse complement strand
AAGGAGCTGCAGATCCCCTTCATCTACGTGACCCACAACCAGGAGGAGGCGCTGACCATGAGCGACCGCATCGCGGTCATGCACAACGGCGCCTTCGAGCAGATCGGCGCCAAGACCGAGATCTATACCAATCCCGCCACCGTCTTCGTGGCCGGCTTCGTCGGCCATGCCAACCGCTTCGAGGGCAGGCTCCTCGAGCTCTCCGGCGACATGGCGCGCATGGACTGGAAGGGAACGACCATGCTGGTGCCGAAGCCGCGCGATGGCCGCCCCGGCGGCGCCGTGCAGTACGCCATCAAGTACGAGGATCTGGAAGTCACCCGCGGCGTCAACGGCTTCGACCCGGCCGACCGCAACTGGCTCCCGGGCACGCTGCGCGACGTCATCTTCAAGGGCCAGACCGCCAACTACATCGTCGCACTCACCGACGGTTCCGAGATCATCGTCAGCAGCGCGCCCCACGGCCTCGATCTGCAGCCGACGGAAGCAGTGGTGGTGCACTGGCCGGTCGCCCGCGGCGCTTGCTTCCAGGTCTAGGGCATTGTCATGACGGCGGGACGCAGCAAACCCTCGATTGTCATGCCGGCGAAAGCCGGCATCCATAGTCACGGGCCGGTGTCTATGGATTCCGGCTTTCGCCGGAATGACATCCGGTGGGCACTCGCGAATCCAACCTCGACAACGCGGCGCTGACCCATGTCCGCTCGCCGCCGCGCCGGCCTCACGCATCGCCCGCAATTCCGCTTCGCCTGCCTGGCCGGGCCTGGGGCGGTATTCATCGTCGTGGCCCTGCTGCTGCCGTTGCTCTCGATCGTCGTCTTCAGCTTCTGGCGGACGCAGAGCTATGAGCTCTACGCCGACTGGAACCTCAACAACTACCGCTCGCTGCTGAGCGAACCGGCCTACAGGATATTTTTCCTGCGCTCGCTGGCGACGGCGGCGCTGGTCTCGCTCGTCTGCCTCGCCTTCGGCTGGCCGGTCTCCTATTTCATCGCCAAGCATGGCGGCCGCTACCGCCTGCTGCTGGTGCTGTTGCTGGCGGCGCCGTTCTTCACCGGCGTCATCCTGCGGGTGACGGCGCTGCAGGGCCTGTTCGGGCCGATCGGCCTCGTGAACATGGCGCTCGCCGTCTTCGGCATCGGTCCGGTCGGCGTGCTCATGTACACGCCGTTCGCGGCCGGCCTCGGGCTCGTCTATCTGTTCATCCCGTTCATGGTGACGGCGATCTATCTGTCGCTCGTGAACTTCAACTTCGAGCTGCTGGAGGTCGCCAAGATCAATGGCGCCAGGCCCTGGCGCGCCTTCGTCGAGATCACCTGGCCGCTCAACTGGATCGGCACGGCCATCGGCCTGGTGCTGGTCTTCATCCCCTGCCTGGCCTCGGCCGTGACCCAGCGTTTCCTCGGCGGGCCGCAGGCGACCTCGTTCGGCATGAGCATCGGCCAGCAGTTCGGCGAGACCGGAACCTGGGCGCTCGGCTCGGCCATGGGCGTCTTCCTGTTCCTGGCCTCGCTCGTCGTCATCCTGGTCGTGCGCCGGACCATTGATCTGAAGCGCAGCGGCTTCACCGGAGCGCTCGGCGCATGAGGGGGGCACAGCCGCGCGGGGCCGTCATCGCGATGGGCGCCCTGCTCATCGGCCTCTACGTCTTTCTCTATGCGCCCATCTTCTACGTCATCTACACCTCGTTCGCCGCCGACATCGTCTGGCCGTTCCCGCCGGCGTTTTCGGTTTCGTCCTATGTCGACCTCTTCGACAGCTCGCTCTACGGCGAAGCGCTGAGCAACAGCCTCGTGCTCGGCCTCGGCAGCGCGCTGCTGTCGACCGTCCTCGCCACCGGCGGTGCCATCGGCGTGCTGCGCTACCGGTCGCGCTGGCGTGGTCTGGCGCTGCTGTTGTTCCTGGCGCCGCTGTTCGTCGCCGATCTCCTGATCGGCATCTCCACGCTGGCGTTCAACGCGCGCGTCCTCGACTTGCCCGGCAACATGTATTCGGCGATCGCGGCCAACGCGATTCCCGGCACGGCCTTCGCCTTCCTCATCATCCTGTCCCAGCTCGTGCGCTACGATTGGGCCATGGACGATGCCGCCATGGTGTTCGGCGCCGGGCCCCTGCGCTGCTTCCTGGAGATCACGCTGCCGATCATCTGGCCCTGTCTGTTCGGGGCCTTCCTCATTAGCTTCATACTCGCCTTCAACAACTTGGAGATCTCGTTCTACAACCTCGGCGCCATCCCGACCCTGCCGTCGGTCGCCTGGGGCTCGCTGCGCTTCGGCCTCGGCCCGGAGCTCTTCGCGATGGCGGCGCTGGTGAACTTCATCGTCTTCGCCATTTTCGCCGTCATGTACGTCCTGATGCGCTACCGCATCGTGCAATTCGGCTATCGCGGTTGATCCTACGTCAATCGAGCGTCTGCCGATAGCGTCGGAGGGCGATCGTCGCGACCACCAGCAGGAAGAGGAGAATCGGCCAGAGCTGGGGCAGCACCTCGGCCGCACCGTTGCCCTTCAGCAGGATGCCGCGGACGATGCGCAGGAAGTGGGTGAGCGGCAGCAGTTCGCCCAGCCACTGCGCCCACTCGGGCATGCCCCTGAACGGGAACATGAAGCCCGACAGCAGCATCGACGGCAGGAAGAAGAACATGCTCATCTGCATGGCCTGCATCTGGCTGCGCGCCAGGGTCGAGAAGGTGAAGCCCATGGCGAGGTTGGCGGCGATGAAAACGAAGACGCAGCCGACCAGCAGCGCCAGGCTGCCGACCATCGGCACGTGGAACAGCAGCACAGCGGTGCCGAGGATGACGCAGACCTGCACGAAGCCGACGAGCACGAAGGGGATGATCTTGCCGAGCATCACCTCGAGCGGCCGCACCGGCGTCGCCAGCAGGTTCTCCATGGTGCCGCGCTCGAACTCGCGCGTGACCGCGACCGCCGTCAGCATCGCCAAGGTCATCGTGAGGATGGTGCCCATGAGCCCGGGCACGATGTTGTATTCGGTGACGCCTTCAGGATTGTAGCGGCGGTGGATGCGCACCTCGAACGGCGGGTCGCCCGGCTGCAGGCTGCGCAGCGGCCCCGTGAGGTCGTGCACGAGCGCGGTCTGGTTGAGCTGGGAGAGGGCCGCCAGCGCGTTGCCGGTCGCCACCGGATCGGTGGCGTCGGCCTCGATGAGCAAGGCCGGCTTCTCGCCGCGCTGCAGCCGGCGGCTGAAATCGGTGGGAATGTCGACGACGAACTGCACGTCGCCACGCGCGATCATCTCGTCGGCGAGCGCGGCGTTGTCCGGCCAGGCGACGACGCGGAAATAGGTGGTGTTCTCGAGCGCCCGCACGATCGAGCGCGCGAACGTGCCGTTGTCAGCGACCACGACCGCCGTCGGCAGGGCACGCGGATCGGAATTGATGGCGTAGCCGAACATGATCAGCTGCATGATGGGGATGCCGACCATCATGGCGAAGGTCAGCCGGTCGCGCAGCATCTGGATGAATTCCTTCACCAGCACCGCGCGGAAGCGCGTTATCGAGAAACGGCTGCCGGTCATCGGCGGTCCGCGCCGACGCGCGCGAGGGTGTGGATGAAGACGTCCTCGAGCGAGGCCTGCGCCGGCTCCCAGGCATAGCGCGGGTCGGCGCGGAACGGCGCAATGCTGGCCTCGATCGCCGCGGGATCGGTGCCGGTGACGTGGAGCGCCGTCCCGAAGGCTGCCACCATGTCAAGGCCGGGCCGGCCCTTGAGCTGGCGCTGCAAGTCCGCCAGATCGGGGCCGATGACCGCCCAGGTGGTGAGGCCCGAGCCCGCGACGACCGCGTCGACCGAGCCCACGAGCAGCAGCTTGCCCCAGGCCAGGTAGGCGATGCGGTGGCAGCGCTCGGCCTCGTCCATGTAGTGCGTGCTGACGAGGATGGTCACGCCAGCGGCGGCCAGTTCGTGGATCATCTCCCAGAACTCGCGACGCGCATTGGGATCGACGCCGGCCGTGGGCTCGTCGAGCAGAAGCAGCTCCGGGCGGTGCAGCACGCAGGCCGCCAGCGCCAGCCGCTGCTTCCAGCCGCCCGAGAGCGCGCCAGCCAGCTGATCGCGCCGTTGCGTCAGCCCGAACTGCTCGAGGATCTCGTCCACCCGCGCCTGCAGCGGCCGCACGTCATACATGCGCCCGATGAAGTCGAGGTTCTGGCGGATCGAGAGGTCCTCGTAGAGGCCGAAGCGCTGGGTCATATAGCCGACGCGCTTCTTGATCTCGCCGGCCTGGCGGCGGATGTCGAAGCCGAGGCAGGCGCCCTCGCCCGCATCGGGCGTCAGCAGGCCGCAGAGCATACGGATGGTCGTGGTCTTGCCGCTGCCGTTGGGGCCGAGAAAGCCCATGATGATGCCGCGCGGCACCTCGATCGCGAAGTCGTCGACCACCGTCTTGGCGCCGAAGCGCTTGGCCAGGCCCTTGACGCGGATGGCGGGCTCGACGCCGTTCACGGCTGCACCGGCGCGACGTCGACGGGCTGGCCGACATGCAGCGTCTCCGCGCGCTCGTTCGGCCGCGCCTCCACCATGAAGACCAGGCGCGAGCGCTGCTCGCGGCTGTAGATCACGGGCGGCGTGAATTCGGCCTGGGGCGAGACGAAGCGCACGGTGGCGGCAACCGGCGCGCCGCAACCATCGCAGGAAACCTGCACGGTCTGGCCGATCGCGATCCGCCCCACCACCTGCTCGGGCACGAAAAAACGGATCTTCACGTTCGCCGGTGGCAGCAGCTGCACGATCGACTGCCCGGCCGCCACCATCTCGCCCGGCCGATAGAGCGTGTCGACGACGAGACCGGCCTCGGGTGCGACACCGGTCTTCTGCCCGAGCCGCCATTCGGCCTGAGCCAATGCCGCCTGCGCCGCCGTGACGGCGGCTTCGCCGGCGCGGATCTCGTCCTCGCGCGCGGGCATGCGGGCGACCTCGAGCTGGGCATCGAGCTCGGCGAGGTGACTCTGGTCGCGATCGCGCTGGGCCCGCGCATCGTCGAGCTGCTTCTGACTGGAGACCCGCGTGCTCCGCAGCTGCATCTGGCGCTCGAAATCGGCCTGCGACTGGCGCAGCGCCGCCTCGGCCTGGGCGCGCTGGGCGACGATGGCGTCGATTTCCGGCTGGCGCTTGCCGAGGCGAAGGTTCGCGAGCTGCGATTCCGCCTGGGCCAGCTTGGCAGCCGCCTCGTCGCGGGCGGCGCGCTCGGCTGCATCGTCGAGCGCGAACAGCGGGGCGCCGGCCGCCACCTGATCGCCGCGGGAGACCTCGAGCTTCATCAGCGTGCCGCCGATCGAGCTGGTGACCATCACATAGTCGGCCTCGACATAGCCGCTGAAGGCCGCTGTTGCACTGCCGCCGCCGAGGCCGATGAAGGCGGCCAGGCGGTCGAGCCAGGAACGCGGCGCATCCGCTGCCGGATCGCCGGCCGGGTGCAGACTCGTCCAGGCGAGCGTGCCCGCGACCACGAGCATCGCCAGCGCCGCGAGCGCGATGACCCGCCGCCTCATGGTGCGCCCTCCGGCTTCAGCATGCCGTGGAGCAGCAGGTCGAGATGGGCCCGGCACAGTGCCTGCGCATCCAGGCGCTTGCCGTCGAAGGGTTCGAAGGAGTGCTTCCACAGCATCGACAGCAGCACCGGCCCCACCACGCAGTAGAAGACATGGTCCATGTCCATCGGCCGGAACTCGCCGCGCTCGACGCCGCGCGCGATGATCGCCGTGAGCAGCCGCCGCCCGCGGCGGATGACCTCCTTCAGGTAGAACTGCGCCAGGTCCGGGAAGTTGCGGGCCTCGGAGATCACCAGCTTGGGGATCGCCGAGACCGGCGAGCCCGCCACTGCCCTGGGCATCATCAGCAGGACGTTGGCGAGCAGCGCGGACGACGGCTCCTGCGATTGTGCCACCATCTCCTCGCCGCGCGCGATGATCGGCACGATCGACTGCCGCACCACCGCCTTGAACAGGTCTTCCTTGCTGGGGAAATAGAGATAGAGCGTGCCGCGGGTGACGCCCGCGCGTGCCGCGATATCGTCGAGCCGCGTCGCCGCGAAGCCGCGCTCGGCAAAGCTCTCGAGCGCCGCCGCGACGATTTCCGCCGGCCGCTCTTCCTTGCGGCGGCGCCAGCGCGGACCCTTGGGGCGCACAGCACGTTTCATCAGACTCTCTAATTACTAACGCGTTAGTTATTTATATATCAAATCGGCATCTCGACGCAATAGCAAAGCGGCATGAAATGTTCCGGCCGACCCGGTACAATATTAAGCTATTTCAATATATTACATAACCGAACTAATCTCGCTCGAGAATTCATTTCTGAAACGACTCCGCGATCACCGGCTCGCTCGGCGGTGTCCCCTCTACCGCGAAGCGGGAGAGGGTGGGGGTGAGGGTGTGTGGCTCGGTACCATCATGATAGGATTTTATTCTCATTCTCTCGGCAGCTCTTACGGGCGGACACCGAGTCACGCGCCCTCACCCCGTCCCTCTCCCGCTTCGCAGTAGAGGGGGCTATCGAGGCTGGACATTTCTACGGAGTCTTCTATCGCGAAGGGGAGTGGAGCCTTCTCGCCTCAGCCCCTACCCGCCCCGCCTGCCGTAGAGCATGGTCACATTGATGCGGCGGTTCTCGTACCCGTCGCGGAAATCGAGCGGGGCGGTCTCGTGGTAGAGGTCGGAATTGAACATGACGCAGCGGTTCTGCCGGTAGGGCACAGCGACCGCTTGCGCGCCGTTCTCTTTCAGCGCGCTGCGGATGGCGGACTCGTCCTTGACGAAGCGGCCGAAGTCGCAATCGGCGGGGGCGCGCTTGTCCCACACGACGAGGCCGCCGCCTTGGGGATCGCGGTTGGCCGCGTCGGGCGTCAACCAGAAATTCACGTTCACCGCTGCCGAGTCGGCATGGAGCGGGATGCCGCCGGGACGGCTGTCATACTTGAAGGCCCACAGGCGCTGGAGCGGATGGCGGCCGAAGATGCGCGGCAGGGCCTGTCGCAGCTCCTCCGCGATCTGCACCAGCAGGGGGCAGCAGAATCCGTCGTCGAAGAAGGCGCCGAGATAGCCGTTGCCGTAGCGGCAATGGAACCACACGGTCGCCTCGCGGCAGAAGGCGAGCAGGCGTGTGAGCGCCTGGGCGCTCAGCAGGCCGTCGAACGAGGCGATGCCGCGGCCGTTGTTGAGATAGTCGGCCTCGATCCTGCCGACATCGAGCTGCGGGTTCAGCGCGCCCTCCGGCAGCGCGTCGGCCGTCGGGCGATAGAGCAGGCGATCGTAGGTCGGCGCGATCATCGCCGCGAGTTCGCGCGGCACGATCGAGGTCGGCGTGCCCAGGTTGGGCTCCCATAGAAACTCCGCGACCCGCTCATAGCGCGCCGCCACCTCGCCGAATTCGGCCGGCAGTCTACCGAGCGCCACCAGATGGCGAAACTGCTCGGCGTCGTGGCGAAGCCGGCTGCGATTGCTGCGCAGCGGTGCGTCCGGATTCGGCGGGCGATCGGGATCGCGCTTCAGCAGAAACGCGCGCTCGAAGGCCGCGGCCGCGTCCGACAGGCGATCGAGATCGAGCAGCGTGTCGCCCAGTCCGCGATGGGCGTCCGCAAAGCCGGGCTTCAGCGCGACGCTGCGCTCGAAATGATCGAGGGCGGCCGCCGGCTGATGCGCGCCGCGCAGGCCGACCGCCAGGTTGGAATGGGCGTAGGCCGAGTTGGGCGATTGCGCGAGCACGCGGCGCAGGATTGCGAGCGCCTCGTCGTGCTGGCCCTGGCGCGACAGCAGGCCGCCGAGATTGCTGAGCACGCCGAGATGGTGAGGGACGGCCGCGTGCGCCGCCCGCAAGGTGGCAATGGCGTCATCGATCGCCCCCTGCTTCACGCAGGCCGCGCTGAGCGCCAGATAGTCCTCGACGCCGGCGAGATCGCCGCGCGCAGCCTTGTCCTTCGTCTTGGCCGATCCCGAACCCGCCATGGCCATCCGGGTAGCACGGGAAGTGCAAATTTATGGTTAACAGAATCCAACGGATGCCTTTCCCCCCCTGATCCGCAAGGCTATTCTGCCTCCAGATCGGCGATGAAGATGCCAGATCCGCTAGACTCGCAGGAAGGAACAACATGGCCGAAGGCGTCGCATTCGTAGAGGGCAAGTACATCCCGGCCAATGAGGCGCGGATGGCCGTGTTCGATCTCGGCTTCATGCGCGGCGATGCCGTGTACGACACGACCTCCGTCTGGAAGGGGAATTTCTTCCGGCTCGATGACCACGTCGCACGCTTCCTGCGCTCGGCCGCCGGCATGCGGCTCAAATGCCCGTACGAACCGGCCCAGCTGAAGCGCATCCTCGCCACCTGCGTGCAGCGCGCCGGCCTCGAGAGCTCCTACGTCCAGATGATCATGACGCGCGGCACCTATCAGTCGCTCACCAACCGCGACCCGCGGCTGTGCGAGAACCGCTTCATCGCCTATGCCCTGCCCTATATCTGGATCATCAGCCCGGAGAAGCAGGAGACCGGCATCAATCTCGCCATCGTCGACAACCGGCGCACGCCGACCGAGGCCATCGATCCCAACATCAAGAACTTCAACTGGATGGACCTGCAGCGCGGCCTGTTCGAGGCGCTCGATCGCGGCGCCGATCACGCGGTGCTCTGCACGCCGGCCGGCCTCCTGGCCGAAGGGCCCGGCTTCAACTTCTTCCTGATCAAGGACAAGAAGCTGCTGACGCCGAAGAGCAACATGCTCGAGGGTATCACCCGTCAGACCGTGTTCGATCTCGCGGGCGAGTTGGGCGTGCCCTGCACCGCCGCCGACCTACCGCCCGACGCGTTGCGCGAGGCCGATGAGGCATTCCTGTCCTCGACTGCCGGCGGCATCATGCCGGTCACCCAGGTCGACGGGAAGCCGCTCGGGAACGGCGCGCCCGGCCTGCTGACCACTGAATTGCGCACACGCTATTGGCAGAAGCGCGAGGCCGGCTGGCTGGGCACGCCCGTCCGCGAGCTGGTGGAGATGGAAGCGGTCGCTGGCACCGCCTGATTAATCTCCGTTGCCGCCGGCGCCGATCGAGCGGAAGCGCGAGGTGCGAGCGGCTCCGACGCGTCGCTGAGCGCGAGAAAAATTGAACAATAATTTCAAAAGATTGTATCGATCGGCTCGAGCGGGAAATTCGCTAAGCATATTAGTTCATAGTTAACTTCGATTGATTATCGTAAAGCCTTCGTGCGTCATTGTTAATTTTGGCGCTTCGGACGCGCTCGACGGCCAGCCGCAGGCCTGTTCGGACAGCGAAAAAACCGCCTCAAGCGCTTGAATTTCCGCCGACTTTTACCCCGGCTTTACCAACCTTTGTCAATGTTAAGGCGACCACGCAGCAGCCGGGCTTCCCGCAGGATCGCCGCCACCCCGAATCATGAGTAAAGCACAAGCCCTCGCTCAGCATAAGGCGAAGCCGGCCGCCGATCGGAAATCCGGCGACGGCAAACTGCGCGGCGTTCCCGTCGATCTGGAGACCGCGGTCGCCAATCTGCACGTCTCGCCCGATGTGATCATCCGCGTCGAGGACGTTCCGTCCGACGCCCGCCTCTCGGCCGGCGATGCCGCCTCCGGTCTCGTCACCGGCGAGGAAGGCCAGGACAAGCTGTCCGTGTGGTCGCTGAAGGTGGGCGATCTGCCCGGCCTCCATCTGCTGACGACCTCGTCCGAGCCGATCAACTATCCGCTCACGATCCGCGTGCTGATGCCGGACCCGGACGGCTACGCCTATGCCTCGACCGTCGCCAAGTTCGACATTCTCGTCACCGACGCCGGCGGCGTGTCGGCGTTCAGCGGCCTCAGTCCCGACGATCGCGGCAACAGCAAGAGCGACGCCGCCCTCACCCACCTGCGCGGCCTGATCACCAAGAGCCGCGGCAAGGGCGATCCCAAGTCCAAGCGCGGCATCGACCTCGACACGCCCAGAGCGGCGGCCCCGCCGGACGAACAGCGCGCGACCGCCGTCCTGCATCAGCTGATGGAGGAAGAGGATCGGCGCGAGGCCGAGCGCAAGCGGATCGCCGATGCCGAGGCCGAGTGGCGCCTGCACGAAGAGCGCCGCCTGGCCGAAGCGCGCGAGCAATGGGAAGCCGAGGCGCAGCAGCGCATCGCCGTCGCGCTCCAACAGGCGCGTGGCGAAGAAGAGCGGCGCCTGGCCGCCGCGGAGGCCAAGCTCAAGGACCGCCTGGCAGAGCAGCTCGTCATGGCCGAAGCGCGGCTGAAGACGAAGCTGGCGCGCGACCGCGGCGGCAAGGATGCCGTCGCCGTCGACGTTGATGCCATCGAGGCGGCCGTCACCTCGCGACTGCAGGCCGAGTTCGCCGACGGGATGGCCAAGGTCGAAGCGCGCCGGAAGACGGCTGAAGCCGAACATCTTGCCGCGGCCAAGGCGGCGTGGGAAGCCGAGGCAGCCAAGCATCCGGCGGCGGCTTCTCCGGCCGAAATGCAGGCCAAGATCGCCGAACAGCTCGCCGAGGGGGAGACGCGCTGGAAGGCGGCAGAGGCCGAACGGCTGGCGACCGCCGAGGCGCGCTGGCGTGCCGAGGCCGACGCGAAGGCCGCCCCCGTCAACCCGGCCGATCTCGAAGCCGCGATCGCCGGACGCCTCGCCGAGGCGCAGACGCGCTGGCAGGCCGCCGAAGCCGAACGGCTGGCCGACGCCGGGGCGCGCTGGCGCGTCGAGGCCGACGCGAAGACTACCTCCGTCAACCCGGCCGATCTCGAAGCCGCGATCGCCGAACGCCTTGCCGAGGCACAGGCGCGCTGGCAGGCCGCCGAAGCCGAACGGCTGGCCGACGCCGAGGCACGCTGGCGCGTCGAGGCCGACGCGAAGACTACGCCTGTCAACCCGGCCGATCTCGAAGTCACGATCGCCGAACGCCTCGCCGCCGCCGAGAGCAGATGGAAAGCGGCGGAAGCCGAGCGCGCGGCCGCCATCGAAACCAAATGGGAAGCGGCGGCCAAGCTGCGCATCGCCGAGGCCGAGATGAGCCTGCTCGACCTTCACGGCGGGCAGGTCACGACCGCGCAGACCCAGTGGCAGGCCGCGGAGGCCGCGCGGCTCGCCGCCGCCAAGGCTCAATGGGAGGCCGAGGCGCAGGCACGCCTGATCGAGGTCCAGGAGCGGCTGTCGGACGCCCTGCAGAGCGAGCTGACGGCGCAAGCGGAGCAGCTGAAGACCGAAGCGGCCGAGCATCTGGTGGCCGCCCGTTCGCGCTGGGAGGCCGAGACGTCGCGCCAGCTCGCGGAATTGTCGGCCGGCAATGCGGGCGAGAGCGAGCACGTGGCTGCCCTCGAAGCCAGACTCACGGCCGATCATGCCGCCGCGCTGGAAGCCGCTCAGGCCGCCAACAAGCGCACGGTCGAGGAGCTGCAGAAGCAGGCCGCCGAGCAAGTCGCCCAGGTCGAGGCGCAACTGAAGAAGGCGCATGCCGAGGCGCTGTCCGAAAAAGACGCCGAGATGATGGTGTTTTACGCCGAACAGCTGGGGACGGCCGAGGGCGAATGGCAGCAGGCCGAGGCCGGGCGGCTGGCGGAAGCACGCGCCGCTTGGGATGCCGAGATTGCCAGCCGCGCCGAGGCGCGCGACCAGGAGCAGATGGCGGCGCTCGACAGTCTCGCCGCCTCCGAGACGGCATTGCAGCAACGCCACGCCGCCGAACTGCAGGCCCTCGAAAGCAAGCTGCAGCAGGAGCAGGCCGCGGCCGAACAGCGGTGGTCGGAGCAGCAGGCGGCCCATCTCGCCGACGCCCGCCGCCAATGGGAGAGCGAGGTCGCCGCACGCAACGCCGCCGTCGAGAGGCAGTGGTCCGAGCAGCAGGCGACGCTGATCGCCGAAGCCCGGCGGCAATGGGAAGCCGAGGCCGCCGCGCAAACCGCAGCAGCCGAACGACTGTGGTCGGAACAGCAAACGACCCTGCTCGCCCAGGCTCGCCAGCAGTGGGAGGCCGAGGCCGCCGCGCACGCGGCTGCGTCCAACGGCGAGCGCGCCGATGTCACGGCCCAGCTGGCCGAGATCGAGGCCAGGCTCGAGCAGACGCACCTCGAAGAATTGGTGGCCGTAGAGGCCGAGGCAAAAGCGGCCGCGGATCGCCGCTTGGCTGCCGCTGAAGCCGAGTGGAAGGCCGAGGCCGATCGCCGCCTCGCGCTCGCGGAATCGGCGGTCGACGAGCTCCAGAGCGAGCACCTGACGGCGCAGGAAACGCTCCTGAACGAGGCGCACGCCGCCGCAATGGCCGCGGCGGAAGCGAAATGGCAGGCCGACGCGGACGAGCGCCTGCGGGTCGCCGAAGTCCAGTGGCGCGAGCAGACCGAGAATCGCTTCACCGTCGCCGAGGGCATGTATCGGGAGATCCACGAAAGCGCGCTCGAAGCGGCCGAGAAGAAATGGAAGGCCGAGACATCGGCGCAGCTCGACGCCGCGCGCCTGGAGTGGGACGCGGAACTGCAGAAGCATCTGGCCGAGATCAAAGCGGCGGCGCCCGGCGAGGAGACGCTCGCGCTGATCGAGACGCAGATGCGCGCGGAGTTCGCGCAACAGTTGGCGGCGGCCGAGAAGGCCTGGCGCCAAGCCGAAGCCGGCCGTCTCGCCGATGCCGCGACGCAGGCCAAGGCCGAGGCCAATCGCCTCGTCGCCGGGGTGGACGCCACGTTGCCGGAGAAGATCGCCGCCGCCGTCGAGGCCGCCCAGATGAAGTGGCAGCAGGCCGAGACCGCCCGCCTCGCCGACGTGAAGGCGGAGGCCAAGGCCGAAGCCGATCGCCTCGTCACCGCGGCGGACGCCAAACTGCCGGAGAAGATCGCCGCCGCCGTCGAGGCCGCCCAGATGAAATGGCAGCAGGCCGAGACCGCCCGCCTCACCGACGTGAAGGCGCAGGCCAAGGCCGAGGCCGATCGCCTCGTCGCCGGGGCGGACGCCAAGCTGCCGGAGAAGATCGTGGCCGCCGTCGAGGCCGCCCAGATGAAGTGGCAACGGGCCGAGGCTGCCCGCCTCGCCGACGTGAAGACGCAGGCCAAGGCCGAAGCGGATCGTCTCATCGCCGGCGCCGAAGCCCAGCTGCCGGACAAGGTCGCCGCCGCCGTTTCGGCCGCCGAGAAGAAGTGGCAGCAGGCCGAGATCGATCGTCTCGCCGACGTCAAGGCGCAGGCCAAGATCGAGGCCGACCGGCGCCTTGCCGGCATGGAAGCGAAGCTGCAGGAGAAGATCGACACCGCCGTCGAGGCGGCCGAGAAGAAGTGGCAGACGGAGGCCAACCGCCGCCTGAACGCCACGCGGTCCGGCTGGAAGGCCGAGGCAGACGAGCGCATCGCCGATGCCGAGCTGCGGATGAAGGTGGAGGTCGAGCGCCGCGTCGCCGAGGCACTGGCGGCCAAGCAGCCGGCCGCCGCGGCCCGCACCGACGCCGCGCCCGCTGCCGCCAAATCGCGCGAGGAGGAGACCGCGCGCCTGAAGCAGCTCGAGGCGCAGTGGAAGGTCAAGGAGATGGAACGGCTGAAGGTGGAGCGCACCCGCTGGGAAGCCGAGGCCGAGCAGCGCCTGCGGGAGACCGAGGCGGAGTGGAAGATCGCCGAGAACAAGCGCATGGGCGAGGCCATGGCGCAATGGCGCTCCGACACCGACCGCATCGCTAACGCCAAGATGCGGAGGGCGGCCGAGACCATGCGCCAGCAGTCCGACGGCGGTGAGTCGTTCCTGTCGCAGATCCCCTTCAAGCTCATCATCGTCTTGCTCGTGGTGATCGCGCTCGCCGGCGGCGGCGTCTACGCCTACATGAACGGCATGCTCGATGAGACTCTGAAGTCGCTCATGACGTCGGCGCCTGCGCCGGCGGCGCCCGTCGCCGAGACGGCGCCCGCACCGCAACCGGAGCCAGCGCCGGTGACGCAGCCGCAATGGGTGGTTACGGTCGAGTACTCGAACGTGCGCGCCGCGGCGAGCACGGACTCGGCCATCGTCGGCAACGTCCGCCGCGGAATGGTGGTCACGGAGATCGGCCGCGAAGGCAACTGGATCCAGATCGAGATCCCCGGCGACGACAAGACCGAAGGCTGGATCAATTCCCGCATGCTGAAGCAGCAGGAACCGGCGGCAACGCCGTAGGGCACGGCCCGGTCCGCCGCTCATCGCCGCCGCGATGGACGGCGGCGCGGACACTCTCATCGATTGCCGGCGCGTTCGCCGGTTCTGTGAGCTAGATCACAGATCGTCGATCTTTTTTCAATCAGCGTCCGAAGAAGCAAGCGAGCGCAGGCTGGCTCCGCAGAAGGAGAGCCGCGGCGCGGCGGGAGGCGCGAATGCCCGAACCACCACGATTACTCGTGAAAATTCGGTCCGTTCCGCAGGCCAAGCGGCCGCGCCAGGCGCTTGCCTTGGGCGCGACCTCCTATGACCTGGAGCATCTGTTCGACCTCCCGGCGATCCCGGGGATCGGTATCGCGGCGGCGCCCTCGGTCCCGGCCGGTTGGTACGTCGCACGACCGAAGGTCGCGGATGGCGGCAACCCCTGGGACCTAGCTCACGCCATCGTGCCGCGCGGTACCGCAGTTGCGGGAGCCGACGAGCTTCTGGCGGTCGAGCCGGATGTGGAGCAAAGCTGGCTTCCCGATTTGCCAGGTCAGGGATTCGAGCTGGCGACTGCCGCACCAGTCTGCGCGTTCGAAGATCAGAGACGCGACCTGCCCAAAGGAAACGGCTTTGCATGGCATCTCGGCAACGCCTACTCCGGACTCAAGTCGGCGCGCGATGCCGTCATGGAGCGCGGCAACGATGTAGTCATCGCCCACATCGACACCGGCTATGAGGCCGCTCACAAGACGCTGCCCGAAAATCTCGATAAGGACCGGCAAAGAAACTTCGTCGATGCCGGCCGGCCGAACGACGCGACCGACCAGACGCCTACCGGCGGCATCCTCCGCAACCGCGGCCATGGCACGGGCACACTGAGCATCCTCGCCGGTCGGCGCCTGGAAGGCATCGTGCCGCCGGGCAACACGAGCGATTATCTGGGCGGCGCGCCGAAGGCGACGATCGTGCCGGTGAGGGTCGCAGACTCAGTCGTGCATTTCTGGACCAGCGCCGTCGCCCGCGCGTTCGATTATGCCCGCGGGATCGGCGCCGACGTCATATCCATGAGCATGGGCGGTTTGCCCTCGGCCGCGTGGGCGGATGCCGTCAACGCCGCGTATGAGGCGGGGGTGGTGATCGTGTGTGCCGCCGGAAACAATTTCGGCGGGCTGCCGACGCGCAACATCGTCTATCCCGCCCGCTTTCGTCGAGTGATCGCGGCCTGCGGCATCATGGCCAACATGCGCCCCTACTACGATCAACCGATCACGACCATGCAGGGAAACTACGGTCCCTCCAGCAAAATGGACACGGCCATGTCGGCCTTCACGCCGAACATATCCTGGGCGCGTCTCGGCTGTGCCAACCTGGTCGACATGGACGGTGCCGGCACGTCATCGGCGACGCCGCAAGTCGCCGCCGCCGCCGCCCTTTGGTTGCGCAAGCACAAGGACGGCCTCTCGGCCGTGCCGGGATGGGCGCGCGTCGAAGCGGTGCGCAGGGCCCTCTTCAGCAGCGCCGGCACGGACATCCCGGGCATGAAACCCGGAGATGTTCGGGAAATGTTGGGCAAGGGCGTCCTGCGCGCTTCCGGCGCCCTGAAAATGGGGCCGGATCAATTGAACGACCTGAAGATGACGCCTGCCGACAGCGCGAGCTTCGCCTTCCTGCGCCTGCTGACAGGCCTCGGCATCGCCGGCGAGGGCAGTCGCGCCGCCATGTTTCGGCTCGAGATGAGCCAACTGGCGGCGCGCTCGCGGGCGCTCGAGCAAGCTATCCCGGACCCCGACGCCGATCCCGACCTGATCCCCGAGCGCGATCGCCGCCGGTTCGTCGAAGCGCTGCTCGACGAGAAGAAATGCTCCCGTGCGCTGCAGGGTTACCTGGAGCAGCGGATCGGAAGGCGGACCTCCGGCATCCGGCCCGCCGCGCGCGCTGCGATGGCGCCGGGGAAGCGGTTCGCCGGTTCGGAAATGCAGCGCACGATCAGACGCTCGGAACCTCCGCATCGTCGCCTCCAGATTTATGCCATCGATCCTTCCTTCAGTTCGAGGCTGGACACCGCCTTCATCAACCACGCAACGATTACCGTGCCCTGGGAGCGGAGCCGCTCGGTGGGGAGTCTCCTGCAGCCGGGACCGGTGGGGGAATGCGTCGAAGTTGTCGATGTCGATCCCGCGAGCGGCTGCGCCTATGCGCCCGTCGACCTCAACGATCCTCTGCTCCTGGCCCAGGACGGATTGCCGCCGTCCGAAGGCGATCCCCAGTTCCACCAGCAGATGGCCTACGCCGTCGCCATGACGACGATTCGGAACTTCGAGATCGCCCTGGGACGCGCGGCGCTGTGGTCGCCCCGCCTCGTGCGCACCAAAGCCGGCAAGGAGGAGACGGTCGCGGACGTCTACGTGCCCCGGCTGCGCATCTACCCGCACGCGCTGCGCGAGGCCAATGCCTACTATAGTCCGGAAAAGAAAGCCGTGCTGTTCGGCTACTTTCCGGCTGGAGCCGCCGCTGGCGGCACGACGGTGCCGGGTTCAATCATTTTTACCTGTCTTTCGCACGACATCATCGCTCATGAAACGACACACGCCCTCCTGGACGGCTTGCATCGCCGCTTCCAGGAGGCGACCAACCCCGATGTGTTGGCGTTCCATGAAGCATTTGCGGACATCGTGGCGATATTCCAGCATTTCACTTTTCCAACGTTGCTGCGGCATGAGCTGCGAAGGACGCGAGGACAGCTCGCCGTCGGCGATCTCATGGCCGATCTGGCCCGCCAGTTCGGCGAGGGAATCGGCCGCTCCGCGGCGCTGCGCAGTGCAATCGGGAAGACGGCTGCGGGAAGCGACTACAGCGACACGACCGAGCCGCACGATCGCGGCGCCATCCTGGTCAGCGCGGTGTTCGCCGCCTTCTTGGCGATCTATGAACGCCGGACTGCCGATCTCGTTCGCCTCGCCAGCAACGGAACCGGCGTGCTTCCGCGCGGCGATTTGCATCCCGATCTGGTCGAACGCCTCGCTGACGAGGCCGCCAAGACCGCGGGGCAAGTACTCACGATTTGCATCCGCGCGCTCGACTATCTGCCGCCCGTCGACGTGACGTTCGGCGACTATCTGCGGGCGTTGATAACCGCCGACGCCGATCTCGTGCCCAACGACCGTTACGGATACCGCTTTGCGTTCCTCGAGGCATTCCGCTCGCGCGGCATCTGCGTTGAGAATATCCGTACGCTGTCGGTCGATAGTCTGCGCTGGCAGGAACCACCCGATCAGCCGAAAGGCCTGAATACCATCATGGGCCAATTGGATCTGGAATGGGACCTTTCGGCCGAACGTGCGGCCGCCTATCAGGCCATGCGGGCGAACGCCAGACTCATCCACGGATGGATCGCGACCCATATTTCGGGCGACATGGCCTTGCAGATGGGACTCAACCCCAACCTGCCGAAATTCGAGGTTCATTCGGTGCGCCCGGCGCGCCGAACTGCCACGGACGGCTCGCCGAAACTCGACCTCGTCGTCGTGATCACTCAGAAAAAGGACGCTCCGCTCGATCGGGACGATCCCAAGAGCGAGACTTTTGCATTTCGTGGTGGCACGACGCTCATTATCGACGCCCGCAAGGGGCGTGAGCGCATCCGCTACAGCATCATGAAGAGCATCAACAGCCAGCGCCGGCTGATCCAACAGCAGCAATATCTGCGCGACAGTACGGCACTGTCGTTGAGTGCTCTCTACTTTCCGGATGAGGCGAAAAACGAGCCCTTCGCCATGCTGCACAACGGGCACTGAGAGGATTCGATGTGCGCCAAAGCATCACGCAAGACCCCGCCCCGCAAGCCGGCGGGCACCTCCGGACCGAGCGTGACCGTGCGCATGTACCGACAGGGACTGGGTGATTGCTTCCTGCTGACGTTGCTGAAGAATGACGGCTCTCCGTTTCACATGATGATCGACTGCGGCTTGATTCAGGGGGCCGGCAAGCCAGCGGAAGACAAGCTGCGCGAAGCGATTGTGGACATAATCAAGACGACGAAAGGCAAGGTCGACGTCTTCGTCGGGACGCACGAGCACTACGATCACCTGTCGGGCCTTCTCACCTGCGTGGATCTGTTCGCCAAGCCGGGCGAGGCAGTCACGAAGGACAAGCTGAGCGTCGATGCGGTCTGGCTCAGCTGGGCCGAGGACCCGAAGGATCCCCTGGCCCAGAAACTCGCGGGCGACCGCGCACGAGCGCTTCGCGGCCTGCAGGCAAGCGTCGGGGCCGTGAAGAAGCTCGCAGGCGACGATTCCATCGGCAACGAAACCGCCAGGGGCGTCGACGCGCTGCTCGGATTCTTCGGTGCCAGCGCAGGCCGAAAGGCCCTCGGCCAGATGGATGCGGCGCGCGCGCTGGCGCCAACCCCGAAAGACATTCGCTATTGCAAACCGAATGACGCGCCATGGGAGACGCCGCAGCTGCGGAGCGTGCGCATCTATACCCTAGGCCCGCCGATGTCGGAAGAGATGATCAAGCGGACGTTCGTGAAGAAGGAGGTCTATGATGCCGCCGGCGAGGCGGTCGCTGCCGAGTCGTTCTTCCTCATGGCGGAGTCGACAGCCGAACCGGCGAACGCGGACGAGGAAGCGCAAGATCTGCACTATCCGTTCAACCGCGACTACCGCATACCGCTGGACGATTTGAAAGGCCTCGTCGATTCCACGGAATTGGAGGACCGGCGAAGCAGCTTGGCCCGTTTCTTCGGCCGTTACTACTGGGACATCGATCCGAGCTCGTCCTATCCCGATCAATCCTGGCGGCGCATTGACGGCGACTGGCTGGGCGCCGCCCGCAACTTCGCGCTCAAGCTCGACAGCAGTACCAACAATACCAGCCTGGTCCTCGCCATCGAGCTGATAGACAGCGGCAAGATTCTTCTATTCGCGGCCGATGCCCAGGTCGGCAATTGGCTGTCTTGGCAGGATCTGTCGTGGAAGATGGGCGACAACAAGGTCGTGACGGGACCCGATCTGCTGCAACGAACGGTCTTCTACAAGGTCGGCCACCATGGCAGCCACAATGCCACGCTGAAGGAAAAGGGGCTGGAGGCGATGCAGAGCGACGAGCTGGTCGCCTTCCTATCAGTCAACAAGGAGATGGCGATGGCCAAGAGGTGGGGCCGAATGCCGCTGCCATCGCTCTTGGAAGCGTTGGGCGTGCGGGCTAAAGGAAGGGTCGTCCGTATCGACGAGGACTATGACCCGGCCAAAAAAGAAAGTGCGCTGCGGCCATCGGCCGCGGAATTTGCAGGACGCCTGACGAAGAGCGACCTATTCTACGAGATCGATATTTCGTGACCTCAGAGGGCGCCCGCGAGCGTAGTGCTGCAGGCGCGTCGTCACGATCGTCAAATACGCGTTCGCGCAAGCGCTAGTACGTCAGAGGCCGGCATCGATGCGACGGGAAGATACCCTCGCGCTCTACGACCGCGAGCTGCGCATCAATGCGCCGCTGCCCGGCGCGAACTTTCGCTACGAGCACGCGGGAACCATTCTGCGGCTCGTCGGCCCTTCCGCGGAGGCGCACGACAACTGCGTCGTCTTCAGCCGTCTCGATGCCGCCGGCGCGGACGCCGCGATCGCCGGAGAGATGGACTACTTCGCATCGCTCGATCACGCCTTCGAATGGAAGCTGCATGGACACGACGAGCCGGCCGATCTGGCGGAGCGGCTGTTGCGTCATGGCTTTGCGGCTGAGCCGCCGGAGACGATCGTGGTTCGCGATCTTGCGGACGAACCGCCGCGGCCGCCGGCGGCGCTATCGATCGAGGTCCGGCGCATCGGCGAGCCCTCGGAATTGTCCGCTCTGGTGTCCGTGCAGGACGAGGTGTGGAACGACGACCATGCCTGGTACGGCCAGGCGCTCGCCCGCGAACTGGCCGCCGATGCGGCGCAGATCGAGATTCTCCTCGCCTACGCGGAGGCCCGGCCGGTCGCAACGTCGTTGATGCGGCTGCATCGCGGCACGCATTTCGGCAGCCTGTGGGGAGCGGCGACCTTGCCGGCGTTTCACCGTCGCGGCATCTATACCGCGCTGGTCGAGCGCCACGTCGTGACGGCACGGGCCGCCGGCGCCCGCCTGCTCACGGTCGATGCCAATGACAATAGCCGCCCGGTGCTCGAACGGGTTGGATTCCGCTCGCTGGTCGGCGTTCAGGGATTCGTGTGGCGGCCGCCCGGCTGAGCCGGCGCCACGGCCGCGGCTACGACCGCGACAGGTGGCAGAGCACGTGGTCGACGCGGGTCTGGTTCTCGCTCAGCGGCAGGGCCACGATCTTGTAGGCGTGGGTGCCGTCGGGAGTCGGAAACACCTCGGTATCCTGGACTGGCGTGCCCGCCCGCGCCGCTTCGCCGCCGGTGGACAGGATCCATTCCGTAATCATCGAGGTGAAGTTGAGGTCCTCGCCCGGCCGGCTGCGCCGATTGGCGCCGAGCCGCAGCACGTTGGTGAAATTGCCGTGGCTGCCCGCGCCGATGCTATTGCCGCAGGTCAGCAGCATGCTGTTGGGCCAATTCTCTGCCACCTGCTCGGCATCGAAGTCGGCCCGCGACGGGAAGCGACGGCCGTTTTTCACGCGCGTCCAGTAACCATAGATGTCGCCGGGTTGCTTCGGCAGATCGGCAGAACGCAGCTGCTGCTGCGCGGTGCGGGCCGCCGCCAGCGTTTCCGCGGCCGTCGGCGCCGGCCGCGCGGTGGTGCGCGCGGACATGCGAGCGGCGCGGGCGATCATCGCTTCCGAACGCGAGAGGCCGGCCGTGCCACGATTGGCGGTATCGCTCTCCGGCTTCGACTCGGCCTTCGGCACCTCGGCAACGGCCGCGGCCGGTGGGATGTACTGGGGCGCCGGCGTCGGCTCGGCCGCCGCAGATATCGCTTGAGGTTCGGCCTCGAATGCGGTTTCAATGGCAGCCGGCGGGAGCTCCGGATTCTTCAGCGCGACCGGTTCCGGTTCGAACGCAGGCGCCGGCGTTTCCGGCTCGGCGGGGATGTTCTCATCGGACTCAGTCGCACGCTCCGCCAGGCTGTCGGCGAGAGTCGGATCGAAGGCGAGCGTCAGCGATTCCGCGAAATTCTCCTCGATCTTTCCGTCCGCGGCGGACGCCTCAACATCGGCCGACACAGGCGCGACGTCATCGGCGGCGAGATCGAGAACGAGGGGGAGCTCGGCCTGTTCGGCCGGCGCCTCGTGCTTCGGCTCCGGCTCGGGTTCCCGCATGACCAGGGCAGCCACTTGGAACGCAGCCTTGGGGGCGGCGATGGGGGCAGCACTCTTGATTTCGGATTTCGGCTCAGACGCCACCAGCGCCTGCGGTGTTGGCGCCGCCTCGACCACCGGCGCCGGCTCTGCGGCTACGATTGCGGGTGCGACCTTCGCCGGCGCCGGCTTGGGCGCCCTGGCGGCGGGCGCCGGCTGGAACGCCCTGGCGGCGGGCGCCGCCGGCTCCACCTTGGCCGGCATGACGGCGGCCGTTTTCGGAGTTTCTTTGCGAACGGCCGGGCCGGCGAACGCCAGGCTGGCGCCGTCGCTCGCGGACTCGAACAGCATCTTCTTCTGCGGGCGCCGCTGGTCCTCGCTCGGTCCCAGCGTCAGCACGGCGGTGGAGTCACCGCCGACCTCGTCGTCGAGGTCGCCCTTCCTCGCCTTCCCCAACGCCGTGGGGGTCGCGCCGCCGTTCTTGCGTCGCTTCTTGCCGGCCTTGGGAAGCGGTTCCGACCGCTGGCCCGGCAACTCCGCCGGTGCCATCGGGTTGATGATTTTGTCTTCGAGGCTCATCGTCAACGCTTCTGCTCGAGGGTTGCTCAATCGGAATCGGATGACGGCCGCAGCTCGCGCGCCGTCGCCGTCAACGCATCGTCATGTTCGTCGAAGGTCGGGCCGGTCACCGCCTTGATTTCGTCGGCGGGGATCGGCCGCGTGCGCGCCATCTCCGGCGCCACCTGTTCGATGTAGCTCTCGAGAGCGCGCGTCAGAAATTCCTGCGCGCTGATGCCGAGATGATAGGCAACCAGCTTGAGGCGGAAATGCCGCACGCGATCGAGCCGCAGCGACAGCTTCTTGCGGCTGACGTTCTCGAGCACCGGCCGGCGCGACTCCGCCACAGGCCCGCGCCAGGGCATGACCACATTGGCTTCGGCGCGCTGATAGGTGCGCGTCAATTGCGGTGCCTCCGGACGCTGAAATTCGACCGGCGCGCCTGATGCACGGGCGGCACCGACCTCACCCAGAATTTGATCGACCAGCGCAGCCGGATTGGTCCGGCCCTTCAGCAAAAGAAGGGAACTCGAAAGTGATGCGGCGGCTTTCACTGGTTTCATTCGTCACCGTGGCTCGCGGTCATGCCGACTGATAGACGGCACCGCCGCCGGCAGCGACGGCTTGCGGCTGCGATACCGCTTGCGCGCGCTCCAGGTTCTTCAGGCGGCCGCGCAGATAGTTCCAGAGCTGGGCCACTTCCTTGCAGGAGTTGGAGGACTCGTCGACTTCCATCACCGTGCGACCATCGATCATGCTGGACGCGAAATCGGTTCGGTTGTGAAGGATGGAGGGCGCCAGAGTGCCGTGCTGCGAGAGCGCAATGACGGCTTCCGAGGTGATGCGCGCGCGCGGCGAGGCCGCGTTGACGACGAACACCAACGGCTTGCCCAGGCGCTCGACCAGCTCCACGGTGACGCCGACGGCGCGCAGATCATGCGGGCTCGGCCGCGTCGGCACGACCACCAGGTCGGACATGCGAATCACTTCCGCGATCGTCGCGGTGATGGCCGGCGGGGTATCGATGACGACCAGCTTGATGCCCATGCCACGCATGCGCTCGAGGTCTTCGCCGAGCCGTGCGATCGTGGTGTGCGCGAACAGAGGCGCTTCGGCCTCGCGCTCGTTCCACCAATCGGCCAGGCTGCCCTGCGGGTCGGTGTCGACCAGCGCCACCGGACCGTCGCCGGCGAGCTCAGCCTGCACCGCCATATGGCCGGCGAGCGTTGTCTTGCCCGAACCGCCCTTCTGAGAGCTAAACGCAACGACTTGCATTTATTCCATTCTCCTCGCGCGACGCGCTTCGACCGAAATCCTTTGCCGTTCGGTCCAACGTTTCCGCCCCCGCAAAGCGGCGACGAGATAGCACATCTTTGATTCGGTTATACGCCGGCAATCCCTAATGAATTCTTAGTGTCAAAGTATTCATGATAAAATTCTCATTGCTGCATATCGTTAATCGAATCTTCTTCATTCGATTTATCAGGCTCTTGCGCGGTCCGGCGCGACCCCGGTCAGGGCGCGCCGGCATGGCCCTCGCCGTTCGCTGTCGTGGTCGAGGCCGCCGCGATCACCGCCGACAGATGCTTGACCAGGAACAGCTGCTGCTTGGGATCGATGATGAAGCGCAGGCCGGCCCGGCCACCATCGCAGTGGCGAATCTCTGCCGGCAGCTTGCCGATGCTGTCGAGCGCCAGGATGACCGTTTCGCCGACCTTCAGGGTCCGACTCACGGCTATGAGGGCGCCACCGGCCGAAATGTCGTGCACCACGCAATCGACCTGACCGTCGCCGACCATGAGGATGGCCGGCTGCTCATATTTGAAGCGCGGATAGCGGCGTAGCGCCTCCGCGTTGGCGCCACCGTTTGCAGGCGCCGGTGCCGCCGGGACCGCTGCGGGCGGCTGCACGGGAGGTGCGATGGCCAGCTCGGGCGCGGACGCGGCTGCTGTCGGCTTCGGCGTCGGCGCAATCTTGAGGGGCGCAGCCGCGGCCGCCGGCTCTTCGTCCTCGTCGTTGTCATCCGGGTCGGTGACCGCCGCGGCGGTAGACTCGAACTTTCTGATCTCGATGAGCGGCGCCGCCGATGCCTGGGCATCCCCTTCGGGCGCCGCCAGGCCGGACTTCATCAGGCGCTTCGCCAGATAGTCCCACAGCCGCGCCACTTCGGAGGCCGGCGCCGGATTGTCCGGCAGCTCCATGACCGTCCGGCCGTCCAGCATGGTTTCGAGCATGGCGACGCTGCGGGGGATGGAGACCGTCGCAATGCTGCCATGCTGGGCCAACGCCATCACCACATCGGGCGTCAATTCCCCCTCAGGCTCCGCACTATTGACGATGAAGCAGAATGGTTTCCCGTGACTCTGCACCAGCTCGACCGTGGCGCCGGCGGCGGCCAGATCATGGGCGCAAGGACGGGTCGGGATCGCCACGAGATCGGCAGCGATGATGGATTCGTCGATCGCCTGGTGGAGCGTCGGCGGCGTGTCGATCACGACGAGCTTGACGCCGTCCGCCCGCAATTGCTGAAGCTTGGCCGACAGGTCCTGAAGACTGCTGCGCGCGACCGTCAGCGGCTCGTCGTCCTCTTCGCGCAGGGCGAACCAGTCGGTGAGGCTGGCATCAGGATCGAGATCGACAAGGACGACCGGCGTCGTGCCGGCGCGCTGGGCCTGCACGGCAATGTGGCCCGCGAGCGTCGTCTTGCCCGCACCGCTCTTCTGGGAGGCAAACGCCAGGACGCGCATCGCCTGCTTTGTTCCCGTCTTTCCCGCTGACATCGGACGCGAAGAGATGGCCGCAAAAGCCCGGCGCGGCCACCGGCGGAACCATCGCCAACACGCGCATGGTCCGTGTTTTCACTATCGGGCTTAATGGTGAAGTCTCAGTTAATCGGCCCGGCAAAACGCGCCGCGGTGCCGCCTGCCGGAAATGGCGGCCGATTCGCGCTCACCTGAATATATACGCGTACATACCGGCCTATGAGTCGACGAGGCGTCGGCTCGCTTGGAGCATCGGTGGGATACACCCTCCCCCGCCGACTGAGACCCCGTTGGAGTCTCAGTCGTGGCGGCTGAAACGCCCGTGGCGAGCCACCGCCGTCAGCCGCTGGAAGGCCATGGCGTTCACATGGATCAGGCTCATGTGATCGCCGGCCTCGAAATAGACGTCGGGCTGCTCGTTCAGACTGTCGTCGACAATCATCTCCATGCCGTAAGCCTTTCCGACCGGCGGAATGGCGCCAAGCTCGCAATCGTCGAACAGCTGTCCGACCTCCCTCTCGGTCGCGAGGCCGACCGGACGCTCGAGATAGTCCTGGATCTCACCCAGCCGCAGGTGGCACGAGGCCGGCAGCACGGCCATGGTGAAGCCGCCCTCGCTCTTGAGCACAACCGCCTTGGCCAAGCGATCGCCGGAAACATGGCCCATCTCGGCCGTTCGCGACGACGACAGGGTGCGCGCGTGCTCCACCACTTCGTAGTCGATGCCGCAATCCTCAAGATACCGTTGCACGGTGATTGCAATCGTCATGGCTCGCCTCCTCTGGGGTTGCTGCCATTGCTCCAGAGGGTGCCGGGCGCGCCGCCGTCGGTAGCGGCGATCCGGCAACCACCCTGCCGGACAATGCGAGGGAATGCTACGACTCATCGATCGCCGCCGCAACAGAGCCGGCACGGGACGTTAACGTCTGCTTAGCGATTGACGGCTCTCTATCGCGTGTCTATCCCGGATCAGGAAGACCCGATGGAAGCGATTACGATGAACGGCCCACACCCGACCATCCCGATTTGGCGAACAGTCGTGGCGGCTTATCGCGCGGGGCTTGGCGCCATGTTCGGCGACGGCGCGCTGTTCCGATACTTCATCTACGCATCGCTCCTCAGCCTTATCGTTCTCGGCCTTAACCTCTATCACGTCGCTTCACGCCTCGCGTCGATGGCGGAACCGCAGACCCCCGGCATGACGTTGCTGAACATCGCGGTCGGGATGCTGTTGTACGTCGCGTATGCGGCGGCCATCTACCCATACGCCGTAGCCGTGCATCGCAAGATCCTGCTGGGCGAGACGCCGCGTGATTACTATGCGGCCGCCGCCATGCGTCGGACGCAGTTGCGTTTCCTGCTGGCAACCATCGCCGTCTATGCCGTGTTCTTCGTGGCGCCCTTCGTCAACAATCTCGGAGTCTACTTGATCTATGACCTGAACCCCTTCGACGCGCCGGCAGTTTCGCGCGCCTATACCGCGCGTCCAGCGATTGCCGCCGTCGTGGGGATCTTGTCCTTGCTGTCCTACGTCGGCGCCGCGCTCATTTCGGCTCGATTTACCTTCGCCTTTCCGAGCATCGCCATCGAGACGCCCGATGCCTCGCTGCGCCGATCGCTGGCGGAGACCCGCGGCTCAACTTGGCGCCTGTTCTTCATTTTTCTGCTCACCTTCGCCCTGCCCTTCACGATCTTCATCATTCTTTACGTGGCGGCGACGGTCGTCTTCCTCATCAATCACCCGGAACTCGTGCGTTCGCCCAACATGATCGCCTCGGCCATGCTGTATTCGCCGCCGTTTCTCGTGCTCTTTGCGACAATGTTCATCATGAGCATGGTGATGATCGCCGTGACCGCCGCCGCGGCCGCCCGCGCTTACGAGATCAGGGTCGACCGCGGCATGACCCGCGTGGCAGAGGTCTTCAGCTGAGCGCCACGGGCGGGTCGTACTCGAACCGGAAGCCCCTGCCCGCCCGCCTGATGTAGCCGATCGACGGCGACGGGAAGTGTGCCGTCAGGACCAGATGATTGGTTTCGGCATGGGCATCGAGGAATCGCCGGCGCACTTGCCGCCCCAGCGTCGGGTCGGCATCGCTGCCGCTGCGCCAATCCGGCTCGGCGCATTGCACCGGGCTGTGCATGAGGTCGCCGATCATGATGGCCTCGGCGCCATTCGAACGCAGCCGCACGCCGAAATGTCCGGGCGTGTGGCCGGGCAGCGGCTCCAGCCGGACCTCGTCATCGAGGGCGTGGTCTTCGCTAACCAACAGCGCCTGGCCGGCAGCGACCACCGGCAGCACGCTTTCGTCGATGCACTCTTCGTAGTCTTCGACTGACGCCGTCTTGTTGTATTCCTCCCAATGCGCCAGCTCGCGGCGGGAGATGATGTAGCGCGCGTTCGGGAAGGTCGGCACCCAGCGGCCGTTAACCAGCCGCGTGTTCCAGCCGACATGGTCGCCGTGCAGGTGCGTGCACATGACGAAGTCGATATCCTCAGGCGCCAGGCCGAGTGCCGCCAGGTCGCTCAGGAACCGCAGGCCCTTGAGTTGGTGCCAGGCCAACTGCCAGCGACAGGTCTTGTCCTCGCCCATGCAGCCGTCGATCAGGATGTTGTGGTG
>Ga0137403_10001732_pt1 | contig 27265 bp, 22 predicted proteins | sample CZOMad2_1_16fung_FD_122057 | JGI IMG/M metagenome (GOLD analysis project Ga0137403, IMG submission 122057) | Vadose zone soil fungal communities from Angelo Coast Range Reserve, California, USA - CZOMad2_1_16fungal (Hybrid Assembly) | ecosystem: Environmental > Terrestrial > Soil > Vadose zone... | reverse complement strand
CTGTACAACTACGCCTGGTTCGTAGGCTTCTTGGTCAGCTTCATTGTTTATTTGGGACTAACAGGCCGCGCAAAGAGTTTCCACGAGTCACCAGTCACGAGTCACTAGTCACGGAGCACCCATGGACTTCGGCATTACCATCAAACCCGACATTTCGATCGATAGGATCCTCAGCCTCACTCATCAGGCCGAATCCTCCGGCTTTTCTTTCGGCTGGATCTTCGATTCCCACGTCATCTGGAAAGAGCCGTTTCCGCTCCTCACCCTCATGGCCGCCAATACTAAAAAGATGCGACTAGGCACCTGCGTCACAAATCCTGCCGTCCGCGACGTCACTGTTTCCGCCAGCCTTTTCGCCACGCTGAATCTTGCCTCTCACGGTCGTATGGAACTGGGCATCGGCCGCGGCGATAGCTCCCGCCGCGTCCTCGGCAAGAAGCCCACCACTCTCGAAAATCTCGAAGAATTCGTCCGCGTCTTCCGCAATTTGAACGCCGGCAAAACCGTCGACCTCGACGGCGTCCCCACAAAATTTCCCTGGACCAACGGGGAAATCCCCCGCGTCTGGGTCGCCGGCTATGGCCCCAAAGCCCTGCGCACCGCCGGACGCATCGGCGACGGCGTAATTCTCCAGTTCGCCGATCCCGACCTGATCGACTGGTGTCTCGGCTTCGTCCGCGAAGGCGCCAAAGAAGCCGGTCGCGACTTCAGCAAAATCGAAGTCATGGCCGCTGCCCCCGTCTGGGCTTCCGACGACCTGAAAACCGCCCGCGAACACGTCCGCTGGTTTCCCGCCCTGGTCTCCAACCACGTGATGGACCTCATCTCCAAATACAAGCCCGAAGAACTGCCCCCCGCGCTCACCTCGTTCGTGAAGGACCGTGGCAAGTACGACTATCTCCACCACTGCGAAGTCGGCAGCGACAACGCCGAATTCGTCACCGACGAAGTCGTCGACCGTTTCTGCGTGATCGGTCCCATCGACGACCACCGTAAAAAGCTCGACCGCCTCCGCAAAGTCGGTGTAACCCAGTTCAACATCTACCTGATGTGCGGTGAAGAGGAGAAAACTCTCGATGTCTACCAACACAAAATTCTTCCCCACTACGCAAAATAGCTGTTGCTCGCCCCGGAATTTATCCCGACCTGGTCGGGAGGGTTGAGGTTTTTCTGGAGCCCCGCCGGCCATGCATCCATCAAAGGAACATTCAACCAGCCGCTCAGCCGACGTCGCTGCCCCATCCATGGCCTCTCGAGGTCCCTACTCCCCTGCCAGGAAAGTTGCACCATTTTGGGGCAGTCTAAGCCCTCTAGAATCAACACTTCTGCAAGTGTTGATTCTAAATAACTTAAACTCCTTTAGAATCACCACTTCTAAAAAACAGGGGGAGGGGTGGGGGATACCCCAAGTAGTAAACTTTTCTTCACAACCTACCCGCTCCAACCCAAAGGACTCCAAATGCGTTTTGACACCGTAATCCGCAACGGCACCGTCGTAACCGCCACCGACTCTTGCCTCGCCGACGTCGGCATCAACGGCGACAAAGTCACCGCCATCGCCGCGCAGCTTCCCACGGAGAACGCCACGCGTATCGTGGACGCCACCGGCTGCCTGGTCATCCCCGGCGGCATCGACGTCCACACCCACCTGGACATGCCCTTTGGCGGTACTACCAGCGCCGACGATTTCCAGACCGGCACCATCGCCGCCGCTTTCGGCGGCACCACCACCCTCATCGACTTCGCCATTCAGTACAAAGGCCAGACGCTCCGCCATGCTTTCGATACCTGGATGAAGAAAGCCCACGACAAAGCTGTCACCGACTACGCCTTCCACTGCATCATCACCGATCTCGGCTCCGCCCAACTCGAAGAAATGGGCCAACTCATCCGCGAAGGCGTCACCAGCTTCAAGCTCTTCATGGCCTACCCCGGCGTCTTCATGCTCGACGACGCCACCATCTTTAAGGCCATGCGCCAGGCAGCTAAGCACAGCGGCCTCATCTGCATGCACGCGGAAAACGGCGGCGCCATCGACGTCATCGTCCAGCAAGCGCTGGCGGAAGGAAAACGCGCCCCGAAATATCACGCGCTCACGCGCCCCACCACCGCCGAAGCCGAAGCCACTTCCCGCGCTATCGCCCTGGCCGAAATGGCGGGGGCCCCCGTCTACATCGTTCATCTCTCCTGCAACGACGCGCTCGAAAAAGTCCGCGAAGCCCGTGACCGGGGCCTGCCCGCCTACGCCGAGACTTGTCCGCAATATTTGTATCTTTCGCTGGAAAATATGGACGTGCCCGGTTTCGAGGGCGCGAAATACGTCTTCACTCCGCCGCTAAGGGAAAAGTGGAATCAGGAAAAACTCTGGCAGGGCCTCGCTAAAGACACTCTGCAAGTCGTATCGACAGATCATTGTCCGTTCTGTATGAAGGAACAAAAGGAACTCGGCAAGGACGACTTCACCAAAATTCCCAACGGTGGTCCCGGCATCGAGCATCGCTTAAGCCTTGTCTATACCGGCGGAGTCCACGGCAAACATTTTTCCGCCAATCGTTTCGTCCAGCTCGTTGCCACCGCGCCCGCAAAACTCTTCGGCCTCTACCCGCGCAAAGGCACTATCGCCGTCGGCTCCGACGCCGACCTGGTAATCTTCGATCCCAATCACGAAGAGGTCATCAGCGCCAAAACCCACCACATGCGCGTGGACTATTCCATGTTTGAAGGCATCAAGATCAAAGGCGCTCCCAAGACCGTCTTCTCCCGCGGCCGCCCCGTTATCGATGGGGGCAAATTCGTCGGCCGCCCCGGCGCCGGCCAATTCCTCCGCCGCCAAACCTACGCTGGAATTTAGCAGGTTTAATCCAACTTCATGAATTACTGACCGTCGTGATATAGACTCGTGAATGGTTAATTCTGGTTAGAGCTAATTGGAGATCCGAGAAAACATGGATAACGTCGCGAACCTCTTTCTACGTGCCAAGCACTGGCAGATTTTCGTCCTACTCGTTGGGGTAGGTTTTGTTGGAGATGTGGTAGTCATTGTGAGCTCCATATCGGCGACGGCGCGCTCGCCGGAAGATTTTGGGAAAATCGGTCTTCCATTTGGATTCGTAATGGCCCTGCTTATGTTCTTTTTTCTCGGCTGGTTCTGGTCCATGGGGTCATTTCTCAGTTCGATTGTGCAGCCGTCGCTAAGGCTAAAGATGGGATTCTTTCGTTTTGCCCTGGTCTACCCAGGACTCTACATCTTCGTATTCATGGCTCTTTTTCAAAGTTCCACTACCAACCCAGCGTTGCTCGCAGTCATTTTCCCATTGCACTTCTTCGCTATGTTCTGCATGTTCTACGATTTATATTTTGTGTCCAAGAGCCTAGTGTTGGCAGAAATTAGCAAGCCAGTATCGTTTTACGATTATGCTGGGCCATTTTTTCTCATGTGGTTTTTTCCCATTGGTGTTTGGTTTACCCAGCCAAGAATCAATCGACTTTATGCAGAAAGAAAACCCCCCGAACTATCAATAGCAGCAAGGCCGGGCTAGCCCCGCGTCGCTCTTCACGCGCCATATTGACCCCCCTGTTTCCCTCCTGCTATTGTGGGAAGTTATCTTGGGCTCAGTGTAGCTACTGAGCACCGGGGCTCCTGTGGAGGGAGCGTTTTCGTCTCATGGGCCTGACCAAACTGGTAATCCGGGGCGCGCGCCAGCATAACCTCAAGAATATCAGCGTCGAAATTCCCCGGAACAGCCTCACGGTCATTACTGGACTCTCCGGCTCGGGCAAATCCTCCCTGGCTTTTGACACCATTTATGCGGAAGGGCAGCGGCGCTATGTCGAGTCGCTCTCGGCGTATGCGCGGCAATTCCTCGACCAAATGGAGCGTCCTGAAGTCGACGTCATCGAGGGTCTTTCGCCGTCGATCGCTATCGAGCAGAAAACGACCACACGCTCGCCGCGGTCCACTGTTGGCACCATCACGGAAATCTACGATTACCTGCGCGTGATTTACGCCACCGTCGGTGTCCCGCATTGTCCCAACTGCGGTTTACCTATTACTCGCCAGTCCAGCGAGCAGATTGTGCAATCCATCCTGCATGGCGAAATCTGCAAGCCGGACGACCGCATCATGATTTTGGCGCCCATCGTCCGAGGGCGGAAGGGCGCTTACCGGAAGGAACTGGAAAAATTCGCGCAGGACGGCTATGTTCGCGCGCGAATCAATGGAGAGTTGGTTCCGCTCGACGATCTTCCGGTCATTGACAAGCGCAAGAACCACACCATCGAAATCGTTATTGATCGCTTGCTCGTTAAACAAGGCATCGCCGCGCGCCTCGAACAGTCCATCGCCACCGCGCTGAAATTGGCGAGCGGCCTGGTCACCGTTGCTATCGTGGGCGGCAAGGAACACACTTTTTCGGAGAAGCTCGCGTGTCCGGATTGCGGCATCTCCGTTCCGCAGCTCGAGCCGCGCTCGTTCAGCTTCAATTCACCGTACGGCGCGTGCCCCGCGTGCAACGGGCTCGGCTCGAAATACGATTTCGATCCGTCAAAAATCATCACCGATTGGACTCGCCCCCTCTTCGACGGCGGCCTTGGACCAGGCTCCGGCTCCGCGATTCTCAAGCGGACGCTGGAACTCGGCGCGTACGCGCACGGCTTCAATCTCGATACGCCTTTCGAAAAATTTCCCGCACGTATCCAGAACATGCTTTTGTACGGCTACCCGCCGTCGAACGGGAGCGCATCGGGCGAAAACGGTTCCGTAGGAAAAAAATCCAAGGGCGACAAAGGTTTCCGTTTCCCGGGCATATTAAAATTCCTCGAACGAAATTTCGAAGAGTCCAACTCCGATTCCTATCGCGAGTGGATCACACAGTACATGTCCGCGACGCTCTGCGCGACCTGCCACGGCAAGCGCCTGCGCCCTGAATCTCTGGCGGTAAAGCTTGGCAGCTGGTCCATCGCCGATTTCACCGCGCTCTCGCTCAGTTCCGCTCGTCCCGCGGTCGACAAAATCCTCCAGCATCTTACGGAGCGCCAAAAAGAGATCGCCGCGCGTCCGCTCGAAGAAGTTTCCGAACGGATCGATTTTCTTCTCGCCGTGGGCCTCGGCTATCTCAGCTTGGATCGCTCGGCCGCCACTCTCTCCGGCGGCGAAGCTCAGCGCATCCGCCTGGCCACGCAAATCGGTTCGCGGCTGCGCGGCGTCCTTTATGTCCTTGACGAGCCGAGCATCGGACTCCACTCCCGTGATAATGCTCGCCTGCTTGGCTCGCTCGAACATCTCCGCAATCTCGGCAACACCGTTCTAGTTGTCGAGCATGACGAAGATACGATCCGCCGCGCCGATTTCGTCGTGGACCTCGGACCCGGCGCGGGCAACGCCGGCGGCTACCTCGTCGCGCAGGGCAAGCCAGCAGACATCGAAGCCACTGCCGCATCCCTCACTGGTCAGTATCTTAGTGGCGCGGCGAAAATCGCCATCCCAGAAAAGCGCCGCGGTCCAAACGGCAAAGCGATTCAGATTCTCGGCGCAAGCGCGAACAATCTGAAGGACGTGGATATTACACTGCCGCTGGGTTTGCTGACGGTGGTCACTGGCGTCTCCGGCTCTGGAAAATCCACGCTCGTCAACGACATTCTCTACCGTGCGCTCGCGCAAAAGCTTTATCGCTCTTCGGAAGCGCCGGCGGCGCATCGGGAAATTCTCGGCGCCGAGAACATCGACAAAGTCATCGAAATCGATCAAGCGCCGATTGGCCGAACGCCGCGCTCGAATCCCGCCACTTACACGGGCGTGTTTGCGCCGATACGCGATCTCTTCGCCATGCTTCCGGAATCGCGCGAACGCGGCTACCGGCCGGGCCGATTCAGCTTCAATGTGAAAGGCGGCCGCTGCGAAGCATGCCAGGGCGACGGCCTGCGCCGCATTGAAATGAATTTTCTTCCAGACGTTTACGTGATGTGCGAAGTGTGCCGCGGCCGCCGCTATAATTCAGAAACACTCGCGGTTCGCTACAAAGGCCAGTCCATCAGCGACGTTTTGAATTTGCCTTCAAGCGACGCGCTAAAACTTCTCGAAAATATTCCGCAGATTCAGCAGAAACTGGCGACGCTCGTCGAAGTTGGCCTCGGTTACGTCACGCTCGGCCAATCCGCTACGACGCTTTCCGGCGGCGAAGCGCAACGCATCAAACTTGCGCGAGAGCTTTCCAAACGTCAAACCGGCCGCACACTTTACATCCTCGACGAACCAACAACCGGCCTGCACTTCGACGATGTGCGAAAACTCCTCGACGTTTTGCAGCGTCTCGTGGACCTCGGCAACACCGTGCTGATCATCGAGCACCATCTCGACGTCATCAAGCAGGCCGACTGGATCATCGATCTCGGCCCGGAAGGAGGCGAAGGCGGAGGCCGCATCGTAGCCCAGGGTCCGCCCGAACTCGTCGCGCGCACAAAAAAATCCTACACTGGCCAGGCGCTAGCTCGTATTCTTTCGATTGCGGGCAGTAATGGAAATGGTTCTGGCCACTGAGTTGGCGTTGAAGGGGAATTAGCTTCCATGAATCCCGGCCTGTATCTTCTTATCAAACTCATCGCCTATTGTGTGTGGTGTTACATTGGCCTGCGTCTATTTCGCCCTGAACAAACACAGTTCATCGCTGGTGCGATTCGCTTCGGACTCATTCGTGTGCTGATGGGATTTTTCTTCGGTGTGGTGATATTTTTTGCAGCGTTCACCTGGGCGAATGTACTTGGAAGAGGAATGAGCCAAGACGTGATCACGTATCTCGGCGCATATGTTCCAGTGCGCTGGATTGAGTGGACGATCATGGCAATTCTGCTGAATCCGAGTGTGCGCCGCACGCCACATGCATTGCATTGGTTTATCGGCAACGAAAATCGAGACCGCCTTTGGAGGATTGGCGGCATTGTTATTTCTTGCGTGGCAGATATTCCGTTCATTGTTGCCCTGGGCGGCGTGGTTCCGACGGGGCGGTTTCTGTGCTGATGAAAATCGCTGAATTCTTGCTCCCATTCGCCCTTTGCCAGTAAAGTGGTTGACTCTGCCATGAGCATCTACTCTATCCAACCGGTTACGTTTGGCGCAGTGCGCACGTATCCGCTGGCGTCGCGTAAGAGCAAAGTTAGCGTCCGCGACTTCGCAAAACCGCCAGGCGCGAATAGCTCACTCACCAAATTTCTCGATTCACTTCCAAACATTCTTGCCGCGGAAGATTTGCGAGAACTACTCAGCGCGATCCACGTTGCGCGCAAACAGCGCAAGCCTGTTCTCTGGGGCATCGGCGGGCACGTCATCAAAGTCGGCCTCGGAGCGGTGCTGATTGACCTGATGAGACACGGTTTTGTTTCTGGCATCGCCATGAACGGCGCGGCGCTCATCCACGATTTTGAAATCGCGCTTGCAGGCAATACTTCAGAAGATGTCGAGGCGGGCCTGGGCGATGGCGAATTCGGCATGGCTGCCGAAACTGGCGAGTACATCAACGAAATCGCAAAGTTATCCCAGCGCATTCGAATTGGCTATGGTGAAGCGGCAGGACAATATCTTTCGAGCGGGATCATCGATGTCAAACACGCTGATTGCAGCGTGCTCGTTGCCGCTTACCAGCACCGCGTCCCTGTGACCATTCACCTCGCCATCGGGACGGATATTCCGCACATGCATCCGGCCGCCAACGGAGCTGCGCTCGGCGATGCCACGCATCACGACTTTCGTTTGTTCTGCGCACTTGTGCGGCAAATGCATCCCGGCGGCGTGTATCTCAATTGGGGCTCAGCAGTTCTTCTGCCTGAAATATTTCTCAAAGCCATTTCCGTAGTCCGCAATTTCGGCGTTCCGCTTCGGCCGATTACTACTGCGAATTTCGACTTTATTCAGCACTACCGTCCGATGCAAAATGTAGTGAAGCGTCCTACCGTGCCCGCCCCCGGCAGCAGCGGACCTGAATCCCGGGGCTATGCCATCACCGGCCATCACGAGCTGCTCTTGCCGCTGGTTGCCGCCGCGCTGGCCGCCGGGTGGCCCAAGAAACGCCGCACTGGAAAACGATGATCGCATTTGACGACAAACCGCCGAGCTCCGGGGAAGAAAATTCTCGCCAAGAGAATTTAACGGTCGCGGCTGCGGAGCCCGCATCTTCCGAACCTGTCGGTCAGCAACTTGCCGCCGACCCACTCTCTTATGTTGCTGTCCCACCGGCAGGTTCAGCTCCGCCGCCCAATTTGCCGGAAGACTTGCGGATCTCCTGGTCGTGGCCGCATCTTTTGGTGTTCGGCCTCTTTGTCGTTTCCAGCCTGCTTACGCTCCAGCTCGCGGTGATCCTTTACTTTTCGGCGGACAAACACCTTTCGCAAAATCAGCTCAAGCAGCTTTTCGAGTCCGATCCAAGGCTGATCATCGGCATGAATGTTGTGTGGTTCGCGCTGATTCTGTTTTTTCTTTACATTACGCTTGCGGTGCTGCGCGACTCGCCTTTCTGGCAATCTTTGGGATGGAAAAAACTCAGGTCCGATGCCGGCGAAGGCAAAGGCCGTCCGTGGATGTATTTTCTTTCCGGTTGCGGCTTATCCATTTTTGTTGCGGTGGCGAGTTCGCGGGTGAAGGATGCGGACAGCGTGCCGATCCAGGAGTTCTTGAAGAATCGATCCGGCGCCATGCTGCTGATGGCCATGGCAGTACTCATTGCGCCGTTGGTGGAAGAAACCGTCTTTCGCGGGTATTTGTATCCGGTGCTGGCGCGAATTACGTCGGCGGTGCTTCAGTTTTCCGGGATGGAGTTTTCGGCCGCTACGCGCACGGGTGTAGCGACAAGTATTCTGATGACGGGTATGCTCTTTGGCCTGATGCATGCGCCGCAGCTTGGATGGACTTGGGGCTTGGTCAGCCTGCTCACCCTTGTTGGAGTGATTTTTACATTTGCGCGCGCCTGGACAGGGACGGTTCTGGCGAGTTTCCTGCTGCACCTTGGGTACAATTCGATGATTGCTTTCACTTCCATCATCGCGACCAAAGGTTTCACGCAGATGCCTCCGCATCCCTGAGCGAGGAGATGAACGGTTCGTCTTCCTGCGCCGGCTTCGTTACAATTGGGTTTGGCAAGGACATTGAACGCATGTACGTAGCGCAACCGATCGAATGGACCGACCAGGGCGTGGTCATGCTCGACCAGCGCCGACTTCCCGGCGAAGAAATCTTCCACACCTACACCGACTATCGCGAGGTCGCCAAAGCAATCCGCGAAATGGTGATCCGCGGCGCTCCGGCCATAGGCGTTGCCGCGGCAATGGGCGTGGCCCTGGGCGTTCTGCATTCTTCCGCGAAATCCGTGGAGGAGCTTCGCGGGGAATTCGCGGCAATCTGCGAGACGCTCGCAAAGACTCGGCCGACGGCGGTGGACCTTTTCTGGGCGCTCGAGCGCATGAAAAGCCGGTTCGCGGAATTGACGGCCGGGAATCCAGACTTGGGAAATATTAAAAAGAAGATGGTCGAGGAAGCCCAGCAAGTCCATTTCGAAAAGAAGGCGACCGACGAGGCCATGGGCCGATTCGGAGCGGAATTCATGCCTCGGGAAGGCCAGGTGATGACGCAATGCAACGCTGGCGCGCTGGCGACCGGTGGAATCGGTACAGCTCTCGGCGTGATTCGAACCGCGTTTGAACAGGGGAAAAAGATCCACGTCCTGGTGCCTGAAACGCGGCCTTACCTTCAAGGGGCGCGGCTAACCGCGTGGGAGCTGTACAAAGCCGGCATCCCGCTGACGTTGATTACCGACAATATGGTGGGGCACTTTTTGAAGACGGGAAAAGTGGGAGCCATCGTCACGGGCGCGGATCGCATTGCGGCGAATGGAGACACGGCAAATAAAATCGGCACGTATCAGATGGCGGTTCTGGCGAAAGAGAACAGCGTGCCGTTCTACATCGCGGCGCCGGTTTCGACTTTTGATTTATCGATTCCGGATGGCGAGCACATTCCCATCGAGGAGCGCTCCGCGGCAGAAGTCACGCATATTCAAGGCATTAGAATCGCACCCGAGGTGCACGCCGCGCATCCCGCTTTTGACGTGACTCCGGCGCGGTACATTGCCGCCATTTTCACCGAACGCGGCGTGGCCTGCGGCCCGTATGCGGACTCTCTTCGCGCGCTAGCTTCGGCGCCTGCATCTGCGCTTATCGCGCGCTAATCGTTGCAGAATGGCGCTGCCACGCTGCCATCAGTTCTGAATTCCCATTTGCGTGAGGAAATAGGCGTAATCGAACGCCGTTTCGTGCAAGCGGTCGTAGCGCCCGGAAGCGCCGCCGTGCCCGGCAGGGTTCATATTGGTTTTGAGGATAAGAGAGTTGTGGTCGGATCGAAGCGCGCGCATCTTGGCGACATACTTGGCCGGTTCCCAATACATCACCTGGCTGTCGTTGAAGGAAGTTCTTACCAGCATGTTGGGATACGCTTTGGCCGCGATGTTGTCGTACGGCGAGTAGGTGATCATGTAATCAAAGGCGGGCTTTTCCTTGGGGTTTCCCCACTCCTCGAACTCGCTGACGGTGAGAGGAAGCGATTCATCGAGCATGGTATTCATGACGTCCACGAAGGGAACGCCGACAAGCGCCGCGTGAAACAGATCCGGGCGCATATTCAGCACAGCGCCCATGAGCAGGCCGCCAGCGCTTCGTCCTTCGATCGTCAAGCGGTCCTTTGAACCGTATCCTTGCGCCACCAGATATTCGGCCGAGGCGATGAAATCAGTGAAGGTGTTTTTCTTGTGCATCATGCGGCCGTCGTCGTGCCAGGCCTTGCCCATTTCGCCGCCCCCGCGAATGTGGGCCACGGCGCATACCACGCCGCGATCGACCATGCTGAAGAGGTTAGAGTTGAAGCTGATGTCGTAAGGATATCCGTACGAGCCATAGCCCGTAAGATACATCGGACCTTTTCCATCCAGCTTGGCCCCCTTCAGGTGCACAACGGTGATAGGAATCTTCACGCCATCGGAAGCCGTGGTGAAAATTCGCTCCACTTGGTAGCGCGTGCGGTCATATCCGCCGGGCACTTCTTTCTGCTTGAGCAAAGTGGAAGTGCCGCTGGCCAGATCGTACTCAAACACCGATTGCGGAGTGATGAAGGACTGGTAGCCGTAGCGGAACTTGGCGGTGTCATATTCACGATTGACGTACGGATAGTCGACGTAAGCCGGCTCCGGGAATTCGATGCGCCGAGACACGCCGCTTTGCAGATTGGTGACGCGAATTTGCGGCAGCCCGTTTTCCCGTTCGTAGGAGATGTAGTAGTTTTTGAAGAAGTCGGTATCGTCGAGCATCACGTCGGCGCGGTGCGGCACGACTTCCTGCCAGTTCTTGCTAGTGGGATCGGAAACCGGCGCTTTGACGAGGCGGAAATTGCGGCCTTTGTCGTTCACGCGAATATAAAAGAAATTGCCATTGTGATCGGGGTAGTACTCGACGTCCTGTTTGCGGGGTTCCATCAACTTCCATTCCGCCAAGGGCTCGCCGGCGGGAATGTAACGCGCTTCGCTGGTGGTGTGGCTGCCGGAGATGAGCAAGATGTAGGCTTTGCTGCGCGTCTTGCCGGTGCCGATGTCGAACCTTTCGTCTTTTTCTTCAAAGACGAGGGTGTCGGGGCCGGTGGTGCCGACGTTGTGGCGATAGAACTGATTGGAGCGTTTCGAAACGGCGTCTTCTGTCGTGTAAAAGATGGTCTTGTTGTCGTTGGCCCAGGCGATAGAGTCGACGCGCTCGGCGTGGTCCACTAGCAATTTTCCGGTGCGCAAATCCTTTACGGCCAGGGTGAATTGCCGGAAACCGGTGTTGTCTGTGGTGTACGCGAGAAGATTGCCGTCGTCGCTGACGTCGTAGGCACCGAGAGACATGAATTTTTGCCCCTTGGAGAGTTCATTCACGTCCAGTACGATTTCCTCTGGAGCGTCCATGCTGCCCTTTTTCCGGCAACGAATCGCGTATTGTTTGCCGGCTTCGGTGCGGACATAGTAGAAGTAGCCGCCCTCTTTGTAGGGAACTTCCACGTCGGTTTCCTTGATGCGGCCGAGCATTTCGTCGTACAGCTTCTTTTGCAAGGCTTCCGTCGGCTTCATGACGGCGTCGGTGTAGGCGTTCTCGGCTTCGAGATAAGCCGCCACTTCAGGATTTTTCTTGTCCCGCAGCCAGTAGTAGTTATCCACCAGCGTGTGGCCGTTGATTTCCGTGGTCTTTGGAACTTTCTTTGCAACTGGGGGCGCAGGGAGGGAAGCCGTGTCATTCGCGGCCCGTCCAAACACGACGCCGAGAGCCAGGGAAGCGAGGGCCAGCGAGATAGTTCGAATCTGGCGCAAAGCGAGCTTATTCATTGGGATTTCCTTCGTGAGAGTTGAAAACGCGCTAATTCTATACCAACCCTTGTTTACAAGCGATGTCGAGCCTGCAGGCAGAAGCCATGCGTGGATATGAGCACTATCGTTGGGAAAATCAATCTGCGTATAATCTTTGGCGATGAACTTCAGGTCCCGCGTGTCGGCTCGCGCCTTCTGCTCACTGCTCTTATTTGGTTTGACTTCATCCCTTCATGCTTTTCCGACGGGTTCGTGGAGCGGAGTAGTGCGGGACGCGGCGGGAAATGCTGTCGGGATGGCCACCGTGAAGCTCGTCTTGGCGGACAGGAGTGGGGAGTATGCCGCGAGCACGTCCAGTAGCGGCCAGTTTGTATTCATCGCCGTTGCGGCGGGGAGCTACAAAATTTCGGTAAGCGCCGCAGGCAAGATTTGGACGGCCGCGGATCCGGTGGTAATCAAAGAGGGAGCCACACTTACAGAAAGTATTCAACTCTCGCAGCAAGGGCAGGAGCTTCGGGTCGTGGTAACGCAGGGGGCGGCTAATCCGCAGGCCAGCGGGGGAGAGCATCTTTCCACCGGAGAAGTATCCAGCCTGCCGCTGAATGAGCGCGACTTCAGCAAACTGCTGCTGCTTGCCGCCGGCACCATGACGGACACCAACGGTGCGGCGAATTTTACTCAGCAATTTGCGGTCAACGGCCAGCGCGGGTCCGCAGCGGTGTTCGCCATCGATGGAGCGGACACGACCGACCCCGAGCTGGGGGGCGCGACGTTTTCCAATTTCAACGTGGATGCCATCCAGGAAGTGCAATCCAACTCCGGGGTGATGCCCGCGGACACGGGCCACGGCGCGGCGGGTTTCACCAACGTGGTTACGAAATCCGGAAGCAACTTTGTTCACGGGAGCTTGTTCGAATTTGTCCGCAATGCGGCGTTCGACGCTCGGAATTTCTTTGACCACAAAAGCGATTTGGACACGCGGCGACTGCCGCCTTTCGTGCGCAATGAGTTCGGCGTGACGAATGGAGGTCCGGTCTTCCTACCGAAAGTTTACGATGGGCGGGGCAAAACGTATTATTTCGCGGAGTACCAGGGATTCCGGCAAGTTCTGGGGACCACGCAGGTATTCCCAGTGCCAACGCAAGCGGAGAGACTGGGAATCGACACTACGACATTTCCGGGCGACACGCTGACGGTTCCGGTCAGCAGCAGCGTCGCTGGATTGATGGCGCGTTATCCTTTGCCGAACGATCCTCGCGGAGCCTATGGAGCTCGCACTTACGCGACGTCATCCAAAGTTGCAACCAACACAAATCAAGCTTCATTCCGTCTCGATCATCGCATCTCGGATAAAGCCAATCTGTTCCTGCGCGCGAGCCGCAACCAGGTCAGCGGCCCAACCACAAACCCGGATCAAACCGCGATCGATCCCAGTTTTGGAGTGAACTTCCTCGATCACCAGCGCAGTGCGGCCGCGAGATATGCCCGCACGCTCACGCCGAATTTCAGCTTCCAAACAACTCTCGCGTATATTCGAAGCACTCCGCTATTCCTCACCAGCAACCAAACGCAGCCGGCGATCGCCTTTGGCGACGGGCTGTTTGCGGGCTTCAATTCCGCTGACGGATCTATTTTCGGTTCTTATGGGAATGTCTCCCAGTTCAAACACGATATGAATTACACGCATGGCGCCCACTCGTTCAAATGGGGCGCGGAATTGAGATTCAACCGCGATTCCACGATATTCGGATTGAATCCCAACGGGCTCTACACGTTTGGCGGCGGCACGGCTTATTCTCCGGTGATGATTCATTCCGCCAGCGGGCAGCATGATATCCAACCTGGAGATCCGCTGCCGGATTCCCTGACTGGACTTCTGACGGCGGCACCTTTTTCCTACACAGTGACGGCTGCGGCAAGCCTGACGCCAAAGGGAAATAAGTTTGACGAAGCGGCAGTCCGGCGCGAGGCCTACAATTTCTATTTTCAGGACACCTGGAAAGCCACGGCTCGATTGAGCGTAAACTATGGTTTCCGCTATGAAGTGAACAGCCGGATTAAGGAAGCACAACATCGAACGTCTTTAGCGATTCCGATTGGGCCGGACGGCAAGCCCGCAGATTTTCTCGCTCCGGGCACAAAACAGATTTACGTCTACAATCCGCAGCCTCCGTATGCGATGGATTGGAACGGCTGGGGGCCGCGCGTATCGGTGGACTACAGCTTGACCAAGCACACAACGCTCCATGCCGGAGGCGCCATCACCACGATACTTCCGAACCTGTGGCTGGAAAATTATGTCACCGGGGCATTTCCGTTCGTTTTTCAGCCGTTGGTGACGGCGCAGCCCGGGTTTCCGGTGAACTTTCAGAATTCTGTGGTGCCGATGACTCTTCCTCCGGTCTACACCACGCAAGGAACACTTCTCTTCCCGTCCGGAAGCAGCAGCAATGTGCCTGCGAATACGCCGATGGATGTGCAGCGATTCCAGAATGATTTGGCGGCGTTGACGCCTGGCAATGAAGTTCAATTGTTCGCGGCCATCAGCGTCGATCCGCATCTCCGCAACGGGTACATCGGCACGGACACGCTGGGCATCGACCAGGAAATCGGAAGCGTTAAATTTAGTGCTTCGTACGTGGGCACCGTAGGTGTGCATCTTGCGAGCGTGCTTTCACCGAATGGTTACGGAGGGGCGGAGCCGGCTTTTGCACGATTCACGCAATTCGATTCGACTGGCCATGCCACCGGCGGATTCGGCCCGGAATCGGTGATGAGCACGGGTGCGCATTCCAGCTATCACGCGCTGCAGACATCCGTTAGCCAGAACACTCCCCACAAGGGCCTGAGCTTCCAGGCGAGCTACACGTATTCCAAGAGTATTGATGACACCAGCGCCGTGCCCGGCGGAATTTCCGGAAGTCCCGGAGTGATTTTGCAGACACCGCCGCAGGATCCGTTCAATCCGAAAGCGGACAAAGGCCCTTCCACTTTCGATGTGACTCACGTCTTCACGCTGAGCCTGATTCAGCGCTTGCCCTTGGAGCACGTGGACTTTCTCCGGTCGCTGGGAAAAACGCTTACCAAAGGCTGGCAGATCCTGGACATCACAACGTTGACGACGGGGCCGCCGTTTACCGTTTATTCCGGTATTCAGCAAACCGGCGTTGGCGCGGGCGGGACGGATCGGCCCGACCTTGTCGCCATGCCGGATTTTTCCACCAGTCGCGTGGTGCGCGAGGACTACTTCGGCAAAGGAGCTGCAAACAGTTCCTTCTTCGTGATACCCATCAATGTCCCTGGCGGCACCGGCCCGAAGCAAGGCCGCTTCGGCACACTCGGCCGCAACACGTTCCGAGGCCCGGGGTTCCGCGATTTTGACCTGGCGCTGATCAAGGACACCGCCTTCGGCCATCGCGGAAACGGCGAACTCGCAAACCTGCAATTCCGCGCGGAGTTTTTCAATATATTCAACGAAGTGAACTTCGGATTGCCTTCCAACATCGTCAGCGGGAGCGGCTTTGGCATTATCAGCCGGACCGCCGGCCCGTCGCGGCAGATTCAATTCTCGCTCAAACTTAATTATTGAACTTGCTTCCTTGCTTCGTTTCACGCCGGGCGAATCACAAAGCATACGCGCGGGCGGCGGCGAAACGAGGCGAAGAAATTCAGCAACTGTTTCCAGGGCATATATTTCTTGTTCAGAAGGCGGTCGGCATACGCCGCTTCGTCACCCGTGACGATTTCCGCGCGCGCGTCGACCCACTCGCCCAACAATTTGCCAGACATGTCGCAGGGGGCGATGCGGACGTGTGCGTTGTTGCGAATGCGCTTCTCCTTGCCGGAGTTTCCCATAGAGTAGGCGTAGAGCCGCGCGGTATCGCTCGCCAAATCGTTGGCGGCGTCGGCCGCAAACCACACAGGCGTCTTGACGCCATCACCGCTCTTCTTGAACGTCTCGAGATTCAAGTACTTTTGTCCGGCAAACGCCGCAAATCCCATCGCATCGCTCCTCTCAGATCGATGGGGCCATTTTACATGCGAGCAAAGAAAAAAGGGCGCCCCCATAGTACCGGAGCGCCCTTTGCACCACTTCGGGAAAAACTCTTATTTCGATCGGACGTAGACAACGTCTTCCGTAAACGCGTCTTTTTGGTCTTTGCGGAATGTCCAGGTGGTCTTGAAATGATCGTTGTCGATGAAGGTGTAGACCGCGTGGTGCATGTGGCCGTCATCGGCGCTCTTCAAGTTTGAGATACTCACAAGATCAAACGTGATCGTCTTTGCGTCCGGTGCATACGATCCCTTCATGGTCGGCTGGTTGCCGGCCATGCAGTAGTGTGTCAGCTTGATTTGTTCGCCATCCAGGAAATACAGCGTGGTCATCTCCACCGGCTTGCCATTGTCCACCATGTGGAACTTTTCCAGCACCGCTGTGCCGCCGGAGGTCAATTCCAGATCCAGCGTTGCCTTATTCATGTTGGTCTTGTCGGTCTCCCAGTGGCCCACCAGCGACTTCAGCTTCTCGAACGCCTCCGCCCCAGCGCCGGCGGCGGGATTCGGCACCGGCATAATTCCCATTGTCAGAAAAAGTACACTCAGAACCTTCGCCAAGCCTCTCATCGATCGTTCTCCTTTCAAGCTTCGTTTGAACCGTTTTAGGAATTCAACCACTCGAAACAAATACTCATCGCACTGCGACTGCCGACTCCTTTGCACGTCCGAACCTTTGCGTTGCGAATCCCACAATTGCCCCGAGCAGCATTCCTGGGAGCAGAATGTCCCAGAACAAAGCCATTCCCGCCCGCAGAATCACCAGAAGGCTGAGGACCGCGGCAGTCCCGATGCCTGCCAAAATCCCCAACGGCATGGAGTGGACTCGCTGCGAAATATATCCAGTGGCCATCCCTGACAGCAATCCTTTCAGCAGCGAAAACGTGATCACACTTCCCATAACCGGGGCGAGGGAGGGCTCGAAAAATCCGCTCAAGCCGTCAAGAAGCCCGAGAACTCCTCCCACGGCGAGTCCCAGCATCGGTTTTGTGAGGCTCATCGCTTCCTCCTGCGAAAGGGCCGGCGAATCCGTCAGGCACCTACTTGGCATTCTTGTCGGCCTGCATCACGCCGAAAAGGTTTCCCTCGGTGTCTGTGAGGTAGGCGAAGTATCCGACGGTTGGGATCGCCGTCTTGGGCATGACCAGTTTTCCGCCGGCTTTGGTCACCGCGTCCACGGAGGCGTCCACAGAATCCACGCCGATCGTGTTGGTGGTTGTCTTCACTTGGGTATTCTTCATGAGGCCGCCATTGATTCCTGGCGTTCCTTCCGCCCCCGTTGACACCATCCAATACTCCATGGGGCCCGGCCATTTCTCAATTTTCCAGCCGAACACTTTTTTGTAAAACACCGAAGCGCGCTCGGGATCGCTTGCGGGTATTTCAAAATGGATGACTCGAGACATGGTTCTCCTCCTGATTTGAATGAACGAAGTTTTTCTTCCTTACGGAAATCGTTTATCGCGTTGCCGGTGCGGGAGTGGCGCCATAGCGCTGCGTGGCGTAGCCCACGATCATGCCTACGATGCTGCCGGGCAGGATGATCTCGAAATAGTATCCGTGCTGCAGGTAGGCGACGAGAAAAGCGAGAACGAATCCCACGGCCAGACCGAACAGAATGCCCAGAGGCACGGAGTTCACCTTGCGGGCAAAAATTCCGGCTGCTACTCCGGCGATCAATCCCTTGAACGTCGAACCAAAGATGATTCCCACGATTTGCGCCCGTACAGCGGGCGTAAACCAAGCTGATCCGCCATCGATTGCGCCCAGCACGGCCCCAAGCAGAAGTCCCAGCAACACCTTATTCATCGCATTCCTCCGTGGCGTTCTCTCGCTACTGTTCCTTACAACAGATCCGCAAAATCCTTTAGGCCTATCGATGCATGAAAAGCAGAATAAGGACACGCATCGCCAAGTAGGCTGCAATCAACAAGATAAAGAAGCGATAGCGGCGGTAGAATCGGCGGGCTTTCTCAAAAAGGCTCTCACGATGCGCGCCGACCGCGAGCCCATCCAGATAACGTGAAACATCCAGGGCCATTTCTTGAACTTTGGGGTAGCGCTCGGCCGGTGATGCCGCGGTAGACTTTGCGCAAATGGCCGCCAACGATTTATCAATGCGAGAGCCATTGGAAAGGGAAGTTGCTTCCGGCTGGCCGGTGAGCAAGAATCGCAGAAGCGCGCCAAGCGAATAAATGTCGCTGCGCGAGTCGAGGAGTTCGATGTCGCCACGCGCCTGTTCGGGGGACATGTAGCCAGGCGTGCCCATCACGGTGCCGTGCCCGGTAATGACTGAGATTTCTGTCGCACCACCCGCCGTCGCTGCTAGCTTGGGTTTTTCGAAGATGGTTGCTTCACGATCGGCTTGGCGGGCACCGCCTGAATCCTCTCCTCGCAGAATCTTGGCGAGGCCCCAGTCCATCACCAGCACTTCGCCGAACGGCCCGACCATTATATTCGCGGGTTTCAGATCGCGGTGCAGCACCCCGCTCGCGTGGGCGAAGGCAACAGCGTCGCAAATGCGCAGAAAAAGCCGGAGGCGGTCGGGGAACGAAGCAACCGACTCAATGTACTCGTCGAGCCGTTTTCCCTCGACGAATTTCATGGTATAGAAAACGCGGCCGTCCGCAAGCGTTCCGACGTCATGAACGGGAACGATGCCAGGGTGCTCAAGAGCGGCCAGAACGCGTGCTTCACGGATCAGGCGGTTTGCGAGATCGCCATCGGTTGTGGGGACGTCGAGAACTTTCAGGGCCACGCGCCGCTGGAGATTTTCGTCCTCCGCGGTGAATACCACTCCCATTCCTCCTCGCGCAATGCGCTCCAGCAATCGATAGCGCGTGCCGGAAAGATCAGGGACCTCCGCGGCATCGCGCAATCTTTCGAGAGCGCTGTCGGAAAGAAACTTCATTTCGGATCCCAGCCGAAGGCGGCACGGGTTTCGCGGTGAAATTCTTCTTCGCTGGCGCAGAGTTCGCGAAGGCGGTCCAGCGCCAGTCTTCGAAATTCGCGGCGGGCCCAGGCCAGCGCGTTGGTCACGTCGGACATGGAAATTCCATAGTCTTTCGAAAGCTGTTCGTAGGAACTCTTCTCGTTGCCTTCGAGGTCATACGCCTCGAATAGACGAAAGGTGCGCGTCCGCTCGCGCTGTTCGCACAAGTTGCGCAGATCCTCTACCGCCAGGGCAAAGAGGCTTCGTATCCACTCTCTTTCGAAGAACTGTTCGAGGGATTCTGGCGAAGCGATTTTCGCGGGATCAATCACGGTCGCGCCGAGTTCTTCTTCCGCGGCGGAAAAATCGAGAGCGACGTGCGGGATATTTCCACCGCGCTTCTGACGCTTTCCGGCTTTGTCTTCATTCATTACAAAACTATCCACGCATAGGCGCAGGTAGGTGCGCAGCCGGCTCTTGGTGGAATCAAACTTTTCGAGCAACTCCCTTTCCAACAGTTCCGCGAAGAATCCCTGCGTGAGATCCTGAGCGTCGCTGGCGGGCCGCTTCCATCGCCAGCGCACATATTTATAGACAGGCTTCCAATAGGCCGCGCAGAGGGCTTCCAGAGCGCGCCCGCGCTCCTCGACATCGATGCTGCGGACCGCCTCGATCACCGACCGGCGTGTCGGAGGAAAGCGATCTCCACCCGGCTGAACTTCTTCTTCGTTCATCGTACTGGCTCATCCCCGTTGACTTGCGCGCTTCGGGAGGAGTTTATGCAGGATAGCTCACGCTGACAAGCAGGGTTTGCGGAAAGCGCCGCGGAGTTCGGGCCGGCTCGCGGATGGAAGAGAGGAAACAGCCAGCAGAGGCCGGAGCGGGATAGCGACTCCATGCAAATTACTTCTCCTTGACAGTCTAGGAGAGCAAGCATATATTCCTAGGCCATCTAGGAGAGACGGCTTCAATGGACAAACAATTGGAACTCTTGCAAGGCACGCTGGACATGCTGATTCTCAAAGCTGTTTCGCTCGGACCATTGCATGGCTACGGTGTGCTGCTGCGCATTCAGCAAATTTCGAAAGACCGCCTGGAAATTCAGCAAGGCTCTCTCTACCCAGCGCTATACCGCCTGGAACATCAAGGCTGGATTGCCAGCGAATGGGGCGAATCAGAAAACAAGCGCAAAGCCAAATATTACCGCCTCACGGCGGCGGGGAAGCGCAGGTTGCAAACAGAATCAGAAAAGTGGAATCGCATGGCGGACCTGATCGCCGGAATCTTGGACACGAAGCGAGAGGAAGTATGACGATTTGGAGCCGGCTTCGTTCGTGGTTGAGAGCCCTATTGCGGCGCTCGCAGATGGAAAGCGAGATGGATGCCGAGCTCCGGTTTCATATGGAGGCGTACGCGGAGGACTTAGTTCGCAGCGGCATGGCGCGCGAAGAAGCCACGCGTCGGGCGCGTCTAGAGTTTGGAGGAGTCGAGCGCGTCAAAGAAGAAGGCCGCGAAGCGCGCGGCGTGAATCTCGTTGAATCATTGTTGCGGGATTTGCGCTACGGCGCGAGCAACATGCTGCGCACGCCTGGTTTCACGGCAATCACCGTACTTACTTTGGCGCTCGGCATCGGTGCTACGACGGCGATCTTCAGCGCGGTGAATCCGATCCTGTTCGAATCGCTGCCTTACCCGCGCCCCGAGCGGATCATGGTGATCTCGGAATTCGGGGCAGATAGCTCGCGCACCCGCGTGGCATTCCATACCTATCGTGAACTGGCCGCGCGAAGCCGTTCCTTTGAAAACCTTGCCGTGACGAAGATATGGCAGCCGACTTTAGTTACCCCGAGGGAGCCAGAGCGTTTCGACGGTCAATTCGTGAGCGCCGGCTATTTTCGTGTGTTGGGTGTACCGCCGTTCCTGGGAAGGGACTTTGAGCCGTCCGACGATCGTTTCCACGGACCACACGTCGTGATTCTCAGCGACGCATTGTGGCGCCGCCGCTTCGGAGGCGATGCGGCGATCATTGGGCGCAAAATCACGCTCGACGACAACAGCTACACCGTGATTGGTGTGATGCCGAACACGTTTGAGAACGTACTCGTTCCGTCCGCGGAACTATGGACACCCTTGCAGTACGACCCCGGACACATCGCGGATTCGCAAACGAGGGAATGGGGCAATCACCTGCGCATGGCCGGACGTCTGCAGCCCGGCGCCTCTATCGATCAAGCCAGCCGGGAGCTCAAAGCCATCGCGGGTGACCCGGTGCCGGAATTCCCGAGGCCGCCTTGGGCATCGCACGAACAGGGTTTCATAGTGAACTCGCTGCAGGACGACGTAACGCGGAGCGTGAAGCCCGCTCTGCTCGCTGTGCTTGGCGCAGTCCTGCTGGTGTTGGTAATCGCCTGTGTGAACGTGACCAACCTTCTCTTGGCGCGCGGCGTCCGTCGCCGCGCCGAGTTTGCTCTGCGCACCGCCCTCGGTGCTGGACGCACCCGGCTTATCCGGCAATTGCTGACGGAGAGTCTGCTCCTCGCCGCGACGGGCGGCGTGGCCGGCATGGCCGTGGCGCAGCTCGGCGTCCGCGCGCTGGTGGCGCTTAGCCCAGCGGAGCTGCCGCGCGTCAACTCGATTGGTGTCGATGGACCTGTCTTTGCTTTCGGACTGGGCATTACCACTCTGATCGGTTTGGTGGTCGGACTGATCCCGGCACTCCGCGCCTCCCGCAATGAACCGCAAATCGCACTTCAGGAAAGCTCGCAACGCACCGTCGGCGGGCACCGTCGCACGCGCAGCGCGCTGGTCGTGGTGGAAGTCGCTCTCGCTCTCGTGTTGCTTGTGAGTTCTGGATTGCTCTTGCGGAGCCTGCAGCTTCTGTTTGCGGTCGCTCCAGGATTCGATGCTTCACGCCTGCTCACCATGCAGGTGCAGACTTACGGCCGCCGGTACGACGACGATGCCACCTGCAATCGTTTCTTCGCGCAGGCCTTGGAAGCGGTTCGCAACGTTCCGGGCGTGTCTGCGGCGGCCTTCACTAGCCAATTGCCGCTGAGCGGCGATGCGGACGTCTACGGAGTGCAATTCGAAAATGCGAGCGACCCTAATGACGTCGAACCCGCGTTTCGCTACGGAGTGGCGCCCGGATATTTTGAAACCATGGGTATCCCACTTCGTCGCGGGCGCCTATTCAACGCGCAGGATGCGGCTGGACTGCCGATGAGGCCGGTTCTAATCAACGAATCACTCGCGAAGCGCAGGTATCCCGGCCAGGACCCCATTGGCCAGCGCATTCGCTTTGGCGGCCCTCCCAACCGGCCGTGGGACATCATCGTCGGCGTGGTCGGCGACGTAAAACAAACGTCCTTGGCAGTAAGCCAATCCGACGCCGTGTACGTGACCACCGCTCAGTGGCTGTGGGCGGATGGTACGCAGTGGTTGGTGGTGCGCACTCGCGGTGACGCAGCCGCGCTTGCGCCCGCCGTCCGCCAGGCGATCTGGTCGGTGGACAAAGACCAGCCGGTCGTTCGCGTCGCAACGATGGGAGCTTTGCTCGCTGCTTCGGCTGCGCAGCGCCACTTCGCTTTGATCCTGTTCGAGACATTCGCACTTGTCGCGCTGATGCTCGCGGGTGCGGGCATCTACGGCGTGCTTTCCGGAAGCGTAGCCGAGCGCACACGCGAGATCGGAGTGCGCCTGGCACTTGGCGCCACGAACCAGAGCATTCTTGCCCTGGTCATTCGTCAGGGGATGACGCTCACTGGAATTGGCGTTGCTTTTGGACTTGCCGGAGCCGCGGCAGCAAGTCAAGCCATCGCGGCGATGTTGTTTGGCGTCTCGCCTCTCGACCCGGTCACTTATCTCGGCGTGATCGTATTACTGGCCGCCATGTCGGTGATCGCTTGCGGTGTGCCCGCTTTGCGCGCCATGCGAGTCGATCCGATAGTGGCGCTGAGGTACGAGTAGAATGCCGGCTATGGCACGGAATCTCTTGGAGAAGTAAACGTTCAAGGAAGTTCCTGGCGACGGCCGGTTCTGGAACCATTTGATTCAATAAGCAAAAGGGAAGCCGGAGCTGAGGGCTCCGGCTTCCGGGCCGCTGGTTGCCATTGGGGCTGGCAAGGTGTCACGGCCTGGCGGGGGACAGGCGGGCTACCAGCGTAATCTCGCCGTTGGTGTCGAGGCGCGCCGACCGCGCAATTTCTTTTTCTCTCGGCGACTTCAGGAGCTGCCTTCCGCGGATAGATCCTACTGTCCACACTTGCGAAAGGAAGTATTGATTGTCGTAACGGTTGAACACCAGCTTCGATTCAGTTTGCATCTCGTTTGCCTGCGCCGCCTGCGTGACCACCAGCACGGCCGCGCTTGGTTTCGCGCTGTTAATCAACAGCACGCCGGAATTCCGATCCAATTTCTGGACCCGATACTCGCCGGCCGGCAGCGTCACGTTGCCTGCCACAAATGCAAATGGAACGTTCACCAACATGGGCTCGTCTGCCCGCGCAACTTGAGCCGTTACCATAAGGGACAGAACGAGTAGAGTTGCCGTCACAAAAGCTCGCTTTTTCATGGGGACCTCTTCTTTCTTTTTTCATCTGGGCGGTGGGAGCCGGCCCTTATTTTTTGCTCCTGGCGCCCCTGAAGCGTCATTGCATGCTTCGCACTTTCGCGCACTCCTCACCACAGCGCAATGCACTGGAGATGAACTGAAAAGAGTCTTTCAATGAACTTTGAAGTCCAAGAAGACGGCGGACTTAATGCCGCGGACGCGCCCAACCGTGAATTTCCGAAGGCGTGTTATATTCGTTCGACCAGCAGAGGTTCGTATGTCGACGCCGGGCTGTTCCCCCCTTGTCGCACGCTTTGACATTTTTGAGGTTGATCTTCGAGCCGGTGAACTCTACAAAGCGGGCCGCAAAATAAGACTCCAAGTGCTGCCCTTTCAGGTGCTTGCCCTGCTCCTGGAGCATCCCGGCGAAGTCGTCACCCGCGAGGAGTTCGTGAAACGGCTTTGGCCCGGCGACACTTTTGTGGATTTCGATCACAGCCTCAACACCGCTATCAAGAAGCTGCGACGAGCGCTCGGCGACGATGACAAGAAGCCGCGGTTCGTCGAGACCCTTCCCAAGCGCGGCTACCGGTTCATCCGCGTCGTCGAGCAAGCAAATCGGGTTCCCACCCCGGCAAAGACCCCCTCTGCAAGTTCGAGGGTAGGCCAGGTCGCCAAGCTCTGTGGCGATAACGCGCTCTCGTTTACATTGGTATCCGTGGATGACCACACCATTGCCGAAAGAGAGAAACTCGATGCGGCCAATGACGATGTGGGATTGTCACTTTTGATTGCTTCGCAAAAGCTGTTGATGGTGCCCAGCGGAACGCAGGTGAGAATCCTGGAAGTCCAGCCAACGCATTCTCGCTGTCAGGTCAGAATCCTGGAAGGAGAGCACTACGGGAAGGCGGCCGTGGTGCCGCTCAAGCAGCTTGTGGAATTGTCCTAGTGCAATTTGAATGTTAGGCGGGCGCCCTTGGTCTATTCATATCGCAGGGCTTCGACAGGGTCGAGTCGCGCGGCTTTCCACGCAGGATAGACGCCGAAGACAATCCCGATCAGTCCGCAAAGAATGAGCGCGGTGGCGATCCAGAAAAATGATAGAACGGCGGACATTTTCAGGCCATAGCGCAACAGCAGGGAAATGCCGGAGCCGAAGAGAACGCCGATGACCCCGCCGACCGCGCTGAGCGTAACGGCTTCAATCAGGAATTGCGCCAGGATGTTGGAGCGCCGTGCGCCGATGGCCTTGCGCACGCCAATCTCTCGGGTCCGTTCCGTGACGCTCACCAGCATGATGTTCATCACTCCGATCCCGCCGACAATCAGGCCCACGGAAGCGACCGCAAACATCAAGATGAAAATCATCCCGCTGATCTTGTTCCACAATTCCAGAAAATAATCCGAAGTAAACAGCGCAAAGTCATCGGGCTTGCTGCTCGCCAGCCGGCGCTTGCGGCGAAGGAGATCGCGAATTTCCTCGACAGCTTCGCCAACCTTATCGGGATAGCGGGCCTTGGCGAAAATTACATAGTCCTTCCGATTGGGATAGAGTTTGCGAAGCGTGGTCACCGGCATGTAGGCGGAATTGTCCTCCGGGTTGGAGCCGCCGGAGATGCCTTGTCTTTGTTTTTGCAGCGTGCCGATCACCGTGAAAAGCTGGCCGTCGATGGTAACTTCCTTGCCCAGGCTATTCTCCTGCGACTCGGGAAAAAGAATCCGTGTCGTGTCGTAGCCCAGCAGCACGACGGGCGCGCGATGCTCCGAATCGGTTTCGTTGAAGAAGCGGCCGCGCTCAATCTTCAAGTCGAAGATCTCCCCGATGGACGGCTGATTCCCCTGCAGAATCACGTTTTTCGCACGATACTGGCCGCGGCGCACATCTTCCGTGCCGGAACCGAACTGCGGTTGAAATATGCGCATGGATGCCGAGGCCGCCTTGACGTAAGGAAGCAGAGCGATCTCCTCCGCCCATTCCGGCTCGAGCTCCTTGCGCGTAAACCACTCGCTCGGCGGGCGGGAGAGCGAAGCCCACGGAAAACGGTAGGCGATGATGGTGTCCGAGCCCAGCTCGCGAATTCCACCGAGGACATTTTCATTGAGCCCATTGATGACCGACGTGACGGTAATGACCGTGGTGATGCCGATGACGATCCCAAGAACGGTAAGCGCTGACCGCAGCTTGTTCTTCTGCAGCGTATCTAGAGCTAGCAGGATTTCTTCGCGGAACTTGAGTATGCGTTCTTTGGGCCTGCGGAGGCGCACAGGCAGCGCTGCGGCCCGCGGCAAAGTTTTTTCGAAGCTCGCCATGGCTTCTCTCTTTTACTCCGAACGCAGCGCTTCGACCGGATCAAGCTTGGCGGCCTTGGATGCCGGATAGGTTCCGAAGAAAAGACCGACGCTTAAAGCAACAATCAGACCGCTGATCACCGACCACAATTGCACGGAGCTCGGGAGCGAAAATGCCCACGTTATGGCGCTAGCGACCAGCACGCCGCACAAAACACCAATGGCGCCGCCGATCACCGAAATCGTCGAAGATTCAATCAAGAATTGCAGCAAAATATCGCTGCGGCGCGCGCCCAGCGCTTTCCGCACTCCGATTTCGCGGGTCCGCTCGGTCACGGACACCAGCATGATGTTCATGATGACGATGCCGCCGACCACCAGGGAAATGGAAGCGATCGCGATCATGACCGCAAAAAAGGAGCTGCTGATGTCTTTCCAGAGCGACAGAAAGGAATCGCTGGTCTCAATCGCGAAGTCGTCCGGCTTGGCGTAGGCCAGGTGATGACGCCCGCGCATGATCTGGCGGACTTCATCGACGCTGTCTTGAATCTTCGCCGCCGAACCCGCGCGCGAAGTAATTCGCAACGAGTCCTGCTGCGTCCCAAAGTTCTTGTTATACGTGGTAAGCGGAATGATGATCCAGTTGTCCAGCGAATTTCCCAGCGCCGAACCCTGCTTGCTTCCATAACCGATCACTTCGCAGGGAATATTGTTCCAGCGAACTTCTTTTCCGAGGGGATCGATTCCAGGCATCAGGTTCTGGATGATGTCGTTGCCGATCACACAGACCGGCGCCGCTCCGCGCATGTCCTCGTCGGTGATATGCCGCCCCGCCACCAGGTCCACGTCGTAAAGTTGCGCCATCTGCGGAGTCCACGCGCGCAGGTTGGTATCCTTCAGCGAATTCAGCCCACTCTTCACTTCCACGCGCCCGCCCAGCGAGGCCCCGATTTCCTTGCAGGACTTGCAGAGTTCGCGCACCGCTTCGTAGTCGTCGTAGGTGAGGCGTTTGCGCTTCTGGAATTCGAGCCAGTCGTCCACATTCGTGACGATGGAGGGCTGTTTGGATAGACCGAA
>Ga0137403_10001731_pt1 | contig 27272 bp, 27 predicted proteins | sample CZOMad2_1_16fung_FD_122057 | JGI IMG/M metagenome (GOLD analysis project Ga0137403, IMG submission 122057) | Vadose zone soil fungal communities from Angelo Coast Range Reserve, California, USA - CZOMad2_1_16fungal (Hybrid Assembly) | ecosystem: Environmental > Terrestrial > Soil > Vadose zone... | reverse complement strand
GAATACGCCAGCTTCAAGTTCGCCATGTTCTTCATCGCCGAATACACGGCGATGATCACGGTTTCCTGCCTCGCCACGATCCTGTTTTTCGGCGGCTGGCTCTCTCCCTTCCCTCCAACGTCTTTTTGGACATTCACGCACTACATTCCCAGCATCACGCTGATTCCTTTCGGCCTCTGGGTCATCTACGACGGCATCCGATACGAAACCATTTTCGGCAAACTCATTCTTCCCGCCGTCGGTTTCGCGATGTTCGCCATCGGCGCTGTTCTGCTCGCCGGAGTTCGGATAGCTCCGCTTCACACGGTCAACGAATTTATCCAGCCGGTCTTCTGGTTCACCGCAAAAATTTTGGTCTTTCTCTTTTTCTACGTCTGGGCGCGCGGCACGCTTCCCCGCCTCCGCTATGACCAGCTCATGAACGTCGGCTGGAAACTTCTGCTCCCCGTTTCCATCGCCAACGTCATCTTAACGGCAGGAATTATTTTGTGGCGGAGTCACTCGTGAGCCCCGCCCTCCTCACCTTTTTCGTCCTCGCCGGACTCGCCGTTCTCGGCGCGGGCAGCCTCGTGTTGCAAAAGCATCCGATTCACAGCGCGCTCTCGCTCATCGTCGTCATGGTTAGCCTTGCCGGCCTCTATCTCCTCATGGGCGCGGAATTCGTCGCCATGGTCCAGATCATCGTCTATGGCGGCGCGATCATGGTTCTTTTCATCTTCGTCATCATGCTTTTGAACGCCGGTGAAGAGGAGCACACCGATTTTTCGAAGCTCGCCAAGTTTGCCGGCCTCCCGCTTGCACTCGCGCTCACCGCATCGCTCGCCGCGCTTGTCTTCAAACCCGATGCTGGCGTTCCGGCGGCCACTCAAGCGTTCATCCCGAAAGCCACCGAACAAATCTCCTCGATGCTCTTCAAGGAATTCGTCTACCCGTTCGAATTGACTTCGTTCCTCATCCTCGTCGCCATCATGGGCGCACTCGTCCTCGCTCAGCGGGAGAAGAAATAGCATGGTCCCGACCCACTACTACCTGATCCTCAGCGCCGTCCTCTTCGGACTCGGCGCCGTCGCTTTCGTCTTCAAGCGCAATATCATCACGATTTTCATGTCCATCGAGCTAATGCTCAACGCCGTCAATCTCGCCTTCGTCGCCTTTAGTCAGGCCTTCGGCAAAGTCGAGGGTCAGGTTTTTGTTTTGTTCGTTATCGTCGTCGCCGCCGCCGAAGCCGCAGTCGGCCTCGGCATCATCATTTTGATCCAGCGCAATCGCCAGTCGCTCAACATTGAGAAAGTGAACCTGCTCAAACTCTAATGCCTACGCCGATACTCGATATTCTCTGGATCGTTCCTGCCCTGCCCCTCCTCGGCGCGGCCATCAACGGCCTTTTCGGCAAAACTTGGCCGAACAAAATCGTCAACACCGTCGCGCTCTCCGCCACCGGCCTCTCCTTCCTCGGCGCGCTAGAAGCCGTCCGCGAATTTTTTGAACAAGGCCAGCAACTTGTTCACAAGCACTTTTTTGACTGGATCACTGCTGGAAACTTTACCGCCGGCTTCGACCTCCAAATGGACCAGCTCACCGTCGTCATGGTCCTCGTCGTCACCGGCGTCGGCTTCCTTATTCACATCTACTCCACCGGCTACATGTCGCATGAAGGCGGCTACTACCGCTTCTTCTCCTACCTCAACCTCTTCATGTTCTTCATGCTCATTCTCGTTCTCGCCGCCAACTACGTTCTCCTCTTCGTCGGGTGGGAAGGCGTCGGACTCGCCAGCTATTTGCTCATCGGATTTTATTTCCTGAAAAAATCTGCCTCCGACGCCGGCAAAAAAGCCTTCATCGTCAACCGCATCGGCGACTTCGGCTTCATGCTCGGCATGTTTCTCCTCTTCAAAACGTTCGGCACGCTGGACTTCACGCAGCTCTTCGCCAAAGCCGCACCGTGGTCGCATGAATCCTGGGGCGTCTTCGGCACCTTCACCGTCGCCTGCCTACTGCTCTTCACCGGCGCCTGCGGAAAATCCGCCCAGCTCCCTCTTTACGTCTGGCTGCCCGACGCCATGGAAGGCCCCACGCCGGTCAGCGCTTTGATTCACGCCGCCACCATGGTCACCGCAGGTGTCTACGTCGTCGCCCGCTCGCACATTCTCTTCACTCATTCCGAAACCGCCATGGTCGTCGTCGCCATCGTCGGCTGCGCCACCGCGTTCTTCGCCGCCACCATCGGCCTCGTGCAGACGGACATCAAAAAAGTTCTCGCTTACTCCACCGTCTCCCAACTCGGTTACATGTTCCTCGGCTGTGGCGTCGGCGCATTCGGCGCAGGCATCTTCCATCTGATGACCCACGCCTTCTTCAAAGCGCTTCTCTTCCTCGCGGCTGGCAGCGTCATTCACGCCATGGGCGGTGAGCAGGACATGCGACACATGGGCGGCCTCAGCAAAAAAATTAAGTGGACCTATGCGACGATGCTCATCGCCACGCTCGCCATCGCCGGTTTTCCCCCGCTCGCGGGCTTCTTCTCAAAGGACTCCATCCTCGGCGCTGCGTTCCAAATTCCCGGCGGCCATCCGCTTTACGCTGTCGGCCTGCTCACCGCGCTGCTCACTTCGTTCTACATGTTCCGCCTGATCTTCCTCACCTTTCACGGCAAGCAGCGCTACGACGAGCATCACGTCCACGTACACGAATCGCCCTGGAGCATGCTCGGCCCACTCGTTATTCTCGCCATACTAAGCATCGTCGGCGGCTGGCTCGCTGCGCCCGCTTTCCTCCCCGGAGGCACAGATCATTTCGCGAACTTCCTTGCGCCAGTTTTCGGCGGAGCGCACGCTGAAGGTGAAGCCGCTCTCTCCGAAGCCGCCGCGCACAGTCTCGAACTCACCCTCGCAGTCGTCGCCGTTTTCGCCGCGCTCATCGGCCTGCTCACCGCCTTCTGGCTCTACCTCCGCCAACCCGGCAAGCCCGCCGAAATCGCCAAATCTCTCAAGCCCGTCTACGACACGCTCTACAACAAATATTACGTCGACGAAGCCTACGGCGCCGCCATCGTCAAGCCGCTCCTCTCGCTCTCCACCAACGTCCTCTGGAAAATAATCGACGTCGAAGCCATCGACGGCACCGTCAACGGCATCGCCCACGGCGCCACCGCCACAGGCGACGTCACGCGCCGCACGCAATCCGGCAACACGCGCAGTTACGCCGTCTGGGTCGTCGTCGGAGCGCTTGCCATCCTCATCATCGTCTTCTGGCCCGCCATCCGGGCACTCGCGGGAGGCGCGCAATGATGCTTCCCAGCCTGCTCACGAGCCTCATCGTCATCCCGACCGTCGGCGCCCTCGCGCTCCTCGTCCTCCGTGGCGACGATCACAAATTCATCAAGGGCCTCGCCCTGGGCGTTTCCCTTTTCGAATTCGTCTTCTCCCTGCTGCTACTCCGCAAAATGGATTTCAGCCTCTCCGGTTACCAGCTCGAGGAAAACTTCCATTGGATCTCCGCGCCGCCCATCAACTATCATCTCGGCGTCGACGGCCTCAGCGTCTTCCTCGTCATCCTGACGACTTTTCTCACCGCCATCTCCGTCATCGCCTCCTGGAACAGCATTCACGAACGCATCAAGGAATTTTTCGTCATGCTGCTGATGCTCGAAGTCGGCGTCATCGGCGTCTTCCTCTCGCTCGATCTCTTCCTCTTCTTCCTCTTCTGGGAAGTCATGCTTATCCCCATGGTCTTCCTCATCGGCATCTGGGGCCACGGCCGCAAAATATACGCCGCCGTCAAATTCATTCTTTACACGATGGCCGGCTCCATCCTCATGCTCGTCGGCATCATCTGGCTCTACAACCTTACCGGCAGCTTCGATCTGCCGTTTGTCCAGCAAGCTTTGCAGGCAAATCCCGGGCTTCTTGGCACCACTGCGCCAGGTGTAGTCGGCACCGGCGAACTTTTGCTTTTCCTCGCCTTCTTCCTCGCCTTCGCCATCAAAGTGCCCCTCTTCCCGCTGCACACCTGGCTGCCCGACGCGCACGTCGAAGCACCGACGGCCGGCTCCGTCATCCTTGCCGGCGTGCTGCTCAAAATGGGCACCTACGGCATGATGCGCTTCTGCCTCCCGCTCTTCCCTGCCGCGTCGCGCAAAGCTGCGCCGTACGTCGCCGTCCTCGCCATCATCGGCATCGTTTACGGCGCACTCGTCGCTCTCGTTCAGCCCAATCTCAAAAAACTTGTCGCCTATTCCAGCGTCAGCCACCTCGGCTTCGTCGTACTCGGCATCTTTACCTTCGGCACCATCGGCATGCAGGGCGCCATCTATCAGATGCTTGCCCACGGCATCTCCACCGGCGCGCTCTTCCTGCTCGTCGGTATGCTCTACGATCGCCGCCACACCTTCGAAATTTCCGAATACGGCGGCCTCGCCACGCCCATGCCGCGTCTCTCCGCCTTCTTCCTTTTCGTCGCGCTCTCTTCTCTCGGCTTGCCCATCTTGAACGGCTTCGTCGGCGAATACTTGATCCTTCTCGGCACCTACGCCGCGAACTGGAAGTGGGCCGCTTGGGCTGCTTCCGGCGTAATTCTCTCCGCGTGCTACCTCCTCTGGGCCTACCAGCGAGTCTTCTTCGGCGAAGTCACGCACGAAAAAAATCGCACCCTTCCCGACGCTAGCTGGCGCGAAAAAGGAATCCTCTTCGCCATGGCCGTCGTCACCCTCTGGATGGGCGTCGGCTCCGCCTACCTTACGCGCCGCACCGCCACCGCCACCGAAACCATTCGCCAGCAAATGCTTCGCCCCGGCGACTCTGCACCGCAGGAAGCAGCAGTTCCCGCTAACGGCTCCGGCGTCAAAATTCTGGGTAGCGTAGCCACTCCTGGCTGCGCTCTGGCGACCTCGGTTTCCGTTACGCCCGGGTCATTGTGGGACCGGGGCTGTGAGAGCAACTCTCCGCAAACAGTTTCTGCCCCAAAACAAATCTCTCCCGAAAGGCCCGGCACCCGCTAAATGAATAACGGCTTGCCCACCCTCACTGATATTCATCTCGTCCTGCCGGAGCTCGTCTGGTGCGCGTTCGGCGTTTTCATCATGCTGCTCCAGCCGGTTCTCAAGAACCGCCACTTCTTCACGTTCCTCGCGCTCGTTGGCGCCATCGGCGGCACTGCATTCTCGGTCGTATCCGCCTGGAATTACGGCCCAGGCTTTTCCGGCTTAATCCTTTCTGATGCCTTCAGCCTGTTCTTCCACCTGCTGCTCGGCACCGTGGCGTTCCTCGTCATCCTCGCTTCCGAGTCTTATCTCGAACGCGAAAATCTCGATTCGCCCGAATTTCTCGCTCTTCTTCTCTTCGCCACCGCCGGTATGGGCGTTCTCGCTTCTGCGCAGGAACTCCTCACCGCCTTCATCGGCCTCGAAATGAGCTCCATCTCCAGCTATGTCTTGGCCGGCTACCGCCGCGAATCGTCAAAATCCAGCGAATCCGCGCTCAAATATTTCCTCCTCGGCTCTTTCGCCACCGCCTTCTTCCTCTACGGCATCGCCCTTGTCTACGGGGCAACGCATACCACCATGATCGCCGCCATGAGAAACGTCGATCCCCACAGTGGCTACCTGAAGCTTGGCCTCGCCCTGATCCTCATCGGCCTCGGCTTCAAAGTCGCCGCTGCTCCTTTCCAGATCTGGACGCCGGATGTCTACGAAGGCGCTCCCACGCCCGTCACCGCTCTCTTCTCCGCCGGACCAAAGGCCGCTGCCTTTGCGCTCCTGCTGCGCATCTTTGTCAGCGTTCCTGCTGCCACGCACTATTGGTTCTGGGCTTTCTGGGTCATCGCTGCGCTCACCATGTTTCTCGGCAATCTCGGCGCGCTGGTGCAGACCAACGTCAAACGCCTTCTCGCCTACAGCTCCATTGCGCACGCAGGCTATATCCTCGTCGCTTTCGCCGCCGTCACCGCGATGGCTTCGGATAAGCCGGAGCTCGCTTCTCGTGCCTACACCGCGATTCTCTTTTATCTTTTGAGCTACGCTCTCGTAAAAGTCGGTGCGTTCACTATCGTCTCGCAGCTCGGCGGAGCCGACGAAAAGCACAACACGCTCGACGACTACGCGGGACTCGGCCAGCGCCAGCCCTGGGTCGCCGCGTCGCTCAGCCTCTTTCTCCTCTCTTTGCTCGGTTTGCCTGTCACCGCTGGCTTCTTCGGAAAGTTTTACATCTTCACCGTGGCGGTTCATTCCAATCTCATCTGGCTCGCCATCCTCATGGCCGTCAACAGCGTCATCGGCTCTTACTACTATCTGCGCTTGATCATCGTCATGTACATGCACGAGCCCAAGCCCGAAGCCGCCATCGCGCCTGTGCGCTTCCCGCTTACCGCCCGCATCGTCCTCTGCGTCACCGTTGCCGGCACCCTCTATTTCGGCCTCGCTCCCACCCGCGCCATCGAATTCCTCAACCAGCCCAAACTAATCGGCTCCATCAAGTAACCCTTCAGCCTTACTTTGGACTGCTCTTTTTTGGAGTGCGGCGGCTCGACGCCGCTTTAACGGCGTCATCGAGGCGCCAGAAGTTAGCTGTGAGCGGGTTGAGTCGCCACGTGTCCAATGAGCGCCCGCAGGCGCGTCACACCGGGGCTTGACACCCGTGCTATACTTGTTTTGTGAGAGCGTCTGCCCACCGCAGCCGCTCTTTTTTATTTGTGGCGCCCGGAGCGACCACATTCTGTGTAGGTTAGGGGCTTTCAGCCCCGTTGAGCTTGGCACGCAGTAACCCTCGCCCTGGATTCCCAAGCTCCGCTACAGTCTCAGCCGGCCATAACTCGTTCAAAATCAACACTTACAAACCAACTCCGCGTTTTACCGTCTTTTAGCCGAAATCGCCGTCCCATAACTCTTTTAGAATGAATACTTACAGAATCCGTCAGCCATAACCCCTTTAATATGAATACTTAAAAAAAAACAGGGGGGTGGGGGTACCCCCGTCTCTTTTCCTTAAATTTCAACAACTTACGAGCACGACAAAACAAAAAGCCCCTCCGACTCAGCCGGAAGGGCCAAACTTAAATAGCGATTCTGCCTAGGCCTACAGCGCAACCATCGCCAACGTGAGAAGACTACAGTTTCAAATAGAGCAGGAAGCCGAGAGCAAAGGTAAACAGCGTGAGGGTCTCAACGAATACCAGTCCCAGGATCATGGCCGCGCGAACGCCGCCCTGCGCGCCTGGATTGCGGGCGATGCCCTCACAGGCTGCCGCTGCGATGCGTCCCTGCCCCAAGCCGCCTCCAACAGCGGCAATGGCCACACCGAAGCCAGCCGCGATTACCAGAGCGGTGGGACTTACCGGTAGTTTCTCAGCCTTCGCGTTGCCCTGAGCGAACGCTGCAGGCGTCATCACCATTACCGCAACCAACAGAAGCAAAACAACTGCTGCTTTTTTCATTACTTCCTCCTCGTAAGATTGCCGCCAGGAGGTGGTTCCCGGACACCGTACAGCCGGGCTCACACTGGAGCGGCCCCTTGCCGAAGTCACCTCCGGCAAATCTATGTAGCGTAGGCACTCTTGCCTGCGCGCGGTTGAAGCCTCACCCAGACCCAATCGTCCAAGAGGTCAATACCACCGCGAAAGCCTCGATCAGTGCTCGTCGGCCGTCGCCATTCCGATGTACACCGCCGGGAGCACGGTAAAGACATAGGTCTGGATCAACGAGACAAAAATATGGAGCCCTAGAAAAAGAATCGGAATCAGCGCGGGAAGAACCCCCAATATCACGCCCAATACTGGGAACTTATTCCATCCGGCAGAGGATGCCATAACGAATATGCTCAAAAAGAGCCCGTAGATCATATCGCTGGCAAAAATATTCGCCCAGAGCCGGACCGTCAGAGACAAGAGCCGGGCGGTCGTACTGATGAGTTCCACGGGAAAGAGCAGAAGCGCAAGAGCCCAATCCGCCGGTTTGCGAGGCGAGCCGGCAAACGTCTTTAAGTATCCAAAAACGCCGTGGTGGCGAAGTCCCTGCCAGTTGAAATATAGGAATGTAATGATCGCACACGCAAAAGGCACTGTGGCGTTACCGGTAGGCGACGAAAGAAACGGAAACACGCCGAAGAGATTTGCAAGCAAAATGAATACGGAGATAGAACCAACGACGGGGATATGCTTCTCAAATCCGTGGGGAACGTTCTCGCGAAGAATGTCGCGGACACCAAAACCGAGCGGATTCGTCAGCAGAAGTTCCGCCATTTGCTGCGCTGTACCCGGTTTTTCCACGGACAACCGGGATTTGACAATGAGCGCCAGAAAGGCCGCAACGACCAATACGAATAGTCCCATCACCACATGCTGCGGAACCGGAAGCGCTGCGTTTTCAGGCTGAATATGCAGCTTCTGAAGCAAAACCAGGACAATCGGCCCTAACAAGTGGTTTGTCTGCTGCGTCAGCCAATTTGCGTGTTCTTCCATCACCTATTCCGAGGAACTCTTGATTTCCCACACACTTGCCGCAATCGTTGCGGCTCCTAGAGCGCACAACCCCAAAACGAGACTGGCAAGGGGAGCGTGCAGATAAATAAAAATAACATACACGGCGAGGCCTATCAAGGCGTGGCGCAGGCCTACCACTAAGTGGCTCCAGCGCGGCAGCTTCGGATTTTCTGTATCCGCCTGAGCGGTGGAAGCCGAGGAAATGGCACGCACACTGCGGCGCATCCATTGAAAATTGAGCCATCCCAGCACCGCACCCAAGACGAGACCAACCGCCCAGTCGTTGCGCCGCAGGCTCACCGCAATGGCCGCGGCAACGAGGCCCACAACGAGAGTCAGCCTCGCAATCCTGCGTTCGGTCTTGACGCCCCGCAGGTTGTCCGGCGAACTTTCACTTGGAGTCTGTTCGGTGGCCACTTTTGGAATCGTCATCCCCGGGAAGTCTGCGTATTACTTCTCGCACTCCGCCACAAAATCCAGCACCACCGAGAATCACCAATAGCCACGGACCGGTGTGAAGCCATTTATCCAGAAAGTATCCCAATGCCCCGCCAACCAGGACGGCACCGACCAGCGTAAATGGCAGCTCAAGCGCCAGGGCGGATTGTCGGGTGGCGTCCTCCGCTTTCTTCCGCGTCAGAGAGGGTTTTGAGGAACCGGGATTGGAATCGTCATCCATCACGGAAGGTTACTTTTCAAAGAGAAGTTCGCCGGCGCGTTGCGTCGCTTTCACGACAGCTTTAATCAGCGTCACGCGCAGCTTTCCTTCTTCGAGTTCGAGAATGCCGTCAATTGTGCAGCCGGCTGGCGTCGTCACCGCGTCTTTCAATAATGCGGGATGATCGCCCGTTTCGAGCACGACGCTTGCGGCGCCTTTCATCGTCTGCGCGGCCAGCAAAGTCGCCACGTCGCGCGGCAACCCAACTTTTACGCCGCCTTCCGCCAGCGATTCCAGAATGATGTACGCATACGCCGGCCCGCTGGCGGAAAGTGCCGTGACGCCATCCATGTTCTTTTCGTCGACGGCCACCGTGCGACCGACCGCATTAAACATTTCTAGCGCAATTTCCAAATGTTCCGGCTTTGCGTGCGCCCCCGCGCAAATTCCCGTCATGCCGCAGCCAACCGCCGATGGCGTGTTCGGCATCGCTCGCACAACGGGCACTTTCTTGACCAGGCGCTCTTCGAGATAACTTGTCGGCACCGAGGCCGCGACGGAAATCACCAAAGTCTTTTCGCTCAACTCCGGCGCGATTTCTCGGAGCACATCGCCGACGACTTGCGGCTTCACGCCCAGCAAAATAATATCCGCGTCTTTCACGGCTTTGCGGTTGTCGTTCGTCGCGCTGACGCCCAGCTCTTTCGCCAGCGCCTTCGCTTTTTCTCCGTGCTTCACCGTCGCCGTCACGTGTTTCGCCGCAAACAGCCCCTGCTTCAAATACGCGCGCAGCAAAATCCCGCCCAGCTTCCCCGCCCCTAATACCGCCAGCCTCTTGTCAGAAAGTTTCTGTGCCATGGTCCAAGTATTCTTTCTGACCCTGTCCCCCGCGTCAATCACATAACACGTCCCGAACCACTCCGCTGCGCGCCACCCTCCGGCAACAACGCCGCCAACCTGTAGTAAACTCCCGCCAGGGGAGCACAAAAAAATGAAACAACAACTCTGGTCGAGACGAAGTTTTACGGCAACGGCAGCGCTCGCACCGTTCGGATTGCGCACCGCACTCGCAAACGCAGCCGCGAGCGGAATCCCGGTGGGCATCGAGATGTACTCCGTACGAAACGCCCTCGCCAAAGACCCTATGGGCACCGTCCGTGAAGTCGCCAAAGCCGGCTACCAGGGCCTCGAATTTTACGGCCCGTACTACCAGTGGACCGCCGACCAGGCAAAAGAAATGCGCAAGCTGCTTGATGACCTCGGCATCCGCTGCTATTCGACGCACAACGACAGCGGCAATTTCAGCGCGGAAAAAATCGGCCACGCGATCGAAGTGAACAAAATTCTTGGCGGTAAATATGCCGTGATGGCGAGTTCGCACGAAGGCTCGACGCCCGATGCGTGGAAATCCGTCGCGGATATTCTGAATACAGCATCGGACAAACTCGAAGCGGCAGGATTGGAAGCGGGCTATCACAATCATCAGGCGGAATTCCGCGGAGAAGTCGGCACGCGACCGATGGACATTCTCGCGAAGAACACAAAGCCAACAGTGATGCTGCAACTTGATGTTGGCACCTGCATCGAAGCCGGATCGGATCCCGTTGCCTGGATCAAAGCGAATCCGGGCCGCATCCATTCGATGCACTGCAAAGAATGGTCGCCCGAGAAAGATAAGGGCTACGCCGTGCTGTTCGGCGAAGGCGTCGCGCCGTGGAAACAGCTTTTCGACGCGGCGGAACACGGCGGCGGCATCGAATATTATTTGATCGAACAAGAAGGCAGCCGTTTTTCAGAAATCGAAACAGCGCAGAAATGTTTGGCCGCGTTTCGCGCAACGCATGGCGCGTAGCGGATTTTGTTTTGTTCTCTAACAAAATGGATTGGCGAATTGCCACGCGCTGCTGTATATGGATTGCCCTTGCTCTGCTCGCGCCGTCATTCGCATTGGCAGGCGAAGCTCGGCCAATAGCACAGAAAAACGTTCCAGTGAAAATGCGCGACGGCGTAGTTTTGCGCGCTGATGTTCTGCTTCCCGCTGCCGGCGGGAAGTTTCCAGTTCTCATTTATCGCACGCCGTATGGAAAAGAGAGAGCGCCAAAGGAATGGACAACATTCGGCAAGGCTGTCGCTCGTGGCTATGCGGTCGTGATTCAAGATGTGCGCGGACGTTACGCGTCGGATGGTGAATTCGATCCGTACAAGAATGAAGGGCGCGACGGGTACGACACGATCGAGTGGGCCGCCACGCAACCATGGTCGAACGGCAACGTGGGAACGTTCGGGCTTTCGTATCCCGGTGCGGTGCAATGGCTTGCGGCGATTGAGAGTCCGCCGCATTTGAAGGCGATGGTTCCTGCGATGACGTTTTCCACGCCGCGCAATTTTTTCTATTCCGGCGGCGTTTTCGATGGCTCGTGGATCGACTGGATCTGGTTCAACATCGCGCCTGATATTCGCGCTATAAAGAATGTGCCCGGGCCCAAGACAAATAGAGAAGCGGCGGCCGCGTGGAAAACAGAACACACGCGGCTGCAGAATTTCCTTCCGCTCCGCGATCTACCCGATTTCAAAGATGTGGCGCCGTTTTATTACGAATGGCTGGCGCATCCGCCTGCCGATCCGTGGTGGGACTGGGCGGAGCTGCGCGGCAAATACGATCGCGTTCATTGCGCCGTGCTGAATATTTCCGGCTGGTATGACGAAGCGTACGGGCCGGACGGCGCTACGACGAATTTCAACGGACTGCTCGCCGCGCGAAAAGGAGAAAAGGATCCGCGGACACAGACGATTATCGGCGCGTGGACGCACGGCGAGCTCGAGCAGACGAAAGCTGGCGATATCGATTTTGGTCCCGCGGCGAAAGTGGACTACGACGAAATCATTCTTCGTTGGATGGACCATTACGTAAAAGGAACCGACAACGGAGTGGAGCGCCAGAAGCCGGCGCGCATTTTTGTGATGGGGGACAACAAATGGCGTGACGAGGATGCCTGGCCGTTGAAAAGATCCGGACTTGGTATGGACTATATGATGACGCCGCGTTCCAAATCCGAGCCAACTGGAGGGCTGGTGGAAGACTGGCCCATCGCCGCTTCCCCATATTCAGAGTTCATGTCCGACCCGGCGCATCCCGTTACTGATCCATACGGAGAATTCGGTGCACGCGACTACCGATCCTTCGCAGCACGAAGCGACGTGCTGATTTTTGATTCCGAGGTCATGACGCAGGACACCGAGATCACTGGACCGATTCGCGCCACAATTTATGCATCAGCAGATGTCCGCGACTTCGATTTGTGGGTGCGTGTTTTGGATGTTTGGCCTGACGGTAGGGCGTTCAATCTAATGAGCCCCGGACTCGACGTTCTAAGAGCAAGCTACAGAAATGGTTTGCTGAAGCCAGAACTACTGACGCCTGGAAAAATCTACGAGTTGAACCTCGACCGAATGTTGACGTCGAATGTATTTAAGGCGGGCCATAAGATTCGCGTGCAAATCTCCGCGGCCTTCGCGCCGCATTTTTCGCGAAACCTTCAAACAGGCGCCTCCGAAGTTACGTCGTCCAAAATGCAGACCGGCCACATCCGTATCTACCACAACGGACGACAGTGGTCGCGGATCAATCTTCCGATCGTTCGGCGGTAACTCCATGTGGAGTCTTCGGGGCGAGACCGTGCTTAATCGGGAAAAGGCCGCCGGCTGGAAGCCGGCGTTACGAAAAAAGCGAAGCGGCTCAGTCGTGGCGGGCGCCGTGGATGATAGAGATGGAGTGGGGGAGAAGGTCAGCGAGGGCGTCGAGGGATTCGACGGCGCCTTTGGGGCTGCCGGGCAAATTCAGGATTAGGGCTTTGTGGCGGACGGCGGCGACGGCGCGGGACAGAATGGCGCGCGGCGTTTTTTCCATTCCTTTGCGGCGCATTTCTTCGCCGAATCCGGGAATCAGACGATCGGCGACGGCAACGGTCGCTTCGGGCGTGGAATCACGCGGGCTCAGGCCGGTGCCGCCGGTCGTAAGAATCAAATCCACGCGGCCGGAATCGGCGAATTCGCGAAGCTGTTCGCGAATGCTGGGCGGATCGTCGGGGATGACGAGGCTCGATTTAATTTCCCAACCGAGTTCGCGGCAACGAGCGATGACCGCGGGGCCAGATTTGTCTTCGCTTTTTCCAGCGGATACGGAATCGCTGATAGTGATGACGGCAACTCGCAGTGGCGTTGGGTTCTCAGCCATGGGTGCAACTACTGTGCGGGAACGGCGTCGCGACTCGCTTCGTCCATCAACCGCATGGCTTCCATCAGGAGGCCCGTGGTGTTGCGCGTAGTGGTCGTGCGAGTGGAAGCGTTCGCGGCGTTGAAATCAATTTCAAAATCGCCGGCGGACCAAAGCAGCACTTTGTAAACGGCATTGTCGCCTTCGATGTTGCCGGATTTTGCGTCGCGGCATTGGCCTGAAGCGAAATAGAGTTCGCCCTGTTCGCCATTGTGATGGACGATCAGGCGGCAAGATTTCTGTCCCATTTCGAGCGACTGCATCAAATCGATCATGCTCATCTCTTCGAGACGGCCTTGGATGACACCCGGACGCGATGCGCGCTTCTGTAATTTTTCCAGGTGCAATCTATCGATGACTTTTTTTGTGATGCGGACGAGGTCTTTTACGAGAAATGGCTTGGCGATGAAGTCTTCGACGCCATCCACGAGCGGGCGCAGGCGCTCTTCGATGTCGGCGCGGCTGGCCATGAAAAGAAAAGGTATATGGCGTGTTTGTTCGCGGCCACGCAATTTTTCAAAAAGCTGGCGGCCGTCGAGACCGGGCATTTTGTAATCGCAGAGAATTGCGTCGGGCGGCTCGTCGATTATTTTCAGCAAGGCATCGGCGCCGTCTGTGGCGATGGTGACTTCGCAATGCGGTTCCATGCCCTTGGCGACGATGTCGCGCACGAGTGGGTTATCGTCGGCAAGCAGAAGCCGTACCGTTTTTCCGCCGACGGCGCTCAACGATTCCTCCGGCCGATTGCTTTGCGGCTCAAACCAACCGTACGGCGAAAATCGCCGCTCTTGCCCCCGGTCTTTTCCAGGAGAAACACGTCCGAGATTTCGATGCCTTTATCGAGGGCTTTGCACATGTCGTAGACCGTGAGGGCTGCGGCAGCAACGGCAACCAGAGCTTCCATTTCGACGCCGGTCTGGGCAGACGCCGCAACGTGGGAGCGTATCTCCACGCCATTTTTGCACAGGCGAGCGGTCACATCAATGTGGGTGAGGGGCAGTGGATGACAAAGAGGTATCCACTCGGCGGTGCGTTTGGTGGCGGCAATTCCGGCGATGCGAGCGACTTCCAGCGGATTTCCCTTGGGATTCTTTAATTTGCTAACGGCGGCGAGGACCGCAGGCTTCATTTTGACGAAGGCTTGCGCTTTGGCGGAGCGGGTGGTGACGGCTTTAGCGGAGACGTCGACCATTTGGACTTGGCCACGTTTGCCATAGTGAGAGAGTTTGGGCATTGGGTTCAGTTTAGCAGGTTAGGGTTACAGGACATCGCGGCGGGGCAGGATGCGAACCGGTTCGCCGGCGGCGAATTCGGCACGGTCGGCGGGAATGTAGAGAAAGCAGTTGGATTTGGCTACCGCGGCGAGGTCGCCGGAACCTTGCCAGCGGATCGGTTTTACGGTGGGAATGCCGTCCGGCCATTCGAGGCGAGCGGGCAGGAAGTGAGCTAGACCAGTTCTTTCCTGGAGAGATTCGGCGAGATGCGCTTCGAGGAAGGCGAGTGGTTTTGCTTCGGCCCCGCAGAGAAGTTCGAGGGCGAGGGACGCGAAGAGTTCAAACGTCACCATCGTGGAAATGGGATTTCCGGGCAGGCCGAAGACGGGTTTGTTCTGGCAGACGGCGAACACCGTTGGTTTGCCGGGGCGAATGGCGACCGTGTCGAAGTGAAAGTCGGCGCCACAATCGCGGAGGACTTTTTCGACGAGGTCGTACTTTCCCGCGGAAACGCCGCCGGAGAGGATGAGCATGTCTTGCTTGAGGCCTTGCGTGATTTTGTCGTGGAGATCTTGCTCGGTGTCCTTTGCATTCGTGAGGACGATGGGTTCGCCGCCGTGGAGCGTGACTTGCGCAGCGAGCGAGTAGGCGTTGCTGTTGCGGATCTGGAAGTCGCCGGGTTTGGTTTCGGCGGGAACAACTTCGTCGCCGGTGGAGAGGATAGCGACGCGGGGTCTGCGAAAAACCTGGAGCTCGATTTCGCCGACTTGCGCTGCCGCGGCGATTTCGGCAAAGCCGATTCGCGCGGCGCGGGCGACCAGCACTTGGCCTTCAGCCGCTTCCCTGCCGCGGGGGACGATGTGCTGACCCGGCTCGATCGTCTTGGTGAAGACGATTGTGTCGCCTTCGGACGAGGTGTGTTCGACCATCACGACGGCGTCTGCACCTTTCGGGACGGCGGCGCCGGTCATGATTTGTACGCAGGTTCCCGGTGTGACGGAAATTTCGGGAGTGTCGCCGGCTTTGAGTTCACCGATGCAGCGGAGTTTTGCGCCGGGCGCGATTTCTGCGGCGCGAACGGCGAAACCGTCTCGGATGGAGCGGTCGAAGGGCGGATAGAGGCGGTCGGCGTGAATTTCCTGGTCGAGCGTGCGGCCGATGGATTCGTTTAGCGGGACAGCTTCTTTTGGGCGAGGCGAAGACGCGACGAGTCGTGAGAGTTCTTGAGCGATTTTTTTTCGCGCTTGGTCGAAGGTCAGCATCGGAGTTTTATTCTAACCTGCCAACGTTACAACAAGCCGAGCGGATCGAGTTGTGAAATACGATTGGCCGCCTCGCGAAGAGGGCACGATATATCGTGCCCCTACCGATTGCACGAATTCGAGGTTGGTGGCTCAGCTGAAGCGGCCCGCTTCAGAAAGCGGGCCCTACAACACCCAAGTCATAGCCAGCGCGAGAGGAGGGTGCCTTCGGGGATGATGGTGGCGTCGCGCTCGGGGCCGGTGGAGATCATGCCGATTTCGACCTGGAGGAAATCGCCGATGAAGCGCAAGTAATCGAGCGCGGCTTTGGGGAGTTTGGCGGCGTCTTTTACGCCGTAGGTTTCCTGCTCCCATCCGGGCAGCGATTTATAGATGGGCGTCACTTTTTCGTATTCTTCGGCGAGCGCGGGCATTTCATTGATAGGCGTGCCCTTGTATTGGTAGCCGGTGCAGACTTGAATTTCGCGTTGCGTGTCGAAGACATCGAGTTTGGTGACGACGAGCGAATCGATGCCGTTGATCATTTTGGCGTAACGCAGGACGGCGAGATCGAGCCAGCCGCAGCGGCGGGGACGTCCTGTGACGGCGCCGAATTCTTTTCCGCGTTCGCGAATGGCTTGCGCGTCGAGGTCGGGCATTTCGGTGGGAAACGGGCCGCCGCCGACTCGCGTCGTATAGGCTTTGGAAATTCCGAGGACGTGTTTGATTTTTGTGGGTGGAACGCCGACGCCAGTGGTTGCGCCGCCGGAAATTGCGCTGGAACTGGTGACGTAGGGATAAGTGCCGTGGTCGATGTCGAGCATCGTGCCCTGCGCGCCTTCAAAAAGGACGGACTGGCCGGAATCGAGCGCGTGATTGACGAGTTCGGCGGCGTCGCAAATGTAGGCGCGGATCTTTTCGCCTTGCTTGAGAGTTTCTTCCACTTCGTGCGAGAAATCGATGTCGGCGCCGTACGCGCCTTTCGCCAGACGATTCTTTTCGGCGACGACGCGGGCGGCTTTTTCGCGGAAGAGCGCGGGATCGAGCAGATCGCACATGCGGAGGCCGCGGCGCGCCATCTTGTCTTCGTAAGCGGGACCGATGCCACGGGAAGTCGTGCCGATTTTGTTCGCGCCGCGCGCACTTTCCGCGGCTTTGTCGAGTTCGCGGTGATAGGGAAAAATCAGATGAGCGCGATTGCTGATGTGCAAGCGGCCTGTGACGTCGATGCCGGCTTTGGCGAGCGTTTCGATTTCGTTGACGAGCGCGCCGGGATCGATGACGACGCCCGCGCCGATGACGGCGTGCTGCTTGGGGCGGAGAATCCCGCACGGAATTAATTGGAGGACGTGCTTTTCCTTGCCGATAATGACGGTGTGGCCTGCGTTGTGGCCGCCAGCGACACGCGCGATGTAATCAAATGAACCGGCGAGATAATCGACGACTTTGCCTTTGCCTTCATCGCCCCACTGCGCGCCGACTACGACGACCGATTTCATTCCATGGCCCCTTTTTTTTGCCAGGGTTGTGAGTACAAACCCTGGAACCCGACTTTGTCACACCGTTCCCTTCATGCTGACGAAGGGGCAAAAAATTGCAGAGGAAAAACAAAAGGCGGACAGTAAGAAATCGTACGCTGGCAGTGGGCGCAACGCAAGCGCGCGGGAACCAGTGGCGTTGGCACTCTTGTTTACCCTGCAAGGGCCTGTGTGGGTTTTGCTTTTGATGGAGCTTGCACCGCGCGCAGCCAAGAGTGGCTACGCTACCGAGGACGCGAACGCAGCGAAAGCGTTGCAACATCCGGCGGTGGCGGATATGCTGCGACGGGCGAGGGAAGAAATGAGCGGAATAAAGATTGCGATGTTGATGACGTTGCTGGGAATGCTGCCAGCACGGACACAAGATCCGGCGGCGGCACCGGGACATGCCGTCAAAGTCGAATTTGAGAATGAACAGATTCGCGTCTTGCGCGTGCACTATTTGCCGCGGGCGACGTCTCCGATGCACAGCCATACGGGGCGCGCGATCATTGCGCTGACAGGCAGCCACCTGCGCGTGACGACTTCCGACGGAACGACTCAGGAAACGCAGCGGCGTCCCGGCGAACTCTATTGGGGAGACACGGTAACGCATTCGGCCGAGAATCTGACCGATGCGCCGGTGGAAACCATTGAGGTTGAAATCAAGAAAGCGAACACTCCGGGAGTTCTTGTTAAAACACCTGCCGTCGATCCCGCATCTCTGAAAGAACCGGTTCCGGTGGAAAAAGAGCCGCATCATCGCGTAGCGTTTCAAAATCAGTATGTGCGCGTGCTGGATGTTTTGTTTCCGGTTGGCGAGCCGGCTCTGTTTCATACACACAGCAACGACAATGTGAGCATTGAGTTGAGTGGGGATAAAACGAAGTCGCAGCCCTGGAGCGATAAAGGGCCTGGCGAATGGAGTGCGCCAGGAGATGTTGTACCGGGCAGAGTTGGATTCCACAAGGCGGTCGGGCAGGCGTACACGCATCGAGTTGGGAGCGCGGGAGAAAAACCTTATCACGTGATTGACGTGGAGATATTTCCAGCGCAGTGATTTCGCGGCGGCGAGCCGCTACTTACGACGATTTCAACGACTGTGCGCGTGCTTTTCCGCCTGCAACGCGCTTTTCGATCAACTTGATGCGCTCGCGGCTCCATTTAGTGCTCATGACGACTTCTTCGATTCCGCGAAATGCTTGCGCGTCGCCGAGTTTTTCGCGCAGTTCAGGCAGGAACGGTCGAACCTTCGCGAACATGAAGAACATTTCACCGCTGATTGCGGGCTGAAGGAAAAGGTCGCGGCTTACGGCGCCACTGGACACCAAAGCGGCAGCCATTCCCCAATATCCGCCAACTTGCCGGAGCCAGTTGTTCTCCTGCGAGCCAAGCTCACCGGCGATCTTCATGAAGTCTTCGGCGGTGTCCGGCCAGAATTTGGTGAGCCACCAGTCGCGTGCCTTGCGGAGTTCGGGTTCGCGACGCAAATCGTAGAGCTTCATGATGATTTGCGCGTCCTGTGGTGTCGCCTTTTTTGCCATACGTGCTCCTTGGGTTGAAGTCTAGTGAGACTTTTTGTTCACTTCTGCATGGCGAAAACAGGTGACCAGGTGATCGTTGACCATGCCGGTGGCTTGCATGAAGGCGTAGCAGATCGTGGAGCCGACAAAACGGAAGCCGCGTTTTTTTAAATCCTTGCTCATGGCGTCGGACTCTTTTGTTTTGGCGGGGACTTGTTTGTGGAGTTTCCAAGCGTTCTTGATGGGCTTTCCGCCGACGAATTGCCAGAGATAGGAAGCGAAGCTGCCGAATTCCTGCTGCACTTTTAGAAGGGCTTGCGCGTTGGAAATTGTGGACGCGATTTTGAGGCGGTTGCGGATGATGCCAGGGTCAGCGAGAAGTGTGCGGACTTTCCTGGCGTCGTAGCGCGCGATTTTCTGCGCGTCGAAATGGTCGAAGACTTCGCGATAACGCGCGCGCTTCTGTAGGATGGTGTCCCAACTCAAGCCGGCTTGCGCGCCTTCCAGGATAAGAAATTCGAAGAGCACGCGATCGTCGTGAACAGGGACGCCCCATTCCTCGTCGTGATAAGGAATGTTGATTTCTTTTTGCGCCCAATCGCAGCGAATTAGTCCGGAATTGGCACGAATAGGAGCCATGGCATTCAGCTGGCGCTAATGGAGACGTCAACGGTCGCAACGTCTTTGTTCAGTTTTGATCCGGTAACAAGTTTTCGAATTCTTATGCGGCCGTCGTTGATCGCGTTCTTAAGGTCATGCCGCAAGAACTCTTCTAGATAGTTGCCGTCGTAAACGTCACCTATTTTCACTCGCCATGCTTTTTGAAGCCGAGCGATCAGGTCGGGAGGGAAGCCCGTAATTTCTAGGCGCCCCATATGATATTGCGGGCCCTGAGCGATCTTTACGGAGTAAGTGACGGTTTTCGCGGTATCGTCAAAAGTGGGGGTGGTGTTGGGCTGTACTTCAATGTAGCCTTTGCCAGAGTATTCCTTGCGAAGCTGGTCGAGGCCGGACTCGATCTTTTTCGCGTTGGCGAGTTCGCCGGGTTTCATGCCGAGAATTTTTTCCAGTTCATCTGCGCCAACGATCAAGTCACCGGTCCAAGCTGCGGGCTTCCACGTATAAATAGTGCCCTCGGTAACGGGGAACGTTACGGTGACATCGCAGCCGGACTTACAGTCCCCTGCGCCCGCTGGTTTCGCAATGGGGCCCCCAAGCTTGACCTGCAGGTAGCCGCGTTCGCGATAAAACGGAATGAATGACGTGCCCGCGAAGAGCTGGAATTCTGTGAACGCGAAGTTGCGCTTCAGCAGCGGCGCAGCTTCCTTCTGAAGAGAGGCTGGGTCAACCGTGGTAGCGCCGTCAAAGTTGACGGCAACGACGTTTTCCTGGATACCTTCCGCGCTATAGACGTAAACCCAATTCTTGTCACCTAGCGCACCAAAAGGTGTGTGGGTGACAGTAGTAGCGATGCCCTTCGCCTTCAGAATCTTTTCAAGCTCGGAGGAGACAGCATCTGCCATGTTGCCCGATTCCGGGGCCGATCCATTGTACAGAGGCAAGCTCCTGTGCAATAGCTCTTGCAAGTCTTTGTCGGAAAACCAAACAAAATTCTCGAAGGTACATTTGTGGAAACTTGCGGCTTCCTTCACGACCAGCTCAACAACAACGTTGCCGCCATCGGAATGAAAATTATAGCGAGCAAATTCGAATGCTCCAGTATCGCCGAGTCGATTGACGGCGTCGTTCAAAGCATTGCGGCTAAATTGCTGGCCGACAGCCAAACCGCTGGAGGACACAATTTGCTGTGCCGAATAGAGTTTGTTTCCCGTGATCTCCAACTTTGCAATCTTGGCGGGCGTCTGCGCTTGCCCCGCGGGAAGCGCCGCCGACAAGATGCAAACCGTGAAGAGACCGACGCGAAAGTTAACTGGTGCCACACGACCACGGGGTTCCATCGGAAGAGTGTAAAACGAAGCTTCAGGAACTGCCAACCCGGCTGCACCAAAAAAGCGTGCACCGCCGTAACGGTGCACGCTCGCAAATTGCTAGAGACCTTGGTTAGCCGACGTGGCGGTCGACTGCTTTGGCGATCTGGTCTTTGGGGACGGCGCCGACAATTTGTTCGACGACCTGGCCGTCCTTGAAAACGAGAATCGTGGGGATGCCGCGAATGTTGTAGCGGCCCGCGGAGTTCATGGCTTCGTCCACGTTGAGTTTCATGACCTTGATTTTGCCCGCGTAGTCGTTCGCGATTTCCGCGACGGTAGGGGCGAGCATATGACACGGACGGCACCATTCCGCCCAAAAATCGACGAGTACCGGCTGCGTTTTGCTGGCCGAAAGTACTTCGTTTTCGAAATTTCCATCGGTTGCCGCGAGAATGTTTTCCGCCATATTCTTTTGCACCAGCGGCTTAGCGAGTACGCAGGCCGCTTGTCTCCTTTATCCGTTTAATTAGATGTTGCAACAGGCATTTGGTTACGCGCCGGTTGCCCCAATCCTCTTGCCGTCCGCGCGGCCCCGTAGAGCTTGACGTATTCCGCGGCGGGCGTCTTCCAAGAAAAGTCTTTTTCCATGCCGTTCAACTGGATGCGCTTCCAGATGCGCTCGTCGGCAAAATGATGCAGGGCCTGGCGAATCGTATAAAGCAACGCACCTCCGGTGTAATCCCAAAACTTGAAACCGGTGCCAGTGCCGTGCTCCAGATCGAACAGTTCAATTGTATCGTCCAAGCCGCCCGTAGCGCGAACGATCGGCACGGTACCGTACTTCAAGCTGTAGATCTGGTTCAAGCCGCAAGGCTCGTAGCGCGAAGGCATGAGGAACATGTCGGAGCCGGCTTCAACTTTGTGAGCGATGGCGTTGTCGTAGGCGATTTTAGCGCCAACGCGATCGGGATAAGCGATGGCCAGCGTCTGGAACAGTTTTTCGTATTTCTTGTCACCAGTGCCGAGAACGACCAATGCCATATCCTCGCGCATGATTTCCGGCGCGACTTCGGCGATGAGGTCGAAACCCTTCTGGTCGGCAAAGCGCGAGACGATGCCAACGACCGGGCGGCCGGGAACGTCAGGCAGACCAAACGTTTTCAAAAGATCTTGTTTGCAGAGGAGTTTGCCAGACAAATCTTTTGGGGAATATTTTGCGGGAAGAAACGTATCCTTGGCTGGATTCCACGCGCTGTAATCGACGCCATTCAAAATACCGACCAGCCGATCGCCGCGGCCGCGCGCCACGCCGTCGAGTCCGTAGCCGTACTCCTTCGTTTGAATTTCCTGCGCATAGCGGCGGCTCACGGTGGTGACGTAATCGGAATATACGATGCCGCCCTTTAGAAAATTTACGTCACCATAAAATTCAAGCCTGCTGGGAATGAACGTTACGGCAGGAATTCCGGCGCGTTCCATCACGTCGCGGCTGAATTGCCCCTGATAGCCCATGTTGTGAATCGTGAAAACAACAGGGATGTCTTTCAGCACGGGGTCGTCACTATAGGAAGTGCGAAGGAGAACGGGAACGAGCGCGGTTTGCCAATCGTGGCAATGGATGACGTCGGCGGGCCAGATATGCTTGGCGATTTCAATGGCCGCGCGAGAAAACTCGCTGAAGCGTTCGGCGTTGTCCGAAAAATCGCCGGTGGAAGTGCCGTAGATTCCGTCGCGGTCGAAGTAGGCGGGATCGTCGACGAAGAAATAGCGGACGCCGTTGAGGAGAGTACCGTCGGCGACGGCGGGAAAACGCAGGCGCTGGCCCAGCGGGATGGTAAGGCTCGGCATCACAATTGTGGAAGTCTTTGTGCCGCGGTAACGAGGAAGAACGACGGCAACTTCGTGCCCTCGGGCGACTAAAGCTTTGGGCAACGCTTCGACTACGTCGGCGAGGCCGCCGGTTTTCGAAAACGGGAGGCCTTCGGATGCCACGAACAGGATTCGCATACGATAAGTGGGCTTGGATTACGCTATAGGAGGAGATACAGCGCGTCAAGCAAGGAAAGCGCGGTTCGGCGGTGCCAAATCTGCCGGAACTGCTGCCGCGGTTCGCTTATACTTGCGCGAAGAAATCGCACGGTGAAACCGGATGAAACTATTTTTTCTATATGGATTGCCGGGGACGGGCAAGCTCACGATCGCGCGGGAGCTTGCGGAACTGACGGGAATCAAGCTTTTTCACAATCATTTGACGGTGGACTTGCTGCTTTCCGTTTTCGAATTTGGAAGCGTGCCGTTCATCGAACTCCGCGAACGGATTTGGCTTTCCGTTTTTGAAGAAGCGGCGGCTTTGCCGGCGATGATTTTCACGTTCAACCCGGAGAATTCCGTGCGTCAGAGTTTTATTCAGAAAACGGTGGAAACGATCGAATCGCGGGACGGCGAAGTGTTTTTTGTAGAGGTGGTTTGCGATCCTGCGGAATTGGAACGGCGCATGGATACGCCGGAGCGACGGAATCACAAGAAACTTGTTTCGCTCGAATTATTTCGGGAGTTGCAAAAGCAGGGCGTTTTCGATTCTCCGAAGATGCCCAAGCCGCACTTGACGTTGAACAGCACGCGGACGTCACCACGAGAAAATGCACAAATGATTGCAGCGCGATTTTCGCTATCGCTCGCCGCAAAGCACGGCGCGGCTTCCTGATACACTTCCCTTCCCATGGCGCGACAAAGGCTGGGCCAGCATTTTTTGAGCGACGAGACCTGGCGCGAAGAGATTGCGCGCGAGATCGGCGTTTCGCGAAATACTTCCAATTTTTCAGTCGTCGCCGAACCGCAAGAGTTTTGCTGGATTGAGATTGGCGGCGGACATGGCGAGATGACGGAGCATCTTGCGTCGAGTGGGCGGCCGGTTATTACGGTTGAACTGGACCCTCCCCTCGCGAAACGATTGCAAGCTATGGCGACGCGGTTTCCGGATCTGAGCGTGCAGCATAGCGACATACTGAAAACCGATCTTCGCATGCTCGCGGCGGGGCGCCGCGCGCGCGTCTACGGCAACCTGCCGTACTACATCACCTCGCCGATCCTGCATCACTTATTTGAGTTTGCCGACCTGATCGACGAAATCCACATCGTAATTCAGACGGAAGTTGCGCGGCGTCTCGTCGCGAAACCCGGTACACGCGATTACGGATATCTCTCGGTTCTCACGCAATACTTTTCGTGGCCTCAAATTGTGCTGGAACTTCCGCGAGAGGCGTTTCGCCCGCCGCCGGAAGTCGGTTCCGCTTTGGTCAGCATGCGGTTGCCCGGAGAAAAGACGAATCTGGACAAAGCTGACGAGGAGAAGTTTCTCGAGTTCGTCAAATCATCTTTTGCACAAAAACGAAAGACGCTTGTAAATAACCTGCGAAAGATTTCCGAACCAGCCGCGACGCGAGCGACGCTTTTGGCGTTGGGGCTTGCGCCGGAAGCGCGCGCGGAGGAATTGAGCGTGAAAGAACTCGTTTCGATTTTCAGCAAAGTGTCCGCGTGAAACGGGAAGGTTCGCTGACTGAACTACGTTTTTGGTTGAACAGCGTTTAGCCGATCCGGGTAATCGCTCATGATGCCTGCAACACCGGCTGAGGCAAGAAGGCGCATGTGGGCGGGATGATTCACCGTCCAACAGATCACTTGCAGGTCGTTGCGTTTCGCTTCGGCGATCATGGCGGGCGTGACGAGATCGCCGCGAATCACAAGTTGGCGCGCGCCAATTTCCAGTGTTTTTTCGATGGGCTTTTCGATCTGGCCGTCACAAAGAAGTCCCGTCATCAGCGTTGGCTCGACGCGGCGGACGGCGGCCACCAGTGCTGAATCAAAAGAAATGACTACGACGCGGGCGAATTCACCGGATTCGCGCAGCGCGCCGATGAGCGCATGTTCCCCACCCCAAGAACCTCCCGGCTTCAATTCCAGATAAAAAACGACGTCGTGGCGCTTGGCGAACTCCAGGGTTTCTTCGAGCGTGGGAATGCGCTCGCCAACGAAGGAACTGCCAAACCAGGAGCCGGCATCCAGGCGGCGAAGCTCGGCAAGGGTCAGGTCGTGCACACTTCCCTGCCCGTTGGTGGTGCGATTGACGGTGTCGTCGTGAATCGCGACGAAACGCGCATCGCGGGAAAGCTGAAGGTCGGTTTCGATGAAGCCCAAGCCCATCGCGACGGCCTTGCGGAACGCGGCGAGGGTGTTTTCGGGAGCGTAGCCGGAAGCGCCACGGTGCGCGATCAGGAGCAAAGGAAGAATCTCCTGGCACAAACGAAGTAGAACACGGGTGCGGGAAAAAAGTTTTGGTGACGGGCGAACATTTCTTTTCTAATGCTAGCACTCAAAACGGGTCGCGGGATGCACCCTTTTTCGGAGTTGGGCGAATCTAAGTAAACGAGAAGTAGAAATCAGTACTGAGGAGGAAGAGCTATGTTTCACAAGATTCGGGCCCTAACAATTGGTTCCCTGCTCGCCTTGAGTCTGGCGAGCATGCCTTATTCCACGCAAGCCGCAAACGGCACGCCGAACGAGCCGAAGCCGGCGGACAAGCTGGTCAAGGAAGTGCGACACGAGCTGGTGATGCTGCCGTATTACTCCGTGTTCGACGATCTTTCGTACAAGGTCGAAGGCGATAAAGTCGTGCTGATGGGGCAGGCCGTGCGGCCGACGCTGAAGTCCGATGCGGAAGCCGCGGTGAAATCGATCGAAGGCGTAAACAAGGTAGAGAACCAGATCGAAGTGCTGCCGGTTTCGCCGATGGACGGTCAACTGAGGCGCGCACTCTATCGCGCGATTTATGGGGATGCTGGACTGTTCCGTTACGGCGTGGCCAGCGTGCCGTCGATTCATATTATTGTGAAGAACGGCCATGTGACGCTGGAAGGCGTCGTAGACAGCGAAGCGGACAAGAACCTTGCCGGGATCAGAGCGAACAGCGTGCCGAATGTATTCTCGGTGACGAATAACCTGGTCGTAGTCAAGGGCTGAAGAACGGGCATCACGATGGAACTCGGAGGCGAGCTGCCTCCGGGTTCTCTTTCTTACTTGCGGACGATCGCGCCGGTGTTCTGTGCTGCGGCCTCGCGTTATACTCCCTTATGCGCAAACGGAACGCACTTTTTGCTGCACGCGTAGCATTCGTCGCGATTTTGCTCGGTCTGGCCGGCTTATCGGCCCGCGCACAAGATGCCGCTTGGCAAAAAGAAATTAGCGAGTTTCGCGAGAAGCGCGCTGCCGGATTGCAGAAACCGAACGGATGGCTGGCGCTGGTCGGGCTGGAGTGGCTGCAACCGGGAGAAACGAGCGTAGGTTCAGCCACGGACAACAAGGTGAAATTGAGCGCAGACCATCCGCCGCACTTGGGAATTTTCCGGCTCGAAAATAACATGGTGACGCTGCTCCCGCCGAAAGAGGGCTTTCCCGCCGGATTGACGGTGGGCGGAAGCGCAGCAAAACAACAGACGCTGCGAACAGATGCGGACGACGACAAGAACACTCCGCACCTCATCGTCGGCACGCTGGATCTCTACGCGATTCGCCGCGCGGATCGCTTCGCGCTGCGGATTAAAGATGCGCATTCCCCTTCCTTGCAGCAGTTTCATGGACTGAATTGGTATCCACCAGACTCGGCCTATCGCGTGACGGCGAAGTGGATTCCGTATACGCCGCAAAAAACGGTTTCGCTCTTGACACTGGTTGGAACGAGCTATCCGGCGCCGGTGCCGGGAGCGACCGAATTCACGCTGCAGGGGAAAACCTACCGGCTCGAACCGGTGCTCGAAGAACCGGCAGCCACCGAATTGTTTTTCATTATGCGCGATACGACGAGCGCGACGACGACTTACGAGGCATGCCGGTTTCTTTACACTTCATTCCCTTCCAACGGACTGGACAAGGCGGGCGAACTGGTTCTCGATTTCAACAAACTGCGAAATCCGCCCTGCGCTTACACGCCGTACGCAACGTGTCCGCTGCCGCCGCCTAGCAACAGACTGCCGGTCGCATTGCCAGTGGGCGAAAAGCGTTACCATGATTGAAACCGAGGGCCAATGACGACTGCTTCTCCGAGCAATCCGCGCCGCGACGGGGATGATCCCGCGGCACGCGAAAAGCTGGTGGCATTGCGAAGCGCGCTGCTTCGGCTGCACAAAACGTTGATTGATATGGAACGCCGCGTCTATGAAAAAGAATTCGGCGTGGTGAACGTGGGCGAACTTTTCCGGCTTGTGGTGGACCATCCACAATTCGCGTGGCTGCACAACATTTCCGAGTTTGTGGTGCGAATCGATGAAACGCTGACAGGCGAAGCAAAAGTGGTGCCGGCGGACGCAGCAACGGCGGTCGCGCTGGCGCGGAAAATGTTCACGCCAACGGCGGAAGGCGACGCTTTCCAGAAGAAATACTTCGACGCCATCCAG
>Ga0137403_10001730_pt1 | contig 27273 bp, 25 predicted proteins | sample CZOMad2_1_16fung_FD_122057 | JGI IMG/M metagenome (GOLD analysis project Ga0137403, IMG submission 122057) | Vadose zone soil fungal communities from Angelo Coast Range Reserve, California, USA - CZOMad2_1_16fungal (Hybrid Assembly) | ecosystem: Environmental > Terrestrial > Soil > Vadose zone... | reverse complement strand
ACCGATGGCCGCGCCCAGGGTCACCTCTGACCCTTTTCATCCCTCATGGTGCCCCGCGGGGCATGACAACTGTTGTGAACTGTTGTGAACTGCTAGGCCATCTTCTTAAAACGGGGGCTGCTATGGTCGGAAAGATCAAAGCCGTAAACAAGCCTCTCACGATTATCGAAATTTTTGCTGCATTGGCTGAAGTTGCTGGAACTGTTGCCCTCGGCCTCGTGGACAAGACCCTACAGCAGACCTTTGTCTGGTTCGTCATGGGATTCCCGATTTTCTTAGTTGCATTGTTCTTCGCAACTTTGAGCTTCAATCCGAAGGTTCTATATGCACCTAGCGACTTCAAGAACGAAGAGAACTTCTTGAATACGTTGATCGGAACGCACCGCGTCTCTATGAGCTTGGACGAAGTTACACGGCAGCTAGAGGAAGCTAAGAATCAAATACTGAACCAGACGGTTGAAGAGCGTACGGCAGCGGGCGGGGCAGAACGGTCAAAGCTAGAGAACATTATAGACCGGCAACTCCGACAGATCGAAACTAGTATTGAATTAGTCCGAGAAAAGGCCCAGTCAGTGGCGTCTGATGCCAGTGCAGCAGCCTATCCTCAATCCTATCTTCAAGTCCGTATTTTAACTTTTCTCGGAAAAGAAGAAGAGCCGATGCCTGTTGCTGACATTGCGCGTTATGCTAATGGCGCCTATGATGATACATTGCGGGCCTTAGAGTGCCTCGTTGATCGTGGTCTTGTTGAGAGAGTCACTTTAGCTAACCAGACCTACTATATTGCTGATGAAAGCAATAAGAGTGCATAATATCGACTAGTTACAGGTTTGGTTATCGCCTATTTTCTGCTATAGGGAAGCCTATACAGACCCCTTATAAATCAATATCTTAGAAGAGACCCCTCCGATATTTGCCCTGGGTGATGGTCCCTAGCCAGGACTACCGCCCCCGCAGTCCGCGCCCCCCCCTGCCCTGCCTCCACTCCTCTTCGCCCTTGAAGCCCTAACGCCCTAGGAGGCTAAAGCGTAGGAAGCGATGCTTACAGCTCTTGCAACGAAAAGGGTAGAGACGGATGACCCGCAGCAACCATTCCCGCTGACTCCAACGGCGACACCGCCGGGTATGCTTGCACCCACAACGTGAGCACTGACGCTGAGGGACGTGCACACCCCTCTTACGTAAGGCTCGTCCCTCGGCGTGTCTACTGCCCGTCCAGCACCACATAGGGCCTACCTCACAGTGGCAGCTCTGCCGCTCCCCCCCATCCTTCTCTTTGTAGAGTAGCTCTGGCCTATTGCATCTGCAAGACCACCTATCAAGCCCCCAGGGCCATTTAATTGTCTAGCCTGATCCCGAGCAGAGCTAACGCCGAGCACGGCTGCGCTGCAAAACGGCGGCAGGCCGCCGCAATATTCGTCTCCCCGGTCCAGTGCATCAAGCCGATGACGGTATTGCGGAACGCCGCCATCACCTGTGGAATGCTGCCACAGCGCACTTGGGACCGATCCTCCTCGAACGTCACATCGCGGACCCAATGGACTTGGTTCTCGATCTGCCAATGCTGCCGGACCAAGCCCAGCAGCCGCTCGGGATCAGCCTGATCTAGGCGAAGGCGGGTGACCCCATAGACCACTTCGTGGCGCTGCTCTCCATGCTTCTTCAGGGTGACGCTGCGCTCTATGTGGAAGACTTGAGCCCGCCCCGGCCAGTCACTGTATCCCACCAGCGCCGAGCTGGCGGTCAGCCGGCGCTGCTCGAGGCGGCCGTGCCCGCTGTCGACCATCTCCACAGTGGTGACGGTCTCGGCCGACGCGTGGGCCTCGTGGAAGACCAGCTGAATATCGTGCTGCAGTTGGGGGTGGTTCCCTTTGACCAGCATCACATAGTCCCCGCCACCGTGGACGATGCGTTCGGCGATGGCGCGTTGGGTAAGCACGGCAGCCACGGTGATCACCCGTCCCTCGACGACCAGTGCGCGCAGCACGTCCTCCAGGACCGGGATCTCCTTGGTCTTGTCCGCCACGGCCTGTGGCCACAGGGTCAGCCCCAACCGGTGACTGAGCACGGAGCGCAGATGCGTCGCCGGTGCCCCTTGCTTGCGGCTGCCTCGCAGGGTTTTCCCAGCAATGGCCATGGCTGCCGGCTCGCCGGGAACCGGGGGCAGGGCGGTGAGCATGCTTTCCGCCCACGCGCCCAGAGTGGCTTCGCCCAGGGGGGCGTCCAATTGGCGCAGCACGTGGTACAGGGTCGCCGCACAGGGCGTTTTGTCATGGGTAAAGCCCAAGGCCCGGATCAGCTTTTGGCCGTAGCAACGGCCCCAGTCGGCGATCGCGCTGTCACGGCGGTAACCACCGAGCATGGCCACGCACATGAACGCGAGAATGGCGGCCAGGGGATGCCGCCGGCCCTGTGGATGGCGCGGGTCAGGAATGTCGTGTACGCTAGCGACGAGGGGACGGCTTGGGGGTTCCAGTGATCTCACCTCCTAATTTAGGGTCTCAAGGCGAGATCATACCTCCACCTCCCCTCACCAGCCGAGAATTAAATGACCCTGATCAAGCCCCTGGCTACACTATCTCCCTTCCCTAATAGCTATCTATTATCCTTATATGCCTGTCTGCTATCCGCCATATCACCCTCCCGTCTATAGCCGCCTATCACTCTATCCCTATCCGGCTATCCATTCGTAAGGGTGCCCTGATGCACGGAGGTCGTTCAGCCCATTGTCGCCTGGTGCTATGAGAAGGTGTCACTGGTGGGGTAAATCGGGGGTGAGGTGGTCGATGGGGAGTAGTACGGTAAGCGAGGGTGTGGCAGCGGACGCGGGACCACGCTATACCATGGATGCACTTCGCTGCCCAAAGGCGGTAACAGTTTCTCAATTGTTGATGTGAGCGATGAACAGGAAGCAACTATGGCCCAGATCACCTTGACCCATGAGGAAGCGGCTGCCCTCAGAGGGGCACTCAGTAGTTATGTGTCTGACCTTCGGATGGAGATTGCGGATACGGACTCGTGGCAGTTCCGACAGAACCTCAAGCGCGAAGCGGTGTTGCTGAGGAAGCTCCTGGAACAGCTCGACGCTGAATTTGCTTTAGCAGGGACATCCTCATAGCCTAGCGTCCTTAGCCTCGGCACGAAGCCGACACGCTGAGGTTAGTCCTGCCCATCATCCAGTCTCTATGAGACCCGCCAAACGTTCAGATGTGCCCCACAATCAATTTCCGATGGTGGGGGATACCAGTAACCCTCATCCCTCTGTCACATCTCGGGAGCGAGGACAGCCACTCTAACCGCCTGTACGCCTCCGCTGCCTGGCACATACGGTCAGGGGCTCCGTTTGCTAGTGGCCTGCGAAAGCTATTGGCACAAGGCGGACGTAAGCATATGCCGCCGTTGGATAAGCTCACGCTCAAGGGCTGTAATGGTTTCGAGCACACACTTTGATACCATTCTTCAACACTTCCTCCGCTGCGAAGGTATACACTTTTCTGCCCGCACGCCGTCGCTCTCGCAGACGCCGCCGTTCCCTAATGAACTCATCCCTTGTACGGTCATGAATGCATGTGAGTCTAACTCTACAAAGTACACCGTTACTGGTAAAGACGTGAACACTTCGCCTCGTAGGCTCAGCTTAAAGTCGACCCAGTAGCAGTTCCCATTAGTGAGTATGTGTTTTTGAGGCTCGCACGTGATAGCCTGGCTAATCCGCTTGCGAATCCTCAGGGTCAAGTACTCAAGGTGAAAGAGCTGTTCAGGGGGTGACCAGGGGGCAACCTCTTCAAGGATGCTAACCGGGGAAATCCCGTCTCGTCAGGGGATCAATCGGAGAATACTTTTCTGAACCTGGGGATGAAAACCAGGAATAGCCAGCCGCCCATCGAGCATAGCAAGTTGTACAACTAACGTTTCCGCAATCGTCGTCCTTGTCTGTGAACAGTGATTATGCAGAGGAATAGTGCTGGAAGCGTGGGTTGTATACAGAAGCAACCCAAGGCTTGGCCAACGCCTAAGAATGCGCTGTGTAAAGCTGCGGGGAAAGTCCCACAATGTTCAGGGAGACCCGAGCAAAACCCCGGCACGCGAGTGAGGATACGAGGAAGCTTTGTACAGGTATGTACACAGTTTCTCCGGGGAGTTGTCCTGCAAGGCCCCGGTCAACCGTGTGCTTGGGACGATGAGATACAAATCTTCGGCGGTCCCCCCAGCTCGCCACCCTGAGGTATGGCCCCAGTCCCTATGACCTCGTGAAGGGCGTGCAAGAATAGGCGATTACCTCCGCCTCCGCCGAAAGGCGCTGACAACATCCATGCAATAACAGAGGATGATTTAAGAATCAACAGGATTATCATTCGGTCCGATGGGAGAGGTTTTTAGATTTTTTCGAGCATGGGTCCCTCGATGGGGTCAGGAGTCCCAGAGCAACCACGTCACTCTTGGAAGATTTTCTGATTTTTCAGAGAAACGCAGAACAGGCTCTAGGAGGGACCCAGGGCAACGGTGGGGCGATGGAGATGGGAAGAGGCTGCATGCACACGACAATGCGCCTGGTTTGGCCCCCCTAATGGCCGTGGGAGGGGAACCCCTACCAACCGGGGAGCGTTCAGTCTTTCGGCCCTATGACAGAACTTTCGGCACAGACTGAGGATTTTGGAAGAGTAGCCCCGGACAACCTGCGTTCAATGGTAGGGCTCCCAGACCCTCTAACGGGCAGAATCTGACCAAATAGCCGTCAAATAGGCCCTACCGGAGCATGGAAACAAAGAGGCCCTGGTCAGTGGGTGTGATGCCTACCAGCCAGGGCCTTTTTTTATTGGCCGTCCGTATCAAAAGCGGACAGAAACACGGACAATCAATCTTTCTCACTGCGGCTGAACCTACGGAGGGCGAGGGATTCGAACCCCCATGAGCCTCGCGGCCCGGTGGATTTCAAGTCCACTGCCTTACCAGTTAGGACTAGCCCTCCAAGACATCAGTGCAAATACTTGCACGGCATGCAGCGATCACCATCGCGGGGTCTTGTGAAAATCGCCGTGACTTTCGGCCAGCTTCTAAAATCACGTATTGCAAGCTTTGCTATCTTAGTAGTCCTGAGCGCCTGTGTCAACATGTCATTCATGGGCACACGACGAGATCCCCCATTCTTGGTATAGGCATCTTCGACCGCGATTAGACGGTTCCGAAAGTCAATGTCCTTCCAGGCGAGCGAGAATAGCTTCGATGAGCGAAAGCCTGAATGTCTGGTGCTTATCACCAACGGCTTAGGGTCTGGCCCACAGGGGGGATGGTTTTTCAGAAGGCAACTCACAGCGTCCCTCGGCGCCCTCCGCCTTCGTCTCGGCAGCATCTCCTTCGTGACCGGCAGTCAGCGGTCGAAGCGGGCAAACGGCAGCACCATGGCTCTCTTCGTCTTGCATTCCCTTGTGCTATGGGCCATACTCACGCCACAGGAAGAGACAGCAGTCGAGCGAGAACGATCTGTACCAAAGGCAGGACAAGGCTCTTGAGGGAACGAAGATGCACTCGCCTTTTCCGGGGATGGACCCGTATCTGGAAGCGCCAAGCATCTGGCCAGATGTGCACACCAGTCTGATGAGCATTTTCCGGGAGCAATTGACTCCATTGCTCGTCCCCAAATACCTGGCGGAGTTGGAAACCCAAGTAGTCATCGACCACTTCGATGATGATCCTCAGGTCGTTCTCCCGGATGTCAGCGTCACCAGCCCCGATGTAGCTTTCGGTGCGCCGACGGCCGCTGCGGTCGCGGCACCCGCACCGGTGCAGGTACGGGTGCCCATGGATGGTCCCACCCGCTTGGTCTCCGTCTACATTCGCCAGCGCGAGACGGCGCGCCTGGTGGCGGTGATCGAGTTGCTATCGCCGGTCAATAAGCGACGCGGAAAGGGCCGCGAGGAGTACTTGGAAAAGCGTCGCACCTTTCTGACCTCGCCGGTGCATTTCATCGAGATCGACCTGTTACGCAGCTATCCTCGTATGCCCTTCGACGACCCATTGCCTCCGGCCCATTACATAGTCATGGTCTGTAAAGCGGGAGAACGACCCCACAGCAGTGTGTGGCCCATCAGCGTGCGCCAGCCATTGCCAACGATTCCCATCCCCCTGCTGCCCCCAGACCCGCCGGTTCCCTTGGATCTGGGGCAGGCCCTCCGCACAGCCTACGCGAGGGCGCGCTATGACCTGCGGGTGGAGTATCGCCAGCCGCCCATCCCACCGTTGGCATCGGCCGATGCAGCTTGGGCGGCAGCGTTAATGGGGCCTCTGGGGGGGAGGTTACCACAGGGCGACCGGTAGCTCCCTTGCCGAGAGGGACTTTCTCAAGAAAGGAGAAGTGTGTCACCGAACCAACCTCACGACGTTACTGGATGCGCAGCCCTGGTTCCGCCGCTATTGTGCTCATATAGCCGTCGCCATGCAGGGTCTCCCCCGGGCGCAGGCGCAAGAGAAGAAGCCCAATATCCTTATTATCTGGGGCGATGATATCGGTTATCACAACATCAGCGCCTACAACCATGGCATTATGGGCTACCGCACACCGAACATCGATCGCATTGCCGAGGACCATTTATTGCCACACCTGCTCGCTGAAGGTGGACCACGGCGGCGTCTGCAACCCCATCACCTACTGCTGCCCATCTGGCTTCTGGCGATACTCTCGCTGTCCGGTCCGACGTGGCAGCGCGAGCCGGCGCCATTCGCCGATGATGAGGCCGCTCTGGTCATCGCCCTCGAAGTTACGCCGACGATGCTGGCGCAGGACGTCCAGCCGTCACGGCTCGAACGCGCGGCGCAGAAGATCCGCGACTTGCTTGCCGAGCGGCCCGGCATCCGAACGGCCCTGGTAGCCTATGCCGGCAGCGCGCACCTGGTGATGCCGTTGACACGGGATGCCGACCTCATCACGCGCTTTGCCGCCGAGCTCTCTCCGACGATCATGCCGGTGGCAGGAGATGTCGCGGGCGAGGCGCTGGTACTCTCTCAGGAGCAACTCCGCAAATCTGGCCTGCGTGGTTCTATGTTGCTCATCACCGACGGCGTATCGGCCGAGCAACTGCCGCAGCTCGCCACCTATCAGAAAAACGGCGGAGCGCCGGTGCAAATCCTCTCCGTGGCCGCCTCTGCGGGAGTGCCGGTACCGCCCGACAGCCCGCCAGCACCAGCCCTGGACCGCGAAGCATTGGATAAAGCTGCCGAGGCACTGGATGCTACCTTGACCACTGTCAGCCCGGACGACAGCGATGTGCGTTGGTTGGCCCGGCATACCCCAACCAGCCTGGTGGCCGTGTCGGCAGAGCAGACTGGCGAGCGTTGGAAGGATGCGGGCTACTGGCTGGTTTTCGGCGTTGCCGCCCTGGCGCTCATGTGGTTCCGCCCTGGCTGGTTAGTGCAGTGGTCATGAGGTCACCTGGATGAACACGCTCGTGCAGCCCAAAAACCTGCTTCGAGCCGTGTTCCTTTTAGCCCTTGTCGGCGCCAGTATATGGGCCTGGCAATCGGCGGGGAGATCGTTCGCAAATCTATGGTTGACCCCGAATCAGCAGGGTGCACGACTCATGGCGCGGCAACAATATGGGGAGGCGGCCAAGCATTTTCGCGATCCACTCTGGCGAGGTGCTGCCCTGTATCGAGATAGGCAGTTCAAAGAGGCGGCTGCGGCATTTGCTCGCGTCGATTCCCCAGAGGCGGCCTTCGACCGGGGCAACGCCCTGGTGATGCTTGGCAAATACAGCGACGCCATCGCAAGCTATAATCATGCCTTGCAGCAACGCTCGGACTGGCGTGAGGCGAAGGCCAACCGCGATCTGGCGGAAGCACGGCGGCAGCGGCTGGAGCCGCCGAAGGACGATGCCGGCGGCACGGGCGGGCAGCTAGAGGCAGATGCGATCGTCTTCGATGATCGACCGCAGAAGTCCGGCGACGCGCCACAGGTTGAAGTCGTGACGGGCGGCGAGCTTAGCGATGCACAGCTCCAAGCTCTCTGGCTGCGCCGCGTGCAGACCAAGCCAGCCGACTTTCTGCGTGCCAAGTTTGCCTATCAACTCAGTCGTCGACAGCAGGAGAAGCCGCAGCCATGAACAGCCATCACATCATCCACACCGGTTGGTTTGTCCTCATGGCCATTGTGGCCTGTGGCGCTGAACACCTCCATGCTGCGGAGCCAGTGTTGTTACGGGCGAGCCTTGCCAAGCCGGAACCGGTGCTGGTGGGCGAGCGCGTCACGATCAGGGTCGAATTGCTGACGACGACCACATTTGCCAGCGCACCGGTGTTCGATCTCCCGACCATCTCCGGAGCGTTGCTCATGCAGATCGAGGATCGTCCGGTGCTCGGCACCGCGGAGATCGATGGCGAGAGCTATGCGGTTCAGCAGCACGAGCTCGCCCTCTTCGTCATGCGACCTGGCGTGGCTCAGGTGCCATCGTTCACCGTCCGGTTAGAGTCCCCCCCACGTTTCGGCGAGAAACCGGACGAGCATCGCCTAACCACGCCGGCGCTACAAGTCGAGGCCCGCATGCCGGCCGGCGCCGAGAACCTTGCAGGGCTCATCGCCACCCAAGAGCTCCACGTGCATCAGACCTGGCAACCGCAGCCCACAAAGGCTCACGTCGGCGATGCGTTTACGCGCACCGTCACGCTGACCGCGCCCGCGGTGCCGGGAATGGTCTTTCCACCGCTGCCGCTGGCGAAGGTAGACGGCCTCGCGGTGTATTCGAAGCCGCCAGTCGTGCAGGATCAGATCGAGCGTAGTGACTTTACCGGCGAGCGCATCGATACGGTTACCTACATCTGCGAGCACCCAGGCCAGTTCACCTTGCCAGCACTGGTCATTCCCTGGTGGGACCTGAAGAACCAGAAGCTGATGCAGGCGACGCTTCCCGCCGTAACGCTAGAGGTAGCACCAGGGCCCGCCGCGAGTGTTGACGCGGCTGCGGCAGGTGAGGAGGCACCAGGATGGCCGTGGCTCGGGTGCATCACGGGCGCAGTGTTGCTACTGGCCGCTGCAGTAGCGGCCACTTGGCGCCAGGGAGGTGCACTCCTAGCCGCGTGGGAGCGCAGCCGAGAGCAACGCCAAGGGAGCGAGGCTGCTCTGTTTGCGCGTGTGCTCGACACCTGTCGCGCTAGCGATGTCAAGGCGACGTACGATGCCCTGCTCCGGTGGCTGGACTCCACCCATCATGGTCCAGAGGCCGCGACCATCGGGGACTTCCTGGGCCGTCACCCGGACGCTGATCTGCGGCGGCAAGTAGAGGCGCTTCAGGAGTCCTTCCTGGGCAGAGCGACGGATTGGAACGGCGTGGCGCTGGCGGATGCCTTACGACGGGCACGCCGGAAAGACCTGCATTGGAGGATCGCGACTGATAAGGCTCGGCTGCCAGCCTTAAATCCCCCATGGATCAGCATGTTGCTCGTTGTCGCATTCTTTCCATGCCTTGCCCGCGGGCTGGTGGAGGCCGCGACGACTATGGCCAACCCAACCTACGTCGGGGGCCAGGTCTGTGAGGCTTGCCATCCACGGGAGGCTGAACGCTGGAAAGGCTCCGACCATGCCCTCGCCATGCAACCGGCGAACAGTGCGACCGTCCTCGGCAACTTCGATAATGCGATCTTCGAGAAGGACGGCGTGACGTCGACATTTTTCAGCCGTGATGGCGAATACTTTGTGCGCACCGATGGACCGGACGGTCAGCTACACGAGTACAAAATCGCTTATACATTTGGCGTAGACCCGCTCCAGCAGTACCTGATCGCCTTTCCCAATGGGCGTTATCAAGCCCTGAGCATCGCCTGGGACAGCCGCCCTACCGCAGCCGGAGGTCAGCGGTGGTTCCATCTCTATCCCCATGAGAAGATCGACCACCGTGACATCCTGCACTGGACCGGGCCGCTGCAGAATTGGAACTTCATGTGCGCCGACTGCCACTCCACCAACTTGCAGAAAGGCTACCGCTTAGCGGAGGATCGTTACCAGACGACCTGGTCAGACATCGACGTCTCCTGCGAAGCTTGTCACGGCCCCGGTTCGCGTCATGTCGAGTGGGCGCAAGGTTCACCATCCGGCCGTAGCGATCCCGATCCCACACACGGACTAGTTGCTCTACTCAAGGACACCTCAGGCGGTGTCTGGACATTTCCGCCTGGAGAAGCGATTGCACGACGTACGAAGCCGCCGTCGTCCCGCGCTGAGGTGGAGACCTGCGGGCGCTGTCATGCTCGACGTGCGCAAGTCTGGGGCGATTACCAGCCCGGTCAGCCCCTGGAGCAGAGCTATCATGTGGCACTCTTGGACGAATCGCTCTACCACGCTGACGGTCAGATCCGCGATGAGGTGTACGAGTACGGGTCGTTCCTGCAAAGTAAGATGTATCAAGCGGGAGTCACGTGTTCGGATTGCCATGACCCCCACAGTGGTCACCTGCGAGCCCAGGGCAACGCGTTGTGCGCGCACTGTCATCTGCCTGCCAAATATGACGGGCCGCAGCATCACTTCCATAAGGCCGACATCAAGGGCGGGCAGTGCGTTTCCTGTCACATGATCGAGCGCTTCTACATGGTCATCGATGGCAGGCGTGATCACAGCTTTCGCGTGCCGCGGCCTGACCTGTCGGTAAAAGTCGGCACGCCCAATGCCTGCACCGACTGCCATGGTGGTCGCACGGCCCAGTGGGCGGCCGACGCAGTGGTCCAGTGGTATGGGCCGCAGCGCAAAGGCGGATGGCATTATGGCGAGGCGATCGATGCTGGTCAACACGCCCGGACCGATGCCGAGCGGCTGCTGGTGCAAACTGTGGAGAACACGACGCTTCCTGCTATCGTCCGCGCCACGGCGTTGAATCTGTTGCCGCGCTATCTGAGTCCACAGTCGTTTCGTGTCGTCGAGCCCTCCCTTCGTGATCACGACCCACTCGTTCGCCGTGCCGCGGCGGCAGCGCTGTCTGCCGTAGAACCGCGGGCTCGGGCAACGCTGGGCGTCCCGCTGTTACGCGATCCGATCCGCACCGTGCGCCTGGAAACGGTATCCAGCCTCGTCGACGTGCCGCGCCATGTTTATAGCCCCGACCAATTGACGACGCTCGATCAGGTTATTGCCGAATACCGCCAGGTTCAGGCGTTCAATGCTGATCGTGCCGAGGCCCAGGTCAATCTCGGCGCCCTCGACGCGCGACTCGGAAATTCCGCAGCGGCCGAAGGTGCGTATCGCACCGCCATTCGCCTCCAACCGGCATTCATCCCAGCTTACATCAATCTGGCCGATCTGTACCGCCAGCAAGGCCAGGAGGATATGGTCGCACAAACCCTGCGTGCAGCCCTGCAGGCCGACCCGGCGAACGGCGCTGCCTACCATGCGCTGGGTCTGTCGCTGGTGCGTCAGCAACGCTTGCGCGATGCCATTCCCGAACTGGCCCAGGCGGCGCGGCTGCGCCCGGACGTACCACGCTATGCTTACGTCTACGGTGTGGCATTGCATGAAGCCGGCCAGGTGCAACAGGCGCTTCAGGTATTAACGGAAGCGCACCAACGGCATCCCGCCGACCGGGACATCCTGGCAGCGCTGGTGGAGTATCACCGACAGGCCGGCGACCGTCAGGCTGCCATTGCCTGGGCGCGCAAGCTGGTGGAGGTATCGCCGGGGGACGTCCAGGCGCGCCGTCTGCTAGACAGTCTCGAACGCGAGCGCTGAGCGGTTGGTACGCAGCGCACAGGAGCCCGCTCTCCACATGATGACGATTATGTTAATATAATTGAGCCAAGCCATAGACGATTATGTTATTATGATCGTTCAAACTCGTATAGGCCCTCTTCCCATGGATACCATATGACTGCCCATGATAGATACCCTGGCCCACACGATGGCTGGACCGCCTCAATTTGCGCTCTCAGTGCTCGCACCAGCACCACATTGATACAAGGGCTTGAATTGGAAGGGAAAAGCTTCTTCGGCATGAGCTATGCGCTGCACACTCTACTCAGAAGTATAAGCTTGAAGGCGGGCAAGGGGGGCTTGTATGGGAATGACGGCGTTCGACCCTGACTCATCAACCAACGGGATGCTGGATACGGGCTGGGAAGCCCCGAGCAATCAAGCACGCGGTCCGGAGGACATGGCCCAAGCCGTGGCGGACCTTATACGACACAAATCCCTTATCAGCACGTTCGGCGACCAAGGGGAGTGGGAGGTCCGGACGACGCTTGTCGCAAACCGTCAAGCCTGGCACTATCATTCCAGTGTGTTTTTGCATGGGAAAGAGAGAAAGAAGGGCTTCCCTCCCATAGATGTCAATCGAACCCGCGAAATACGGCAAACAGGGATTGTCACCGAAGAGTTGCTAGCCGCTTTTGCCAGGGAAGCGGCGGAGGTGCATGTCGCCAGATGTGAAGGCATCAAGGAATATCTCACGCTTGCCCCGTTCTTTTCACAGCCTCTGCCGCGGTATCATCGGTCGAAAAAGGTGGCGTTGGTCTTGCTGAGTGTCGCTGCCCTCTTGACCGCCTATTGGTGGTGGAAGGACTTCAGCGGCATCGGGCTCGTACAGCCAGATCGGCAGTCACCACCCTACCTCCTGCAATGGCAGCCACTCCAGATATCGCACCACTACCGAGCTGGCGAGCCGTTTGAGTTCCCTTTACCCCAGTTGGAACGCATGCCCGAGGGGATGCCCGTCGAAGTGACGCTTGAGGCCTCGGGCGACCAGCCTAGCTGGCTTCAATTCGATCGCGAACGTCTCTATCTTCGCGGGACTGCGCCAATCGTGGCCGCAGATCAAACCTATCGGCTCAGCGTTCGCGCGCACACTGCGCAGGGAAGTGACAGTCGATTATTGGTCTTGCTCACGATTACAGGCCAACCAGATCGGAGTGCTCCTGTCCGGCAACTCCCGGGTCATTGGACTTGGTGACGACCCATAGGCATGAGCGGCTATTTCCGCCTGAGGACATGGAACGATGGCAAGAGCGCGACGAGAGGTCATACTCTGCTCAGTGGTCTTCATAGGCTTACTGACTCTTCTGGGACAGGGGTGGGTTGACGCAGGAACCCCTGCGGATATCGGCCTGCTCCCCGCAGTGCCTATCCCTGAAGACAATCCGCTCACGCCTGAGAAGATCGAGTTGGGAGGGCTGCTCTTTTTTGATGCACGTCTCTCGGCAGACGGCAGCCTGGCATGCGTGAGTTGCCACCTCCCAGACCAGGGATGGGCCACGCATACGCCGCTGTCGATTGCCTATCCAACGAATATGGAGCGGCGGATCTCCCCAACACTCGTGAATGTCGCCTACAATAAAGCACTCCTCTGGGATGGGCGGGCTGGATCGCTCGAAAAGCAGGCCTTGGGCCCAATCCAGAACCCCCTCCATATGAACCAAAACCTGGATCTGCTCATGGAAAAGTTGAACGCCATCCCTGACTATGCGGAACGGTTCCAGAAGGTGTTCGGCACCTCGGTGAGCCCAGAGGCCCTGGGCAAAGCTTTAGCGACATTCGAGCGGACCTTGATCACTCGTCATGCGCCCTTCGATCGCTACATGGCGGGGGACCAGCAGGCCATGGCCGAGAGTGCGGTGCGAGGTATGGCGCTTTTCAAGGACAAGGCACGCTGCGTCCTGTGCCATAATGGCCCAAATTTCACCGACAGCCAATTCCATAACCTGGGAGTACCGGATGCGCCGCTGCTCACGCATCCCTTGGTACAAGCATCGATCCGCTTCGATGCGAAGCGGATGAACGTGCCGGACTACGCACAGGTGAAAGAAGATTTAGGCCGGTATCTCGTGACCAAGGAAGAGAAGGACAAAGGGGCGTTCAAAACGCCGACCCTACGCAACGTGGCACAGCGCGATCCCTATATGCACAACGGAGCGTTTCAATCACTGGAGGAAATCATCGACTTCTACAACCTCGGTGGGGGAGCTGTCGCCGGAAAATCCCCACTCGTCCAACCATTGGCGTTAACTGCCCAGGAAAAGCGGGACCTGTTAGCCTTCCTCGAGGCCTTGACTGGCGAAGTTCGGCCCCTACCTTCCGTGGCATCACCCCGCTAGCAGCAGTTGACGCATTCCCATCGTTCCGCGACACTCACCGCTTTGCAGAGCTATGTAGCCTATCCTCTGCGGGCCCCTGGTTCGACGAGATCTCCTCGAGTGTTCCCCCGTGGGATACATCAGGCGATCCGCTGTGAGGAGAGTGATAGGAGGAGGTTTCCAAGGATACAAGGGGGGATGGTGAGGGGGGGATATGCACAAGCACATGGCCGAGGCGATGCAGATGCTGGGGCGTCACCATACGATGGTAGAACCGCTCAGCACCCTGACGGCACGCGGCACGGTAACCGGGCGCACACGCGGAGGGCCGGCTGTTGTCCAGGCGCCGGTAGATTATATCGCCTGGACACAGCGTGCCGCAGAATTTGCCCGGCGACCCGATATGAACGCCCAACAACATAGTGTGTGGCTCAGAGGAAAGGTGTCGCCCCTCGCCCAACGCGAACTCACCGCATTAGGGTGGACAGTCCAGGAAGAGGTGCGAAAGGAGAAGCCATGAATCGTTGGGTACCGGCGCTGAGGGGGGATGAGCGAGATGAGACATGGGGGCGAGAGACTGCTGCTGCCACGCCTCATCCCATCCCGACGTTTGCGCGACGCAGTCTTTATGATTCCCTTCTAGAGACGATGGAGACTATAGAGAAAGTCATGTTGGCTTGATGTTCTGGTTGAGCCGAAATAGATTCGTTGGATCGTAGGTATTTTTCGGGGCAATCAACCGATCATACCTCTCAGGCCCATAGGCAGCTTTGACCCGCTCGATCTCCTCGTCAGCTTCTTGACCCAAATAATTGACGTACATGTCGCCGGTCAAGCATGGTTGCATGGCTTCCCAGAGCTCGCGCTCACCGCACGCACTTCTCAGCCTCTGCTAAGGCGGTGCACACCCCGAGACTCAAGAAACTATACTGCACATCCCGGTAATTGAACGCGGTGGCGTTACGGTCGATCCGGCTCACTGCTCCACCTAATGTGTGTTCGATCACCACATGGCACAATGGTGAGGGCCGATTCGCGCTCCAGGCCAGGATGGTGTCGATCGCCGCATCGCGGATCTCCGTGAGGAAGCTGAACTGCTAGTATTCCTGAAGGCCAGGGGGATAGAAGGCATCGACTAGCTTCTGGGCTACGGTGTACGGGATGGGCCAATCTCGTCTGCCAGCGGCGATCCGAACGATCTAAGGGGTCGCAGGACCCGTTCCCCTTTCTTTCTCGGCGCATTGTAGCAGACGACGATCCCCGCGACCGGGGGGCCATCAGGCATGGTCATCAGGACTACCCAGGAGGCCAACTCGTCAGGGGCTGCATGGGTAAACTCGAAGTAGGCCAGTGTGCGCTCATGCTCCCTGGAGTGTGCTGGTGCGCTAGTAGGTCGACAACGCCAAACCGTATGGGCACAGCAATACAGCTTCCGTCGCCCCCGGCAACCCGTCCCATACTCTCATTTTGAGAGCCAATGCTCTCATTTTGATCGCAAAACCACGCCGACAGGAAAAGTTATGGGAGGCAAGCGTGAGGGAGTACCGGCGCCACAGCAGCGAGAGCGGCGGCAGGGTGCTGGACCTATGCGGGGCCGCCCATGGCGCAGCGCCTGGCAGAGGTTTTGCTCTGAGGCTGGTGTCTGGCAGCGTGGCTATCCGAAGAGGTGCTCCATGCGCGCAAGAAGTGTGCGATAGCCTAGAAGAAACATGAGTGCGGTGTCGGCGAAAAAGAACAACGCCAGTATGGGTACATCAAGGAGAAAGCCGAAAAGTCCGGCCGCTATGGCAAGCGTGTCAACGAGGTGGCCGCCCGCATGGTCTTGAAGTAGCATAAAGCCAAAGGGCACCGCAGCGAGCAATGGCCGGCCGAGCAATCCCGCCTGTTACTACCTTCAAAGCCGGTGCGATCGAGGTAACTTGGACTACTAAGGAGCCGGCGATTGCCTACCATGCCGGACCGGTGCCCGAAGTCAATGAGGAGGGACCGACGGGATTTATCGTTGATGTCCGACCGCATCCAACACTGAGTTAGCAGCGCTTCAGCGCCTCACGCACGGGGCAGGATTACCTCGCCATATAGCAGCGGCTCGTGGAAGCCGCCCTCCAGAGCCATGAGGTCGGGATGCCTGGCGTGAGCGAGCCGAGGCGACCGGCCACACGCGCCAGCAGGCCGAGGGGCATCGGTGCCGCAGCGAGCCCTGACGGACGCAGGCGATCGCTCGGGGGCGAACCCTTATGCTCCACGCCCAGGTTCAGAGCGGCATGGCATATGTACCTCGCTACCCTGAACCTGGCACGACGCTGACAGCGGTTGGCCTATGCCGCCTAGGAGCGTGCGCAGATTAACGGCCCCGCAGGCTCCCTGCCTGAATCCGGCGATGCGCCTGAACGTCAGCCTCCCTTCCAGTCTATGCGGTCCCCACTGGCGTCCCTGGCTGAGCTCTCAATATGATAGGTTCTCGCTCGGGGATCCTCTCTTAGTTCAGGCGTGGCTTGCGATGCCCTATGGCTCCTGGCCCGCAGCCGCGCGCCGGCAGGACGGGGTCGCCTCGCATGGCACGCATCTTGCTCTTTCCCATACAACATTTAAGACCTAGGAGAGGCCCCCAGAGCAGCAGCGGCTGGCGAGTTCCTATTCGTGGTACCGTTTCCCTGGCCTGTCGCACCTTTTGAGGCTCGAAGCTCGAGGCTGGCTGCTGATGGACAACTGCGCGCCTTGTGACAACGGGTCGGCGAGAGTCAATCCATCGTTGAGAGCGCCGGAGTTAGGATCGCACCTGCCACACATCCCAGACCACGGCTCGTCTGGTTGGAGCGGAGCACTCCGCAGCATACCGGGGCGCGGCGCGGCCATAGGGTCACCGCTGACCTACTGCACAGGAGGACGTGCGATAGTGATGCACGAGATGACATCCACGCTAGGGAGGGTAAGTGATACGAACCTGACCCTAGTCGATTAAGCCGAAGGCATCCAGGGGTGGGACATACTCGACACGGTTGGCAAGGAGATCGGCAAGGTCGATGACCTGCTCGTCGATGAGCAAGGGCACAAGGTGTGCTTTCTGCAGGTAGCATCCTGGCGCTGTCTCGGCCTCGGGGCCACGAAGTCCTTTGATGCCAGTGGACGCGGTCTACATTAGTCAGACGTTGGAGCGTATCGCCAGGTTTCCCCGCTACTAGCTGGCACTGATGGATGAGCGCTACGTGAGCGATATTATGGGTATTACAGCTACTCGGCGTATCGGGAGCCGAACTATTCAGTATCCGCTTTACATACTACTACCAGGAAGCTACGTGCAGCCCCGACACATAAGCAAGGCTGGGAAGCCGTCGGCCAAGGGTAGCTTGTGGAGCCCCCCATCCTTGCCACCAGTAGGGCGTAAGGCCGACCTACACCAGGCTAAATCCTCGCCGCCCGAACGGCTCATCCTGATGTTAGGCCATGTGGCGCTGGATCGGCCAGTGATGGTGCCTCCCTCGCGTTGTTCGGGGCATTGAAGATGCCAGCAAGACGGTCTAGGTCATAAGTGGTCCCCCCTACGCACTGTCCATCCCCCTTTTTGCACTGCTCCGTGTTGCTACTGAAGAGCCTATGTCCCGTTGAGATCGCCGGGCCTCGACACCCCCCGCCATCCCCCGCTCAAGTGGCTGCTCCCCGTCCACAATCTACATCACAGAGGAGAACTCTAAATGGACCATCTAGGCGAACATCTTGAAGCCCTTGAACATGAGGTGCACACAATACAGCGGCGGCTCCGACTGTGGCGGAGTCTCACGTGTGGAGTGCTGGGGCTCGCCCTGCTCAGCCTCCTGCAGCCTTGGGGCCTCGATGCGCAGGGGCAGGAGGGCAGCTCGCGCGGGAGCCTGTGGCAACGTGTGAGCGCCCTCGAGCGCACCCTCACGCATGTCAGCAGTGTGACCGGCGAGGGGGGCCGGCCCGAGGTTGTGATCACCGGGGCCAACCTACGCATCGTCAATGGCTTGCGAGGGACAGCAACCGCCAACGGGGTGGGCAACCTGCTGCTGGGCTACAATGAGCCGCGCCACGATGGGGACAATGAGCGCACGGGCTCGCACAACGTGGTGGTGGGGTTGGGGCTCAACTTCTCTAGCTTCGGGGGCCTGGTGGTCGGCCGCCACAACGCAATTCGCGGAGCGTTTGCCTCGGTGAGCGGCGGATTTGACAATACGGCCAGCGGCGAGAGCGCCTCAGTGAATGGGGGGATCTTTAACCGGGCTAGCGGCTCCAGTGCCTCGGTGAGTGGCGGATTTGACAATATGGCTAGCGGCAACGCGGCGTCGGTGAGTGGGGGGGATGGGAATACGGCCAGCGGCAATACCGCGGCGGTGAGCGGGGGGCATGGGAACACAGCCAGCGGCCATACCACTACGATCAGTGGAGGTGAAGCAAACACGGCTCGGGGCTTCTCCACTTCCGTCAGCGGTGGGCACAACCGGAAGGTGGAACGGGATTTCGACGTGGCCACCGCCTCTGCTGCGGTGGGCAGTGACGGGCTTAGGGACACGGCCAGCAGCCATACCACTTCATTGAGGAAACCGAGGTGGTGACCATTCCCGGGGCGGTCAGTGGCTAGTCGAGGCCTGAGCAAGTCGCGGGCGGGGCCGCCAGGCTGGCGAGGCCATTGAGGACTGACTGTCACCCTTACGGATCTCACGCCGGCATCCCCCCGCGGCGGCTAACCTAGGCGTGCGCTCGACCTTCGGTCAGCAGGCACGTCGGGCTGTACGGGCAGGCCGTGGGCCGATGCCGGAGAGTGCGTCATCAAGACATGTCCTGCCCAGGCACCTGCAGCACCCAGGCGACTCGAGCCCCTCTGCCTCACTACAAAGGATACCGCTGGCGGATTGTCCAGCACCGCTCGGTACGGCTAAATTTATGCAGCCGATAGCAAATGATGCTCCTGATTATTATCTTCTTTATGCTCGCATAGGCTTTTCTGCTCGCTCACCATCTGTGCTATATGTTCGTGTTTGTTGAAGGCCTGGGATGAGCCCACTCAAGATAGGATTAGCAGGCAGAAGGGGCGGTGGGGGCTCAGACTCAGACCCTGCTACGCGAAGAGCCGTGGCCAGCATACCCGGAGCCGCTCTTGCGCGTGGTGAGCAGCCCGCCGCCGTGACTCACTCCAGCGCCGCGGCCTGCTTAGGAGAGATGTACCAAAGGACCACGTGGTAGTGGGGGTCGGGTACCCCCGGATGCCCGTTGTTGTAATAGATATCGACATGGTCTACCTTCCCATGCGGCAAGACTAAGTTGCTAAAGGCCTTGCCGGCTCTGAAGTCTTTGAGGGGAATCATATAAACAGTGCTCGCGAGATTGCCCTGCCGATCATAAGCTAAGTATGGACCCACCGGCATGGTTTCAGGCTGCACGTAGAGCATCCCGAGCCCGGAAAAAAATTCGGGCAACTGGAAGAGCGAGGCCATCTTCTTGTATTCGTCACCTGGCGGGGCCTTCAGCCACCGCGCTGGTATGGCTTCGCCGCCCTCTGGCGGGCGCTCACTCGGTAGGAGGGCTCGCCGGGTGGCCTCATCCAGGGCACCCGTCGTTGGTAATCCTTGGCTGGCCTGATAGCGCCGGAACGCTGCCCTCGTTTGTGGTCCGAGCACCCCGTCGATGGGGCCAGGATCAAACCCTACCGCTTTTAACTGCTCTTGTGCTTGCCCGATCCGCCAGTCGAGGAGCGCGGCGATGACCGCAGGCCACAGCACGAGACACAGCATTCCCATCACTAACCAGCAAGGCTTCGATATCCTCATAGCGAACACCCTCCCATTAGCCATTGCTTGGTGAGATCGTCCAGTGCACTCCGGCAGGGGGGGATGGGCATAGCCCGAGGTGGGAGGATGCGCCCTCGCTCACCTGTAGCCGGTGATCAGTCAGCTCGCGTCAAGTGTCCTGGCTGCAGGTAATCCCTAGCATGTCGTAGAACACGGAGCCCGCTGAACCGAGCATGCCCGAACATGCTCGGGAGCGAGTGTAGCGGAGCAAGGGGGTTGAGTCAATAATCTTCTAGCTATAGGGCACAGGGTGTTTTTCCCTTTCTGACTCCCCACGAAGTGGCGGCTTGATGGCGCATCCCGAGGGGTCAAGTGCTACGGCCCCTCAGAAGAGGACCGCACGTGTCTCGCTCTCTTCTACCCAACCCGAGTGAGTCGAACTTTGAGCTCCCTGGGTCGAGCCGCGTTTAGAATTTCCCCTGCGCAAGCTGGAGAAAGGGGCGAGTCTCCTAATACGGGAATTCTGGAGGGGTCACGGTCGGCAGTTCTCCTGTAAGGGCCTGGAGGAAAGCCAGCAGGTCACGCTTCTCTTGGGCTGTTAAACCCAGCGGTTGGATGAGCGGTGATTTTCCAGCGACGGCTCCCCCGCCCGCATCGTAGAAGTCGATGATCTCCTCCGGCGAGTGGAACACCCCGTTATGCATGTAGGGCTCTCGCTGCATCACATTGCGCAAGGTCGGCGTCTTGAACGCTCCCTTATCCTTCTCTTCCTTGGTCACGAGGTACCGGCCTAAGTCTTCTCTGACCGATTGGTACTCCGGCACGTTCATCCGTTTGGCGTCGAAGCGGATGGCCACCTGCACGACGGGGTCAGAGAGCAATGGGGCAGCCGGCACTGCCAGATTGTGGAATTGGCTGTCGGTGAAGTTTGGTCCATTATGGCAGAGGATACAGCGCGCTTTTCCCTTGAAGAGTTCCATCCCTCGAAGCTTATCCTCGGACATCGCCTGCCACTCCCCTGTCATATAGCGGTCGAAGGGCGCATTGCGGGTGACCAGGGTCCGCTCGAACGCCGCCAAGGCTTTGCCCAGGGCCTCTGGGGTCACTGATGTGCCGAACACTTGCTGAAACCGTTCCTCATATGCGGGGACGGCTTTCAGCTTTTCGATGAGCAGATCCAGGTTCTGGTTCATATGCAGGGGATTCTGGATCGGTCCCAAGGCCTGCTTTTCAAGCACCCCCGCGCGCCCGTCCCAGATCAGCGCCTTATTATAGGCGACATTAATGAGCGTCTGGGAGTTCCTCCGCTCCATGTGCGTTGGATAGGCCGGCGACAATGGACTATTAGTGGTCCACCCTTGGTCTGGGAGATGGCAGCTCGCGCAAGCAAGGCTCCCATCCCCCGAGAGACGGGGATCAAAAAAGAGCCGCTTTCCCAGCTCGACCTTCTCCGGCGTCATGGGATTGTCCTCAGGGATAGGCAGGGGAGGGAGTGGACCGATCTCCGCCAGACCCGCTGCATGACCCCACCCTGGTCCCGGCAGATTCAATAGGATGGGCAACACCACGGACCAGAGTGCTACTACCCATATCGCGTGGCCCATGTCTCTATATCCCCCATCGGCAATGGCTGAGTTTTTCTCCCTACGCTTGACCATGATTGGCTCTGGTAACATCCTCCAGCATGTTGGGTATCCGTGCTCTAACCGTTGGCTCTATCGGTGTGGGACCTGGATGAATTCGGCCTTCAGTTCATGCAGGTCATCGTCATCGAGGTTAAACCGGCGCTTAAGCGCCCGATAGGCCACCCCCCCTCGCGCTGGAGGAGGTCGAGGACTTGGGCCAGGATCTCATCAGACGTCATATGCAGTCCTTCATCACGCAACAGCCGCTGTCACTGTAGAGATGCAGGAGACAGGGTGAATCGGGAGATGTCCCTCTTGCGAGGAGAGGTTAGGCGTGGGTCAGGCGTTGGAGCCTCATTAAAGCCCGGGTGCGAGGCGAGACACCAGACATGCTCGTGAAACCGATACAGGTTTGATCCATCGGCAGGCTCCCTCATGTCTGCCAGCCTCAAGCATCGAGGGGATAAACCCCCAAAGAATAAAAGAATAACAGTTAGGCGCAAATGTAGAGACACGGGGCAGGCTTGTCAACAGGAATATTGCATCCGAGGCCCGCATCCGCCAGCCATTTTCCCCTGTAGCGCGTCAGCTCCCAGGGAATGCGCGTCAGCTCCAACGCTCCCGGGCGGCGCTCAGCCGGGAGCTCCACGAACTGGGTGCCGAGCGCCGGCGCCTCCCCCAGTAACTCTAGCCGGCGCCAAATGTTGCCCCAGGTCCACTTCAATACGAAGTCTATGCGGTCCTCCTCTTCGAGGGCGCAGAGCACGTGGAAGAGCGAGCGCGCGGCCTCGGGCTGTGCGTCGGCGAGGCCCCGCGTCCAGCCCGCCAGCACCACCATAAAAGCCCTGGGGGCAGGTGCGACTCCCCTTCCTGGAAGAAGGCCTGTAGCTCCGCTTCCCCCGTGCCCAGGCCGCCGCCGCCTGCTCCAGGTGACCAGTCAGAGCTTCGGGATCATGCGCCTGGGCCTCGGCGAGCTCTAGGAGTTTCGGATGGCCCCGCACCACTTGAAGGGTTTGCGTAACTAGCGCACGCCCCTGCTCAAGCCCGACGGGACTCTCGCCCCGAAGCAGCGCCCCGAGATTCGGCAACTCGCGGCCCAGGAGGGCGGCCTCCTCCAGCGAGAGGGCATGGATCGCCTCCACTATTACCCGTGGACCGACCACTGGCATATCGGTAGGCCAGTTCCAGGGCGCAGGCGGTCTTGCCTGCCTCGGCCATGCCGTGGAAGAGCACGGCGGTTTTACCGCTCTCGGGCGCCATGGCGATGGTCGCCCGGGTCATTGGGCCGCCCCGCCGCACGAAGTGTGCGGGTTCGGGCGGGAAATGGGCCAGGCCGGGCTCCGAGACATCAAAGGAGCGTGGTACACCGGCCGGCAGCGCCAGCTGCAAGGCGGCGGCGCGGGTCCCGAAGAACGCCGGGGCGGCCACCGAGAGCGGCGGTATACCCGGCTGTGGGCGGCAAGGCTTGCGGCAGCACCGGCTGCAGGGCGGCTGGGAGCGAGCGGCGCTGCTCAAGGAGCGCCCGGTAGAAGCGGCCGGCAAACTCGATGGCGAAGGCGTCCCCGACCGGGTAGCGCATGGCCAGCACCGCGTAGTCCAGGCCCTCGGCCAGGTTCCTAGCGAGGGCCAGCAGAGGCTCGGCCGAGTTCGAACGGGCGGTAGGCAAGACCGGCCATCGCCGCGGCGAGGCGGACCTGTACCGTCACTGGCGCAGCCGCGACCAGCTTCTCGCCTACCGGCGCCCAGATCTGCGTCCCGATTCAACGGCCCACCTCCGCCAGGAGCTCCGCCTCATGTTCGAGTTGGCGGTCCGGGACCGCGTAGTAGCGCAGGTAGGGATAGAGGTCAACGAAGGCTTGATACAGTGGATCTGCCCGGTTGAGCGCGACCAGATGGTCGGCGAGGAAGGCCCCACCCGCATCCGTCAGCCGCCAGCGCCAATGGTCGAGATCGGTATATTCGGCCACGTCCAGCTGCAGCTCGTCCATGGTCGCCCTCCCCGGCCTGTCGGCTCGACACCGCCAAGCATTAGGACCACGTTTTGAGAATGCTTTCTATCCTGGCGACGCTATCCGATGAACTTGACATACAGCAGCTCTCGCCATGTGGCGCGAGTAGCTCGGTGCCGCAGGGTGATTTTACCGGGGAAGCTCCCGTCCTTCCCTGAGGGTTTGCGGCGCTCGCACTCGTGAGGATAGGGCAAGCCGGACGAGGGCGGCTACCGCCAGGGTTCTCGGAGCCCGCCGCTCGGCTTTGAGCTCGATAGGACTAGGGGCGCGAAGGCTTTCATGCCGGATTGGGACACAAGGGTGAGCCTCACGACCATATCGTGAGGTCTCTCCCTCTCCCAAGTGCTGCGCGCGGGTCCAGGTCTTCCGCAGCGTCTGGGCCGTCTTCGGCCGGGTATAGGGGCGATTCCAGTACGGGCTTTTATACTGTAGGTAACGCTTGGGTGGGGTCCGCGGCATTTTATCAATCTATCGCGTGCTGACAGTGAGACCACTCCATCTGGAACAGGGACCAGAGGGCTGGCTCTTCTTTCAGATGCGAGGGGCGCTGGCGGAGTATGAGCGGGCGAAGATTTTGGAACGCCTGAAGCGAGGGATGGTAGGACGGGCCAAGGCTGGCCATGTGAGCGGTGGGACTGTCGCCTTTGGATATCGTTTTATCAAAACCGACCATGGGGGACGATGTGAGATCGACGAAGATGAAGGGGGCGTAGTGCGCCGCATCTTTCAACTTAGCTTGGCAGGGATGTCGACGCGGGTATTGCACGGCCGTTGACCCAGGACCGGGTGCTCAGCAAACGCGATTGGAATCCTCAGCTTGGTGGGCATAAAACCGCGGGGCGAGGAGAATAGAATCCTGCGACGGTCCACAAAGTCCTGGTCTATGAAGGCTACATCGGGCGGTCCTATTACAACAAGGTGAACAATGCACACAAGACCCGTCGGATGGCACGGCTCCGAGAGGAGTGGGTCGAAGTGGCAGTGCCAGCCATCATCGCACCCGAGGTGTTCGCGGCGGTGCAAGCACAGCTCGCGCGGAACAAGGCGCTGGCCCAGCGTAATCGGAAATACGACTACCTCTTGAGCGGGGGGCGTCTCCGCTGTGGACGGTGCGGCCTAGCGATGACGGGGGAAGCGCCCCTGGGGTCGAGGCGCTACCGGTGTTCGTCGCGTGCAACCTTCATGGACCCGGCGAAGCGCTGCCGAGGCTATGTCAACGCCGATGACGTGGAGGGGAGAGTCTGGCAGGCCATTGAGCAGGTCCTCTAGCAACCGGAGCTGATTGTCGCAGAGGTGCAGCGCCATCAGGCCGGCGCCGAGGAGCAGTGCACGGAGGTCCGGCGGGAGCTCTCGCTGGTTGAGGATGCCCTGGCCAAGTGCGACCGGGAAGAGCAACGCTGGGCGCAGGCCTATGTGGGTGAGGTGATCAACCTCGCCGAACTGAAAGGCTACGGCGCAGAGATTGCGGCGCACCGCGAGAGCATACTCACCCAGCGTCAGCAGTTACAAACAAAACTGGACACCATTGGCCTAGCCGTGGAACATGTCGAGGCCCTGATCGGCTACTGCGCGCGCGTCCGGCAGAAGGTGCAGACCTTTGGTGCGGCGGAACAGCGGCTCGCTTTCGAAGCGCTCAATGTGCGGGTGACGTGGACACCAGGAGAGCCCTTGGCCATTGAGGGCACGATTCCGTTCGATGAAATTGTGCCGCTTCCATTAGAGTGCGTCTTGCCCCGGCCCGCTGGACGCGAATGCGTCCTCATGGCGCGCGTAACGCCACTCGTCGCCGTGAACCACACAGATCGTGTACTCGCTCTGCTGCAGAAAGTGCCGTCGGTGAGTTGGGATATACGAACCCAATGTATGCACATGGGCTGGGGCGATACCCATGACTTTCCCTGCCCCAGATACTCGCGATAGACGAAGATGGCGACGCTCTTCGCGTCGTGGTGAACTCGCCGGAAGGCGAAGTAGGCGGCAATATACGGCGACCTCGTCCAATCGAGCAGCGGCGATGGGAATCCGTGGTGCCGCAAATAAACCATATATTCGTAACCCAGCGGCGCGATCGCCATGTGCTGGCGCTGGCTCAACCACGTCTCGTAGTCGGCCAAGTTGGGAGCGCTCCATTCCGTATCTGTGACTGTTTCGACCTGCGGCTTCACCGCCAACATAAGGCGGTAGTGCTGCCGGAGGGAGAGATTGCCAGGCTCGCTGCGGTCAAGCGTTGTGGCCAGCTCCCAGCCCCTATCCGATTGGCCTCGATATAGGAAACCCGAAACATGGCCGTTCCCCACTCCCGGCGGATTGGTGTGTCCGCCCAAGAGGTGGTTCAGCCGGTCTTCGAAGTGCTCCCAACTCGATACATCGATCTGTTGCATTTGGGTGATCTCTAACGCCCTGCCAGATCAGTTTGGGGTTGGTGAGCTCTAGCGCTCCGAGCGCGCCGAGCTCACGCCCGAAGCCCGAAGCCTTGGCGCCGCCGAAGGGTGCGCGCGGATCGGAGCGGGTGAAGTCGTTGATGAATACCATCCCAGCCTCGATCTGGCTGGCCACGCGATGGGCCCTGGCGAGGTCACAACTCCAGACCGCAGCGCCGAGGCCGAAGTCGGTGCCATTGGCGAGGAGGATCGCCTCCTCCTCGGTCTTGAAGGAGAAGATCATGGCCACGGGGCCAAAGAATTCCTCCTGGGCGATAGCCGCTTCGGGCCGCAGCCCGACCAGCACGGTCGGCGGGTAGAAATTGCCGGGACCGGCGGGGATCTCGCCGCCCGTCAGAACACATGCGTCTGCCTTTACCGCGTCAAGCACCTGGCGATGGAGGTTGTCGCGGAGATCGGAGCGGGCCAGCGGGCCCAGCTTGACGCCTTCCTTCATCGGATCGCCCATGTGGAACGCCTTGGACTGTTCCACGAACGCCTTGGTGAAGACGTCAAACGGCGGCTCCGCCACCAGGAAGCGCTTGGCGTCGATGCACCCTTGGCCGTTGTTGGCGTAGCGCGACACCACAGCGAGCTCCACGGCCTTCGCGAGGTCGGCATCCTCCAGCACGATGAAGGGGTCGGAGCCGCCAAGTTCCAGCACCACCTTCTTGCCATGCTGCCCGGCCTTCCTCGCGACGGCGCGGCCGGCGCTGACGCTTCCAGTGGCGGTCGCGGCCCGCACGCGCGGATCGGCGCTGACGGCCACGCACGCCTCGACCTGGATCGCAAGATTGACGTACAGCCCTTCCGGGCCGCCGTCGTCGCGCACCAGGGTCTCCAACGCTTCGGCCGAGCCCTGCACCGTCTCGGCATGCTTGATGATGGCGGTGTTGCCGACGAGGGCGGCGGTAGTGAAGAAGCGCAGCACCTGCCAGAACGGCAGGTTCCATGGCATCACACCGAAGATCGGCCCCACCGATTCATAGATGATCTGCGCCGGTAAGCCGGGGACAGGCTGTGGCTTGAGATAAGCCTCCCCCGCTTCGGCGAAATAGCGGGCGTCCAAGGCGGATTTCTTGATCTCGCCGATGGAGTCCGCCAGCGGCTTGCCCATCTCGGCGGTGATGAGGCGGCCATAGGTCTTTGCCCGCTCCTTGGGAGTGTGGCCATACCCGATTGACGCGTGAGGAGAAGCTGGGCGGAGTGCTCTTGATGCTGTCAATCCGAACATCCGGGGGAGGCCCCGGTGCTGTGCGAGGGCAGCCTTTGGCTCTCCTGATCGCGGCAGGATGACACCACGCACAGCATCCGTGGGCGAGCCCCGGGGGGCTCACCCCCGTGACGTGCTGGTGCCCAGCGGGGGCTGCGTGGCCTGTTGCACCGCCTGGACAAAGGTCTGTAGCTCGCCTCGGTTGAGGTTCGAGACCGCCCAGTA
>Ga0137403_10001728_pt1 | contig 27289 bp, 26 predicted proteins | sample CZOMad2_1_16fung_FD_122057 | JGI IMG/M metagenome (GOLD analysis project Ga0137403, IMG submission 122057) | Vadose zone soil fungal communities from Angelo Coast Range Reserve, California, USA - CZOMad2_1_16fungal (Hybrid Assembly) | ecosystem: Environmental > Terrestrial > Soil > Vadose zone... | reverse complement strand
CTGGTCGAGTTCGCCAGCGCTGTGAACGCCGTTCAGTGCGCCGTCGATCTGCAACAGGCATTCGCCGTCGCCAACGCTGGTCAGCCCGAAGACAAGCGCATCGTCTTGCGCATCGGCGTCAATCTCGGCGACGTGATGGTCGAGGGCAGTGATCTCTATGGCGACGGGGTCAATATCGCGGCGCGGCTAGAGGCGCTGGCGGGACCCGGCGGTATCCTGGTTTCCGGCACCGTCTATGACTATGTCGGAACCAAGGTCAAGGTCGGTTTCGAGGAGCTGGGCGCCCAGACCCTGAAGAACATCGCCCAACCAATCCGCGCCTATCGCATCGCCGGCACGCCGGTCTTAGCGGTCGCTACCAAACCCGTATCGGATAAGCCCTCGATCGCTGTGCTGCCGTTCGAGAACATGACCGGCGACCCCGAGCAAGCTTACTTCAGCGACGGCATTACCGAGGACATCATCACCGAACTATCGCGGTTCCGCGAATTGTTTGTGATCGCCCGCAATTCCTCCTTCGCCTATCGCGGCAAGGCCGTGGATGCGCGCGAGATTGGCCGTACGCTCGGCGCCGGATACGTCGTCGAGGGCAGTGTACGCCGGGCTAATGACCGGGTTCGCATCACCGCGCAACTGATCGATTCTGTGCACGGTGCGCACCTTTGGGCAGAGCGTTACGACCGTCCATTTGAGGACGTTTTCGCGATCCAGGACGAGATCGCGCGCGGTATTGTGGCAGCCGTTGCCGTTCGTGTGCGCGAGGAAAGTGAGGCGGCCGCGCGGCGACGGCCGCCACAAGACGTTCGCGCCTATGATCTATTCCTGCAAGGTCACCGGCTATCAGACAATTACGCAGCCGGTGCGCAGGAACAAGCGCGAGCTTTCTTCGAGAAGGCGCGTGAGCTTGATCCAACTTTCGCGCGCGCTTACACCGGCCTTGCGTTCAACCACCTCGACCACGCGACTAGTGCCAGTCTTGGCGTCCCCCGCAATGATGATGCCGACCGTATCGAGGCGCTGCGCTTGGCAGAGCAGGCTCTGGCGCTCGACCCAAATGACGCGCGGGTGCATCTCACACTTGGCTACATTTGCCTGACATGGCGCGACTTCGACCGCGCTGCGCGGCATCTGGAGTTGGCGCGGGACATGAATCCGAACGACGCACAGATTCTGATTGGCTGGGCGTGGGCGCAGGGTTGTCTCGGGAATCCCGAAAGAGGGTTACCCGGGGCTGAGTTGGCCATGCGCCTAAACCCACGTTACCCACGCTACTACGAGCTCTTCCTTTCACGGATCCTCTTTCTCCTACGACGCTATGAGGAGGCAGCCGCAATTCTCAAGCGGCTGACAGCCGGGTCGCCCCTCGACCATCCACGCGACGTTGCCTGGCGAGCCGCGGCCTTAGGCCACCTCGGCCGGACGGAGGAGGCACGGCGATGCGGCGAATATTTTCTTGAGGCGATTCCCAGGCGTTGGCGGGGCGACCCAGCGGCAGGCCGGGCAGAATATGTGGACTGGTTGGTCGATGGCTCCTACCTAAGGCGCACCGAGGATGAAGCGTGCCTCCGAGAGGGACTCCGGCTTGCCGGCTTGCCGGTCTGAGTACTCAAGAAAGGCCTGCTAGCCAGGTGGGATTGAGCATCAAAAGCGGCCGCTTCGAACGTCCACCCTGGGGCGCCTCCAAGGACCGCTCCTGGCACGAGGCTGCCGTAGGATCGTGCTATCCTGCCGACCGCTGAAAGCCCCTAAGCAGACTTGGGATGCTCAGCTGCTGACGGCGGAGCCTATGCCAGCATATGATTGCGCGTGACGACGCCGGGGACCAGGAAGCCAGCGCCAGCTCAAACATCCAGCGGACCTCACCATCCGGCCCGGGTACGATCTGCTGGCGGACGGGCCAAATCATGCGGCCTCCATCGGCATCGCGTACCGCCCATACCCTGCCCGCATGAGCAACCCCTTCGAGCATAGCTTGCAGAGATAGTGCCTTGAGACACCGATCTCGGCGAAATCCTGTGTCCGCGCAGTCCCCAATTTGCGCGCAAGTTCAATAGCCTGGTCCTTGAGCAGGGGTTCGGTTCGTAGCGACCTGGCGGGCGCCTTCGAAGTCTTGGCTCCCTTCGGCCCTCGCCAGCCGTCATCGGGTAGCGCTATAGAGAAGCTGTAGTTCTGGTCTTCGCCGGTCCCGGGGAGCCAATATGAGGGTTGGGCCCTTGGGCCCAACCCTTTCTATCTGGCCGCCGGCCGGAGCTTGCGAAGCACCGCGCGCACCAGATTTATCGGCAGCTTCAGGCACTCCGCCGCAGTCATCAGCAATCGAGGTCGCAGCGGCACTCGTGCCCGGTGGACCGCGAGGACGGTGAAGCCGGCCATTCGAAACAGCAGGCACGCACGCAGCGCATGATAGCCATCGGTGACCAGCACGACCGCTGCTTGTCCTCCAGGGGTCAGCAGCTTCGCAGTCTCCGTGGCGTTCTCGAGAGTCGTGCGCGATCGCGGCTCGAGCATCAGGGCCGCAGCGGGCACGCCCCCGGCGAGCGCGAGCTGCCGCATCACCTCGGCCTCCGGCACCGCATGCCGGCCGCCGCCACTCAACACGAGAAGAGGTGCTACCCCGGCTTGATAGAGCGAGATGGCGACGCGCATGCGGCGCTCGAGGGCGGCGCTCGGCCGACCGTCGGCCCGCACCTTGGCGCCAAGGACGACGATGGCGGCGACGCGCTGGCTGTCGGACGGGTCAGGCATTGCGGGTGCAACGTTCAGTTCAAATCGGCCTTGGCAGAAGACGGTCTCTTGCTAGAGTGCGGCAGGAGAAGCGAACGAGAGGATAGCGGAACATGGCGCTGACATTCTATTGCGGCTCGGGTTCGCCCTATGCCTGGAAAGTGTGGCTGGCGCTCGAACACAAGAAGATCCCATACGAGTTCAAGCTGCTCTCCTTCGACCGCGGTGACCTGCGAACGCCGGAGTTCCGCGCCGTCAACCCGCGCGGTCAGGTTCCGGCCATCGTCGACAACGGCTTCGCCCTCTGGGAGTCGATGGCCATCGCCGAATATCTGGAGGAGCGCTACCCGCAGGAACCGCTGCTGCCGCGCGATGCCGCGGGGCGCGCCACGGTGCGGCGCCTGATGCTCGAGGCCGACAACCATCTCTATGCTGCCCAATCCGACCTGACGAGCGCGACGCTGTACCGGGCGGCCGATGCGGCGGAGGATCCCAAGCAGATCGCCGAGGGCCAACGCAAACTGCTGGAGGAGTTGTCGCGTTGGGACGCCCTGCTGACAGGCGAGTATCTGGCCGGGCCGCTGTCCCTGGCCGACTTCACGGCGTATCCCTATCTCCGCATCGTCCGGCGGATCGACGACCGCCAGCCGAAGAACGGTCTCGGTGATCGGATGCCGGCGCGACTGCAGGCCTGGATGCGACGGATCGAGGCCCTGCCCTACTACGCCAAGACGATTCCGCCGCACTGGAAGGGCTGAGGCCACCGCCATCGGTGCAGGTGGAGCGGTCAGCCGTAGGCCCGCGCGCCCTCCGCGCTCGGATGCGGCTGAGCCGGGCGAACCGTGCGGTCGGCGGGGAACGTGAGCGTCACAGCCGTGCCCTTGCCCGGCGCGCTGTCGATTGCCAGCGTCCCATCGTGCAGTTCGACGAGCTTGACCGTCAGCGGGAGGCCGAGCCCGGTGCCGCCGGTTTCGCGAGTCATGACGTCGGAGACCTGACCGAACGGCTCCAGCGCCTTGGCGATGTCGGCGGCCGCCATGCCGATGCCGGTATCCCGAACGACAAGTTGCAATCCGCCTTGCTCAGAGAGGCCGACATCGACGGTAACGAGACCGCCGGAGGGCGTGAACTTCACGGAGTTCGACAGCAGGTTGAGAATGATCTGCCGCATCTTCCGCTCATCGCCGCGGAACAGGCAGCCGCCGAAGCGATCCACGACGTCGAGGCGAACGCCGGCGTCGTAGGCGCGCTCGGCCATCAGACGCCGGCATGTTCCGGCAATCTCGCCCAAGTCGAGGTTGTCTTCATGCAGCTCATGCTTGCCGGCCTCGGCCTTGGCCAGATCGAGGAGGTCGTTGACCAGGCTCAGCAGGTGGATCCCGCTGCCATGGATGTCATCGACATAGCCGCGGTAGCGCGCCGATCCGAGCGGACCGAACATCTGATTCTTGAGGATGTCCGAAAAGCCGATGATGGCATTCAACGGCGTCCGCAGCTCGTGGCTGATGGTCGCCAGAAACGTGGACTTTGCGCGGCTGGCCTCCTCGGCGGCCACGGCACGCTCGCGATGGCCCCGCATCAGCTCCTGCAGCTGCCCCACCATGCGCCGGAAGCTGCCGGCGAGCTCGCCGACCTCGTCCTGCGTTTCCTGGAGATCCGGGGCGCCGAACTCGCCCTCGCCGACGCGCGCGACGGCGTCGCGCAGCTTGCGGATCGGCCGGGCGACGCGGTCGGCCACGCGAAAGCCGCAATACACCGTCGCCAGGATGACGAGGCATCCGACAAGGACGGCAACGAGCATCGACAGCCTGATATCGCTGTTCAGCTGGGTCTGGCGCTCGTCGAGTTCGGCCTTCTCGGCGTCGATCGCCCCACGGATGAGGGCGCGAAAGTTCTCGGCCTTTGTTTCGAACCGTTCCCGCGCCTGCAGGATAACCATGGGGCCGGCGCGGTCGGTCGCCAGCCCCACGATCTTCTCGCCGTACCTGACGATGTCCCCGCATGAAAACGCGATGTTGCCGCGATAGCGCCGGGCATCGTCGTCGACGGCGGCGCCCGTGTTCTCATAGGTCTTCAGCGCGGCCGCGAACTCTTCGATCGCCGCGGACAGTTCCGCCTTCTTGTCGATCGCGAAGGGGTTTTCCGGTTCTCCCTGTTGCCGCTCGACGGCATTGATCAGGGCATAGGTGTTGGTCGTCTCGATGACGTGGGTGCCGACCGACCCGAGCGCTTCCAGACTCGCCAGCGTCGGCACCGAGTCGTTTCGCAGCGCGTCGGCGGTGGCCATGATGCGGTTGGCGCCGAACCAGGTCAGCCCCAGCAGGACAAGCACGGGGACGATCACCAGTGCGTATCCGGCGAGGATCTTGCCGCGGAGGCTGAGGCGTCGGAAGATGCCGAGGAGAACTGACATGCGCGAAGGAGACCCTACGCATCCGCGACGAGCGGACGCGCTATGACTTCTTTCTCTGACGAAACGCGCCTGCCGGCCGGAGGCATCGCTTCTCATCCCGACGGCATTGTTAGGGCGCGACGATGAAGCCGGAGTTAAGGCTCACCGCAACTGATCGACGCACCCATCCGATCTGCGACTGCCGGCGTTCACGATCAATTAACCGACTGCGATCAAGCGGGACACCACGCCGCCGGTGGCGCGGCAGGCGCCGGCGGGCCTGCCCGCCGGCACGTATCACTAACTCGACCTGTCAGGCCGGCGTCAGCTCGATGATCGCGGCCGTCGCGTGGTCGCCTGTCCCGGCCGCTACCTGCAATACACCCTGCCCGTCATTGCCGTGACTGAAGATGGCGGTGCAGTCCGGCTGCAATCTGCCTGACCACCCGGCACCCGGCAGCGCGAGGTCGATCAGGCCTTCGAAGCAGTGAATGATCCGAGCGGCGGACGCCAAGTCGAGCGGCCGCGGTTCCGCCTCCAGGCGCAGGACTTCCATGCGCGATTGCAAGGATGAGCGCTCGACCATCAGGTTGAAGTCGCGGATCGGTCCCTCGAGCAGCCGGCACTCGGCCGCAGAGTCGCCCGAAAAGACATAGGGCTCGAAGAGCCGGTCGAGCCGCCGCCCCGGCCGATCGCCGACCGCCAGATCCATGCCCTGCCCCGCGATGACCATGATCGTCCGCTCGTAGCCCGGGAAGGCAGAGAACGGACCCGAGCTTTCCACATCCGCGATGCTGAGGCGCCAGCGGAAGCGGCCGCCGACATCGCTGCCCGGCGGATCGATCGCGATCTCCGTGGTCGCGCCGGCGCCGTTCTTCCAGCGCATGCGCCGATGATCGGCAGGACTGACGATACGAATGTCGCGCGCCGGCCACGCTGGCGCCATGGGCGTCTATCCCCTCGACTGGCCCACGAGTACACCACGCCGGGCAGCCATAATCCAATTTCCCGGGAGCTGGATCGCCATTCCGATCGGGCGTGCGGGCGCGCTCGGTTGCTGCCCCCTCGCGCGCCAAGCGCGTGAAAGCAACATATCCTGGCGGATGAGGTCGTCGACGCTACCGACTCAAGGCCGTTCAGCCGCTAGGCCGGCCGGCGGCCCGCAGAGCGGTCGAGGCTGGCAATGTCGGTCACGCTGCGGTGGACGCTGGCCAGTTCGAGCACGAGCGACGGCACGTCGAAGATCTCGTCGGACCAGCAATGGGCAACCGTCAATCCGGCCAGCAGGCCGTTGCGGTCGGTCCTGGTCAGGCGCAGCGCCCGCTCGAACCGTCGGCTGATCCGGGCGGTCATTTCCTCATCGGCGACGGCGCTGTCATTGCCACGCGGGCCGAGGAAGGCGGCCACCACGCTGCCGTCGGGCATGAGACCGACGAGAGCGCAGGGATCCTGAAGGTTGTCGACGATCGCCTGTCCCAGACGCGTCGCCTCGGGGCCGCGCTCGCCCACGGGCAGGCGCGCCAGGGAGATGCGGAGGTGAAGATCGCCGAGGCGCTTCAGCAACCCCTCCAACTGGCAGACGAACTGCTGGAGATCATAGGGATCGACGGGACGCGACCAGCGCGCGCGCTTGCGCCACGCCAGATCGTCGAACAAATACACTGTTGCCTGCATCGCGACGCCTTCCGGGAAATCTTAACGTCTTGTTAAGAAATTAACCATCTATCTCAATGTCTTATCAGAGGATTCTGCAACAGCGGTGGGACAAAGTTGTGGCAACGCAGCAAGCCGCCCCGGCCGCGCTCCCCTTAACGATTCGGTAACCGAGATTGCAAAGCGGGCGCGGCGTGGAGGCGACGCCGGCCTACGCGGTCAAGGGCACCTGGATCTTCATCACGAGGCCGCCGGAGGCGCCGTTCTCGGCTTCGACCTGGCCGCCGATGGCCTCGATGTTGCGGCGCACGATCCACAGGCCGATGCCGGCATGGACGGCGTCGGCCTCGGCCGCGCCGGCGGCCGCATCCGGCTCCGGCGGGCGGTTCGAGAAACGGCGTTCGAAGATGCGTTCGAGGTCTTCCGGCGGGACACCGGGCCCTTCGTCGACGATGGTGAGATCGGCCCACCGCCGGTTGCGGTGGAGCGACACGCTGATGCGGCCGCCCTTGGGGGAGACGCTGATGGAGTTGTCGACGATGTTCTCGACCACCGTCTCCAGCAGGTCCTCGCTGGCGCGCACGATGACGTTGTCCTCGAGCTCGGTGCCGAGCTTGAGGCCGCGGCTGTCGATGACGGTGCCGTAGGCCACCATCATGCGCTTGAGCAGGCGCGAGAGGTCGACGCGCTGGCGCGGCGGATCGAGCAGCTCGGCCATCGCCTCGTCCATGCGGCGGGCGGTCGACACCAGCTGGTCCAGGCGGTCGATCGAGTTCTCGAGGACGGCGATGGCGCGGCGCCCGCGGCCTTCGGCAGCCGGCACGATGCGCTTCAGCGGCTCCAGCGACTGGCGCATGATGGCGATCGGTGTCTTCATGGCGTGGGCGTTGTCTTCGGCCGCATTGCGGATACCGTCGGCCGAGGCGCGCAGCGTCTGGATCAGATGGTCGAACTCCTCGGCCACGCCGGACAGCTCGACCAGTTCGTTCTGCGAGCCGAATGAGCGGTCGCCGGCATCGCCCGTGCGGAGATCACGCGCCAGCGCCCGGAATCGCAAGACGCCGCGGCGGACGCTGAGGAAGACCCAGAGGGTCAGGACGGCCATGGCGACGTAGATGGCGGCGGCGACGCGCACCTCGAAGCGCATCCAGACCGGCTCGGCGATCGAGGTTCCCAGCAGGCTCTCGAGCGGGTGCGACAGCACGATCATCCAGCAGCCCGCGGGCGTGAGCACGGGCGTGATCGAGGTCAGGACCTCGTCATGGCCCTCGGGGTCGCGGTAGCGGCGGGCGTGCGTGACGTTGCCGGTGCAGGCGTCGGAGACGTTGTCGAGAATGCCCTGCTGCAGCAGCTCCTCCTGCTCGCGCTGCAGCGCGTCGCTCGAGACGACGGGCGACGCGGCCACGAAGAAGAAGCCCTTGATGTCGCGCTGGGCGACCGGGCGAAACAGCACCTTCAGCCGCGTCGTGGGATTGCCGAAGCGCTGCAGCTCGTCGCTGATGGTCAGCAGAGGCGACGGGTCGGTCTGCTGCAGCAGCGGCCGCAGGCCGAGGCCGACCAGGCGCCCGCGCTCCTGGGTCGCCTCGATCAGCAGCGCCTGGCGATCTTCCTCGGATTCCTTGAACGTCTGATAGAGCGCGACGGGCACCGCGAGGAAGACGATGATCAGCAGGATCAGCTTGCTGGCGAGCGAACGCTCGACCCGACGCGACGACGGCGCCCCCATACGATGGTCCGATTATTCGGCGTCCACCCAGCGGTAGCCGAATCCCGGGTAGTTCTCGATGCAGGAGAAGCTGTCGTCGACGTCGCGGAACTTCTGGCGGATGCGCTTGATGAAGGAGCGCACGTTGACGCGGTAGCCCTCCTCGCCATAGCCGGCGATGAAGTCCTTGCCGCGCACGAGGTCGTAGATCTGGCGGTACGACACGTCGGTGTCGTCGGCGTTGGCGAGCAGCCGCACGATCTGGAATTCGGTCAGCGTCAGGTCGACGCGCTTGGTGTCGTAGAAGGCGCGGTTGATGTCGTTGCGCAGCTCGAGCTTGCCGCGGATGTAGGCCGCCCCTGGATCGCCGGCCGCATCCGGGCCGGAGGGCCGCTTCGGCCCGTCGGTGATGAGGCGCAGGCGCTGCAGGATGATCGACAGGCTGCGCGACTTCTCGATGAAGTCGACGGCACCCCAGCGCAGCGCCGCCTCCTCGTAGATCTCGTCGCTGAGCACGGTGAGGAAGATGACGGGGATCTGCACGTCGTGGTCGCGCAGCCGGCGCAGGACGGCGAGGCCGTCGACGCCGGGCATGCGCCAATCCAGCAGGATGGCGTCGGCGCTGCCGCCGTCGGCGAAGTGGCGCAGCACCGCCTCGCCGTCGCCGAAGTCGTCGATCTCGTAGCCGTTCTCGGCGAGGTTGAGGCCGAGCGATTCGCGGAACAGCGCATCGTCGTCGACGATGACCACCCGCCTTCGCGACTCGACGGACGGCTCGCGGCCGGCCGTCACGTTCCCTGTATCAAGTGCGCTAGGCATTGATCGTCGGTCCCTTCTGTCGCCTGGTGGTTCTTGATCTCATAGGTCAGCGCCCGGAACTGGCGGGTGTTGATATCCGCATAGAAGAAGATCGTGAGATCGCATTCAGTTCCATTGTAGGTCCAAACTTTCGCCGGCGGCTTCTCATCCTGCTTGCTGGGCTTGCCCAGGAGATGCTGGGTCTGGGCGAAGTCAAGCCCGACCAGCTCCTTCGGATCCGGGCCGGGAGGCGGTGCCGCGACCGGCGCCATGGCCGCCACCTGCGCGGGCTTCTGCGCCGGCAGCGGTGCCGGTTCCGGCGGCGGCGGCGGCGTGGCCGGCGGCTCCGGCACGACCGTGGTCTGGGCGGGCGGCGGCGCCGGCGGGAGGGTCGGTTTGAACAGCTGGCATCCCGTCAACACCGCTACCGCCAGGATCGACAGCGAAGCATAGCGCCACATGGCTCCGCTCCTGCGTTCTGTTGTGTTACCTGTAGCACAACGGCGCCGACGCACTGGGGCATCGCGGCCAATGCGAACGAGAAGGCAACGAATCCGAAATCCTGTCAACTGGATTTCTTCGGCCTGATCGCCGCCCAATCCTCATCGGTCAGGCGCTTCAGGAAGTTGAACTGGCCGGCGCCCTGGAGCCACTGGCCGCCATCGATGGTGACGACCTCGCCGTTGATGTAGCCGGCGCGGTCGCAGAGCAGGAAGCTGGCGAGATCGGCCAGCTCGCCGTGCTCGCCGACGCGGCCGAGGGGATTGGTGGTCTCGAAGTCGCGCGCCAGATCGGGCCGCGGCACCAGCCGTTCCCAGGCACCGGGCGTCGGGAACGGGCCGGGGGCGATGGCGTTGAGGCGCACGCCGCGGCCGCCCCACTCCACCGCCAGGCTGCGCGTCAGCGCGAGCACGCCGGCCTTGGCCATGGCCGAGGGCACGACATAGCCCGAGCCGGTCCAGGCGTAGGTGGTGACGATGCTGAGCACGCTGGCCTTGTGGCCGGCCGCCAGCCAGCGCTTGCCGCAGCCGACGGTCATGTAGGCGCTGCCGTGGAGGACGATGTTCAGCACGGCATCGATGGCGCGCGGCGACAACTCCTCGGTGCGGGCGATGAAGTTGCCGGCGGCGTTGTTGACGAGGGCGTCGAGCGGGCGGACGGCCCAGATCTTCTCGAGCATGGCGTCGACGGCGGCGGCGTCGCGGACATCGCAGCCGTGGGTCTCGACTTTGCCCCCGGTTTCCGCGCTGAGCTTGGCGGCGGCCTCGGCCAGCACCGGCTCGCGGCGACCGCAGATGACGAGCTCGGCGCCGAGCTCGAGGAAGCGGCGGCCCATGCTGAGGCCGAGGCCGGTGCCGCCGCCGGTGACGAGGATGCGCTTGCCCTTGAGCAGGTCGGGTTGGAACATCGGCCAACCATAACAGAGCGATGCGACCTCGCAACGGCGGCGGGACGGTTGCCGCATCCGGCGGTGCATGCGTATTCGTGCGTCAATCATCGAGGTTTGGGTGCCGCAACATGCGATTCTGCAAAACAACCCCATGCATTGAAAAATAGCGTCGTAAAATCAACGACATGACCCTGTTCACTTCCGGCACACGAGAGACCTGGGAGAGACGCGGATCGGCGCGGGTGAGCGCAATTTGCGGGTCTCAGTGACGATTTCTGTTGACGAACAATCCATGAACTACTACAATCGAAAAATTATGAGATCAGAGACTCCGCGCGGAGGGACCATGGGCACGGCGGTGACGGTGCGGCGATGCGTGCGGCGGCTGACGGCGGCGGAGGCGCCGGTGCTGACGGGGAGCGCCGACCTGCGGCTGGCGCGCGAGCTGGTGCGGCAGACGATCGAGGCGCTCGCCCTGCCGGAGGGCCTCTCCTGGCGCGAGACGAGGGAGCGGGTGGCGGCGGCCAAGGCGGCGCTCGCGGGCATGCGGCCGCAGGGCACGCTCGAGGGCATGCTGGTCGGCCAGATGATCGCCACCCACGCGGCGGCCATGGCCTGCCTGACGCGCGCGATGAACGCCGCCACCGAGGAGGCCACCGCCCAGGCGGCGCTGCGCCGGGCCGAGCGCCTGCTCGCCGTCTATGCGCGGCAGTGCGACAGCCTGCTGCGCATCCGCCACGCCCAGCCGCGCGCCGACGCCAAGGCGGGCTGGGTCATCGAGGGCGAGACCTACGAGCCGGCGCCCTGGATGGAGATGCTGGCCGACGAGGCCAAGGCCTGGCTGAGCGGGCAGCTGGCGGAGGCGGTGCGGCTGGGGAAGCTGGCGCCGGCGCCGGCGCGGTTGGAGGCGAAATAGCGGGCGGCTCTCGGCTGTCAGCTCTCAGAACGGCAATCGGCGGGGAGGAAGGCGGCGATGGGGACGGAGTCCGTTGCCGCGAGGGCGGAGCACTGCGGCGCGCGGACGCGTGGCGGACGGCCCTGCCGCAACCATCCGATCCGCTGGCGGCAGCGCTGCCGCCTCCACGGCGGCGCGCAAGGCACCGGTGCGCCGCGCGGCAATGGCAACGCCGTCAAGCACGGCCGCACGACGGCGGCTGCGCTTGCCGCGCGGCGGGCGATCGCGCGGCTGATCCGCGAGAGCCAGAGGACCCTGGAGGAAATGGGCGGGGTCGCACGGGAAACGAAAGTCACGTGCGCGAACGCCTCGTTAGGCGCGCGAATGCCGAAGGCTGGTCAGCTTGCTGGCGCCCGCAGGCGGGCGTAGGCTCGCAGACAACAAACAAATGCGGGGTGAACAATGCGACTATGGTGGCGCGTGCTGGCCGTGGCGCTGGCCGTGGCGGCGTGCTCGCCGGACTATGACAGCCGATACACGACTGCGCGCAACAATCTGTCGAGCGAGATCGAGTCCGGGAAACTGTCGGGCGAGCAACTGGCGATGGCCTATCTCAAGCGCGGCTATACGCTGGAACTCGACGGACAAAAAGACCGCGCGCTCGCCGACTACGACAAGGCCGTCGCCACGTCCCCACGGCTCGTACTCGCCTACCAGACGCGCGCGCCTCTCCTGACGACGCTCGGCCGGCTCGAACAGGCCATGGACGATGCGTCGCAAGTGATCGCCTTGTCGTCGGCGGACGACGCGAGCGGCTACCTCCTGCGCGGCGACGTTCTGACGGCGAAGAGCGACTATGCCGGCGCCGTGGAGGCCTACAACGAGGCACTGACGCGCGACCCGAAGAATTGGCTCGGATATGGCGCCCGCGGCTCAGCGTTGGCGCAGCTTGGCGAGGAGGACCGGGCGCTGGCCGACTTGAATCGCGCGGTCGCCCTGGATCCGGGCACTCTCGGCAAGACGGCCACGCGCGAGTGCTACCGCTTCCAGGCGCAGACCACCCCCAACTGTACGACGCACGAGGTCGACATATCGACCGCAATGCTCATGAGCAGGGTGTATCTCGACCGCGGAATGATACTCTTCAAGCGGGGCGACTACGCGCGCGCTGCCGATGACCTGCGGCGCGGCGGCTTTGCTGCCGACAGGGAGACCCTGCTCTATCAGGCGCTCGCCGACTTCGGGGCGGGCAAGTGCGAGGACGGTCGCTACAGCCTGCGTCTCTACCAGCGCTCCCACGACGTCGACACCGAGACGCTGGTGGCGGCCCATCGCGACTTCATCGCGAAGACGCCATGCGCGGATAGCGTGCTGAAGGAGTGACGCGCCTCCTGTGACCATATCTCCTCGATCTCTTGATCGACCTCGTTCTACTGAATTGTCACGCCCTCAAACCAACACTGGATGAGACCTGTGCTGACGCCACAGCAGATCACAGTTCGATCGTCCCAGATCGACGTGCACGACGATACAATCGAGCGCCTCGCAGTTCTGCCGGCCGCGAAGCGCGGCGGACAGGCCGCAGTCGAGATGACGTTGTTTCGCCCGGGAATTGGCCGGCGGCGCATGCTGCGCTTTTCCGGCTGCGCCAATATCAGTGTGGTCATGGACATAAACAAACGGGGTCAGATGAGCCAATTCTCCACTCGCAGCGACTTGACGCGCGAAAACTCGCGCTCGTTGTCGGTGACGAGGGTGCAGCCGAGCGCCAGCGCATGGGCGGCGATCAGGAGGTCGTTGGGGCCGATCGGCCGGCCCTTGCGTTCGAGGTCGGCGCGCAGCTCGCCATAGATGCGGTCGGACGGCGCGGCGAAGGGCTGGATGTCGAGATGGGCGAGCGCGGTTTCGATCTGCGCCAGGAGGCGCCGCGATTTCTTCTTGGTGGCGCCGAAATGCAGCTCGGCGGCGACGATGATGCTGGTGCAGATCGACGTCTCGCCGACGCGCTCGATGGCGCCGGCGACGCGTCCGTGCGGGTCATTGATGAGATTGCTGACCGCGTTGGTATCGAGCAGATAGCGCGGCATCAAAGATCGACCGGCTCGATCGCTTCCGGTGGAAAATCCTCGATCGGGGGCATGCGGTCTTTTTCAGGCAGCGGTCCCAGCTGTCTGAGGGCGGCGAGCAGGGACTTCTTCGGCGCCGGCGAGACGATCAGGCGGTCGCCGTCCTTGCGGATCACGGCCTCGCTGCCCGGCAACTCCCATTCGCGGGGGATGCGGACGGCTTGGCTGCGGCCGTTCTTGAACAGTCTCACCCGGCGCCCTGTTAGCGCGGCCGTTTTTTTGCGCTTCGATGTCATGGGTGATAGCATATGCCAAGGCATATGACATTGCAAGGGCATCGAGGCGATCGACAAGGTCGCCGACATTCGCGGCGGTTGCAACGTCGGGCGCCGTTGATTCCCGCGGATTGCAATCAGCGTCGTGCGGAGAGTAAGGATTGGATGCGTGATCGGGCATCCGGGAACCGCGGTTTATTGATCCTATCGGGGGGAAGGTCCAGAGAATGCGCGCATTCATGTCAGCCGTCGCTCGGCGTTGCGTCGCGGCGCTGGCGCTGGCGATGATTTTATTCACGTCGGCGCTCGCGCAGGACCAGGCGCCCGTCGTCCGCGCCGCTGCCGGCGTTCTGCCGCCCTTCGTCATGAAGCAAGGCGACCAGCTGACCGGCTTCAGCATCGACCTGTGGAACGAGATAGCCGCACGGCTGAAGTGGACCACGACCTATCAAGTGGCGCCTGACGTTGACGCCCTCTTGGGTTCGCTACGGACCAAGAGTGCCGACGTCATCGTTACCGGCGTCTTCTATTCGACCGAGCGCGATCAGGAATTCGATTTCTCTTATCCGATCATGGAATCGGGCCTGCAGGTGATGGTGCGGGACGAAGGCGGCGGGATGGTGCCGACGCCGCTGAAGGACGTGTTCAACTTGCTGTTTTCGAGCTCGGCCCTCGTCTGGCTCGGCGTTGCCTTTGTCATCGTCATCGTCCCGGCGCACCTGCTCTGGCTGCTCGATCGCGGCAATGACGAGGGCGCCAGCCCGAGCAAAGGCTACTTTCCCGGCATCCTCCACGCCTTGACGTGGGCGACGACGGCGCTGGTCTCGCAGGTTCAGACATTGCCGAGCCAATGGCTGGCGCGCGTGATCGGGCTGCTCTGGATGTTCGCCGGCGTCGTGTTCATCGCGCTCTACACGGCGGAGCTGACGGCCACCCTGACCGTCGAGCAGATCCGCGGCGCCATCAACGGGCCGGACGACCTGCCGGGGAAAAAGGTCGCCACGCTCGAGCAGGGCGTGGCCGCGAACTATCTTCACGGGATCAAGGCGGAGGTGCAGGAATTCCCGACGCTCGAGCAAATGTACCAGGCCCTGCTCGACGGCAGGGTCGATGCCGTTCTCTTGAGCGCGCCCGCTCTCCGCTACTATGCGGCGCATGACGGCGCCGGGCGCGTGAAGATGGTCGGCCCGGAGTTCGACCGCAACGATATCGGCTTCCTCTTCCCCTTGAACGATCCGTTGCACCGCCGGGTGAGCAGCGCGATCGTCGCCCTGCGCGAGGACGGCACCTACCAGAAAATCTACGGGAAGTGGTTTGGCAGCGAGTAGCGGAACGGCCGATCGCGCTTTCGATTTTGGCACATCTGCGACATGCACGGGCCTCGCTAACGCATCCCGTCACTCTTCGAAGCGGCAGGTGCGGCGCCAGCCGCGCGGCGGGCTATCATGCGACTGATTCGGGAGAGCAAGAAGACGCTGGATGGGATCGGCAGGCAGGCTGCGAGCCCCCGGAGCGAAAATGACGGAGAGGTGGGACGCGGCGCAACACGGCGTGGCGCCGTCGGAACGGGTCGGAGCAGCCGTCGTTGTGCCTGCGGGCGATTCGGTGCACTGTCGCTGTAGAATGAGAGCCGCGGGGACGGCTTAATATTCATCGTCCCGCCTCGATTCTCAGCGCGGCAGAGGCCGGAGTCGCCAATGAAAACGATGGATCGGCAGACCGGTGCTTCGCCGCCGGATCCGAACGACAATCGCGGGAAGTGGAATGCGTGGTATCGCGGTTTATCCGTCGAGCAACCGCAACTGTACGGGAATGCGGCCACTTATCTCATAGCGGCCGCCTTCCTGGCCGACGTCGGGGAGGTCGAGGATTGGGGTTGCGGAAAGGGCGGCTTCTCGCACTTCTGCCTTGGCAAATATATCGGCATCGACGGCAGCGACACGCCGTTTGCCAGCCGCATCGCCGACCTTCGCACCTACCGGTCGAAAGCGGAAGGCATCCTCATCCGTCACGTGCTCGAACACAACTATGACTGGGAGGCGATACTTGCGGGTGCGGTCGAATCCTTTCAGAAGAAGCTGTGTCTCATCCTCTTCACGCCGTTCGCCGCTGAAACCAGAGAACTCTCCCATAACAGGGAGGTCGGGATCGATGCGCCCAATCTTTCGCTGGCGCGCGCGGACATCGAGGCGCATTTCGACGGGTTGTCATGGCGACTGATTGCGGACATCAGGACACCGTCTCAATTCGGCATCGAACACGTCTATCTCGTCTGGCGCAGCGATAAGGGGGAGGCTTCCCAAGCAGGGGTCGCTTGAAGGTGCCACATTAAACGTGTCACCCCCGCGAAAGCGGGGGTCCAGGGCAAGCGACGGAGCAGTCGCCCTGGATTCCCGCTTTCGCGGGAATGACAATGTAAGTGTGTCGCCACGTGAGAATTCATGCTTAGAGGCGCTGAGATAAGAGACGCACTTCCCTTGGGTCGGACGGGCGACCCCGCATCACCTGCGGAGCAGGCTTTACCGGCCGCCCCCACGATCGGCCGCGTCACGCCTCGGCCTGGAGATCGAACTTCTGCGCCTCCACCGGCGCGGTCCGGCGGAAATCGGCCTCCGCGAGCGGCATGCCGCCGAGCGCCACCCGCGCGGCGACGTTGATGTTGTGGATGATGTCGGCGGTCTCCTGCTCCGTGTGTTCGGGGTGGGTCGCCACCATGACCGTGCGGTTCAGGATCTCGAGAGAGCGGGCGCACATGTCCTTCGAATAGGTGCGGCGGCATTCGGCGTTCGCCGGCATGTTGTAGGGGTTCATGGCGGGATGGGCGGCGCCGGCGCCCATCAGGACCTGGTCCCATTCGGTGTAGGTGTGGCGGCCGGTCTTGCCGGCGATCACGCTCGGGAAGAGCTTCACGAAGCGGCTGGCGGCATCCGCCGAGGGCATGCTGTACATCACCTGGGTCGAGCAATCATGGTCGGGGCTGTTCGTCGGCGTGGGGCGCAGGCCGATGTTGCCGAGTTGCGCGGTGCCCTTGAGGATCTTGCGCTTCTCGGCGCGCATCGCCTGGATCATGCCGTCGAGGCGGTCGAGCTGCACGTTCAGCATGGCGCCCATGAGCTCGGAGGCGCGGGCGCCGTTGCCGGCGAAGGGCATCTCCGTCTCGTCGCGGCCGTTCCAGTAGAAGTGGCAGGGATCGATGGCGCAGTGCACGCGCTTGGCCAGGCGGTCGTCGTTGACGGCGACGCCGCCGCCCTCGCCGCTCGTCATGTTCTTGTAGTAGTTGAAGCTGAAGCAGCCGATATGGCCGATGGCGCCGAACTTCCGCCCCTCATAGCCGCCGCCCACACCCTGGCAGGCATCCTCGATGACGGTGAGGCCGCGGCGCACCGCGATCTCCATGATCGCGTCCATGGCGCAGGCGGCGCCCCACATGTGCACGGGCACGACCGCCTTGGTGCGCGGGCCGATGGCGTCCTCGATGGCCTTGGGATCGATGGTGACGGTCTCGTCGATGTCGACGATCACGGGGATGGCGCCGACGGCGAGCACCGAGGTGGCGCTCGCCATGTAGGTGTGGGCGGGGATCAGCACCTCGTCGCCGGGCCCGAGGCCGACGGCCGTCATGGCGGCGGCCAGGGCGTTGCTGCCGCTGGCGGCGAGGGTGAAATGCTTGACGCCGAGATAGCCGGCGTAGCGCGCCTCGAAGCGGTCGCATTCGCCGCCGACGCCGTAGCGGAACAGCGCCTTGTTGCGGATCGCGGCGGCGATCGCCGCGGCCTCTTCGTCGCCTACGGTATACATCGGTCGTCTCCCGGAAGGTGGCTCGTTGGCGGCACTGTACGAAGAATTCGCGGGCGACGAAAGACCGGGGCGGGGCGGGGCGGCACGATCGCATGAACAACCGCCCCCTCACCTGTCATTCCCGCGCAAGCGGGAACCGCTCCGTCGCTTACCCTGGACCCCCGCTTTCGCGGGGGTGACAACTCAGTTAGTGGTCTGCAAGCGTCGCACTTTCATTCACGCGCCTCACGCCTCCGCGAGTGCCGCGGCGCGCCGGATGGCGGGGCGGACGCGGAGCCTTGTCCCTGGCGGCCGCAGGCGGAACGGCATAGCCTTGCGATCAGCTTGTGCCGGGAGAGCAGCCGGCACGTCACCGCAGAGGGGGATCCCATGCCGATTTCGCGCCTTCGCCTGAAGGCCGGCGCCGTGTTCGCGGCCGCCGTCCTGCTTGCGCTCGCGACGGCCATGCCGGCGGCGCGGGCGGCCGAGAAGGCCTTCGTCGCGGTGACCGCGATCGTCGAACATCCGGCGCTCGACGCCTGCCGCAAGGGCATCCGCGATGCCCTTGCGGCCGCCGGCTACGAGGACGGCAAGAACCTGAAGTTCGTCTATGAGAGCGCCAAGGGCAGCACCGACGCGGCGACCGCGATCGCCCGCAAATTCGTGCGCGACAAGGCCAGCGTCATCGTGGCGATCTCGACGCCGTCGGCGCAGGCGGCCGTGGCGGCGGCGGCGGCGATCCCCGTGGTCTTCGCCGCGGTGACCGACCCGCTCGGCGCCAAGCTGGTGCGCGACATGTACACCCCGGGCGGCAACGTGACCGGGGTGAGCGACCTGGCGCCGGTGAAGAAGCACATCGCGCTGATCCACAAGATCTCGCCGAACGCGCGCACGATCGGCATACTCTTCAATCCGAACGAACCCAACTCCTACACCCTCGTCTCCCTGATGAAGTCGACGGCGATGGGCGTCAACATGACGCTCGTCCGGGCGCCGGCGCGCACGGCGGCGGAGGTGCCGGCCGCGGCGCAGGGCCTGGTCGGCAAGGCCGACGTCATCTTCGTGCCGACCGACAACACGATCGTCGCGGCGCTCGACGCGGTGATCAAGGTCGGCCTCGACAACCGGATCCCGGTCTATGCCGGCGACGTCGATGCCGTGAAGCGCGGCGCCATCGCCGCGATCGGCGTCGACTACTACAACCTCGGGCGGCAGGCCGGGAATATCGTGGTCCGCATTCTCGCGGGCGCGGACCCCGGCAAGATCGCCGTCGCCGGCGTGGAGGAGACCAACCTCTACGTCAATCCGGGGACGGCCGCGAAAATCGGCGTGACGATCCCCGAGGACGTGATCTCCCAAGCCGACGAGGTGGTGAAGTAGGCGCCGGCGGCAAGCGGCACGGCTGCGCGGCCTGGGGCGTCACGCCCCCTCGAGCGCGGCGGCGCGCTGGAAGGCGGGGCGGGCGCGGCAGCGCTCGGCATAGGCGCGCAAGGTCGCGTTGTCCGGGAGGATCTTGAACAGCTCCATGAAATGGACGGCCGAACCCAGGAGCACGTCGGGGGCGGTGAAACGGGCGCCCAGAATCCACGGGCCGGGCGTGACGCCGGCCGCCAGCGTGGCGATCATCAGGTCGAAGCTGCCATAGCCGTTCTGCAGGGTGTTGACGGGGCGGCCGCCGAACTTCTCGCCCATGGCGGGCTCCACGACCGCGTTCGTGTAGAGGGTCCACTGCAGGAAGGCGGCGCGCGCGGGATCGCCGATGGCGACGCCGAGGCCGGCTTGCGGGTAGGCGTCCGCCAGATAGAGGCAGATGGCGCCGGAGTCCCAGAGCTGGGCGTCGCCGTCGACGAGGGCCGGCACCTTGCCCATCGGCGAGGCGGCGCGGAAGGCGGCATCGGCGCGCGCGGCGTCGTCGCGGACGTCGATCGGGACGCGTTCATAGGGGCGGCCGATCTCCTCCAGCATCCAGGCGGCGCGGAAGGCGCGCGTGCGCGGGCACCAATAGAGCTTCATCGGGCGTCTCCTTGTCTGCGAGTGCGGGCGCGCGCAGCGCGCCCCTACAAGATCACGATGGCGGCGCGCCCAGCGCCTTGGCAAGGGCGGCGATGCCGGCGGCGAAGGTGTTGCGGCCGACCTGCTGCAGGAGGCGCGGCTCGTCGGCCTCGGCGACGTCGAAGGTGGCGCTCCATTCGACGAAGGTCTTGTTTCCTTCCGTGACCGGCTTGCAGCCGAAGGTGGCGAGGTAGTTGCGGATCGGCAGCGGCGATTCCAGGATGTTGTAGGTGAAGCTGCGCTCGAGGTCGCTGAAGGAGAGCAGACGCTCGCGCAAGCGCCCGCCGTCGGCGAGGGAGAAGTTGCGCACGCAGCCGACGCGGTCGCCGGGCAGGCCGTCCTCGATGCGGCTCTCGGCGATGAGCGGGTGCCAGGCGGCGTGGCCGTTGAAATCGCGCGCCAGCGCCCACACCGTCTCGACCGGCAGGGCGATGATGCCGCTGACATAGACCTTGGCCATGGCTCTGCTCCTAGCGGACGTCGAAGGTGGCCGAGCCGTAGGCGGAGCGCAGGCGCTCGGCGGTCTGCGCGGCATCCTCGGCACCGGCGGTGGCGCTCCTGAGCATCCGCACCGTGAGCTTGGCGGTGACGCGGCCGGAGCTGTGGCCGCGCCGGTACCAGTTGTCATAGACCGGGCTGAAGTAGGGGTCGCCCCAGTAGCCGATGGGACGGTCGCAATCCCAGCGGCAGGGGGTGCCGGACATCGTCGTGCGCAGCGGCGCGCTCACATAGGGCGGGGGCGCCGGCGGGTCCTCGACCTGCACGTTCACGTCGCTGGTCTCGCTCTCCACCTGGAAGGCCGGATAGCCCTGCTCCAGCGCCAGCTGCGCCGCGCGCCAGAGGGCCAAGGCGGCGACGCGCTGCTTCTCGCCGTCGAGGCCGTAGCCCTGCTCGGGGTCGCCATGGGCCGACAGGCTCGGGCTGACGAAGGTCACGGCATAGAGGCCGGGCGCCAGCGCCGTCTCGGCATAGCCGTAGTCGCCGTTGGCGCTCAGCGCGGCCATGGCGGGCACCGGCGGCGGCACCGGGCGCGCACAGCCGCCGACGGCGACGGCCAGGATGAGGCCGGCGATCAGCAGCGACGGGCGGACGATCCAGAGGTCATTGCGCATCGGTCGATCCTGTCAGGCCTCGGCAACGATGAATTGGTGGCATTCATTTTTCGGCAGTGCAAGGCAGTTGAACCGCAGAGGCGCAGAGACGCAGAGAAGGAAAGAGAACCGCAGATGAACGCAGATCAGAAGGGATGAACACAGAACCCTATCGGCGTTCATCGGCGTTTATCTGCGGTTTGAATCCTTCTTCCTTCTCTGCGTCTCTGCGCCTCTGCGGTGAATTTTTCCCTTTTTTCCAGCCCCCAGAAGATCGGAGATCCATCATGAGGCACGGCGCCTGGCCGCTGCAGCGCGAGCTGCATCGGCGGCGGAAGCGGTTCACGGTCATCGTCGCCCACCGGCGCTTCGGCAAGACCATGTTCGGCGTCGCCAAGCTGCTGCGGGCCGCCGCCAAGACGAAGCGGAAGGCGGCGCGCTACGCCTATCTGGCGCCGTTCCAGCGCCAGGCCAAGGCGGTGGTGTGGGACATCCTCAAGCACCAGGCGCGCAGCCTCAAGGAGGCGCGCTTCCACGAGGGCGAGCTGCGCTGCGACCTCGCGAACGGGGCGCGCATCAGCCTCTATGGCGGGGACGACCCCGACAGCCTGCGCGGCCTCTATCTCGACGGCGTGGTGCTCGACGAGTTCCAGCAGATGGATCCGCGGGTGTGGAGCGAGGTGATCCGGCCGGCGCTGGCCGACCGCAAGGGCTGGGCTCTCATCACGGGCACGCCGATGGGGCGCAACGCGCTGTGGCAGCTCTATGAGCGGGCCAAGGCGGCGCCGGACTGGCTGGCGGCCCTCTACCGCGCCAGCGAGACCGAAGCACTGCCGGCCGAGGAGCTGGCGGCGGCGCGCGCGGCGATGTCGGAGGAGGAATATGCGCAGGAGTTCGAATGCTCGTTCGACGCCGCCATCCGCGGCGCCTACTACGGCAAGCTGATGGCGCAGGCGGAGGCCGAGAAGCGCATCGGGAGGGTGGCGCACGAGCCGAACCTCTTGGTGCATACGGCCTGGGATTTGGGGGTCGGAGACGCCACCGCCATCTGGTTCTGGCAGCGGCTGCGGCGGGAGATCCGGATCATCGACTACGCCGAGGCCTCCGGCGCCGGGCTCGACCACTATGCGCGGCTGCTGCAGGCCAAGGGCTATGCCTATGGCGAGCATGTGCTGCCGCACGACGCGCGGGTGCAGGAGCTTGGCAGCGGCAAGACCCGGGTGGAGACGCTGACGGCGCTCGGCATCCGGCCGCGCGTGCTGAGCGCGCACCGCGTCGAGGACGGCATCAATGCCGTGCGCCTGCTGCTGCCGCGCTGCTGGTTCGACGCCGAGGCTTGCGCGCGCGGGCTGGAGGCGCTGCGCAACTACCGCAGCGAATGGGACGAGCGGCGGCAGTCCTTCCGCGAACGCCCGCTGCACGACTGGTCGAGCCACGCGGCGGATGCGTTCCGCTATCTGGCGATGGGATTGCGCGAGGAGTCGCAGGAGCGGATGCCGAAGATCGAATATGATGATCGGTGGATCGTGTAGCCGATCCATCCGACTGCCGGGAAGCGGCGACGAGAAAGTTCACCGCAGAGACACAGAGACGCAGAGAAGGAAGGAAGTAGGATTGAAACCGCCGATGAACGCAGATAAACGCCGATAAGGGTAATGCTTGCGCGCCTTCGGCGCGCCATCAATTCATCTGCGCTCATCCCTTCTGATCTGCGTTTATCTGCGTTCCCCTTCCTTCTCTGCGCCTCTGCGTCTCTGCGGTGATCTTTCAAGCCGGATGCAAAAGTCGTCGTGCAGAGATCGCTACCCCTCCAGCGGCCGCAGCAGTTCGCGGGAGATGATGTGGCGCTGGATCTCGCTGGTGCCGTCCCAGATGCGCTCGATGCGGGCGTCGCGCCAGAGCATCTCCAAAGGCAGCTCGTCCATCAGGCCCATGCCGCCGAGGACCTGGATGGCGTTGTCCGTGACGCGCGCGCACATCTCCGAGGCGAACAGCTTGGCCATGGCGGCGTCGCTGCCGGTCATCGTGCCCTCGGCGTATTTCCAGGCCACCTGCATGGTGAGGAGGTCGGCGGCGCGCAGCTCGGTCGCCATGTCCGCGAGCTTGAAGCTGACGCCCTGGAACTTGCCGATGGTCTGGCCGAACTGCTGGCGGGTGGCGGCCCATTTGCTCGCGACGTCGAGCGCGCGCTCGGCCTTGCCGCAGCAATTGGCGGCGACGAGGATGCGGGTGTTCGCGAGCCACTGGCCCGCATGGTCGAAGCCCCTGCCCTCCTCGCCCAGGATATTGCGCGCCGGCACGCGGCAATCGCTGAAGCTCAGCTGGTAGTTGTGGTAGGTGCGGTGGCTGACCGGGCGCGGGCCGCGGCGGAGCTCGAAGCCGGGCGTGTCGCAATCGATCAGGAAGGCGGTGATGCGCTTGCGCGGGCCCTTCTTCGTCTCGTCGACGCCGGTGACGGCGAACAGGATCACGAAGTCCGGCCGGCGCACGCAGGAGATGAAATGCTTGCTGCCGTCGATGACGTAGTCGTCGCCGTCTTTCCGCGCACGGGTCTGGATGTTCATGGCGTCGGAGCCGGCGTTGGGCTCGGTGAGGGCGAAGGCCTCCTTGCGTTCGCCCTTCACGGTCGGGATCAGATAGACGTCGCGCTGGTCGCCGCGGCAGGCGTTGAGGATCTCCGAGGGGCGGCCCACCCAGCCGACCAGGCCCCAGGTCGACTTGCCGAGTTCGCGGTCCATCAGGGTGGCCGAGAGGAAATCGAGCCCGCCGCCGCCGGCCTCGGCCGGCATGTTGGCGCCGTAGAGCCCCTGCTCCACCGCCCGCTTCTGGATCTGCTTGCCGAGCTCGGTCGGCACCTCGCCGAGGCGCTCGGTCTCGCGCTCGTGCGGAATAATTTCCTTCTCCATGAACTGGCGGACCGTGTCCACGAGCATCCGCTGCTCTTCCGTCAGCGAGAAATCCCAGGCCATCGTCATCGCCTCAGAAAATTGGTTGACCGACCAATCAAATCATAATATAGTCGCCATTACAATGCGTTAGTTTGACACGAGAGAACATATGGCGCGCAAGGATATCAAGGATTTGCGGCGCGCGCAGCTGATCGAGGCGACGATCGATTCGATCGCCAGGTACGGCTTCGCGCGCACGACGCTCGCCGACGTGGCGCGCCAGGCCAAGCTGTCGCAAGGCATCGTCAGCTTCTACTTCGAGAGCAAGGAGGCGCTGCTGATCGCCACGCTGCGCCACATGGTCGACGCCTATGAGGCGTTCTCCGAGGCGGCGGTGCGGCGCGCGGGCCCGGCGCCGGCGGCTCGGCTCGCCGCCATGGTGGCCGCCGACTTCGACCCGGCCATGGCCAGCCGCAAGCAGGTGACGGTGTGGTACGCCTTCTGGGGCGAGACGCGCTGGCGCAAGGAATTTCTCGACCTCTGCACGCGCTGGGCCGCCGCCTACCAGGACCGCACACGCGCTGTGATCCAGCAGGTGATCGATGCCGGCGGCCATGAGGGACTCGATGCCGGCGCGATCGCCCGCGGCCTCAACGCCATGATCGACGGGCTCTGGCTCAGCATCCTGCTCGATACCAAGGCCTGCGACCGCAAGGAGGCGCTGCGCGTTTGCCGGGCCTACCTGGCGCACCTGTTCCCACGCGAGTTCGGCCGACAATCGAGCGTCGCCAGCGCCGCCTAGATCAACGATCGGGAGCGATCGCGCGGCGAACAGAGAGCGCCGCGACGATCCGCCTGTTTCACGAAGGGAGACGTGCCATGACCGCCTTGCCGCAACGCCAGCCGATCGCATCAGAGACCGCCGCAGCAGCGGCCGAGACCCTGCCGGGCTGGACCTACGGCAATGCCGAGTTCCACGAGCTGGAGAAGCGCAACCTCGTCCTCGCCAACTGGCAGGTGGTCGGTCATGTCAGCGAACTGCGGAAACCCGGCGACTACGTCACCCTGGACATCATGGGCGAGCGGGGCTTCGTCATGCGCGGCGACGATGGCGCGCTTCGCGCCTTCCACAATGTCTGCCGCCACCGCGCGGCAGCGGTGGTGCGTGGCGACACCGGCAATTGCGGCCATGCCGTGCGCTGCTTCTATCACGGCTGGACCTACGGGCTCGACGGCCGGCTGAAGGCGGTGCCGGGCGAAGCAAGCTTTCCCGGCCTGGACAAGGGCCGCCTCGGCCTCAAGCCGATCGAGTTCGAGGTCTGGCAGGGCTTCGTGTTCGTCCGCTTCGCCGGCAGCGGCCCGAGCGTGGCCGAGCGGTTCCGGCCCTACGAGCGCGAGCTGTCGGCCTATCGGATCGCGGAGATGGAGCCGCTGGGCGCGCGCTGGCAATGCGAGATCGCCGTCGACTGGAAGAACGTGATGGACAACTATCTCGAGGGCTATCACGTGCCAGTGGGCCATCCCGGCCTGTTCCGGCTGTTCGGCAACAGCTACGAGGTCGAGGTGCGGGAGGGCAACGTCAACCGCGCGGTCGGCGTCCTGCGCGACAAGGAGTCGGCCAACTGGAGCGAGCGCGCCTATCAGCGCCTGCGGCCGGCGCCGGCCCATCTGGACGCCGAGCTCGGCGGCAGCTGGCGCTACTACGCGCTGCTGCCCAACAACGCCTTCGACGTCTATCCGGAATTCGTGGACTTCTTCCATATCGTGCCGCTGGCGCCCGGGCGGGCCCGGCTGCGGGTGCGGATCTTCGGCCTGCCCGGCGCCGACCGCGCCATGCGCGCGACGCGCCGGCTGATCCAGCGCATCAACGGGCAGGTGCAGAGGGAAGACGAAGGGCTCGTCGAATCCGTCCAGGCCGGTCTCGGTACCAGCGCCTACGGCTCCGGCTACCTCTCGGAGAAGGAGGCCTGCTTGCGGCAGCTGCACGACATGGTGCGGGCGGCGATCCCGGTCGCCCGCCGGCCGGAAGCGCCGGCGCCGGGCACGGTGGCGGCGGCGAACGCCGCGCTGGCCTGAGCGATGCCCCATCCCCTGCCCGCGGGCGCCCGCGCCTGGCAAGAGAAGGTGCGGCGCTTCGTCGACGAGGAATTGATTCCGTTCGAGGTCGAGGCCGAGATGAACGGCGGCGTGCTGCCGGACGCCGTGCGCCAGCGCCAGCGCGGCCGGGCGAAGGCGATCGGGCTGCACGCGCTGGGGATCCCCAGGGAGCATGGCGGCCAGGGGCTGACGGCGCTGGAGCAGGCCGTCATCGCCGAAGAGATCGGGCGCGTCACCAACGCGCTGGGCTGGTGCTATTCCTCGACGCCGCCCTGGATGCTGGAGGCCTGCGCCGGCAACGCGCAGCAGATGAAGACCTGGGTGCTCCCGAACATCCGGGGCGACCGGCATGAATGCTATGCCATCACGGAGGAGCATGCCGGCTCGGACGTCGACGCCATCCGGGCGACGGCGCGGCGCGACGGCGATCACTATGTGCTGGACGGCGAGAAGTGGCATGTGACCAGCGCCAACCACGCCGATCATTTCATCTTCCAGGCCAAGATCGTCGGCGGAGCGCACGCGGGGAGCCATGCCCTCTTCTTCGTCGACATGGATGCGCCGGGCGTCACGCTGGTGCGCACCCCGGCCTACAGCCACAGCTATGCGGCGCACCATCCGATCTATCGCTTCGACGCGGTGCGCGTGCCCGCGGCCAACCGCATCGGCGAGGAAGGCGACGGCATGGGCTTCACCTACAGCTGGTTCCGCTACGAGCGGCTGGGCATCGCGGCGCGCTGCTGCGGGGCGGCGGCGCGGCTGATCGAGGAGGCGACGGCCTTCGCCAAAGGGCGCCAGCAGTTCGGCGAACCGATCGCGAACTTCCAGGCCGTGCAGTTCATGCTGGCGGACAGCCTGACGGAGCTGTGGGCGGCGCGGCTGATCACCTATCGCACGGCCGAGGCGATCGACGCCGGCGAGGACGTGAAGGTGCTGCATGCCCAGTGCTCGATGGCCAAGCTCTACGCCTCGGAGATGGCGAACCGGGTGGCCGACCGCGCCGTGCAGATCTTCGGCGGCCGCGGCTACATGCGCGAGAACGTGGCCGAGCGGTTCTTCCGCGAACTGCGGGTGGACCGCATCTGGGAGGGGACGTCGGAAATCCAGCGCATCATCATCGCCAACGGGCTCTACAAGCGCGGGCAGAAGGCGCTGATCGAGTAGGCGGCCGGGTTGTCCCCTCGCCCAGATCTCCGGCCTGCCGGACGCACGCCGCCGATCCAACTCTCCTGCAAGAGCGTAGCCCGAGCGACTGGAATCACCAACTCACGGTGTCATTCCGGCGCAAGAGCGTGTGAAGAAATCCAAAAGACGGCCTCCGCGAGAGTTGCACGGGCGTCGTGCGTCCTTCGAGACGCGCCCTGCGGGCGCTCCTCAGGATGAGGCAGATCTTTGATGGCACTAAGGAAATTCCTCATCCTGAGGAGGCCGCGAAGCGGCCGTCTCGAAGGACGCACGATGCCGATCCAGCGCCTCCGGGGATTTC